>Ga0134127_10000605_pt1 | contig 31606 bp, 25 predicted proteins | sample KB31753_FD_96459 | JGI IMG/M metagenome (GOLD analysis project Ga0134127, IMG submission 96459) | Terrestrial soil microbial communities with excess Nitrogen fertilizer from Kellogg Biological Station, Michigan, USA - KB3-175-3 | ecosystem: Environmental > Terrestrial > Soil > Unclassified ...
GCTGGTGGGGAGCACATTGCTGGTGGGGAGCACATTGCTGGTGGGGAGCACATTGCTGGTGGGGAGCACATTGCTGGTGGGGAGCACATTGCTGGTGGGGAGCGCCACGCGAGCCCGTTCAAAAACTGTAGCGGCGCTCTATGAGCGCCGAACAAGGACTGCAGCGGCGCTCTATGAGCGCCGAACAAGCTGCACATTCTGGCCGATTTTCGGGCGGTCACAGACCGCCGCTACAATCAGTAGCAGCCGACGTGAGACCATGGGCCAGCTATCCCTGCGTCCTTCTGAGTACGCTCGCCACCGTTCAAGTCGCTACCCGCGCGCGCGTCATCAAGCCTCGTCAACCCCAGTCAACCCCAGTCATCCCATCAGCTTTGCGGGCGCGCGCAGAGCGCCTTGGCGGGTTCGAACAGATTCCCCCTGTATGCCTTGGGACAACTACCGTCCGGTAAGGTCAGGAAGGCAGTTCAGGGTTTCACCGGGCTACCCAACCAGAGCGTGTGATGGATATTAGGGATACTGAAAAGCGACGTGGCACGGGCCCAAAGCGCCCTGCAAGACGGATGAAAGGCACCTGCTATGAAAACAATGAAAACAATGAAAACTGGAAGTAAGCAGTTCGTTCGAACGGTCACCACAGCATCACTGGCCGGTGTTCTGTGTGGGTTGCCCCTGGCCAATTCGCTTGGGCAGCTCATCATTGGCATCGGAGGAGGCATCGGCATCGGCGTCGGCGTGGGGTTGGGAGTCAATCTCGCCGGCTCAACAAGTGTGGGCGGAGCCACAACCGTGGTCGGAGCGACGAGTATCTCCGGCGCCACCGCTTTGGCCGCCGGGAGCACCCTGGCTGCCGGCACCGTGATAGCCGCGGGCAGCGTCGTGAACGGCTCGTACTACGGCGCAGCCACAACGTTCGCCACAGCCACCGCAGTCTCCAGCTCCACGACGCTGGCGTCGGGATGTTCGCTGGCTGCCGGAAGCATTATCGCCTCGGGCACTACGTTCGCCGCCGGCAGTGTGGTCGGCGCGGGCAGTGTCGTGGCCGCGGGCAGCGTCGTGGCCGCAGGCAGCGTTCTGGCCGCGGGCAGCGTGGTAGGAGGGGTCGCCCTTGGCGCCGCCACCACGATTGCATCCGCCACGACAGTCGCCGGTGGTGGAGTGGCCCTGGCAGCGGGCAGTTCGCTGGCCGCAGGTACTACTTTGGCCGCCGGAAGCAGCCTGGCCGCGGGCAGCACGATTGCCGGAGCGACCGCAGTCGCCGCCCAGGCGGTGGTCGTCGGCAGCGCGATGGCATCCGGCAGCGTCGTCGCCGCCGGGAGCTTTGTGGCCGCGGGCAGCCTTTGGGGCGGCTCGACAATGGCAATCGCCACGACGCTCGCCAGTTCGACGGTCGTCTCTGGAGGAGCGACCCTCGTGTCAGGCAGCCTTCTGGCCGCGGGCAGCAGCCTGGCGGCGGGCAGCACACTTGCCGCCGGAACCACGGTGCTCGGAACCACAGCCGTCGGCGGGGCCACCACGGTGGCCGGCACGGCAATGGCCGCCAGCGGCACGACCCTGGCCGCAGGCACTGTTCTGGCCGCAGGAAGCTTCGTGAATGGCTCGATGATTACGTCCGCCACCTCGCTCTCCGCTGCCACGACGGTGGTTGGAGGCGCCACGCTGGCAGGCGGCACCGCGCTGGCCGCGGGCAGCTCACTGGCCGCAGGCTCGATGTGTTTGTAAACGTCCGGTTCCCTGTGTTTGTTGTAACGTCCGGTCCCTTGCGAACATGAACAAATCAGAATCCAGCCCGGCCCGAACCGCTCCTCCTCGTAGGCAGGCGGGGGCCACTCGAAGTCAGACCTGAAAAACAACTTACCCCCTGTCTGGTCATGAATGGACACGAATTGAACACGAATTCAAAAGGAGCCGCGTTAGCTGACCGACGCACCCCGCAGACTGAAACCGAGAGCTCAGTCGGGAATTCGTGTTCATCGGTGTCCGTTCATGAGTCCTTTGCCCGCCCCCTCCCCGGCATCCAGACACTGCGCCTGTAGCGGCGACCTCTGCTGGCGTTCGCAGAGCGCCGCTACAGCGCAGCAATCCGGGGCTGCTTCCCACCTCTTCGGCGCAGCCCATTTTTTGCAGGGAGCCCGTTCAAAAACCTCCAAGTGGAATTGTAGCGGCGGTCTGTGACCGCCCGATTGTAGCGGCGGTCTGTGACCGCCCGAAAATTGGCCAGAATGTGCACCTTGTTCGGCGCTCACAGAGCGCCGCTACAGTTTGAACGGGCTGCTTAAGGCCTAAGGCCTCTGAGGCGACGCGGGCGGGCGATGACTTCGGCTGTGACCCCTTTCCATAACCTGGATTCCGTAGCAGCCGACGTCAGGAGGCTCAAACTTTCTGGAAGAAGAAGGGAAGCAGAAGATCAGAGCCGCCTCACGTCGGCTGCTACCGATTGTAGCGGCGGTCTGTGACCGCCCGAAAATTGGCCAGAATGTGCACCTGTTCGGCGCTCATAGAGCGCCGCTACAGTTTGAACGCTGTTAGGCCTTGGCCTCACCCCTCCCCACGAACCGGAGGCTCCGATGACAGGAACGATCGTCACCGCGCTCCTTGCCGTTTCTCCGTGCCGCAGTGCCGCAGGCGCAACGAGGTGGCGGCGTGCTCGCGAATCTCGGCAAGGGTTCGCCGCGACTCCCTCTCCCCTCAACGGGGAGAGGGCCGGGGTGAGGGGTGAGGCGGTTCGTCAGGCTTGACCTGCACACAGTCAAACGACGACGCCACGCTTGAAACCGTTCGTTCGATTTAGCAGGACCGGCGTTTCGCTTGCGAGGCGGATGGACGAAGAGGCGAAGCAGGGTTGCTCTGCGAGTCGGCAGATTGCTCCGCGAGGCGATGCCGTTCTGTCTATGCTTCTCGCCGATTCCGCGAGGGGCGTTTGACCTGACCTTCCAGTTGCACAGTCCGCTGGCTGGGGAAGCCCATTTCGACAATGCCCTTGGAGATGGCGTAGCGGGTCAGGCTGGCGATGTCGTGAATGTTCAGCTTCTTCATCATTTGCTGGCGATGGTGCTCGATGGTCTTGACGCCCAAACCCAGCTCCGATGCGATTTGCTTGTTGGCTTTGCCTTCGGCAATCAGTTGGAGCACTTCGGACTCGCGGGGAGTCAGTGAATCGGTCCGCTTCTTCACCGGCACGCCCCGGACGAATCGCTCGCGAAAATGATCCATCAGGCGCTTGGCGATGGGCGGACTAAAGTAGTTCTTGCCCTGGTGGGCCTCGCGAATGGCTTTGACCAGGTCCGTCACCGCGGAGTCCTTGAGCAGGTAACCGGCGGCGCCCGCCTCCGTCAGTTGGTGCACGTACTCGTCGTCGCTGTAGGTGGAGAGGATGAGAACCCTGCAGGAAGGGTTTTGCTTGAGGATGCGCCGGGTGGCTTCCAGACCATTGAGCAGCGGCATGGCGACGTCCATGACCACCACGTCGGGTTTGAGGGTCTTGGTCCGCTCCACCGCCTGCCGGCCGGTTTGGGCTTCGCCGACGATTTCGATGTCCTGATGGGCCTGCAGCAAGGCGCGCACGCCCTGGCGCATCAGGGTATGGTCATCTGCCAGCAGGACGGTTATTTTTCGCATAAAGGTTTTGCACTTCCATTGCCGGCTTTGACGGGGACCTCCACGACGATTGTGGTGCCCTTGCCGCGGCACGAATTCACGGAACACTGGCCATGGATCAGCCGCACGCGCTCGCGCATGCCCAGCAAGCCCAGTCGCTTGATGGCGGGAGAGGCGGGCCGGCGGTTGACCAGAAAGCCGCGCCCGTCGTCCTTGATCTCCATCTGAATGGAGTCCCGGCGGGCCCGCAGCCACACATTCACCCTGTGGGCATGGGCGTGTTTGGCGACATTGGTGAGGCCTTCCTGCGCGACGCGATACAAGACGGTTTTTTGATCGGGACTCAATTTTTCGGCTTCGGTTGCGCCCACAAAGGAGACTTGCAGCCCCGTGCGATCGGCAAACGCCTTCAGGTAAGCCCGCAGGGCGGGCAGCAGGCCCAGCTCATCCAGCATGGCCGGGCGCAGCTCCCGGGCAAAGCGGTGGACCGTTTCCCGCGTCGTGGCGAGCAAGTGCTGGGTATCGGCGATTTTTTCCTGGAGCAGCGCCCGTTCCACGCTGCGTTTCTTTTTCAGAATGGCCAGGTTCAGATCCATGAGGGCGAGGGCCTGGCCGACTTCGTCATGTAGCTCACGGCTGAGGCGGCCGCGCTCCTCCTCCTGGACGTGGAGGATTTGATTGGAGAGGTGCCGCAAGTCGTCCTGCATAAGGCGCGCCTGGCCGAACAATTCGCGATAGTGCTGCTCGCTCTCTTCCAGTTCGTGGGTCATCGCGGCCAGCTCGGCATTGCGATGTTGGAGCGCCTCGTTGAGTTGTTGGAGCCGGAGATTCGCTTCGCGGAAACCACGGTGCGCGGCTTCGAAGGGCGCCAGCGCGGCCATGAGAAAGGATTCCGCTGCGTTGTGCGCCCGCTCTTTCTCGCCGGTCGGCCACGACGAAAAGCGGCACGAAGCCAGGGCTTGTTGATGAATGCGGGCCAGGTCCAACAGGCCCAAACCGCGCCCGAGCAATTTGCGGCCCAGCTCGTAGGCCTGCACCAGCAGCCTCTCGTGTTCCTCGGCGAGGAAGTCCCTCAACCGGACTGCATATTGCGCAGACAACTTGGTCGGGTGCCTGCTCATGAACGGCCCCCCAGGTATTTCGCCACGAGCAACAGCGCATCGTCCGTGCCCTTGAAGCAGCGCTCAAGCGTCTGTTCGGCCAGGCGCTGCGGCGGCTCGTCGGTCAGCAACGCCTCGCCGAATCCGGCGTTGAGCCCATCCGATGCGAACGCCAAAACGTCTCCCGGCAGGACGGACGTGAAGCTGGGCTGGAGCGAGGGCAAGTGATAGCCGACGATTCCACTCCGAATCACAGGTCGCGCGACTGGAATTTGCGGCGCCCGGCCGGTTCGGAGCTGCATGCCCTCGACGTTGCCGACGCCCATCCAGGTAAGCCGGCCTTGGACTGGCTGCAGCCAGGCAGCGGTCATGGTCACACCGCGCGTTCGGACCAACGATTCATGGCATTGGCGGAAGAGGACATCCAGGGGTTCGCCGGCCAGGCGGTTCAACACCCCCAGCGCAATCGCGGCGGCAGCGGCCGCTTCGGTGCCGTGGCCCAGTCCGTCGATCACGGCCAGCAAGAGGCCGTCGGGAAGAGGTTTGAACAGGTGTACGTCGCCGCACACCTGTTCACCGGGCAGCGCGCGCGAAGCGACGCCCCAATCCACAAACTTTCCTGACATGATCGCTTTGTCAGCCATTTCGATTCAACCACTTCGTCATCTTGATGGTCGTGCCTATCCCAACTTCGGACTCCAGAAAGAATTCGTCCATGAGCCATTTCGCCCCAGGCAACCCCACACCCAGACCGCGGCGCGTCGAGTAGCCGTACTGCATGGCGCGGGCGATGTCCGGGATGCCCGGCCCATGGTCGCTAGCCACCACATTGACCCCCGCCCGGGCGCCGTGATTCAGCGGCCGCAACAGGATCTCGCCGCGCTCGGCGTGGTCGAGGATGTTGCGGGCGACTTCTGAAATCGCCGTGGAAATGAGCGTCACGGCCAGCGTGTCAAAACCCATCTCCTTGGCTAACGCACGGCCGGCTTGCCGCGCCGCGACAATGTCCTGCGCGGACGTGATCGGTACCCGCAGTTCAGTGATCGTGTCCATGCGCAGCCCGGGTGTGCCGGTCGAGATAAGTCAGTCCTTCTTCGAGGTCCAACGCAGTGCCGATGCCCGTGAACGACAGTCCCAGTTGCACCATCGAAAAGGCCACTTCCGGCTGGATGCCGACGATGACCGTCTCCGCGCCGCGCAGCCGGAGCATGTGCGCAATGGCCCGCAGCGTGCGCGTGGCGAAGGAGTCGAGCACATCCATCACGGTGACATCGATGATCACCCCCTTGGAGCGGTGCCGGCTGACCGTGACCGAGAGATCATCTCGCAACCGCTGCAAGTCGTCGTCCGAAAGTACGGACTGGGCGCTCGCGATCAGGTAATCACGCTGTTTGAGTATGGGGACTCGCATGGAGTTCGACGCCGCCAATGGTCGGAGTCCCGACCTTGACGACTTTGTGGCCGAGCAAATATTCCGCCTCTTCGATCCCGCCTTGAAGATCGACCACCGCCTTGACCGTGGACAAATCGATGCCGAGGGTGACCAGCGTTTGCGCGATTTCAGAGGACAAGCCCGAGACAATGACGGTCGCCCCCATAAGGCGCGAAGCCTCCACCGCATGGATCAGGTGATTGGCCACCGCCGAATCGACGTCCGGCACCCCCGTGATGTCGACCACGACCACCTTGGCGCGGTTGGTCCGCACCGCGCGCAGCAATTGCTCGGTCAGTTGCTGGGCCCGCGCTCCATCGATGGCCCCAATGATTGGCAAGATCAGCAACCGCTCGCGCACCTGCAAGACCGGAGTGGACAACTCCCGGATGGCCTTTTGCTGCTGCCCGATGACGCGCTCGCGCTGCCCCACGAAGCTGGCCGCCACGATGGCGGCGATGCGATTGGTGGCCGGTTCGAAGGCGTCGAGCGCCTGGCTGAGCCGTTGAAAGTCCTTGTGGTATTTGTCGAGCAGCGACCGGGCCAGCACGTCGCGCAACGCCAGCACGATGCCGAGCACTTCGTGCGTCTCGACTTCACGTGAAATAATGCGTTCGGACAACCCTTGTGCGTAGGATTGCAGCGCCTCGACGCTTCCCGTTTCCAGAACTCCCACGTAATTGTTGTACAGGGAGGTGGCTTCGGACAAAGTCTCCGAATCGCTCATGGCGGGGAGCATGTCGCCCTGGCGTACGCGCCGGAGCCATTCCTCGCGAAGCAAGGCGTGTCGTTGGCGCAAGTGCGCGACCCAGTCCCTCAGCACGTCCTGATGGTCCGCCATCGAGGAAGGAGCCGTGTCGTCCGCCGGTAGTTGCTGGTTTCGTTTCATCGGTCTCCCCCAGGTGACATGCGATGCCAGGATCCCAAAGATTGCAATCCATTGGTATAACCTGCCCTGCAATCCCTACTAGTAGGGTAAAGTTCGGGGCAGGAGGTAGACGATCACCCCAGCGGAAAGAGTCGAGGGATCGACCCGGAAGGTCTCGGAAATGCTGTAGCGCCCAGCACTATCGAAATATCAAGAAAAACGCTAACCCACTGCTATCCGGGCAGTGTCCTCATTTGGGACGCTGCCGCTATCCGCGGCTACTTGTACTGGATGCTCACCTTCTCCCGTTCGAGAATGGTGCCATCGCGATGGTGCATCGTGGTCAGGCTGTTCAGGTAGTCGGTTAACGCGCGAATCTCGTCCGACCGGGCCTGGGTAAGGTCCTTCTGCCGTTGGAGGACCTGGAAGATCGTCCCGGTTCCCGCCGCCAGTTTTTTCTCCTCCGCTTCGAGGGCCACTTCCGCGAAGATCCGCGCCTGGCGTGTGGAACTGATCCGTTCGTAATTCGAGCGGGCCACGTCGATGGCGTTGTCCACCTCCAACAGAATGGTCTGCTGCAGTTGCTTCATGAGCGTCGCGTTTCTCTTCTCCTCTTCCTTGGACGCCTTGTAGCGGTTGCGTTCGACCGTTCGGCTCAGCGGGAGCCGAAAGAAAAAGCCGACGTTCCATCGCTCGCTCCGGGCCTCGGCGATGTCGTCCAGCGCGGCACTCAATCGCGCATCGTAACTGAACGCGTTCGTCCCCCCGGCTGTAAAGGAGCGGTCCACGCCGCTCCTTCCGTAGCCGCCCACGACGTTCAGTTCCGGGTACAAGGCGTTATAGGAACGCTTTCTCTCCAGATAGAGAATCTCGCCCTGCACCTCGACCCGCCTTAAATCGGGCCGTTGCGCCAGGGCCGACGCCCAACTCTCCGACAGGTCCAACCGCTCCGGCACCGCCACGAGTTTCTCGGTCGGCTCAATCTGAAAGTTCAACCAACTCTGGTAATCGTCCGTGACGAGGTTTTTCAGTGTGTTTCCAGCAAGGGCAACGCGGCGTTGCGCTTCGATGTAGTCCGTGAGAAACGTGGCCGCCTGGGACTCGGCCTGCTTGACCTCAATTTCGGCCAGGTTGCCGACCGCGACCTTGGCCCGCTGCTCGGCCACAAAGTTGGTCTGCACTTCGTAAGCCTTCTTCTTTACGCCCGCGTCTGCCAGGGAGAACATCAGTTCGTGGTAAATCAGGTGCACATCCAGCACCAGCTGGCGGATTTCCTGTTCCACCGCCAGTTCCGAAATCTTCAATTCGCGCTTGCGCACCTGAATCTCGGTCCGGGGAGCGTCAACCCAGAAATTGCGCAGGAGCGGTTGCTCCATTTGAATGCCCGCGTTGGCCGTATATTCGTCGAAGGGTCCCCCGCTGACGCCCCGGGTGTGGCGAAAATCCCCAAAGAGATCGTAGCGCAGGCCCGTGGGTGCGAATCCGCCCAGGCCTGGAGTAAATCGATCTTCGTCCGTCGTGTTCGAAGTGCCTGATAGGCCGGTCGCCGGGTCGACACGCCCTTCTTGCGAGTTGAACGAGCGCCGGTATTCCGTGGTGAATGCCGGATCGTAGAAGCCCTTCGACGCCTGCAACTCGTAGCGGCGGAGGTTCGGGTCGAATTGAAGCACTTGTATGCGCAAGTTGTGCTCAACGGCCAGCTTCACGCACTCCTCGCGCGACAGGCTTTTCATCGTGCGGTTGGTATTGGAGCTGATCTGGGCCTCCGCGGCTAACGTTGACAGGCACACGAATCCAATGAACAAGGTGGTCTTAAGCTGCATGCGAATCGAAGATGACTTAACTGCCCCGCGTTCGTCAAACCTTGCGAAGGTAGGTGCTTACCTCCTCGCGCGCCCCCCGGGTTTGCAAAACTCGTGCGTCAGGCCGGAGACGCACGCTCCGAAACCGAGAGCTCCTTGCCGAGGCAAACGCTGGTCTCCGGTGAGAGACAGTATTCTCCGTAGAGCGGGATCGCATGGAAGCCGGTCGCTTGATAGAGCGCAAGAGCGGCCGCCTGGCGAACGCCCGTTTCGAGCACCAGTCGCCGCACGCCCAGCACCCGGGCCTCGGCTTCGAGCGCGGCCACCAGGCGCCGCCCCAGACCCTTCCCGCGCAAGGCCGGGATCACGTACATCCGCTTGAGTTCGGCAGTTTCCGAATCAAGGAGTCGCAAGGCTCCGCAGCCGACTGGCGTTCCCTCCTGATAGACCATGAGAAAGGCGCCGCGACCGTCACCAACTTCATTGGGGTCCAATTGAAAGTGCGTCGCACCGGGCTCCGGATAGACGCCGCGGAGTTCGGCATTCAAAGCGTCGATGAGGGCGCGACTTTCGTCCGCAGCGAGGTCGGCGCGAGCTATTGTGATAGCGTCGGATGCCATGCGTTTAGAACTGAGACGCAGACAACGGATTGTCGAGCTATTTTGTCGTTTGCGGCGCGGGCCATGCCGAGCTACTCCTTGCACATGACCGGATTCTTCAAACCCAACATTACGCGTTCCGGCCGCATTGCGCGGGCCATCTGGGCTGTGGTCGTTGCCGGACTCGGGGCGCTGGCCCTTTCCTGGAAGGTCTGGGCCGCAATCGTCTTGTTCGCTGCAAGCGCCTTCGCCCTGTTTGAAGCCCTGCGCGGGTGGTGCCTCGTGCGCGCCTGCGGCATCCGGACAAAGCTGTGAGCCAGCCGCCGATGCAAGTTCTCGTGACTGGCGCTTCGGGCCTCATCGGCTCGGCGGTGGCTTCGGCGCTGGAGTCGTCCGGCCATCGGGTCGTGAAACTGCAGCGCGGCGAAGGACCGGGAACCACGTGGAACCCTGCGGAAGGGAAGATCGATCTTGCGCCGTCGTTGCCGCTGGACGCCGTCATCCATCTTGCGGGCGAAAGCATCGGCGCCCGCTGGACCGCCGAACGCAAGCGGCGCATTCGCGAGAGCCGCGTCGCGGGAACACGCCTTCTGTCCGAAACTCTGGCCAGTCTCTCACCGCGCCCCAAAGTATTGGTTTGCGCCTCGGCCACCGGGTTCTACGGCGACCGTGGAGACGAATGGCTTGATGAATCGAGTTCGAACGGCAGCGGCTACCTCGCGGAGATTTGCCGCGACTGGGAGGCGGCCTCTTCGCCGGCGGACGCCGTGGGTATCCGCGTTGTGAAGCTCCGTTTCGGCATCGTGCTGGCGCGGCAAGGCGGAGCGCTTGCGAAGATGCTGCCCGCCTTCAGCCTCGGCCTGGCCGGGCGGCTCGGGGATGGCCGCCAATACTGGAGCTGGATCGCGCTCGAAGACGCCACAGCCGTGCTGCTTCACGCGCTGACGTGCGAGTCGATGCGCGGCCCTGCGAATGCCGTCTCGCCCCAACCTGTGACCAACCGTGAGTTTACCACGACGCTCGGGCGCGTCTTGCGGCGCCCGACGTTCTTCGCAATGCCGCGTTTCGCGGTGAACCTGTTGTTTGGCGAGATGGGCCGCGAAGCAATGCTCGCCAGTTGCCGGGCGAAGCCGGCAAAGCTGTTGGCAAGCGGGTTTCAGTTCTGTTCGCCAGATCTGGAAACGGCGCTGCGAAGAACACTCCAGCATTGATCTGTCGGATCAGTCGGATCCCACTAATCGCTCCGCTTCAGGCGCCTCCTCCGCAACCCTCAACCCTTCCGCTCGATGAGCGCGCGAAACTGCGCGAATAAGGGCGTCGAGTCGTGCGGGCCGGGCGAAGCCTCGGGATGGTATTGAACGCAAAAAATGGGCTTCGTCTTGTGGCGCAATCCTTCGACGGTCTGATCGTTCAGATTGATCCGGTTCACTTCCACGTCGTCGGGCAGGGACTGCGGGTCGACGGCGAAACCGTGGTTCTGCGAGGTGATTTCCACGCGGCCGGACTCCAGGTCTTTCACTGGTTGGTTGGCGCCGCGATGACCAAACTTGAGTTTAAACGTTTTGCCGCCGAAGGCCTGGCCAAGAATCTGGTGCCCGAGGCAAATGCCGAAGATCGGAATGCCGCTCTTGACCAATTCCGCGACGGTCCGCACGGCGTAGCCAAGGGCCGCCGGGTCGCCCGGCCCATTGGAGAGGAAGATACCCGCCGGCTTGTGCTGGAGCGCATCCGCGGCGGTGGCCGTGGCGGGAAGCACCTGGGTACGGAAGCCGCGCTGCCGCAAGCGGCGCAATATGTTGTATTTCATCCCGAAATCGAACGCGACGATCGGAATGTCCGCCTTGGGCAACGGATCGCTCGCCGAGCGGGGGTCCGACTGAGTTCCGCCGCGCACGAGGTTGAAGCTTGCGCTGCGTTGGTCGTTTTCATCCCACAGGAACGCCTCCTTGTGCGTGACCTCCTTCACGTAATCGACGCCCGCCAACCCCGGCCAGTTCCGCGCCTGCGCCACCGCCTCAGCGTCGCTGCACGGTAGCGTACTGATGAAGCCGTTGAGCGCGCCGCGTACGCGAAGCTTTTTCGTCAGCGCGCGCGTGTCGATGCCTTGGAGGCCAGGGATGCCGTTGGCCTCGAGATACGCGGCGAGCGTACGGTCCGCCCGCCAATTGCTGACCGTGGGCGACAATTCGCGAATCACAAAGCCGGCCACGTGCGGCCGCCACGATTCGACGTCCACCTCGTTCACGCCGTAATTGCCGATGAGCGGATACGTCATCGTGACGATCTGGGCCTTGTAGGAGGGGTCGGTGAGGATCTCCTGGTAGCCGGTCATGGACGTGTTGAAGCAGACTTCGCCGCAGGCGGAGCCAGGCGCGCCGAAACCCGTGCCGTGAAACACGGAACCGTCTTCGAGGGCGAGTATGGCGTTCATCACATCAAGTCGCGTTGCGCAAATCGGGCGCGATGCTAGGGCCGACGCGGGACCGGTCAAGGACCAATCCCGGAATCCCCGCAAAAGCGTGTTGAATGTTTGAAAGAAACACGAGCCAAGCTACGTATAAGTAGTGAGGCCCGAGTGGCGGCGCCCTTAATCGACAAGAGACAAGTCCAGCGTTAAGCGTTTATGAAAATCAAGATCACGACATTCAACTGCGAGAATCTGTTCGGCCGCTACCGTTTTCTAGACAAGCCCTTCTCCAACCCTCCATCCGGCTTTGAGACGTTGCTCCAGATCCCCGGCGTGGTCGCCTTCGAGCCGGGTCGCAAGGGCAAGATCAAGCCCAAAGCCATCGCCGAGAAGCAACGCGTCACCACTGGCAAGGCCATCCTCGGCGCCGCCCCGGACATCCTCGCCGTTCAGGAAGTCGAAAACCTGGCCACCCTCCGCATCTTCAACCACGTGTTCATGAACGATGCGTTCGATCGCATCATCCTGCTGGACGGCAATGACGCCCGCGGCATCGACGTTGGTCTGCTCCTGCGCCGGGGACTGAATGTGCAAGTGCAGGAGATTCGGACTCACGCCGACGACGCACTGGCAGGCGGGTTCCTTCCCACCAGTACCCGCCTCGACCCCAAAAACGTTGGCAAGGCCATCTTTTCTCGCGACTGCCTGGAGGTGGACATCCGTGCGAATGGCAGCACGCTCACCTTTCTGGTCAATCACTTCAAGGCACAGGATGGCAACCCTGCCTCCACAACCCGGCGCCTCAACCAGGCCAAGAAAGTGATCGCTCTTGCGAAAGCAGCCAAAACTGCCGGCAAACTACCCATTGTCATCGGCGACCTGAATATCGACACCGCTCAGAACAACTACGACCAATCGCTGGACCCAGTGGTGACTGCGCCTTCGTTGACCGATCCGTTCCAAGCCCTTCCCGCAGCCGACCGGTGGACGCACTTCTTTTCCTCAAAGAAATCCGTCAGCCGACTCGACTACATCCTGCTCGACCAGTCGCTCGCGGGAAGCGTGACTGGCCTTGATATTTTCCGGCGCGGCCTCAGTCCCAAGGCCACGCAGTTCAATGGGCCACGGCTTCCTTCAATGAATGGCAACGACCTGGAAGCCAGCGACCACTGCCCGACCTCCGTGGTCCTCCAAGTGTGAACGATTTGACTCGCGAGAATTCGTGACGCGGCAGCCGGCAGGCTTGGTTGAGCGCATCCCGCCACTGTCCCCCACTTGTCCCTCTCCCGCGACGGAGGAGTGGGAGAGGCGCCCTTCGACGAATGCCTCGAATTTGCGCGACTTGATTCGTGAAACTCCCATCACTGATTCGAGGTGAATCGGCTGTTGCCAAACACGTGTTCGAATCTCAAACTCATAGCTAGAAACAGGACTAAGGCGATCGACTTGGACCAAAGGTTTCATGTCTCGGCGTCAAATCGAACAGACAACAAGAAAAACAAAGGAACAGGACATCATGGCAAAATTCATGTGCACTCACACGATTCCGGCCGGCAAATTTTCGGCCGAACAACTCCGTCAATTTGCGCAGGCTGCCCAACAGGACCCAACCGTCAAGGGGTACCGCAGCTTCGCGAACCTGGCCGAAGGCAAGGCGGTCTGCATCATGGAAGCTCCCGCAAAGGAAGCGGTCGAAGCCTGGTTCAAAAAAATGGGCATGCCATTTGACAGCATCACGAAAGTAGAGCTCGAAGGAGAACGGGGCAACATCCAGACGGCCTAAGGAGAAGCCCACGGCTGAGCGCCGGCATCGCAGCCTGGGTGCAGGGTGCGACGGGAGCGTCGAGCTCCCGCTCGGCTCGATCCTGTTGCCGCGTAGCTGGCCGACCAGGAGCTCGTCGCTCCGGCGTCATGATAGCCTCGGTCTTCAGGGAGGATTGAAGAAGCGGCAGCCGTCAGGCGTGGCCTCTGCCGGCTACCGCGCGCTTGCTATGAGCCACGAGCGCATTAGGCTGGTGCAACGTCGGATCAGTTTCGTTGCTAGACTCTCGATCACTCCGCCATGAAAACCATCCTCATTCTCCTTTTCACTCTTTTCGCTTTTGTGTGCGCACGGGCCGATGACGATGTTCGTTCGAAAGTCATTGGAGCTGGCAAGGCGCCGGCACTGAGCAGGCAAATCAACCCTGACAAAGACATCTACGGCATTCCCTTCGGGACATCGGAAGATGAGTTCATCAAGGCCTACGGAAAACCTACGGGCTATGTGCGCCTCGAGGGCCAGGACACGGCAATGCTCTATGGCACCACGCACGCCTTTATCTTCGAAGCAGGCAAACTCGTTGGCGTGCGTATTACCCACAACCTCCTGGATTGGAAGTTGATGCAGGGCACAGCCCAAAGAGGCCTGTTCAACGAGCCGCGTTGGAGCCTGAATAATGGGATCCGCCAGGAAATGAACCGGCGGGAAGTCAAAGAAATCCTCAGCGGCAAGCTGCGCAACGAATCTCACTTTCAATTCTATTACCTCACGGAAAAGGCACGCGTCGACCTTGATTTCTCCCACTACACGCAGGAAGGCGAAGCGGATGAAGCATATCGAGTTCACGGAATTCTTGTGCGCCAGGGCCCGCCGAAGGACGACTCGCTGTCCGGCGTGCCAACCACCCCGGGACTGAAGACCCGTGCCAAGGATGCGTTAGTCGTGACTGAGGGCCTAGGGACGATTGGCGTTACTCTGGGACCTGGCGACGGGGAAGGGTTGCTCGACATTCTCAGCGTGCTCCCTCGCGGCGCGGCCGAGAAAGCGGGCATCCGCCCCGGCTGGCTGATCGTTTCCGTTGATGGTGTTGCGACGGAAGGAAGGTCCACTCCCGAGGTCACCCAAATGATCCGCGGCAAGCCCGGCACGAAAGTCACGTTGGAACTCTGGAACCTTGAGTCGGACAAGACGAACAAAGTCACGATCACGCGCGAGAGCTTCGTGCCGCAGAACAAGCCGAAGGAATAAAGCGGCTCTCGTTGTGAGGCGTCGCGCCTCAATCGACAGTCCGCGCGGCCGGAAGGATTGACGAACTGACGCCGCGTGGCCTACCACGAAGGCATGACACGGACCGCCCTGCAGCTTGCGCAGCGCTTATTGTGGTCCCTTTTTCTCGCGCTCGGGTATCTTTGTTCGTCGCGAGCCTCCGCTGCTGCCAGCGGACCCGAGTTACACGTCCCTGACGGTTTCAGCGTGGAACGGGTCGCCAGCGCGCCCCAGATTCGTTTCCCGATGTTCGCGGCCTTCGACGAACGCGGTCGGCTGTTTGTGTCCGAATCGTCCGGCGGGGATCTCTACGACGAATTGCAGAAACAAACGCGCCGTTGCCGCGTGAGTTTGTTGGAGGACCGCGACGGTGACGGCGTCTTCGAGCAGGCCCGGGTTTTTGCAGAGCAACTTGTATTTCCGATGGGCCTGGTTTGGTCCTCAACGGGCGGCGGCCAGCTCTACGTCGCCGATCCGCCGGACCTCATCACGCTCGCGGACACCGACGGCGACGGGCGCGCGGACAAGCGGACAGTCCTGCTCACCGGCTTCGGCCACACCGACAATGGAAGCCTCCATGGCCTGGTGTTCGGCCCGGACGGCTGGCTCTATCTCACGATGGGCGAACCGGACGGCTACCGCATCCGGCGCCGCGACGGCTCGCTGCTCGAAGGCAAAAGCGGCGCCCTGCTCCGCTGTCGGCCGGACGGCTCCGACATCGAAGTCGTCTCGCGCGGCTTTGAGAACCTGGTTGAAATTGGCTTCCTTCCTGGCGGCGAAATTATTGGCACGGACAATTGGTTTCAACGTCCCGCCGACGGTCTGCGCGATGCGCTGGTACACCTGGTCGAAGGCGGATTGTATCCTTACGCCTCCGATCGTGGCACCGCTCAGCCGGTCACGGGCGAGCCGTTGGCAGCCGTGGCGCTCTACCCGGCAGTGGCGTTGAGCGGGCTCGAATTGTCGAGAAGCCCGACATTTCCTGAAGCGACACGAGGCAGCCTGTTTTGCGCCGAGCATAATTCCAGGAAAATCGTCCGCCATCGGCACGAACGCGCGGGCTCGACTTTCAGCAGTGTAGACGAGGATTTCCTCTGGACGGACGACCCCGACTTTCACCCTTCGGACGTGCTGGAAGACGCGGACGGCTCGTTGCTCGTCGTGGACACGGGCAGTTGGTACATCCACCACTGCCCCACCGGCCGCATCCGCAACAGCCCGGCGCCCGGCGGCATCTATCGCGTCCGATTTCGAGCCGCCACGCGCATCGAAGATCCGCGAGGGTTCAAGTTGGCGTGGACAAATGTCGCGCCCTCCGAGTTGACGCAACGACTGGCTGACCGCCGCCCGGCGGTCCGCGATCGCGCCACGGAGGAACTCGTCCGGCGAGGCCCCTCGGCGGTCCCTTCGCTTGAAGGAATGCTGGCGACTTCGCCCTTTGGGATTGCCAGCCAACACGCGGTATGGGCGCTCGCCCGCTCGGGATCGGAACCTGCGCGGGCCGCGTTGCGCAAATGCCTCGCCGTGTCCAACCCTGAGCTTGTGGCACTCGCGGCCCGCGCGCTGGGGCGCATCCACGACACGCAAGCCGGGCCGGCGCTAATTCCGCTGCTCCGTCATCCGGCATCCCACGTTCAATTTGCCGCCGCGGAAGCGCTCGCGCACTGTGGCAGCGGGCAGTCCTCCCCTGCCCTGCTCGCCCGGCTGGCCGGGGATGTTGATCGTTTTCTCGAGCATGCACTGGTCCACGCGCTGTATCGATTGGTGGACGCCTCCCAGCTCACTGCGGCGCTCGAACACCCGAGTCCGCGTGTGCAACATGCCGCGCTCCGGCTGCTGGACCAACCCCCGCACCAGAAACTCCCGGTGGACGCGGTGATGAAACGCATCTTCGCCACGGACGATTCGTTGCGGCACGCCGCTCAGGCGATCCTGCGGCGGCATCCGGAATGGGTGACGCACGCTTTGCCCGTCCTGCGCCAGCTTCTTTCTGCGCCGACCCAGGCAGAGCGTGATTCGCTGCGCGATTTCGTCGTCGCCTTCTGCCGTCATCCCGAAGTCGGCGGGCTCCTGGCGCAAGCCGTCGCATCCGAATCCGAAGCCGGCGAAGCGGTGCGCGTGACGTTGTTGGAAGCGATGGCGCAAGCCGCGCCAAAGGACCTCCCGTCTTCCTGGCCGGCGGCGCTCGGCGCGGCGCTCCAGTCTCCTTCGCGCCACGTGCAGGCGCAGGCCGTGCGAGCTGTGAATACGCTGCAAGTCGGCGGAGTGACCAACGCGCTCGGCTCGCTCGCGGGCGACGCGACCGCGCCAGTCGCGCTTCGTGTCGGCGCCCTGCGGGCCCTCACCCGGCATCGACCAGCGCTTGATGCAGCCGGCTACGACCTGTTGCTGGGTCAGCTGGCGCGCACAAACGATGCGCTGGCACGACTGGCCGCGGTGGAAGCCGTGGCCTTTGCGGCGCTTGATGAAAACCAGTTCGCCCGGTTCATCCGCGCGATCCGCGGCGATCCCTTGGTGTCCCCGACGACGTTGTTCGCCGTCGCCCGGCGCGCAAAGTTAGACGCCGCCGGGGCCGACGAGCTTCTCCAGACGTTGAGCCAGACTGTTCAAGCCGGTTGGCAACTTCCGGCGCCGCAGCTGGCCTGGCTCGAATCCATGATTCAAAGCGACCGCCGCGGTCGCGTACGAGCGCTGATCACCGAAACGGAACAGGTCGTTGCCCGTCAACGCAATGAACTCGCGGCGTTGGAGCCGCTCTTTCGCAGCGGTGATGGGTTGCGTGGGCGAACGATCTTTGAAAAGAAGGCGGCCTGCATCGCCTGCCATCGCGTCGGTGGCCAGGGCGGATTAGTCGGACCGGACTTGACCCGCATCGGCGCGATCCGTTCCGGGCGGGACTTGATCGAATCGATTGTGATGCCCAGCGCCACGTTCGCCCAGGGTTATGACACCTACGCGGTCACGCTGCGGGATGGGGAAACCCTCCTGGGCGTGCGCGTAGAGCAACCGGACGAGACCCTGGTGCTGCGCGACGCCAGCGGCGCAGAAACCCGGATTGACCAACGCCAGACCGTTTCGGTGGAACGGCAAAAGCTCTCCCTCATGCCCGAAGGCTTGCTGAGCGCGTTGAGCCGAGAGGAGATTGGTGACCTGATGGCATATCTTCAGGGGTTGAAGTGAGGCAGAGTCGTTACGAACTCGAGAAGGGGTACATTTCTGGCATCGCATGCGCTTTCTCCGAACCTAACTTTGTTAGCCAGTTCGAGTGTGGTATCATCATTTCGATTCATGAATTTAAAGCCTCAAAGGTTTGTGGTTGGCTTGTGGATAGTCTTTGTTGTCGCATGCATCCTCATCCCGAACCCCGCTTCGGCTCAACTCATCGTTCCGAGCCCAACGGGTCCCGATGATGGAACCGGTGACCAATTCCGAATGCTGGGCATCGAGGGCGACGGGCAAGTTTGGATTTTGGGCAAGTGCCTTACCGGTCCCTGCGACAGTGACGAGGCGCTGTTTCGCTTTACCGGCGACGGGTTTGAAACGATGCGCCTGATCCCGCTGCCAAACACCGACTCCTTCGAAGCACGCCGCATTTCGCGCGACGGGCAATACATCGTGGGGTCGAGCCGTGGAGACGGTTTTGAAGAGCCGACATTATGGTCACGCCGAGAATCGCTTGTGCCCAAAAGCCTCGGTAAGATTCTCGAATCATGCTGCACAGCTGAGCCTCAGGACGTCGCTTCCACTACAGCGGGACCGATCATCGTTGGGTATTATGGATTTGGAACGTTTCTCTGGAGGGAAGGCACTGGCTACCAGGCTTGGATGACAAATAGTGGGTTTTGGCCGATACGAAGAGCGTACGTGATCTCTGCAGATGGGACACGATGGGCGGGGCAACAATTCTCACCTTTGGGATCGAATCTCGTCTCGCTTCCTTTCGCCGGGACAGAAATGACGCTGGAGATGCTTAAGACCAAGGCTGGTTCGAGTGCTAATGCATTTTCCATTTCTCCGAATGGCCAGCATATCGTCGGATTGCTCGATCAGCAGCCGGTGATTTGGACGAAGAAGAAGGTTGAGTTTCTCTCAGTTGGGAAGGGTTCCGCCGCGTTGCTTGCCGTCACAGACAATGGCTATGCCGGTGGCCGCGGTGCTGGCGGCGGAGTCATTTACGATTCGCGCGGGCGAAAGCTCGAACTTTTCGACAACTGGTGGGCCAATAATTACCCCCTGGTTCCATTGCCTGCGCACGTCACAGTCGTGAATGACCTGTACGAGCATGCAGGCAAGCTCTATTGCCTCATCCAATTAGAGGATCCCGCCAGATACTACCGCACCAGCGCGCTCGCAATAGCACCGCTCAAGGGCGCAGGTGATTGAGGTAGAGCCTCGTGCCTTGGCACGACCCATCGACTTCGCGAGCAATTCCCCGCTTCGCACTTGGCAGTCGCGTCGAATTGGCCGAAACTCCATTGGCGCCGGTTTGGCAGCTTGCGCCGCTGCCCGATGGCGTTCGACCGACACCGTGGACAAACTGCTGATCATTGACGACGAAGCGGACGTGCAATATTCGTTCCGCCGCATCTTCAAATCCCCCGAGTTCGAACTGGCTACTGCGTCCAGCGGCGAGGAGGGCCTGAACCTTATTCCGCGATTCAAACCCGAGCTTGTGCTCATGGATATCCGCATGGGCGCCGGCCTCAACGGCCTCGAGACGCTCCGGCGTCTCCGCCAAATGGACGCCCGCGTGCCTGTGATCATGATGACGGCCTACGGCACGACGCAGACCGCCATCGAGGCGATGAAACTCGGCGCCTACGACTACCTGCTCAAGCCCCCCGACGTGCCAAGGCTCAAGCAACTCGTCGCCGAGGCGCTCCAGGCTTCCCGCGCCATGAAGCAGGTCGTTTCGTACGAACCGTTGCTCGAATCGGAAGACTACGACCTCGGCATCATCGGCCGGTGCGAAGCGATGCAGAACGTCTTCAAATTGATCGGCCAACTTTCCGCCTCGGATGCCACGGCGCTCATCACCGGCGAGAGCGGCACCGGGAAGGAGTTGGTCGCCCGGGCCATTTACTCGCACAGCCGCCGGGCCGATCAACCGTTCCTGGCCATCAACTGCGCTGCGATTCCGGAGAACCTGCTGGAGAGCGAACTCTTCGGCCACGAGAAAGGCGCGTTCACGGGCGCCACCGCACAGCGCATCGGCAAGTTCGAGCAATGCCACGGCGGCACTCTCTTTCTCGACGAAATCGGCGACATGACGCCGCAGACGCAGACGAAGATCCTGCGTGTGCTCCAGTCCGGCGTCTTCGAGCGCGTCGGTGGCAATCAACCCAATACGGCCGACGTGCGAGTCATCGCGGCGACCAACAAGCCGCTGGAGCAGGCCGTCGCCGCGCGGCAGTTCCGAGAGGACCTCTTCTATCGGCTGAACGTTGTGCGCATCGCCATTCCCCCGTTGCGGGAAAGGAGCGGGGACATTCCCCTTCTCGTAAATTATTTCCTGAGAAAATTTGCCACCGCCTCGCGGGCGCCCAAATCCATTGCGCGCGATGCGCTGCTGGCGCTGGAACAACATTCCTGGCCCGGGAATGTGCGCGAACTGGAGAACGCCATCCGCCGCGCTCTCGTTGTGGCCAAAGGCGACGTGATTCTGGCGGCGGATTTGCCGGCTGGCGTCACCAGCGGTGGAACCCCAGCACCCAAGAGCGCCGAGCCGCCCACAGCGGTGAGCGCCGCGACTCCGGCGTCGAATATCGCCGACCCCTCTGAAGTGCCCGCACTGGCCCAGGGGCTATTCCGCATCGCGCGGCGCGATCCGAAGTTGAAGATCCTCCCGGCTGTCGAACGCGAGTTGATCATCCAGGCGTTGCGGGAAACCAAAGGCAACCAGGTCCAATCCGCCAGCCTTCTCGGCATCACCCGCGCGACGCTTCGCAATCGAATCGAGAAGTTCAAGATCCGCCAGGAGATAGCGATCCAGTAATTACGCCAAGCCCTGGCACACGCCCTCCACTCTTGAATCAACTTGAAAGATTGCGGCTTCCACATGCGTATTAACAAGTAACTATGAGAAGCCACCTGGCCTCGCGAGTCCCTCCCCTGTTGCAATATGCCTGCTGATTTTGTCATTTGCACCCGCGCCGTCGACGGCAAGTCGTTCAAAGCCGAACCGGGCAAGACTCAGTTCCTCAAAGTCCCTGATGGGCTTCAGCCCAATCCCAAGCAGGCGCTCAAGCCGGACGCGTGGGTGCGCGAGCTTCACAGACAAGCCGTCTGGGGAACCGACAGTCGAACCGGCGCCCAGCGGGGGGACATTCTCGTTTTCATTCACGGCTACAATAACGGACAGGACATCGTCATGCAGCGGCTGCGCCGGTTGAAGCAGGACTTGACGGGGGTTGGATTCAAGGGGTCCGTCGTCGCCTTCGATTGGCCCAGCGAGAACATGACGTTGAACTATGTTGAGGATCGGCATGATGCCAAAACCACAGCGCTCCAGCTTGTCAAAGACGGCATCAAGCTCCTCGCCGAGAAGCAAACTCCTGACTGTTGCGTCAATGTCCATTTGCTCGGGCATTCCACGGGCGCCTACCTCATCCGAGAGGCCTTCGACGACGCCGACGACACGGAATTGAAAAACGCCGCATGGATGGTGAGCCAGTTGGTGTTGATTGGAGGAGATATCTCCAGCAGTTCGCTGTCCTCAGGCAATGCAACGTCCGAATCGCTGTACCGCCACTGCACCCGCCTGACGAATTATTCGAATCGGAACGACTCGGTGTTGAAATTATCCAACGTCAAGCGCCTGGGCATGGCTTCGCGCGTGGGTCGTGTGGGACTTCCGGCCGACCATCCGGACAAGGCTGTGGATGTCAATTGCACGGAGTATTTCGCCAGCCTCAATTCCGAGGCCTCAATCAAGAACGCCGACCAAAGCGAAGCCATTGGCTCATTCGATCACTCCTGGCACATAGGCAATCGCGTGTTCGCCCGGGACCTCTTCGAGACCTTGCGTGGAGATTTGGATCGCACCGCGATTCCCACACGTGAATTGACCGGTGACGGAACCTTGAAACTGGTTCGATTGCCAGGCCAATAGAAAACAGCTCGTTGCTGCGGTAGAGCGCCGCTCACGCGCGCCGGCGTGCGAACCGGAACCGCTCCCTCAGCACTTGAAGAAAATCCTCCGCCGATACAGCCAATACAGCACGCCCCACGCCGCGACGGCAAAAAGCGCGTTTTGGAACACCGGGTACCACGCGTTGCCCAGCATCGGCTTCAGCCAGCCGATCCACGCGCCGCTGGCGCTGCGAAACCAGCCGCCGAATCCGGCGTTGCCCAGCACGTAGGCCGCGATGGAATTCACCCCGACGACCACCAAGGGTAACGACCAGCGCCGCCACCCCTTCACTTCGATGGCCCAGTAAAACGCGAGGAGAATCAACGTCGTGCAACCGGCTGCGAACACAGCGAAACTTGGAGTCCAAATGCGTTTGATGAGTGGCAACCACGGGCTCGCGGCAAGTCCCAGCGCAATTCCGCTCAGCCCGCCCACGAGCAACACAAGCATTGTGCGCGGATGCGGCCGGCGTTGCATCACCCATTGGCCGGCCATCACACCGAAGATGATGGTTGCCGCGGATGGGATGGCGTTCATGCCCACGTAGTAGCCGGAGTAATTGCGGCCGAGCATCCAACGGTCGAAGGCGCTTCCAATGTTTTCGTTGCCCAAGGCCCACGGACCCCCGGAACCATTCCACGGATTGAACATCCACAGCAGGTTGTAGCCCACGAGCAGCGCCGCGGCAACCAGGCCTTGCGTGCGAAAACTGCGGCCCACTACGAAGAAGGCGCAAATGTATCCGAATGCAATCTGCTGCAGGACACGGATGAAACCAATCTGAATCTTCTGCGCACCGAAGTGGTCCAGGAGGATGCCGATGGCGCAGAGATTGAACGCGCGGAAAATCGCGTGCCGGAACTGTTGACTCCATGAATCGCCCAACGCCGCCCGGCGTGCAAAAGCCAATGGCATGGCTACGCCGACCATGAACATGAACGAGGGCTGGATGAGATCCCAATAGACACACCCGGCCCATGGGACGTGTTCGTTCTGCACGTAGAGCCAGTTCCAAACCGGATGTCCCTTGAGCGAATGAAAGATCCCTCCGGCCAGCAGAGTGAACATGATGAGACCACGGTAAGCGTCCAGGGACTGAAGGCGCTCGCTCACCGTCCGCTCGGGCGTCGGGATCGGGGAGTCCGTCGCGGGTAAAGGGGGCGCGGCAGGTTTGGGTTCGAGAGATGCGACAGCGTTCATACGCATGAGTGGTTGCTGGATTGGATTGATGCAGCATCGCGTCCATTCATTCAAGTAGCGACTGGATTCTCACGGGGGCAGAGCGCGTCGCCTCGCGCGCGCGGAGACATGGGGGAAAGCTCAGGCGAGATCCACAGGGCTTTAGACCAGCCTCGCGGCCCTGCATTCGCGTCGCGTTGTTGTTTGGGCGACAGGCCTGATGCTGCGCGTGCCGCCTATTCACCGCGGATTGAGCTGTCGAATCCACTCCTCCATTACTGGCAGGATGGGCGACGGCACGTTGTGATACTGCACTGGCGGCATGCGAAAGAAATCGGTGCTCTTGAGCCGCCGATAGAGAATCGATTTCTCCGGCACACCGGGCACCACGATTTTTGCCCCTGTGATTCCAAGATCGCCCGCCGCCAACTCTCCGAGGATTAGGCCGGTCCGGTCGAGGGGCGTCGCGATACGCGCGTCGAAATTCCCGCGCGCCGTGCCGCCAGGCTGATGGCAGCCGGCGCAATTGGCATGGAGATAGGAGCGAACGCGAGCTTCGATTGGCGCCTTGTCGTCCGTCCACCGCTCCATTTCCGGAAGCCCGCGAATTTGTTCTGAGGCTGGCATCGGATCGAAGGAGCCCTCTTCGATCATCCTTTGAAGCAAAGTCGGGCTGCGCTTGTCGGTTCGGATATTCAACTCAGCCGCATCCTGAGGAATCCCGTACGCCGGATCCGTGGTTCCCAACGAGAAGGACACTTCCGCTGCCGGATGCCACCAAAGAATCTTGCGCGGGTCACCGGCCTCAGTGCCCGCGGCGCATGAGGTGAATTCACCCTCTTCCACCAATTCTGCCTCCCGGAGAGTCGGCCATCGATACGAGCATCCAAAGGCCGTGTTCTCTGACCGCACGACCACGACGCGCGTCTCAATGGGCTGCCAGGGAGGTCGCAACGCGGGATGGGTAAACACGAGGAAATTACGAATGAAGACTGTGCCGACGGGAAACAACAAACGTCCGTCAGGGTCGAGTTTCAACCTTCCCCCTGCTGGAAGCGCAACGCTGCCTTCCTCCTCGACATCCGGATGCCATGCCAGCGCGGGCAACCCGTATCCGCGCTCGCCCGTTCGCGGCAGGCCCCACTTTTCCCAGGCTGCGCGCGGGAGCGTTTTGGGCATGGCGTCCAATCGCATCGGAAATCCTGACGCAACCTGCCCTTGGGTGGCGGGCGATTGGGCAGGCGGAGCGACCTTCGCGCCGACGTAACGGATGCGGACAAGCGAACCGGCATTCGGCACGAACTTTTTTGGGTCCCGCCAGATCGCCCCGCGATTGAGCACCAGCAACGAAGCGTCGGACGCCAGTTCAAGGGAGACGGGGCCGTTGAAGCCTTTGCAGAACGTGAGCACATCCGTCGGCCTATCCGGATCGAGAGCCTTGATCCAATGCTTCATGAAATCCGCGAACAGAAACCTCCCCTTCCATTTTTCGGGCCACCTCGAAACGGCCGACTTTGGCACAAACACACCGCCCACAATGCTCTGTCCAAGCATCGGCGGATAAGCGTAGAGCGGTTGGGCAAAGGCCGCGTTCGTGGAAAAGCCTTCGGCGCGCGGCCAGCCATAGTTGGCTCCAGGCTTCAGTTCGTTTGCTTCCTCGAAGGCGCTCCCGCCGACATCAGTGAAGAAGATTCGTCCACCGTCGGCACGGTGCTGGACAGCCAGGCCGAACGGGTTCCGGACGCCAAGGGCGTAAATCGCGCGATATTTGCCGAGCGCTTGCGCTCGAAACGGGTTGTCACCGGGTATCGAGCCATCGGGATTGAGGCGGAGAATTTTCCCTTGAAGCGTGGTAAGCGATTGCGCGGGTTCGCCGGCGGTTTGTTCACCGATAGAGACGTAAAGCTTGCCATCCGGTCCGAAGCACAATGGCCCGCCCTGATGTCCACCGGGCTGCGAACCCCCGAGCCGATTCTGATCATCGCCTTCGAGCAACACCTTCTCGCTGGCCGGATCCGCAACGTCGCCCGTAAGCGTGAAACGGCTGAGAACATGATGAGGGAACGGCGACCTGGAAACGTAGAAGACGAAGAGGTGAGGCACGCGGGGAAACTCGGCTGCGGGCGCCAGTCCGATGAGCCCGCGTTCCCAAAAGGAGTCGACTCGGCCAGTCAGATCGAGAGCCGGCACGTCCAGCACGCGTCCCGCCTTCCACACCAGCAGTCGGCCAGTTTGCTCGGCGATGAGGATGCGCCCGTCGGGCAACGGCGCCATTGCCGTAGCGGCGTTGAGGTTGGTGGCCAATATTTCCTCGACGAAGCCGCCCGGGAGCTCCGCCGCACGAGCACTGCCCACAAGCAATCCGATAAGCAAGGCATTGCGAAGAAAGAAACTCATTCTCACTCGTGCGGCTTCGAAGTGGATGATTCCAGCGCGTTGGGCCAGCGAAGAGACTTGGATCATCTGCGCCGGATGGTTCCTCGCGCAGGGCGGGAACGATAGTTATTGCCCCAATTCTGCGCGCGGAACTGGGCCAGCGAGCGCGCATAATATTCGCGCTCGAGCGCGGCGATCTCGTGGGTGCGCGCTTCGAAACCGGTGTTCGGCACTCGCCCGATTCGCCCTTGAGGGCCGCTTCCTGCCAAGGGTCGAACGACATTCCCTGCGCCTGCCTGCATCCCCCCCCGCGCGTATCCGGCTTGGTTCCGCTCGATAGTGCCTTGGGTTGGAGCGGCGAATGACCACTTGCCGCCAGAATCGCGACGGTACCATCCATCGTTCTTGCGGAGGTAAACGCCGCCATCGGGTGACGCGTAAAGGTCGCGCCCGCCCCCGGGCGATTGCCTCAGCGTCGTGAGCAGTTGGGCGCCACGAGGAATCTCGCCTGGCCGTACGGCGGATTGCGGACGCGTATAGGGATTCAGCGCTACGGTGTTCGGCGGCGGGGTCAACGCAGCCGGTCCTGCCGCCCCTTGGTAGCGTCCGTACTGCGCCGGGTATCCCTTGAATGGGGTGGAGGATTTGGAAGCGCTGGAGGCCCCACCGGGCTTGTAAGCCTCACCGGGTTTGTAAGCCTCACCTGGCTTGTAAGCTTCACCGGGCTTGGTTGGGTTGCTGGGCTTGTACGGATCACCAGGTTTGTATGGCTGGCCCGGCTTGGATGGCGTGCCGGGCGCGTATGGGTCGCCGGGCTTGTATGGTTTGCCTGGCACGTATGGCTCGCCGGGCTTGAACGTGCCGGACGTGGACGCATCGGCCCCGTCGTGGTGGATGACACCGTTGCCTTGCCAGCGGTCGTAGATGTTTTCGATGACGGCGGAGCGAAGCCCTCCCGGCTGGTCCCACCAGTCGCGCCATAGCCACGATTGATACCAAGGCACGTACCCGTAATTGTAACCCCACGTCCAGCCCCAGTCGTAATAGTAATTCTCGTACCAGTACTCATAATCCCAACCGGTGCCGTAAACAACCGTCCCGCCTTCCTCCAAGGCACCCTGGTAGCCGGGCGTGTAACCGACTTCCACTTCCTCGTCGGTGGCCTCGTAAACACGCGCGAAGGTCGCGTAATAAACAGGCGAACTGGGCGGGATGGTGTAAATCTCCTCCGGCACTTCCGTCGACACCGTCCAGGGTCCGGTGGGCGACGACGCGGTGAACCATACACCATTGTCGAGCGCGTAGTAATTGCCACTGGCAAGGATGACGGGCAGTTGCGCGTTTGCGGCGTAGCTCATGCGGGTTCCGTCGATGGGCTTGAACTTCGGCTGGCCGTCGTACGTGAGTTGAATCGTTGTGTCGCGGCGTTTCACAGTCGCCGTGGTAGGCACCGTGTTGGCGAGCACGGCGAGTTGCGCCTGCTTCGTATCCGGCACGGAGGCCAGCACAACGGCCTGCGGACTGCCCGGAGGGATCTTCGCGAAGTCCTCCGGCAAATCACGCGGGGGGACATGCGTCCACGGGCCGGCGAGCGCATTGGCTTTGAACCAACGACCGGAAAGCAACAAATACGCCTTGCCCTCGGTCGTGTGAAAAAACAGCTGACTGTCCGTGTCCGCCGCGTATTGCAACGCGGTCCCGCGAATCGGCCGGAAGTCGGGCAAACCGCTCGTTACGATCAATTCCGCGGGACGGGTGCGTCCGATAACGCGAGGGATTGGCTCTTGCCGATTCGCCCCAGGGCCGCCGCCAGGCGGAGCTGCCAACGCCGCCACCTGGGCGGGCGGGGTTTGCACAAGGGACCACGCTCCTTGAATCGTGCTGGCCGCGAACCAGAGTCCTTCACCGTTGAGGTAGTACTTGCCGGTCCCCTTGTCGAAGAGGATCAAGGCCGGCGTGTTCACGACACGTTGGAGATCCGTGTCGGGCACAGGCCGAAGCTCGGGCTCGCCCTTGACGATTACGAGCACAGTTCGATTCGTGACCCAGATAATTTCCGGCGGATCGTGCTTGAGTCCGCGCGAGCCTTGACGCGCGGCTGCCTGCGCAAAACCGAGCGCGGTGATGAGATAATCCAGCGACACCGTACGCGCGCCGGAGGGGACCACCTCCCGCACGATCGCCAGGGCGTTGCTCCCGCGGTCCGGAGCGTCCGGAAAGCGGCCTTTGGTGATTTCAAGGTGGTCGAGTGTGACAATTCGGTTCGAACGATCGACGCTCCCATGGGCGGCAAGCCAGACGACGCCAAACAATTCCGACTTCGACCCGGCCATTTTCAACCCGACGGCAGCCCGAGCATTGAAGGAATTGCTCGTCCAGCTTTCCACCTGCGGTTGGTACAGCGTGACGGTGTGGCCGTTGGTCATGCGAACACGGGGCCATGGCGATTCCTCATCCACCGGGATCTGTGCAGCGATGAACCCGGTGGTCAATGACAGCGCGATGGCGCTACTCGCGAGGGTTCGATAACAACTGGAATTCACGAGTGTTTTCATGATCTCAGCTTCACGTCTCGTGATTCATGGGATTTTCACGGCGGAAGTTGGTTTTCTAGGCTCGGCGGCAAGTTCCGCTTCGGATTGATGCGTGTTCTTTTCAGACGCCGCCGGCTTTGCTTCTTTACCGTTGCCGGCCAGGGGATCCACGGCCGGCATGATTTGCACTGGGAGGGGGCGGGTGGCGCTGAGATTGAGGTCGCGCTGCGGGTAGGCGATGACGATGCTGTGCTCGGCAAAAGTGCCGGTGATCATCTGGCGCAAATCACTGCTGACTAGCGCCGTGTTGGCTTTGACGACATCCACCCAGAAGCGCAGCTCGAAATTGAGCGCGCTATCGCCGAAATCCGTGAACAACACCTGCGGTTTCGGCTCCTTTTCCACCAGGCCGTGCCGCTCGGCGATTTCTCCCAGCAACTGGACGACACGGCGCGTATCCGAGCCGTAGGCGACCCCGACGGTCACGTTGAAACGGACGATACGGTTGGAGTAAGTCCAGTTCGTCAGGTTGTTCTCCAGCAGCGTGCTGTTGGGGATCAGCGTTTCCGTCCCATCCGCCGATTGGAGCACGGATGAGCGGATGCCAATGCTCGACACCGTGCCCCGTTGCCCGGCAACGTCGAGCACGTCCCCCACCCGGAACGGACGTTCAAACAGGATGATGATGCCGCTGACGAAGTTCTTGAGCAGCGTCTGCAATCCGAACCCCAGACCAATCGCCAGTGCGCCGCCCGCGAACGCGAACACGGTGAGGGGAATTTTTACCGACACCAGGCTGAAGACGGCCAAAGCGAAAACGAGTATCACGCGGACCCAGCGGCGAATGAGGTTGGCCTGGTTGGGCTCAATCTTGAAGCGCTTGATGAAGATTGGCTCCAGGAAATGCGAGAGCAAGCCGGCCAGCCAATAACCTATCGCCAGGATCAGAATCGCCGAGATGATTTTGCCCAGCGTGATACTGCGCTTGCCGGTGATGGGTTGGCCGTCCACGGTAATCGTGTCTTGCGCCACGAATAATTCGAGGTTCCAAAGCTCCCCGAGGAATGAACGCGTGCCGGAGACCGTATTGCGCACGCGGCCCAGGAAAGGGAGGTTGCCGGCCGCAACATGCAATTCTTCATCCAGGCGTTGGAGCTGGCCGTAGCCTCGCTCGATCTTTCGCACGACGCGCAGCAGCATTTGATCGCGTTCCCGCAATGCGGTCAGTCGCTCGCGAATGAGCGGCGCGAGTTCCGACGCCGCATCCAGCCCTGCAAGACGCGCTTCCAGCCGCGACACCTGGCTGGCAGCGCTCTCGAGTTCCTGCCGGTGGTAGCTTTTCCAAATTTCCACCCGCCGTTGGAATTCTTCCAGACGGCGGCTCGTCGTGCGGATGGTTTCAGCGCTTGGACTGCGAAGGGCAGCATAGCGCACTTCCCAAATCATGCGCTCGAACGGGGCAGCCTGGAGCATGAAACGAAGCGCATTGACCGAGGCATCCGCCGCTTCCAGTTGTGCGCGGCGTAACTCCAGCTGTTCCGTGGCGCGAGCAATCAAGGCAGGAACGCCATTGGACGGGAGTTGAGCACGACGCAACTCTTCCTTTGCGCCATCCAGCGCTTGCAAGGCGGTTCCACGCCGGGTTTGCGCTTCCGTCAACTCGCGCTCCAAACCCCGCTGTTCGGCGTCGAGACGGGCGCTCACCGTCGCCATGTCGGCATCGGTAAGCGTCGCACCTGCGCTCGCCATGACCAACTGCTGCTGGCGCAAGCCCAGGCGAACGCGGCCGGCCGCCAGGCGTTCCTGCCTGAGTTGGGTTTCCAGATCCAGCATGGTCACGGTCGCTGCCGCGGCCTGGCTGCGAAGCCGCTCCAATTCCCTCGGCCAGATCAGTCGATTCGTGGCCGTCGGGCTGTTGTCGCCCTCCAGTTGTTCATTGAGTTGGCGAAGTTTCGCTTCGGCCTGATTCAGCAAAGCCCTGTGTTCCTCGGCGAGCCTGGCCAGCATGGAAAGTGCGGCTTCGCCGTTGGCGATTTCGAACCGCTCCATCTGAATGCTCTCACGCAACCCATCTGTGAGCAGAATCGAGCGCGGCCGCGGCTCGGTAAACCCGGTCCACGCCTGAGCTTCCTGCGCCAGTTCTGCCCTGCGGGTCTTGGCCTCTGCCAGTTCAACCGCGTAGCTGGCCTGCTGCTCGTAAAGCCGCACCAGACGTTCGAGTAAACCGCGCCGAAGCGCGGCTTCCTGAAGGGTCAACCCGGCCGGCCGGTTGGTCGGGTTCAAATCATCCAGGGCGATCGCCGCCGACAAATCGGACCGGGCCCTGGCAAGCCGTTCCTCCAGGAGCCTGACTGCGTCGGCCTGCACCGCCGTTTGGGAATTCGTGACGGCAGTACGGGACTCTGAGATCAATGCTCGAGCCAATGGCGCCTGGCTCCAGCCTGTGGAACTAGGGCAACCCGATGCCAGCCACACGATGCAGAAAGCGAGCGCCCATCTTCGGCTGGCTTTCATCGGTGATTGCGGGCGGGTCGTTCTCATGGCCCCATGCCTTGTCGCAAGTCCACCAGGGCTTGTTCAAAGCCGTGGATGCGGATGAATCCCACGCGCGGAAACTCGAAATCCACGATCAGATAAACCGTGAGTGTCATCACCAGAACAAAAGCCAGCCCGTGAAACCAGTTGCGCAACCTGCCTAGGCCCAGGCCAACGCCCGCCAGCAAGGCACCGGCCAACAAAAGCAAACCCAGCATCGCGTAAATAACCGCCGGCGGGTGCATCTGGGTTCCGAACGTCCGACTCGTCGCCACGTCAAACATCTGGTTCAAGGCTGGCAGCAGCAAAATGGTAGCGGCTTGCGACCCGGAGCAGCCAGCAATGGCTTGTGCCCAGATGTCGTTTTGCAACACAGACGCCCGGGCCAGTTCGGCTTTTGCCTCGGCCCAATTGGGCAACTTGCGAAAAGCCGCCAGCCGCGCGTCCAGGTATTGTCGAAACTTCTCGCGCAACGGCGACTGCACACCCGGGGGCAGCAAGTCCAAACGCAACCATGCCGTGCCGATGCTGTTGGCCTCATCGACGATCATTGTACGCCGCGCATCGAACCGCGCCGCCGCGCCTGAGAACGTGAAAGCAATGAGCAAGCCCAGCAACCCAAACACCGCGCCGTCGATGGCGCCGGTGCTGGCCTTGGCGCTCTCCGGATCTCGAGCCAGCCGACGCATACCCAGCCGCCGGCCAAGCTCCAGCATGCACAGGGTTCCACCTATCATGCCGAGAATTGTGAGGAAGGCGAGCAGAGAGAAGTTCATTTGAAGTGAATCGACCAGGCTGCTTGGCGTTGCTTGTGAACGGTTTGAATTCCCGCAATTCAATCTCCAAGCGAAATGCCCAGCGCCCGCGCCGTGCGCGCCAGGTTGCCGTCCGGTGGAACGCTCTTCAGCCGGCCGACTGCTTCGCTCAGGCTTACCGCCCCCACGCCGGGCCCGTTGAAGGCCACCATTTTGCCGAAGTCTCCGGCTGCGATGAGTTCCACCGCCGTCGCCCCAAACA
>Ga0134127_10000607_pt1 | contig 31559 bp, 21 predicted proteins | sample KB31753_FD_96459 | JGI IMG/M metagenome (GOLD analysis project Ga0134127, IMG submission 96459) | Terrestrial soil microbial communities with excess Nitrogen fertilizer from Kellogg Biological Station, Michigan, USA - KB3-175-3 | ecosystem: Environmental > Terrestrial > Soil > Unclassified ...
AACCTGCCCAACGGGAATACCGCACAGGGCGGCATCACCAAACAATACGACTATCGGCGTGCGGAACCAATCTCTCCTGCGGGCAGCTAGGGCACCAAAGGGAAATGCGGTCACACTGCGCCGAACGCTTGGACGCTGTCCACTCTACAAGGTTACGGGGCGCAATGCGCGCACAAAGTCCGGAGGAGTCTCTCCTCCTCCGAGGAGGAGAGGGGGCATGCGCCCGTTGCGCTCCCCTCACGCACTCACCTCAAACTTATCCTTCTCCGCGTCATACTTCAGCTTGGTCAACCCCCGTTGCCGGGCCACTTCGTCGACGAAGCCGGCGATGGACCGCAGCAAGCTCCGTTTCTCATGTTCCAGGAACCAGCCGAAAATGGGCATCGTCAAGAGCAGCATCCACAGAAAGGGTTCGTCGCGGGCGACCACGCCGATGAGCAACATCTCGAACCCGAGCAACGACCAGAAGGCGGCTTTGGCCGGCAGCGACCAAAAGGCGCGCAGCCGGCACCGGAACAGTCGTTTGCCTCCCTCGAAATCCTCCGTGGCGGTGGTCAACTGAAGCTGGCTCCAACGGCTGCCGAAGATTTCGATGTCGTATTCGCTCCAGCCCGTGTCCGTTTTACTGGGCCAGCCCTGTTCATCCAGGCGCAACACCAACCCGTTCACCCAGTCGATGCGATCGATGTTGTGATCACCCCAAAAGTGGAGCCGCCCCAAAGGTTCACCGGTGTCCTTTGGGCTCAATGGCTCGGGCCGCTTGAAGGCCGATTGCGGCGTGGGCCGCAACCCGAGTCGCCCTTGATAACGCGCCCAACCCCGGGCAATCGGCTGGAGGAAAAACAGCAGCGCCACCAGCGGCCGCGACCACACGCGCCTGCGGTCCTTCGGCAATTCGGCCTGGCACGCCGCCGCCACGCAGACCGCCAGGGATATCACCAGGCTTGCCAGCGCCAGCGGGAACAGGAAATGGAACGGCGCCGACAGGGCGAGCAAGGGCAGCGTAATCAGCACGTGAAACTCGAAGGAAGTGAGCAGCATGAGCGCCCAGGAAGGTTCCGCCGCGTAGAGAGTTTGGAAAAAGCCCGTGGCGAAGGTCCCGTGGTAAATCACCGAACGGCCCAGTACCAGACCGAACTTGCCCGCCGTGTAGATTCGCCCCCGCCACAGCCCGCCCCCGAGTGAGTTGAAGTATTCGGGGTGCTTGCGCACCAGCATCGCCTCCGCCTCCCCGTAACCCTCCTGCTGCTTGAGGTAGGCGCGCACCGTCGAGCGTCGGTAATGCCAGACGAACCCCGCCGGGTTGAATCCAATGCGATCCCCCCGCTGCTGTAGCCGCCAGCACAGGTCCACGTCATCGCCCGCCTTCGTGAAGATGGGATCAAACCCGCCCACCTCCTGCAAGGCCCATTTGTAGAACGCCATGTTACAACCCGGGATGTGTTCGGCCACCCGGTCGTTCAACATCACGTGAGCGGGTCCGCCCGGGGAGACGAGCACCGAGGCGGCCACCGGCGAATCCTCCGGCGGCAGGAAGTTCGGCCCGCCCATGCCGGTGAAGCGGCTCGAGATCAGGTCGCCCACCAGGTAGTAAAGCCAGTCTTCGTCCGCACGGCAGTCTGCGTCCGTAAAGGCGACGATTTCGCCCTCCGCCGCGTCGATGCCGGTGTTGCGCGCGACCGACAGCCCATGGTTCGCCTGCCGGATGACCCGCACGTCGGGATACAGCGAAGCGATTTGCGGCGTGGCGTCGGTCGAACCGTCGTCCACGAGGATCACCTCGTAGTCCGGATAATTCAGCTTCCCCAGCGAATCCAGGCATGGCCGAAGGGTACGGGCGCCGTTGTAGCACGCGACCACGACCGACACCTTTGGGTGATGCGTCATCGGGAAATACGGCGCGACGGCAAACGCCTTCTGCACCGCGTAATAGGACGATTTGGGCGTCCGCTCATGAGTCGTCAGCCCCATGAACCAACCGGTGACCGCATGGCCGCCCTTGTACCAATCGTCCGTAAAGCTGAACACAATCATCCCCGCCAACCCGCCGCGAAAGCCCGCTTCAATCTGCCAGGAAAGCATCTCGCCTTTGGCCCTTTCGCCCTCGCGCTGCGAGTCAGCGCCGAATTCGCCCAGAATCAGGGGCAGCGTGTCCGCCTGGTTCTGGAGCCGGGCCAGGTAACTCTCGAACGGCCGGTGGTGATGCAGGTAGATGTTGAAACAGTGGAAATCCAGGTTGCGCGGCCGGAGAAACTCGGTCGGCGGGTAGTTCGCGAAGGTACAGAGGCACTCCGGGTCCTCCGATTTGGCAATCTCGACCAGTTCCTCGAGGAATGCTGTGACCTCCTTCGGCCCGCTCCAACGGGCGACGTCCGAAGGGATTTCGTTCACCACGCTGAAGGCGAACACTGCCGGGTGCCCCGCGCACGCCCGCACCGCCTCGCGAACCGCCGCGCGCGCCGACTCGATCGCCTTGGTCGAGTCGAGAAAGCACCGAAACTTCTGCCATGGAATATCCACCAGCAGCCTCAACTCGTGCTGCGCGGCCAGGTCCAGCAACCAGCGGGGCGGCACGTCGTAAACGCGCAGCACGTTGGCCCCAAGCTCGCGCGCCAGCTTGAAATCCTCCGCCGTCTGCATCGGCGAGGCGAAGGATTCCTTGCCGTTGTGAGGGGCGAAAGGGCCGTACGAAACGCCCTTGACGCAGAACTTCTTCTCCCCAACACGGAAGAATTTGCCGTCCACACGCACGCGCTGCAAAGAAGTAGGGCCATCAGCCATAGTCCGGCCGAAAAAAGCCACGGAAACCGCAGTGGAAGCAAGCGGATTTGGAATAAACTCCGCCATCAGGTGGGGCGAGCGTCCTCGCGAGCCGGGACAAGATGTAGAGTGCGCCGGCAGAGTGCAGCGGCAAACGGCGTTTCACTTCCCGCCGGACTCCAAATGCCCGGCTACTTGAACCGGATGCTCACCTTGTTGCGCTGGAGAATAGTGCCGTCTGAGAAGCGGACGTTGTTGAGCCGAATGAGGTAATCGGTCTGCGCCCGGAGTTCGTCCGAGCGGGCCTGGGTCAAGCGCTGCTGCGCCTCCAGGACCAGGAATATGGTTCCCGAGCCCGCAGCGAGCCGCTGTTCCTCGGCAGCCAAAGCCGCCTCCGCGAAGATTCGCGCTTCGCGCGTCAAGCTGATCCGCTGATGATCGGCAAGGGCCTGGTCGATGGCCTGGTCCACCTCCACGAGGATGGTCTGGTGCAGTTGCTCGAGCAGGGCCCGATTCCTGTTTTCCTCTTCCTTGGCCTGCTTGTAGCGGTTGCGCTCGGTTTTGCGGCTCAAGGGGACACTGAAGTTAAATCCAACATTCCAGCGCTCATGCAGCCCGTCGGAAATGTCGCTCAGCGCGCCACCAAGGCTGGGTTGGTTCGCCCCAATGATGTTGGTAATGAGAAGCGGTGGTGGATTTGGATTAATATCAGTAGTGGGGATGCCGCGATTGAAACTGTCCACTCCGGTCCGCCCGTAACCACCAGTGACGTCGAGCGTGGGAAACAAATCATTGTGCCTACGCCGCTTCTCCAACCGTAGAATGTCGCCTGTAAGTTCGAGTTGCCGGAGGTCGGGGCGTTCGGCCAACGCCGAGGCCCAGCTCTCGTAAACATCGAGCCGCTCCGGCACCGCCACCAGTTTCTCGGTCGGAGTAACCCGTACGTTCAGCCAGTCCTTGTACTTGTCGGTAATGAGACTCTTCAGCAGGTTGTCCGCGCCATTGGCCCGCTGCTGGGCCAGCACCCAGTTGGCGAGCGTCGTGGCGGCTTGCGACTCCGCCCGTTTGAGGTCGATCTCGGCCAGTTTGCCGACCTTCACCTTTTCCCGCTGTTGTGCCACGAAATTCGTTGCGACTTCGTAGGCCGTCCTCTGCACCTTCACGTCTTCCAGCGAGAACAGGAGTTCATAGTAAACCTGCGTCACGTCCCGAATGACGAGGCGAACCTCTGCTTCCACCGCCATCTCCGAGATCTTCAACTCCCGTTTGCGCACCTGGATTTCCGTTCGGTCCGCGTCCGTCCAGAAACCGCGCAACAGTGGCTGTGACAATGCAATCCCGGCCTCGGCGGAGTACTCGTCGAGCGGGCCACCATCCTCAATCGCCCTCTCACCTCGGGTATGGCGGAAGTCGCCGAACAGGTCGTACCGCAGGCCGGTGGGCAGGACCCCAGTTAGGCCCGGTAGGAACCGATCTTCGTCTGTCGTGTTGTCCGCGCTCTGGACGCCGGTCAGGGCGTTGAACTCGCCCTCCGCAGATCTAAACGACCGCCGGTAGGCGCTTCTGAACTCCGGATCGTAAATGCCCTTGGATGTCTCCAGCCGGAACTGGGCAATTCTCGGGTCATACCGTATGACGTGCAGCCGGTGATTCTGCTCCAGCGCCATTCGGATGCACTCGTCCAGCGACAGACTTTTTCGGGCGCGGGTGTCATGGATGATGTTCTGGGCGTCGGCGGCCCACCCGAACAGGCACACCACGCCGACGAAGCAGACAGTCTTGAGGTGCATGAGGGCGGGAGATTGCCGGATTGTCACCCAATCGTCAAATCCTGCGATTTCGGCTGTCGGGCTACCACGTGGTAGGTGTTGGATCGTTAAATCGTTGAATCGTTAAATCGTTAAAAGGCCAAATGGTCGATGCGCCTCGATTCACGATTCACGATTCACGATTCACGATTTAACGATTTAACGATTTAACGATTCAACGGCTTAACGACTATCCCGCCGCCCTCCTCAACCGGTCCGCCACTCCCCGCCACTCCGGCCGGTCCGGCACCGCCTCGACGACGATGAAGCGCGCGCCGGCTTCGTCGCAGCGATGGAATTGCGCGTAGAGCGCCCGCGCGAAGGCCTCCGCATCGTGCGGAATCACGCTCACTTCCGCGAATCGCTCCGCGGCAGGAATCCGGGAATGCGTGACCACGTGGCATTCCGCTGCGGGAATCCCGCGCTCGGCTAGTTGGGCACGCAAGGACTCCGCCCCGCTCCACTCGATCACCAGCACCCGGGCCTTCGGCGAGTAATGCTTCTCCAACTGACCCGGGCTCCGAAGCGCTCCCCGGCCTGCTAGTGGGGCAGCCGTCCCGGCTGTCATTAGTGGGGCAGCCGTCCCGGCTGTCATAGCGGGCGTCTCGCCCTCGAAGCGCACCGCGGGCGGGACGCCCGCGGTGGCAGGCGGGACGCCTGCCCCACTATCTCTCGCCGATCCACGAACTTCACTGCCAAGCGCCGCGACGAGCGACTCCTCGTGAATCATCCCCGGCCGCAACACGCCTGGAGGCTGCGTCGTCAGGTCGATCACCGTCGACTCGATGCCCACCTGCGACTGGCCGCCATCCACGATCAGCGGCACCCGCGCCCCCAGCAGGCGCCGGACGTGTTCGGCGTTGGTGGGCGAGAGCTGGCCGGACGGATTGGCGCTCGGCGCCGCCAGCGGGAAGCCGCACTCGCGAATCACTGCCTGCATCAGGGGATGGCCCGGCCAGCGAAGGCCCACCGTGGCGCCGCCCGCGGTGACGTTGTCCGGGAGGTCCGCCGCCTTGGCCAGCACCAGCGTAAGCGGTCCCGGCCAGAACGCCGACGCAAGCCGGCTCGCCGTCTCCGGCCATTGCCCCGCACACCGGCGCGCCATCTCCAGGCTGGCGACGTGGACGATGATCGGATTGTGCGCCGGTCTTCCCTTGACCTCGAAAATCCTGGCCACGGCCCGCGCATCAAGCGCGTTGGCCGCCAGGCCGTAGACCGTTTCCGTGGGCAAGGCGACCACCTGGCCTTCGCGCAGCAAGGCGGCCGCCCGCCGCACGGCAGCGTCGAACAACTCCGGCGTGTCCGTCGGCAGAATCTCGGGAGCGTTGGAACCCTGCGGGTTCATCCCCGAATCTGCCTGTTGCAGCCGCCGCCGCGCACGCAAAAAGTTCCGCGCCGTCGTGGGTGGCACAGGCGACTCGCCTGTGCCGTCGGGCGACCCGCCCGACGGAATGGGCAGGCGTACCCCTCACGGCCCGACATCCGGGTTGCATTTCGGCGCCTTTCCCGTTCGTTCGGGGGTTTCGCTCTTCCGGGCTCCGGGTTCTGAGTGTGCAGATCGGGCGAGCGACTTCGAGCAAGATGACCGGTGGGGCGAGCGTCCGCGCGAGCCGTCACCCAGAGCGGAGGGACGCCGGCTCGCGCGGACGCTCGCCCCACCGAGAAACTCGAACTCGGAACGCGAAACTCCGAACCTGGAACTTGACTCAGAGCGTTGCACACTGGCTTCCAGCCCCCAGTCACTTCCTCGGGCAGGATGCCCGGGGAGACAGGCTGGAAGCCTGTGCCACTCTGGCTGAGCACTTATCTCCCTCGCTGGGCTTCCGATGAACCTTACAGCGCCCGCGCGTTTGCGCCCGCGCCGCAGCGAGCTTAACTTATGGCAAGATGAACAGGGCACGAAATATCCCGCCGACCTCGGTCGTCGCCGAGTTGGAGAAGCACGTCCTCGTGGACGGCTTCCGACTCGTCATCGACCTGGAGAAAAGCCACGGCTCGCGCGTGGTGGACGCCGCGACCGGGCGCGAATTGATTGACCTCTACGGCTTCTACGGCTCGCAGCCCATCGGCTTCAATCATCCGCACTTCCACGAACCGGAGGTGGCCGGGCAACTGCTGGTGGCCGCGCGAAACAAGGTCGCCAACCCGGACGTTTATTCGACCTTCTACGCGACGTTCGTCGGCACCTTCGCCCGCGTCGCCGGCATTCCGCCGCTCGAGCGCTACTTCTTCATCGATGGTGGCGCGCTGGCGGTCGAGAACGCCCTGAAGGCCGCCATGGATTGGAAGGTCCGCAGGAACCTCGCCGCCGGCAAGGGGGAGCGGGGCACGGACATCCTGCATTTCGAACGCGCGTTCCACGGCCGCAGCGGATACACGCTCAGCCTCACGAACACCGACCCGCGCAAGACGGACTACTTCGCCAAGTTCCCATGGCCGCGCGTGCCGGCGCCTTCCATCGACTATTCGCTGCCCGAAGCCGAGCGCAAAGCCGCCGTCATCGCGCGGGAGCGCAGCGCCGAGGCGCAGATACGCGACATCCTCGCCCGTTCCAGCGACGACATTGCGGCAGTGATCATCGAGCCGATTCAGGGCGAGGGCGGCGACAATCATTTTCGCGCCGAATGGTTCCGTACGCTGCGCGGGCTGTGCGACGCGCACGACGTGCTGCTCATTTTCGACGAAGTGCAATGCGGCCTCGGCGTCACCGGCAAGACGTGGTGTTGCGAACATTTCGGTGTGCTGCCCGACCTGCTGGCCTTCGGCAAGAAGACGCAGGTGTGCGGCGTCATGGCCGGCCCGCGCCTGGACGAGGTGAAGGACAACGTCTTCCGCCTGCCCAGCCGCATCAATTCCACCTGGGGCGGCAATCTCACGGACATGGTGCGCTCGACGCATTACCTGCGCATCATCGAGGAAGAGCACCTCGTCGAAAACGCCGCCCACGTGGGCCGGGACTTTCTCGCCGAACTCGGCCACCTCGCCGACGACGAACCGCTCATCAGCGGCGTGCGCGGACGCGGCCTCATGCTGGCCTTCGACCTGCCGGACGGCGACGCGCGCGAGAAGTTTTACCGGGGCCTGTTTGAGTTGGGCGTCGTCGCCATCCGCTGCGGTGAACGCTCGATTCGCTTCCGCCCCGTGTTGGATATCACCCCCGCGGTCGTCCACGACGCCATCCTGCTGCTCCGCGAACAGTGCCGCCGGATGCGGGTGAAGGCGGCGTGAGCGAAACGCGCCGAATCTAATCACTACACTACGGCATGAGCGCCGACCACGCATTGCGGAAGACCGTCATCCAGAAGGCATGGATTGCCGCCCGCTTCGTCTTGTTCGGTTTGGTTGGCTTTTGGGTCATGCTCGGATTCACGGTTGCATTTGCGTCTCGCGTCTCCGGGCACGACCCGCACCTTATCAGTCCGTTTCTGTCGCTACCGTTGGCGTTGGTGGGCGCAGTGATGATGCTATATGGGGTTGGAGAGTGGGGGCGATGGGCTTACTTGTGGGTCTTTCTCTCCATGCCGATTTCACTTTGGCTGCTGTTGCTGGTGCCGGGCGCATGGGACAGCATCGGATTGCCTCTGATCGTTGCGGCTCTGGCTGCGTTCTTTTCAAACGCCGGAGTGCAAATCTACTACGGCCGTGAAGCTCGTGAGGAGACAGTTGAGGATGAACGAACCTCCTAAGGCAGAGAATTTGATAAGCAGTCTCGTCGATTTGTGGCCAAGCTTTGCGGCGGGATCATTCTCTTACTCATCATTGCTGGGATCGCCTTGTGGTGGTTTACCCGGAAGTGACGCGTGAAATGTGACCGGACATTCTTCTACTGTTTGGCCAGCGCGGCAATCGCGACTGGATGCGCTAGCGATCCTACGCAATCCTCCGGCGCAACCGCAAAAACGGATGCGGTCGTGGAATTCCAGCGGTTCGTCACCTTGAACGGTTATCAGTACGCCGAGATGGCGATGAGCAACCGCTCGTCGCAGCCCTTATGGTTTACCGGCGAACAGTTAGAGTACCCAGCCTATGAGACCCATTACTCGAATGGCAGCCAGTGGGTGGATTCCCGCGACAGTCGCTGCGCGATGGGCCTGGAACGCTACCAACTGCCATCGCAACAGAGCATCACCTTCACAGTGCTCGTTCCTGACGATGAGCGAGCGACGAACGGATGGCGTGTGGGAGTCGCGTTTTCACCGCACGAAGATTACAAGCAGGGGCAACGACAGGTTTGTTGGAGCGAAAGGATTTCGCCATCGAAATGATGCCACCTGACATTGCTGGAGAGGCAACGACTGCTTCATTAGCCCGTCGCACAGCGACGCGGGCATCTTTCCATCTCGCACCGTGGGCTGAAGCCCACGGCTGCCGTCGCTACATCGCTGCGCGATTCTGTCTCCCTGTTGGGATTCTCCTTTCCTGATTCGTGTATATTGGTGTCCATTCGTGGTTGATCGCATGGAAGCCTGGCTGAAAAAACTTGGGATTGGGGCCGTAAACCCTGGGGTGTTCGACGGGACGTGGCGCGGCGGCGGTCCGGTCGTGGAATCGGTTTCCCCGATTCACGGCGAGGTCATCGCCCGCGTGCGCGAGGCGAGCGAGAGCGATTACAAGACTGCCATCGGCCGCGCCCACGAAGCGTTCCTGAAATGGCGCAGCACGCCTGCCCCGGTGCGCGGCGAAACCATCCGCCAATTCGGCAATGCACTGCGCGCCGCCAAAACCGACCTCGGCAAACTCGTGACCCTCGAGACGGGCAAGATCATCGCCGAGGGCGAAGGTGAGGTGCAGGAGATGATCGACATCTGCGACTTCGCCGTCGGACTTTCGCGCCAGCTTTATGGTCTGACCATCGCAAGCGAGCGCCCGGAACATCGGTTGATGGAGCAATGGCACCCGTTGGGCCTGGTCGGCATCATCACGGCGTTCAACTTTCCAGTGGCCGTCTGGGCGTGGAACAGCGCGCTGGCCGCGGTGTGCGGCGACGCTTGCATCTGGAAGCCCTCGAACAAAACCCCGCTCTGCGCCATCGCCGTCACGCGCCTCGCCGAACGCGTTTGCCGCAAGACGGGGGCGAACCCCGCGATTTTCACGCTCCTGGCCGGCGACGCGAAGACCGTCGGCCAAAGTCTCGCCGCCGACGCTCGCGTGCCTCTAATCTCCGCCACCGGTTCATGCGGGATGGGCCGCAAGGTTGCTCAAGTTGTTCACGGCCGTCTGGGCCGGACGATTCTCGAACTCGGCGGCAACAACGCCGTCATCGTCGCGCCCAGCGCGGACCTGGATCTCGCCCTGAGAGCGATTTTCTTCGGCGCCATCGGCACGGCCGGCCAGCGCTGCACGTCCACGCGGCGCGTCATCGTCCACGAATCCATCGCGAAGAAACTCCGTTCCCGGCTTCTAAAGGCTTACGCGTCCGTGCGCATTGGCAACCCGCTGGACCGGGCCACCGTCATGGGCCCGCTCATCGACCGCCACGCCGTCGAAGCGCTTTTGAAGGCCAAGGAACGGGTCCGGCGCGAAGGAGGGAAGATTCTGTTCGGCGGAGAGCCGCTGAAGCTGCCTGGCGATTGCTACGTGACCCCGTGCCTGGCCGAAGCGGACAACAAGTTCGAGATTGTGCAGGAAGAGACTTTTGCCCCCTTGCTTTACCTGATCTCCTACAAGAAATTCCCGCATGCGATCGCGATGCATAACGGCGTGCCACAGGGCCTCAGTTCCGGCATCTTCACGAACGACTTCCGTGAGGCCGAGGAATTCCTCAGCGTCCGGGGCAGCGACTGCGGGATTGCCAATGTCAATGCGGGCACCAGCGGCGCAGAGATTGGCGGCGCCTTCGGCGGCGAAAAGGAAACCGGCGGCGGCCGCGAAAGCGGCAGCGACGCCTGGAAGAGTTACATGCGCCGCCAGACCAACACGATTAACTTCTCCAGAGACCTGCCGCTGGCGCAGGGGATTGTTTTTGGCAAATGAATGTTAGGTGCGTTGAAAAGTTGAAGCGTTCAATCGTTAAAAGGCTGAAGCAGGTGGGATCGCTTGTGAGTTTAACGATTCAACGATTCATTGATTCAACGATTCACGAACCATGACTGCCGCAGAGAAAAAGTTCGATTGGCCGCTCTGCCACGACGCGGAAACCCTCCTGCTCGCACGCATCGACGCGTTCCTGGGCCGGAACACGTTCGCCAAGCGCCTTTCCGACCGGATGCTCACCGGCACGGCGACGCTGCTGCTGGATTGGACGGACCACCTCGCTTTGCCCGACGCGGACGAATCGTCCTTGCGCGCCGCCGGCTTCGTCCTCGATCCGCTTGGAGACACCGCCGGGAACGACCGCGTCTTTTGGCATCCCGAGGCCCTGTTGCCGCGCGTGATGGTGCCTCGCTCCAAGGCGGATCAATTCCCGTCCACCCTGGCCATACGCGTCGAGAGCGTCACGGACTTCATGGCGGCTCACGGGTTGTCCGGGAGAATCGAAGGGGCGCCGTTGTCGAGATTTCGTCGAATCGTCGTCGCGGAGGAGAACAGCACGCGCCTGGAAGCCGTCGAGCGCCGCGGGTACCGTGGCTTCATTCCGGTGTCGCGCCAGCTTGCGCAAACAGTGGAGTTGCTCGAGGCACATGAGCTGTGGAAGACGCGCCCGCGCCGCTTTGCGTCGGACGCCGAAGGCTGGCGGCAGTCCCTCGAATTGCTCGACAAGGTCATTGGCCTTGTGGAGCGCGACACTGCCTGCCACGTCGTTTTCCACGAAGAGCGCGCGTATTGGCAGCGCCGCAACCGCGCCGCCCGCGTGCAGAAGGAACGCCAGGACCGCCTTGGACTCGGCTGGGCCAACCACGACCACCACACCTTCCGCTGTTCCCGCGCCCACTTCGTCGACCTGATGCGCGCGCTGGAGATGCTGGGCTTCGAGCGCCGCGAGCGCTATTACGCCGGAGCGCAAGCGGGCTGGGGCGCGCAGATTCTCGAACAACCGGCCGAAGGCATCGTGGCGTTCTGCGACGTGGACCTCGAGCCGCACGAGACAGAGGTTGATTTCTCCCGCCAGCCGCTGCCTCCGTCGAAAAAGCTTGGGACGATCGGCTTGTGGGTCGGCTTGCACGGTGAGAGTTTCCTCGAGGCCGGCCTGCACCATTTAGAATGTCGTTTCGACTACGAACTACTGCGCGAACAACTCGACGCGCTGGACGTGAAGACGATGAATCCCTTCTCAGACTTCCCGTTTCTCAAGCAAGCCTTCACGGAGGGCGAGCGTTGGGCCGTGCGCCCGGAGCGGGCCGAGCGTCTTTTGCGCGAGGGATGGATCGATGAGAAGCAGTTCCGGCAGTTTTCGAACGAGGGCGCCATCGGCAGCCATCTGGAGAATCTTCAGCGCAAAGCCGGGTTCAAAGGGTTCAACCAGAAGAGCGTCAGCGTCATCATCGCCGCCACCGACCCGCGACTACAGGCTGCGGGCCACTGACGAGACGTTGCGGCGAACTGGAGTTGTCGCTGATCTCCTCAGAGCCGGATCTAAGAAATAATTCGCGCCAATTCGCGCAATTCGCGTCAACCTTCTTCGTCTTTCGCGTATGTCCGAACTTGTCTAGAGTGATTGCCAAAAGTCATTTCCGAAATGGTGGGCGGCGCCCTGCTGGGCGCCGCGGCAAACCGGCAGGTTTGCCCCACCATTTCGGAAATGACTTTTGGCAACCAGTCTAGATGGAGTACGCGCTGTCGAAGAAATAATCGGCATGAATGCGTGGGCTAACAGTCGAAACTTGACGCGGATTGCGCGACTTGACGCGAATTCCTGAGAGGAACTAGCACCCGGAACAGCCCGTGCGTTAGAATTTCCGCGCGGCCACCTTGTCGCCCTTGGCGGGTGGACGCTCCTTCTTTTCGGGAGCGCGCTTCGTGTAGAGGCCAATGCCCTTGAGCAAATCCATTGCCCGCTCCAGTTGCACGTCCCGCACTGCCTTTGCGCGCTCCTGGTCCTGATCGGGCAGTGAGTCGATCCCGCCTGTCGTGCGCTGGAGAAACGCGTAACGCAGTTCCTCGTCGCTCATCGGCACGGTGATGTCCGGCGTGATGCCTTCCTCGTGAATGACCTTGTGGCTGGGGGTGTAATACTTGGCGGTGGTCAACCGCAAGGCGGAGCCGTCCGGCATCGGGAGGATGCTTTGCACGGAGCCTTTGCCGAAGGTTTTCTCACCCACAATGAGGGCCTTGCATTTGCGTTCGGCGGTGCAGTCCTGAAGACAGCCGGCGACGATTTCGGAAGCGCTGGCGCTGCCATTGCTGACCAGCAGAACCATGGGCAGGGCAGGGTGCTTCCCGCGTCCCTTGCCGTGGTAAGCGGCGCGCGTGCGTGTGTCGCGACCTTCAGTGGTGACGACCAACTGGCCGGCGGGGAGGAATTTTTCACAGACCTTCACGGCCTGGTCGAGAAGGCCGCCCGGGTTTTCCCGCAGGTCGAGAATCAGCGACTCAGCGCCCTTGGTTTCGAGACGTTTGAGAGCTTCATCCAGGTCGTCAGCGGTATGTTCACCAAACTGGAGGAGCCGGATGTAGCCGACATTGTCCTCGCCCAATGGAAAAGCTTCGTTCTTGGTGAGGTCGTTGCCGGCGATGTCCCTCACGGTGGGCACGGGGATGTTCGCCCGTGTTAAAGTGTAGTCCTTGCTAACGCTGGTCGAGGGGCGAAACACAGTGATGGTCACGGAGGTGCCAGGCGCGCCGCGAAGGCGCTTGACGGCCTCGGTGATGCCAATCCGTTCGGCGGGGCGGCCTTCAATTTTCGTGATACGGTCGCCGGTGAGAATGCCGGCCTTGTAGGCAGGGTGGCCTTCCATCGGGGAAACGACCGTCAGGAAGCCGTCCTTGACCATAATCTGGATGCCGACGCCGCCAAATTCGCCCTGAGTGTCTTTCTTGAGCTCCTCGTACTTGACGTTATCCATGAACTCGCTGTGCGGGTCCAGGTTGTTGAGCATGCCCTTGAGGGCGTCGTGGATGAGCTTCTGATAGGTCAACTGGTCGCCGTCCACGTACTCCTGGCGCACCTTGTCCAGGACGGTGGAAAAGAGCTTGAGATTGGGCAGGGCGTCGTCCTTTTCGGCGGCCTGCACGTTGGAGAAGTAAACCTGCGCGCCGACGAACAGGTTGACCGCGAGCAGGCCGAGGAGCGCACCGTAGAACACGCGTCGTTTCATACTAATCGCATTTTTCAATTGCTTTGACGGTAAGGCCCGGAAGGCCGATTGGCAAGGAGGGGATCGGCAGGAATCGCAAAACGTGAACCGTAAAACGTAAGTGGCAACCGAAAGTCCCTCCTGGTTCCGGCATTTGCCAGCCTTACGTTTTACGTTTTACGTTTCACGCCTCCTACATCATCCGCAGCAGCGTCTCCGCCATCTCGCTCGGCGTGGCGGCGACGCCGATGCCGGCGGCTTTGAACGCCTCAATCTTGGCCGCCGCCGTGCCTTTGCCGCCGCTGACAATGGCGCCGGCGTGGCCCATCCGGCGGCCGGGCGGGGCGGTCGCCCCGGCGATAAAGCCGGCGACGGGCTTCCGGCCGTGCTTCTTAATCCACTCGGCGGCTTCCTCCTCGGCGCTGCCGCCGATTTCGCCGATCAGGATGATGCCTTTGGTTTCCGGGTCGTCCATGAAGAGCTGGATGACGTCCAGGTGCGACGTGCCATTGACGGGATCGCCGCCAATGCCGACGCAAGTGGATTGGCCGGCGCCGCGGGTGGTCAACTGCCAGACCGCTTCGTAGGTGAGAGTGCCGCTACGGCTGACGACGCCGACATTGCCCCGCTTATGGATGTAACCGGGCGCAATACCAATGCGGCAGCCACCGTGGCTCTCCTTGCCTTCGCCGGGCGTGACGATGCCGGGGCAATTCGGGCCGATGAGCCGCGTGCTCGAGTCACGCATCGCCTGCTTCACGCGAAGCATGTCACGCACGGGAATTCCCTCCGTGATGGCGACGACCAGTTCCAGTCCGGCATCGACCCCTTCGAGGATGGCGTCCGCCGCAAAGGGCGGCGGGACAAACACGGCGCTCGCCGTGGCGCCCGTCTGCTTCACCGCCTCGATGACGGTGTCGAAGATGGGCACTTGCTTCCCATTGTGTTCGAAGGCCTGCCCGCCCTTGCCGGGCGTGACGCCGGCGACGACTTGGGAACCGTAGTCGATGGAGAGCCTTGCGTGGCGGCCGCCGAATTCGCCGGTGATGCCCTGGACGAGAAGTTTGGTGTCAGGTTTGACGAGGATGGCCATCGATATTTGCGAGTTGCGATGAGGCGCGCCTTCGATCAGGACTTTTTGCGCATGTGGAGGCAGACCTTGTTGCCGTCCGGATCGGGGACGATTGCCATGTGGCAGACGGGCGATTCGATTTTTTCCGCGTCGAAGTTTATGCCCTGGGCCTTGAGGCGGGCAACTTCGGCATCGAGGTCATTGACTTCAAGCGCCGCCATGGTCCCACTGGACGAAGGCCGCCAACTGTCACCGACGCAGCCCAAAGCGAGCGTGCCGGGGCCGATGTCGTATTCCATCCACATGTCGTGGGCGGGCCCGGAGGGTTTGAGGCCGAGCGCCCCCTCATAGAAGGAACGCGCGCGTTTCATGTCAGTGACAGGAATTCCAACGAATGCGATTTCGGTGATCATTTTGTCGAAGAGCCTTGTGAATTATCCGGCAGCCTTCACCACTTTCTGTGCGGCGTCGGCCATGCTGTCGCCGGTGATCAGGGTAAGGCCGCTCTCGGCCAGCGTCTTTCGGCCGGCGACGACGTTGTTGCCTTCGAGCCGCACGACCAGTGGGAGCTTCAAGCCCGTCTCCTTGACCGCTGCGACGATGCCGGTGGCGATGACGTTGCAATCCATGATGCCGCCGAAAATGTTCACGAAGATCGCCTTCACATGCGGATCGCTGAGGATGATTCGGAAGGCCGCCGAGACCTGCTCCTTGCTGGCGCCGCCGCCCACATCCAGGAAATTGGCCGGGCTGCCGCCGAAGTGCTGGATGATGTCCATTGTCGCCATCGCCAGGCCGGCGCCGTTGACGAGGCAGGCAATGGAGCCGTCCAGCTTGATGTAATTGAGGTTGAACTTGCTGGCCTCGATCTCCAGCGGCGATTCCTCGGCCAGGTCGCGCATGGCCTGGATATCGGGATGCCGGTAGAGCGCGTTGTCGTCGAGGCCGATCTTGGCGTCCACGGCGACCATTCGCTCCTTGCCGTCGGCGCCGACGCAAATGCAGAGCGGGTTGATCTCGACCATCGCGGCGTCGCATTCCCACCAGGTCTTGTAAACGCCGGCGAGCAACTTGGCGCACTGGCTGGCGAGGTCGCCCTTCAGGCCCAGCGCGGCGGCCAGCTTGCGCCCCTGCCATGGCTGGAAGCCCATCGCGGGATCGACGTGTTCCTTGAGGATTTTCTCCGGCGTCCGCTCCGCGACTTCCTCGATGTCCACACCGCCTTCGGTGCTGGCCATGACCAGCGGCTTGCTCACAGCGCGGTCCAGGAGCACCGCCAGGTAAAACTCCTTCTTAATCTCCTCTGCGGACGCGACGAGCACCGTGTTTACCAGGCGGCCATCGGGACCGGTTTGCTTCGTCACCAGCGTGTTGCCGAGCATTGCCTTGGCGTGGGCCGTGGCTTCTTCGGCGGACTTGGCGAGTTTCACGCCACCTTTAAAACCGTCCTTGAATGTGCCCTTGCCCCTTCCACCAGCATGGATTTGCGATTTGACGACGGCCAACTTGTGGCCGGAATTGAAGATCTTTTCGGCGGCGGCGCGGGCCTCATCGACGGACTTGCATGGCGCCCCGTCGGGTACAACGACGCCAAACTGTTTGAGCAACTGTTTGGCCTGGAATTCGTGGATGTTCAAATCGAAACGTTTCGAGTTGGGGTTTTGAGTTTCGGGTTAGGAGCGATTGGGCGCCTGCATAAGCTTGCAGCCGTGATCGCGACTCACCGCTGTTCTAAAGGCACCAATTTTAACCCGCCGGGCCCGGTGTAAGTCGACTGCGGGCGGATGAGCCGGTTGTCGGCGAGCTGTTCGAGCACGTGCGCCGTCCACCCGCTGGTGCGCGCAATGGCGAAGATGGGCGTGAACAAATCCGTCGGAATGCCCAGGGAGTAATAGACCGTCGCGGAGTAGAAATCCACGTTCGCGTTGAGGCCCTTCTTCTTGAGCATAAGCTCGGCGATGCGTTCGCTCATCTGGATCCACTTCTTGTCACCGATTTTCTCGCAAAGGATCTGCGCCATGCGCTTGAGGTGCGGCGCACGCGGGTCGAGCACCTTGTAGACGCGGTGGCCGATACCCATGATCTTGCGCTTGTTCGCCAGCGCATCGTCGATGTAAGCGTCGACCTTGTCGGACGAACCAATCTCCTGAAGCATCTTGATGACGCCCTCGTTGGCGCCGCCGTGAAGCGGGCCTTTGAGTGTGCCAATCGCCGTCGTGATGGCGGAATACATGTCGCTCAACGTGGCGATGGTCACCCTGGCGCTGAAGGTCGAGGCGTTCATGCCGTGGTCGGCGTGCAACACGTAGCACATGTCCAGCGTGCTCTCGGCTTCCTGGGAAGGCTTCTCCCCGTTGATCATGTAAAGGAAGTTGGCCGCTTCGCCCAGGGTCGGATCGGGATGCACCAGGCTCTTGCCGGTGCGATGGCGGTGGAAGTAGGCCGTCACCACCGGGAGCTGGGCGATGAGCTGAAGGGCCTTGCGCCGCTGGGCGTGCTGCGAATCATCGTCGCACGCCGTGTCGAAGCACCCGAGCGCTGAAACGCCGGTGCGCAAGGCGTGCATCGGCGGGGTGTCCCGCGGCATCTCGCGGATGATGTCGACGACCCCCTCAGGCAGTTCGCGGAACTCCGCGAAGTGCTTCTTCAATTCCGTAAGCTCCTGCTTGTTCGGCAGGTGATTGTGGTGCAGGAGGAAAACGACCTCCTCGTAGGTAACATTGCCCGCAAGCTCGTTGATGTCGTAACCGCAGTAGATCAACTGCCCGACATCGCCGCGCACGTCGCTCAGCCGGGAACTGGCCGCCACGACGCCTTCCAGGCCTTTAGAGGGTTTGGCTGAGGTGCTCATGCGCAAAGATTCCAGTCAATTTAGGAACCGGTGCGCGCAGGGTCAACGGTTTTCGAGTCTGAGTCATAACAGTCAGTGAATTACAAAGATGTAATTGGAAAAATTCTCCGCTCGAACTTAAAAAGTCTTCCCCCGCCGACTGAAATCGGCGGGTCCATTGGGCTCAACTGAACGGAGCACGAGACATGATAAAAGTCGAAAACCTGGAAAAACATTTCGGCACCAAACGGGCCGTGGCCGGGATCACCTTTTCGCTCGAACGAGGCGAAATCCTCGGGTTCCTCGGGCCCAACGGCGCTGGCAAATCCACCACCATGCGCATGCTCACCGGCTTCATTCCCCCGACGGCCGGCAGCATCACGGTGGGTGGCCACGACATGCTGGAAAACCCCATTCCAGCCAAGAAGCTCATCGGCTACCTGCCCGAGAACGCCCCCAGCTACACCGACATGACGGTTTACGGCTTCCTGAGCTTCTGCGCGGAGCTGCGGGGCTTGAGCGGCGAAGCGCGCAAGAAGGCCGTGCATCGCGCCATCGAGATGTGCTTCCTCGAACCGGTCATGCACCAAAGCACCGACACGCTCTCCAAGGGTTACAAGCACCGCACCTGCCTGGCCCAGTCCATCCTGCACGACCCGGACATCCTCGTGCTCGATGAACCGACCGACGGCCTGGACCCGAATCAAAAACACGAAGCCCGCCAACTGATTCGCCGAATGGGCGAGAAGAAGGCGATCATTTTCTCGACCCACATCCTCGAGGAAGTCGACGCTGTGTGCACCCGGGCGATCATCATCGATCGAGGCAAGATCGTCGCCAACGGCACACCCGCGGACTTAAGGGCGCGCTCGGAGATCGCCGGGGCCGTTTCGCTGCGAGTCATCGGCACGGCGGCGGAGGCCGTCAAATCGCGCCTGGGTCTCGTCACCGGCGCCAAGCGGGCGTCCATCGTGAAGGAGGAAGGGGCCATCGTTTGGGCGCGCGTCTATCCGGAAGCGCACTCGCAGAACGGCGCGCTGGCCCGGTACGTCGCGGACACCGCCGTAAAGGAAAGCTGGAAGGTCGAGGAACTCCACACCGAGGAAGGCCGGCTCGATGAAGTGTTCCGCCACATCACCTGGTCGGAGACCGGCAAGCAGGAGGAAAAACCATGAACGACGGCGCCCGCCACATCTGGACCATCACCAAACGCGAATTGAGCGGCTACTTCGCTTCCCCGGTTGCGTACGTCTTCATCGTGATTTGGCTTCTGTTGAACGGGGTGTTGACCTTTCTTCTCGGGGGATTCTTCGAACAGGGTCAGGCGGATTTAGCCAATACCTTCTTCACCTGGCATCCATGGCTTTACTTGTTCCTCGTGCCGGCGGCCGGCATGCGACTTTGGGCCGAGGAACGGCGGTTGCACACGATGGAGCTGTTGTTGACCATGCCCATCACGGCCTGGCAGGCCATCGTCGGAAAATTCCTGGCCTCGTGGCTCTTCCTCATAATCGCGCTGGCGCTCACGTTCCCCGTGGTCATCACGGTCAGCGCGCTGGGCAATGCGGACGGCGGGGCGATCTTCACGGGCTACGTGGGCAGCGCGATGCTCTCGGGCAGTTACCTGGCGATCACCTGCATGACCTCTGCCATGTCCCGCAACCAGGTCATCAGCTTCATTCTTGCGGTGGTGATTTGCTTCCTGCTGATCCTGCCCGGCATCCCGCCGGTCACGGACTTCCTGCTCAGCGCCTTCCCCGAGAAAGTCGTGCGCCTAATCAATTCCTTCAGCGTCTACTGGCATTTCCTGGGCTTCCAGCGGGGAGTCCTCGATTCGCGCGACCTGATCTTCTTCGCCTCCGTCGCTGTGTTCGCGCTCTTTTCCACAAGCGTGATCATCCGAAATTTGCGCGCCGGCTGACCTCAATTCCTCCGAGCCATGAAAGAGAGAAAGACCGAAACACTCCTGTTCTCCGCCATCGGCGTCGCGGTGATGCTGGTCATCATCCTCGCCGTGAATCTCATCGCCAACACCTTCAAGAAGCGGCTGGATATGACGGAGGACCATCTGTACACGCTCAGCCCCGGCACGCGGGCCATTCTCAAGAAACTCGATAGCCCGGTGGAGATTCGGTTTTACTATTCGAAGAACGAGAGTCGCGCTCCTCCTCAGTTGCAGAACCTCGCTCGCGCCGCGGACGACCTGCTCACCGAACTGGAACAGGCGGCCAAGGGCAAAGTGCGCGTCAAGAAACTCGACCCGCAGCCCGACTCCGAGACCGAAGACATCGCGAACCTCGATGGCGTGGAAGGCCAAGTGCTCCAGACAGGCGAGAAGTTCTACCTCGGAATCTGTGTCAGCATGGATCCGCTCAAGTCCACGATCCCGTTCCTCTCGCCCACGCGGGACAAGCTGCTCGAATACGATATCGCTCGCGCCATCGGACAGGTGCTCTCGACCAACAAACCGGTCATCGGCGTGATGACCGCGCTGCCGGTCTTCGGACAAGCGATGAACCCGATGATGGCGCGCATGGGCCAGCAGGGTCAGGATCCCTGGGCGTTCATGATTGAACTCAAGCGGGACTTCGAGGTGAAGCAACTGAACTTCGACGTGGACAAAATCGACGACGAGATCAAGGTGCTGCTCGTCATCCACCCCAAGGACCTCAAGGACACCGCTCAATACGCCCTCGACCAGTTCGTGATGCGCGGCGGCAAACTCGTCGCCTGCCTCGACTCGATGTGCCTGGCGGACGCCAATAAGCAGAACCCGATGATGCCTATGCCCGGCGGTCCCTCGAACCTGGACAAGCTGCTCAAGGCCTGGGGAGTCACGTTCGAGACCGGCAAGATCGTCGCCGACATGAACCTTGCCCGCAAGCTGCCCACGCGCCGGAACGCCCCGCCTGAGTTGATGCCAGTCCTGCTCTTTCTCACCGACAAATCGATCAACAAGCAGGATGCCGTCGCCAGCCAGCTCGATGAGTTGCTCTTCGCCTTTCCAGGCCATTTCACGGGCACCCCGGTAAGCGGTTTGAAGGAAACCATCCTCCTGACCAGCTCGACCAACGCGCAACCGGTCGATGGTTTCATGGCCCAGATGTCGCCCGCAAAGATCGTCGAGGACTTCAAGGGTGAAGGCAAGAAGTTCACCCTGGCGATGCGGCTCGAAGGCAAGTTCAAGACCGCCTTTCCCGAAGGCAAACCCGACGCCAAGGCCGACGACCCGGATAAGAAGGACGACAAGGACAAAAAGCCCGAGGACAAGGCGAAGGACACGTTGAAGGAGAGCAAGGACAACAACGCCGTCATCCTCATCGGCGACACCGACTGGCTATCCGATCAGTTCTCCGTCCAGGTTGGAAATTTCTTCGGTCAGAAAATCATCCAGCCGTTCAACGGCAACCTCTCGCTGCTCCAGAACATCGTCGAGCAGATGAGCGGGGACCAGAATCTCATTGGCGTGCGCAGCCGTGCCACGGCCAACCGGCCCTTCACCGTCGTTCAGGAAATGCAGGCGAAGGCGGAGGCCAAAAGCAGGGAGGAGCTCGAAAAGCTTCAGAAGGAAGCCAACGAGGCCAACCAGAAGATCTCCGAATTACAGAGCAAGAAGGAGGCGGGCCAGCGATTCATCATGTCGAAGGAACAGCAGGAGGAATACGACAAGTTCAAGAAGAAGAAAGCTGAAGCCAACAAGCGGCTCAAGGAGATCAACCGTGAGAAGAACCGCGACGTCAAATCGCTCGAGTTCTGGACGAAAGTCGCCAACATCGCTGCCGTTCCGCTCCTCGTCACCGTTGTCGGCATCGCCCTGGGTATTTCCCGCAAGCAAAAGACCAAAGCGCAATGAACCGCAAACAACTCACGCTCCTCATTGTCCTCGGGGTTGTCCTGAGCGGCCTCGGCTACATGGCCTGGCGCAAGACGCAGGATCCCTACAAGACGTCCACGGCCAGCATGGGCACCCTGCTGATCACCAACTTCCCCTTCAACGACGTCGAGCAGATCACCATCAAGCAGCCCAAGGAAACCCTCACCCTCGCCAAGCAGGGCGACCAATGGGTCGTCAAGGACCGCGGCGATTACCCCGCTAATTTCGACCATGTCCGCGAGTTGCTTCGCAAACTTTGGGAACTCAAGATCGCCAAGCCCCTCACGGTCGGTCCCTCGCGGCTGCCGATGCTCGAATTGGTCCCGCCCGACAAAGGCAACGGCACCCTGCTCGAATTCAAGGACAAGGCCGGCAAACTCATCAAGAGCGTCCTGCTCGGCGCCAAGTCCATGCGCGAGGGCGGCGGCGGCGGCGACATGTTCGGCGGCGGCGGCTCTTTCCCAAACGGTCGCTACGTCATGGTCGGCGATGATATCGGGACCGCCGCGCTGGTCACGGAGCCATTCCAAGGCGCCGAGGCCAATGCCGAAGACTGGTTGAACAAGGACTGGTTCAAGGTCGAGAAGCACAAGTCCATCTCCGTCGTCACCACCAACGCCACCAACAACTGGAAACTCTTCCGCGAAACCGAGACGGGCGAATGGAAGCTGGCCGACGCGAAACCCGGCGAATCCTACGACGCGGCCAAAGGCGGCGCCGCCACCAGCGCCCTGAACTACCCGCAGTTTAACGACCTGCCGACCAATTCCGCCCCGGACGTGACCGGACTCGACAAGCCGATGGTCACGGCGACCATCGAGACCTTCGACGGCTATACCTACACCGCAAAGCTCGGCAACAAGGCTGCCGACGACCATTACAACTTTCAGATTGCTGTGACGGGCGACTTCCCCAAGGAACGCGTGCCCGGCAAGGACGAGAAACCCGAGGACAAGGAACGGCTCGACAAGGAATTTCAGACGGCGCTCAAGACGAAGCAGGACAAGGTCAAAAACGATCAGGCCTACTCCAAATGGACCTACCTCGTCTCCAAGTGGACCGTCGACCCGCTGCTCAAGGTTCGTTCCGACCTCCTTGCTGAGCCCAAGAAGGATGAGCCGAAGACGGGCGCCGCGGGTGCAGGCGCGGCCAAGCCACCGGTTACCAACCTGGATCCACTCGCGCCGCCGCTCCTGCCGCCAGCAGCGGAGAAAAAGTAGGGCGCGGGCAGCTAGACTGGTTGCCAAAAGTCATTTCCGAAATGGTGGGCGGCGCCCTGCTGGGCGCCGCGGCAAACCGGCAGGTTTGCCCCACCATTTCGGAAATGACTTTTGGCAATCACTCTAGTGCGGCGTCACAGGTAGGGCGCGTCGCTCCGCGCGCGCCGAAGGAGTCACGCTTTCAGCCCTCGCCTTTTGCATTCTGCGCGCCGGCGCGCGCGGAGCGACGCGCCCCCACCACCCTTCCAGTTATTGATTGCGCCTGCCTGCATCGTCGCGAAAGGGCCGGCGAGCTTCGATGCTCGATAACAAATCCAGCCCAGCGCCGGATTCGTCGCGCGCCGCGCGCGACAGGGCAGCAGCCTGACGGGCGGCATCGGCGGCCGACTCGAACTGCCCCATCTCGGCATACGCCGCCGCGAGAGTCAGCAACGCAGAAGGGTCCCGCCGACTGGTCAAGCGGACCGCCCGCTCGGCGAGAGTCACGGCTTCCGCGCCCTGGCGCACTTCCGCCGCCGGATGAGTCGCCAGAAGCCATGCGAGGCCCGTGAGCGCCGCGGGCGATTCCGGGGTCAACTCAAGGACGAGCCGGAAGTGAGCCGCCGCTTCGTGAGCCGACTCAACGCTGTTCGCACCGCGATCCGCGGCCAACGCCCCCGCGAGTAACAGGTGCAACTCAGGCTCCGCCGGCTTCAATCGCAATCCTGCGCGGCAAGCAGCGATGGCCTCGGATTGCCGTCCGAGCCGGGCCCACCGTGAAGCCAGAAGCGCATGGCCACGCGAGCGCTCGGGTGCCAGCGCCACAGCCCTGCGCGTGTGCTCAATGGCACCGGCGAGATCGCCGCGGGACTCAGCAACGGAGGCCAGGTCGAGATGGCAGATAGGGACGCTCGGATGCTCACGCGCATTCTGTTCAGCCAACCGCGCGGCTTCGTCCAGTTGGCCCAACCCCGCGAGCGTTGCGGCGAGCGAGGACCGGGCGTGGACGTTTCCGGAGTCCAGTTGGAGCGCTGCCTCGAAGCGCTTGACCGCGAGTGCGCTCCGACCGTCGGCCACCAGGCTCTCGCCCAGTCGCGCCTGAGTGAACGCGGCGTTCCCGCGAATCCAGTAACTGCCGAAGGTCGTCACGGCCCAGACGCCCGCGGCCACGCCGACGCCCCACCGCCATGTCCGGCCACGCTCCTCAATCCAACTCCACCCCACCGCGCCCAGCGCGCCGAGCGGTCCCAATGCGAGCAGCCCGTAAAAGGATTTCACGATTCCGTAAGCCGGCACCTTGAGGCTCATCCAAAGCAGCGCGAAGACCGTCGCCCCCAGGATTCCCAGCGCGCAAAACCACGCCGGTGTCGGCTCGCGAACGAACCGGCGCGAAGCCACGACCAAACCGAGCAACAGAATGCCGGTCGGCACAAGCGCCAGTGCGTAACCTGCGGCCATGAGGTCGTGGTTCCACGGCGCCCGGAAGTCGGCCGACGCCGCCCCGCTCCAGAGTCCGTCGCCCCACAACGTCGAGTAGAGCCCGCCCACAAAACCTCGCGTGCCTGCGAAGAAGGGATTCTCCACCGCGTCACCCATGCGTCCATAGTAATGCAGCGTGCGGAAGCCCTCTTGTTGCCACCACGCTGTGCCATAGCCGAAATCGCGATGGCCCGCCAACGGGTTGCCGACGCGCGTCCAGACGCGCGCATAGTGCCACCCACACACCACCAGGGCGGCAGCCAACGGCAGCCCCAGCCCGCGCAGCCACGCGGACGGTGAACGCTGACGCTGGCTTGCCAGCCGCCACAGTAGCGCGCCAAGAAAGAAGGGCGCCGCGAGCAGGGCAGTGATCTTCGTGAGCAGCGCGGCCCCCAGCGCCACGCCGGCGGCCACCAGCCATCGGGGCGACATCTCTTCCTGCTTCAAGAGCCGCAGCACGCAGTAGAACGCCGCCGTCACGAAGAACGCCGCGAGTGTTTCGTTTGTTGTGAAATGCGTCAACTCCAGGTGCGCGGGCAGCAATCCGGCGACGAGCACTCCGGCGATTTGTGCCCCCGGTCGGGCGGGAAACAGCAACCGAAACGAGGCGAACAGCACGAGCAGGTGAGCGATCCCGACGAGGAGCGAAAAGAGGCGGAGCAACAGCACTCCAGTGTCCTGCGCACTCGTCGTCCCGAGCGCGCCCAGCGCGGTTGCCGAGACCAGGTAGTACAGCGGCGGCTGATGCATCTCGAAACCCTCGCTGGCCAGCGGGAGCGCCTTGTTTTGCTGGATGTAGTCGATGTATCGCAGGTGCTCGACTGCGTCGAAACCGATGAGTCGCGGGAGCAGCCCAAAGTTGTGGATGAAGAGGACGAGCCAGAGTGCGACGACTCCGGCCAGCGCCCAGGGCGCGGGATCGAACGCCGGTTCGGAGCGCGCTGAGCGCGGCGTTGGGCTTTGGACTCTGGCAGAATCTTGGGGCTCCCCCTCGCCATGAACCCCGGTAGGGCCGACCTGCTGGTCGGCCTGGACGCGCGGCAGCGCGTCCCTACCGCGGTTCAGCGCGGGGCGCGACTTGCGGCTGACGAGCACGGCAATCCCTGCACACAACACGGCGGTCAGTGCCAGTCGCGGCCAGCAGCGGCGAAGCGCGGACGAGATCCTCTCGGTGGATTCCAGCGGATTCCCGGTTCCGGCGGGCACGGGCCGCCGTGCCAGCCACGCCGCCTGCCAGACGGAGCCGGCGCAACTGGCTTCCCACGTTTCATCCGAACGCAAAGCGAATCCATCGGCCGTCAATTCGAACCACAGCGCCGGCGGGCCGGAGGAATTCGTCACGGTGACAGCCAGGGAATTCTCGCCTGCGCGCAAGTGGCGAGTCGCATCGAAGGTCGCGGGCGTCTTCCAGTTCGACGGGACGGGAATCGCCAGTGGTTGGCCGTTGAGCGTCACCTGGCACGATTTGAACGCGCGCAGCGCGAGCGTCGCCCTGGCCGGAGCGTTGGAGAGCTGAAAGCTTCTGCGGAAGACGGTCGTCAACCGGGCACACGTGACCGGTTCGGGGTCCGGTGGCACCGGGAAGACAATCCACTCGGCCGCCCCGTGTTGGGCGAGGAAAGCAACATCTTCGCGCCTGAGGCAACCCCAGACAATCCACGCCATCGCGGCAACAAATGCCATCGGGAGCAACAGCAGGACGGCACGGCTTCGAGGGGCCGTGTTGGTCCGGGGCGCGGGATTGGTCATCGAGCCGATATGGGTCCGCAGCGTGTTGCAGGCGCGCGAACGGTCCGGAGAGGCTAATCAAAGTTCTCAGGCTGGGGAAGAGCGGCGGACAGAGCGGCGGGCAAGCCGGACCCGGCATTCATGCCGCTTGATTTGTTCAAAAGCGCAGTGACTCGAACATACCTTCACCTAAAACAGCCTGTCCAAAAACTGTAGCGGCGCTCTGTGAGCGCCGACAAAGGTGCGCATGCTGGCCCGATTTCGGCGGTCACAGACCGCCGCTACAATCACATGCTCGTACTTGGAGATTTGAAGGGCTGCCAAGACAATGAGGCGCGCTGAAGCCGCGCCCCGTAGGCCAAAGCAAAAGCCCCTTCCGGCCAGGCCGGAAGGGGCGTTGCCAGGGGCCGGTAGGTTCAGAACTTGTAGATGAGGTTCAGAGCAATCGTGTAGTAATTGTGCAGGCTGCCGCTGGTTTCGCCATTCTCCAGCTTGCCGCCGTAAGGAGTCATGCTGTCGTCGCCAGCCAGGTGGTCCCAGCGGAATTCCAGACGGCTGAGGACGTTTTGCCACAGGTCGTACTGGATCGTGGCGGTCGCGGAAACGACTTCGCTGTTGCCACCGGGAAGATTGGCGCCGCTGCCCAGGAGCCCGGTGTCCGTATTCGCGTACTCACCGCGGAGGTGGAAGCTCACTTTGGAGTCAGGCATTTGGATCGAAGTATAGAGCCCGAAGGCGTTGGCATAAGAGGAGCCGCCGAAGTCATCGGTTGTACCCAGGTAATCGTAACTGGCGCCCACCTTGAGCCACTTGAGCGGCGTGTTCATCGTGGAGCCAACGTATAAGCTGGTTTGGTCCGCGCCTCCCGGCGTCGTGTTGGCGTTGAACCCGTTGATGACGGCACCGGACAGAGTCGAACCAGAGACGAAGCCCCATTCCTCAGGCGCCGTAAGGGTGAGGGCACCCATGTAAGTCTTGTAAGACTCCGCCTTGGGCGGGTTGGCCCGGGTATTGATGTTGGGCCCGAAAGTGTTGGCGATGCCGACGGATGCGCTGGCGTACTTGCTGAGTTGGTAGGCCATCAGCACGCCGGTGTGAGTGGTCGGTTCGATGGTATAACCCCAGGACCGGCTGTAGTTCGGATTCTTGTGCGCATCGAACGTTTCGTAGCCGATCGGGGTGTCAAAGACGCCGACCTTGAAGTCCAAGCCGTTTCCGACCGGGGCGCGCAGAGCGAGATAGGCCTGCTTGATCGCGAAGTCCGAAGGCGACCCGCTGCTGGCGCTGCTCAAAGTGGCCAGCGTGTTGGCGTCAGGTCCGAAGAGCAACTCGGCCTTGTAGCCGGCGGCCCACTGGGCTTCATCCAGCGGCTTCTCGAGCCCCAGGCTGACGACGTCGAGGTTGAACCCGTCCTGCTTGCCCTTGTTGAATGCATAGGCAGGCGGGTTGGCGTTGCCGGTGCCCGGGTTCCAGTGGATCGACGTGTTGACGTACCCGTTGACGGTTGTCGGCGTGACGGCTGTGAGCAGCGGGTTCAGCTTTTCATCGGCCTGCAATCCGGCAGGCAAACTGACCAGGCCGACTGCAGCCAGCCCAAGTGTCCATTTGTTCACTTTCATTCTGTTTGTCTTCTGTTGGCGCGGTGTGTTCCCGCAGTTTGTTTTGTTTTTGGTTGTTCGGAAATCGAACGCTACCCCCTCGTGGGGCACGCGCCCGTGATCAAATCGATGGCCGGGGCCGCACAATGCACTGCGCGGCCCCGGCTTGGATCGCAGCGTGAAACAAACCGCACGCGGGCCGTGCTCGCAGACGCCGTGCCATTCTGCTGAAACGAAACTAAGCCGCGCGCAATGACGCTGTTTTCGGGTGATCTACAGAGTGGACCTGTCGCCGCGGCTTGATGCATGTTGTTCACGTTGGGCAAATGCCGCCAGACTGTCTGCTTTTGGGCTTGCTGACCACGGAGATAGAACTCGCCCCCTGCCGTGCCGGCAAGGGGCTGAGCAGAAATTTGCTTAGAACTTGTAGATCAAGTTCAGAGCAACTGTGAAGGCATCGCGCTTCGAGCCCTGCGTTTCGTCCTTCTCCGGGCTGCCGCCGAAGCCGCGCATGTCGTTGTCGCCGGCCTGGCGGTCCCAGATGAACTCGAGACGGCTGATGACGTTCGCCCACAGCGAATACTGCAGTGTCGTGGTGACGCCGAAGAGCCTGCTCTCGCCATCGGGCAGCCGAGTGCCCGTCTGGTAGATGCCCGAGTCGGTTTCCGCGTATTCGATGCGCACGTGGCCGCTGAGTTTTTCGGTGAGATCATACGAGGCGTAGCCCGTGATGGCCCACGCGTTCAATTCAGCCTGGCTGCCGCCGGGCGCCGCGTCATCCGTGATCGTGGCGTAGTCGTAGGATGTGCCAACCTTCAGCTTCTTGACCGGCGTATTGAGCGTCACGCCGCCGTAAAGGTTGAATTGCGAGCCGTTCCAGCCGCCGTTGAACCCGTTGACGAACCCGCCGTAAAACGTCGAGCCCGAAACAAATCCCCAGTCGTCCGGCGCGGTCAACGCGAGCGAGGCCATGTAGGTCTTGTAAGACTCGGCCTTGGGCGGATTGGCGCGCTGGTTAATCTGCGGCCCGTGCGTGTTCGCGATGCCTGCGGACATGGCGAAGGTCGGGTTGAACTGATAGCTGGCGAGCAAGCCGGTGTGCGTGTGGGGCTCGATCGACGTGGCGTAAGAACGGCTGTAGTTCGGGTCCTTGTACGAATCGTGGCTCTCATAGCCGATCACCGAGTCGAACACGCCGACCTTCCACTCGATTCCGTTGCCGTACGGGGTGCGCAAGGAGACGTAGGCCTGCTTAATGGCCAAGTCCGACGAAAGGCGGTCTCCGGTATCGGGGTCGACCGAGCTCTGGCTGGCGAATGTATTGGCATCCGGTCCGAACCAGAGGTCGACATGGTAGCCGGCGGCCCACTGGCTTTCGTCCAGAGGCTTGTCGAGCGTGAGGCTCACCACGTCGAGGTTGAAGCCGTCGGCTTTGCCCTGCTGGTAGAGGCGGGGCGAAGTGAAGGCGTTCCCCGTGCCGGGGTTCCAGTGAATCGACGTGCTCACTGCGCCGCTAAGGCTCGTCGGGGTGACGGCTGTCAGCAACGGATTGAGCTTCTCTTCGGCCTGAAGGGCCGCGGGGAGGGTGACCAGCCCTGCTGTGGCCAGCCCCAGTGTCCATGGATTGACTTTCATTATGTTCCTCCTGCGATCTTGGTAGTTTGTGTTCGTACTCTGCATGGCCTGCGGGCAAATCCGGTTTGCCCACCGCCAAGCTGTGCATTTGCGCGGAAATTAGGGGGAAGCCGTGGCGTTTGACAATACTTATTTTTGCCTCGTTTTCGGCGGAACCTGAACTGCATCAAGAGGGTGTTCAGGAATCCTCCCTCGCCGAATCCACCGCGCACGGAATCAGGCTCAGGAAGCCCTTCCGCCGGGAAGTTACGACCGGAAGGAAGCGCGACTGGACGCACCACAACATATTCTACCTGATGGATTGATGCCCCCAATTAGCGGCATGCGGACAGGCCTATTGACGAAGCGGATGTGGGCCTGCAGGCATCGGAGGCCCGGTCTGACACCCGCCCCATCAAACTACTCAACGCCATCGTCACGGAACTCGGCAAGTTCGACTGGTCCCGACTCCTCGATACGACCGATGATTTCGTGTGCTCTAGACTGACGCCGGAAACAAGAGAGTTGGACTCTCCTCCGGCTCCTGGGAGGAAAAATGCGGCGACCTACTCTCGCACAAGCTATACACGGACTAACAACTAGAGTGATTGCCAAAAGTCATTTCCGAATGGTGGGCGGCGCCCTGCTGGGCGCCGCGGCAAACCGGCAGGTTTGCCCCACCATTTCGGAAATGACTTTTGGCAACCAGTCTAACCCATGCCCTGTATGCCCAAACCCACCCATATCGCGGAAACCGCGCTCTACGTGAACGATCTCGACCGGGCGGTAAGGTTTTATTCTGATTTGTTCGGCTGTCCGACCCTCCACCGCGATGCGCGTTTCTGCGCGCTCCGCGTTAGCGACGAGCAAGTGCTCCTGCTGTTTGTGCGCGGCGGTTCGCTTGGACCCGCCTATCTCAGCGACGGCCAAATGATTCCTGGCCACGATGGCACTGGCACGTTGCACGTCTGCTTCGGCATCGATGCCGCCGCACTGGCTGAGTGGGAGCAAGAGTTAAATCGACTCGGCATCACTGTTGAAAGCCGCGTTCGCTGGCCGAGAGGAGCAACAAGCCTCTACTTCCGCGACCCGGACCAGCACCTGGTGGAACTGGCCACACTGGGCCTGTGGCCGTGAAAGGGCCGAAGTGGGTCCTTTTTCAGAACTTTTACAGCACCAACAGAGAGAACAGGAAGCCTTCTAGACTGGTTGCCAAAAGTCATTTCCGAAATGGTGGGGCAAACCTGCCGGTTTGCCGCGGCGCCCAGCAGGGCGCCGCCCACCATTTCGGAAACGACTTTTGGCAATCACTCTAATTCTCTGTTTGCTCCTGTCCATTCGTCTGCCCAACTTTCGTTTGTCCTGAGGATCTCCACGCTCAAAGGCGCGTTCCTTGGCCTTGGCCAAACTCTCCAAGACAAAGTTCAGCGCTTGATCAGGCGGGACTTGGCATCTTCCGTTGATCGCTCATTCCCGTCCAGTCGCTGTGCCAGTATCGTGAGTCGAGCCAGTAGAGGGGGTAAAAGGCAATGACCAAGCCAGCGCGCACCTTCCCTGATTCATCGGCAAATCCACGTGGCATCCATAGCCAGCCCTTGATGCCGTTCGTGCCGACGGCCGCCGGCATATATGCGCCACTCAGCGACAGTGCCAAGTAGCCGCCCAAATGCACGGCCAGGAAAGCCAAACCTGAGACGACGAGCTTGTGCCTCATTCGTGTGCTCAAGCTATGGAAGCTCAATAGAAAAAGCAAAGGGCCGGACTTTCGTCCGGCCCTTGGATTTGAAAGAATGGCGGCTACCTACTCTCGCGCAAGCTATACAGGCACTACCATCGGCAACGCTGCGTTTGACGGCCGTGTTCGGAATGGGAACGGGTCGGACCACAGCTTTATGGCCACCAAAAATGTTTTGAAAGATCGTGACCGAAGCAAGCTCGGCCATTCTCTGAAAACTACACACAGGGCACCGGGGCAACCCAATTCGCGAGTTTCTTTGAAATCACTATCCTTCCCTGTAAGGAAGGAAAAGCGATCAAGCCTCACGACCGATTAGTATCAGTCCGCTCATGCCTCACGGCATTTGCACGCCTGACCTATCAAACGGGTAGTCTGCCCGTGGTCTTCAGGGCCTTACGGCCGGGACACCATATCTTGGGATGAGCTTGGCACTTAGATGCTTTCAGCGCTTATCTCTTCCGCACATGGCTACGCAGCGATGCTCCTGACGGAACAACTGCCACACCAGAAGTGCGTCCAATCCGGTCCTCTCGTACTAAGATTGGAACCCCTCAAGTATCCTCCGCCCACAGTGGATAAGGACCGAACTGTCTCACGACGTTCTGAACCCAGCTCGCGTACCGCTTTAACCGGCGAACAGCCGGACCCTTGGGACCTTCTCCAGCCCCAGGATGCGATGAGCCGAC
>Ga0134127_10000608_pt1 | contig 31497 bp, 29 predicted proteins | sample KB31753_FD_96459 | JGI IMG/M metagenome (GOLD analysis project Ga0134127, IMG submission 96459) | Terrestrial soil microbial communities with excess Nitrogen fertilizer from Kellogg Biological Station, Michigan, USA - KB3-175-3 | ecosystem: Environmental > Terrestrial > Soil > Unclassified ...
CCAACACCGGTGACTGCCACGGTTGCTGCATGGGGGTTGCCGTCAAATACGAAGCTGCCTCCGCCTGATACGACCGTCAAGCTCGGTGCTTTGGTGATCGTGATGATGGTCGTATCGCTGCTGCCGAAATGATCGCCATCGCCAGCAAAGGTGTAGCTGGCGGTGCACGGGGTTTCTGCCACATGCACCGGTGCGGCACTGCAAGATCCACTGTAGTTCGGGCTTGGGGTCAGGTTCAGGCCGCCAACACCGGTGACTGCTACGGAAGCCGCATGGGGGTTACCGTCAAATACGAAGCTGCCTCCGCCCGACACCACCGTTGAACTCGGGGCTTTTGTGATCACGATTACGTCGGAGCCGCTGCTCCCTGTGTGGTTCGTATCACCGGCAAAGGTGTAGCTGGCAGTGCACGGGGTCTCCGCCACATGCACGGGTGCGGCACTGCATGCTCCACTGTAGTTCGGGCTTGGGGTCAGGTTCAGTCCGCCGACACCGCTGACCGCCACGGTTGCCGCATGGGGGTTGCCGTCAAAGGTGAAGGTTCCGCCGGTGACGGTCGTAGTTGAGCTAGCTTGCTTGATTGTCAACGTACCATTGCCCGTCGCATTCGTGTAGTTAGCGTCCGTACTTGTGAAGCTCGCGACTACCGCATACGAAGTCTTGGCGTTGGTCGGAGCGGTGCTGCTGCCATCATAAGTAAAGCTAAACGTGCCGCTGACAGCTGTATGTCCATCGACTCCCACGGCTGTAGCTGTCGCCGCGTGCGGACTGCCATCATAAGTTGGCGTCGGATCTGTCACAGTGACGGTCGGCGTGGCTGGATTTACCGTGAAACTCTGCGGGACATCCGTTGCCGCGGCGTAGTTCGCGTTGCCAGCTTGATGTGCGGTAACGGTGCAGTTCCCGGCCCCGGTAATGGTGATGGTGCTGCCATTGGTTCCACCGGAGCTGCAAACGCCAGCAGGGCTGGCGGTAAATGTCACCGGGTTTCCAGATGCACCGCCGGTCGCACTCACCGTGAATGGTGCATCGCCGTAGTTCTTGTTAGACAGTGCTGCAAAGATGATGGTCTGGCTCGCCTGTGTGACCGTTAGTGTCTGGAGACTGCTCGTACTAGCCGCGTACGCTGTTGAACTAATCGTCGCGCCCGCGAACGATGCCTGAACATTGTGTCCGGCTACAGAAAGTGCGGATGGATTGTAGGTTGAGAATGTCGCAACTCCGCTTCCATTGGTTATCGCAGATCCAACTCCGGATCCGTCGACGGTCAAGTTGACGGTCGCGCCGGTGACCGCCGCGCCTCCGGTAGTACGCGTCAGAGTTGCCGTGAAAGCCACCGGTCCAGTCGAGCCGAACGGAACGGAAGCTGGGTTCGGAACAGCAAGCGACAGAGATGTAGCGACTGTGGCCGAGTTCACAACGATACTTGACTGGGTTCCGGTAATCGTCGACGTCCCGGTATCGGTTGCGGTAAGCGATTGGATGCCGGCGGTATTAAATGTGGCGTTGAATGTGGCGACCCCATTGTCCTTGTTGTTCTGCCCGGTCGTGAACGTGTGATTCGCGGGCAAAGTGGCCGATAGATCTGAACTAGAGAAATGAACTGTACCCGTGTAACCGGTCGTGAGGTTGCCGAACGCGTCCTGGGCGGTGACAGTGAACGAGTTGGAAGTTCCCGCCGTGACAGGCGACGGATGGCCAGTAACCGCCAGTTGCGCCGTGGCGCCGGCGCTTACCGTAATGCCCGTCTGCGAGCCGGACGTGACACCGCTGGCAGACGCTGTGATTGATTGAGTTCCCGCCGTCTTTAAGGTGGCGTTGAATTGGTGAGCACCGCCGTCGGCGGCAACGAATGTGTAGTTTGCCGGAAGAACTGCCTGCGAGTCCGAACTGCTGAAGCTAACCGTCCCGGTAAAGCCGAGAGCGATATTGTCATTCGCATCCAGAGCCGTGACAGTGAAAGTTTGTTGGGTTCCCGCTGTGACGGGCGAAGGAAATCCTGCGACTGAGAGGTGCGTTGCATTACCAGCTACGGCTAACGTTGCTTGTCCCGACTTTGCCTGAGCACCGTTCTGGCACCCGGATGGGGTACCGGTGACCGTCAAAGTATACGAGCCAGGTGGCGTTGCGTTCGCACCGCTGGCAGTGGTTGTGACATGCAACGCCGACGTGGCGGAAGAATTCCCACTCACTTGCAACGGGTTCGGAGCACCACTCGTTCCAGTAGGCAAACCTGTGAGCGAGAGATTCACGGTGCAATTTTGATTGTTGCCATTGAAGTTGACGGTGATCGTGAAATCGGCGGCGCCTCCGGGAAGCACCGTAATCGGACTCGGCGTGAGCACTACGGTACTAGGTTGGGCATCGGTGAACGTATTCATCGCCACCCGCCCTGACTGCCCTCCCACTGCCGTCAGAAAAAATCTTATGTTGACGTCATGCAGATCTGGTGAGAACTGGTTGTTAACGATGTTGCCATTGGCGTCGGCAGTGGCGGTCAGCGTCGGATGCGTGTCATCGAGTGGAGATTCAACGAGCGTGAGGGTGACGTTTTCGCCCGGCTGCCATCCGGAGCCGGTGATCGTGACCATGGAGCCGGGAGCGTAGTCCGCTTGGTCGGTCGTGACCGTCGGGAAGGCATAAAGCTCGGTACTCGCGAGGGCATTGCCGCTTGAATCATTGCCGCCCGCCGCAAGAAAGAGACCGTCCTGCTTCATGGCGCTGCCTACTGCCGCATTGCGAGCCGTGAGGTTCGAGCCAGTTGCGGTAATGCCGGAACTCCAGACGCCCGCGGGCGAAATTTGCGGGATAAACAATTCAGAAGCGCCAACTACCACACCGCCGGAGGACCCGCCGACAATCAACACGCCATTGTTGTTGGGAAGCAGGAAAGCCTGATGTCCGTGGCGCGCGGTGGTGAGGGCTGCGCCTGCATTGCTGAAGCCACCGCTTGCGGGATCGAAAATTTCTGCCGACGCAAGGTCGTTCGCGCCATCGGTTCCGCCGATGACAGCGACCCGTCCATCGAGCAGCGTAGTAGCAGAATGTCCGTAGCGCGACGTAGCCAGGCTCGGCCCGGCGCTAACGGCATTCGAGGCCGGATCAAAGACATCGGATAAAGCCAGAGGGTTGTTGCCATCGTATCCACCGACGATCAGCACCCGGCCGTCCTGGAGAACTGCCATGGCATGTCTGGTTCGTGGAGAAGAAAGCTGACCCGCAAAATCGAAGCTGACGGTTGCGGGATCGTAGATCTCAAGGGTGTTATCTGGTCCACCGGAGTTGTCTCCACCCGCGATCAACACACGGCCATCCTGAAGCAGGACCGCGGTTGCATTCGCCCTCGCGGTGATCATTGCCGGTACCGAACTCCAGGAATCAGTTGCCGGATCATAAATCTCGGCCGAGTTTGTGATGCCCCCACCGGTCGTCATTCCACCGCCAACGAGCACGCGTCCGTCACTCAGCACAACTGCAAAGTGATGGCTGCGCGGCGAATTCATGGAAGTCGCAGACGACAGGGTGCCGTCTGTCGCGAAGATCTCGGCCGATTGCAATGGCCCAGAGCTAGTGTCTCCGCCCTCGATCAGGATGCGTCCGTCAGGCAGCCGGACGGTCGCGGCATTCGCCCGCGCTTGCGACAGGGTGGACCATGAAGTCCAGGCTCCGATCAAACTCTGCGGCAAGCTAGCCTTCAGCGTTCCAGCCAAGGTGAAAAGAGCTGCAAGAGAGCAAATGACCCACAGATATCGGGAGACGAACTTCATGAAAGGCCTCGTTTCATTCACGTGAAATCAACGTTGCAATGCCGTAATGGCTCTTGATTGAGACTTGAGGCTGGGAAGGCGCGAGTGAGGGAGGACAGAACTCGGTTCCCCTTGAGGCCCGATGGACGAAGGTCCTCAGAACGCGGGACGATCCGTCATCGGCCGTAAGCCTAAAATCTTTGGGCCTGGGGGAACGGCAGACCTCGCGCTAATAGGGGAGTCGGACGTCGCGCAAGGCAACTTGCTCTTACTTTAAGAGCAAGGTAAGTACCACACCGGTAGAGAGGATGGTGACTTAGAATGTGGGAAGGAAGCCAAAACGTCACGTGTTTTCAACGCGATTTTGCGATTGTGAGAGTGCAGCGGTGCCCAGACGAGCTAGACAAGCGAACTGAAAAACGAAGGTATGCAAAGAGCTGCGCTTATTTGACCAACTCTCATCCGTCGGGAGTCCAAACGGACGTCTATGAGTATTTAGACGGCTCCTAAGCAGGAGGAGCGGAGTTCATCCTGCGGGGAACCAGTGCTACTTTGGCGGGATTTCTGCGTAGCCAGGTGCGGCCTGGGTGAGGTTCTCTGCGACCGACGCCTTGGTATTGCCAGTTGCCCAGCGGATCCCGCCGCCAAGTAGGTTCAGGAAGAACGGATTCGACCAGTTTTCGGGGCGGTCGCCAATCGCCGTGTAGAAGACACGCCCCTTGCCTTCCATTCTTGCCCAGGTCATCGGATAGGGAGCGCGTTTGTAAGGATTCCCCGTCATCCCTTTGGTGTCGAGGGTGAGGATCACGTGCAGATCCGTCCTAAAATCCTTCAGCGAATACCATTCATCGTTGAATTTGACCGGAGAGGAGACGCCCTCAAGCCCGGGAAATTTCGGATCGTTCACAATCAGATTTGTATCTTGCAGTCGCGGCGTGCTGCCATGGGTGATGAACTCGCCTCCTAACATGCGCAAGTAGGGGTCGGATTTCTCGCCGTGAGCGATGTAGCGATTCGAGTTGCCTTCAGGATCGGGCTGGGTATGAAAGGTGTCGCTCGCCGCGTGAATACCTACAAAGCCCATCCCGCCATGAATGGCGTCCAGGAATTTCTGTTTCCCCGCAGGGGACATGGGCGGATTCTTGTCGGTTCCCGGGGTCGTGAGATCGCCGGTCGTGAAGAATATGACCGCAGCGTACTTGTGAAAGTCCGGGGAATCGAACGTGCCTCCGTCCTTCGTCGCGGTGACATCAAACCGATGCTGTTGCCCTAATGCAGTGATCGCATTATCCATGATGCTGGGTTTGCCGTCTTTGAGTTTGACGACATCGTGTTCAAACCCCGAGGACTTGGTAAATACCAGTACGGACTTCTTGCCCGCAGCAAAGACCCTGGTCGAGGCGGCCAGACTCAGTCCAGCAACCGCTCCCATCTCGACAAACTGACGACGTGTAAGCTCATGGCTCATAGATTTCCTGCCTCGTTCTAAACTTCATTGCGACGAAACCGCTCGGCCAAATGATCGCAGGCGCGAACCGCAAGGGCCATCATGGTGAGCGTAGGATTCTGGCATGCTGACGATACAAACGACGACCCGTCCGCCACGACGATGTTAGAAACATCGTGCGACTGGCAAAACGGATTCAGCACAGATTTTTTTGGATCGGTACCCATGCGTGCGGTTCCGACCTCGTGGATCGCCATGCCGGGCATTTCAGTCCCGGTGGTGATGCGGATGTTTCTCGCGCCCGCAGCCTCAAGCATTTCCGCGGCGCTGACTCCGGCATCGCGCATCAAGGCTGCTTCGTTCGCACCGTGCGCCATGCTGATGCGCAACGAAGGAATGCCCCATGCGTCCTTGAGGTTAGGGTCGATTTCGCAGAAATTATCGAATCGTGCGAGCGACTCCCCAAACGCTCCGAGTGAAACCCCGTAAGTGCCTTGTTTTACCATTGTTTTGTAGGCGGCCCCGATGCCTGGCGCGTCGAAATTGAATGACGGCATGGAGGCTCCTTGATATCCGTAACCACGAATGAAGTGCGGAGACTTACCGGTCGCCGGAGTGTTGCGAAAGCGCACCGCGTAAATCCCGGTGGGGCGATGTGGCGGATTGGCGTTGGGATGGGCCTTCAGGTCATCGAAAGTCCCACTCGCTCCGCCGCCCACCACATGATCCATCAGATAGTGGCCTAGTAAACCGCTTGAGTTCCCAAGTCCCTTGGGATATTCGCGCGTCGAAGAATTCAACAAGATGCGCGTAGACTCGAGCGCCTGTGCGCACAACACCACGGCTTTGCCGCGGACTTGCTTGGTCTCCTTGGTCGTGCGGTTTACAAACGTGACCCCGCTGGCCTTGTTGCTCCCGCTATCCACGTCGATATGGCTGACGATCGCGTCGGTGATCAAGGTGCAATGGCCTGTCTTCACCGCGTCTTTAACGGTAGTGAACGGGCTGCTGAAATACGAATAGGTCATGCAGCCGCGTTCGCAAGGCCCACAGTAGTGGCACGGAGCACGGCCGTTGTGAGCCTCGGTCAAAATGGCGACTCGACCCATAGTTAGGGTTCGGCCAAATTTCTTTTGCATGCTTTCTCGCAGACGAATCTCGCCGCAACTCATTTTCATGGGCGGGAGAAACTGCCCGTCGGGAAGCATCTCATTCTTTTCTGCAGCCCCGCTGATCCCTACGTACCGCTCAACGATGTCGTAAAAGGGCGCAAGATCCGCGTAGGAGATCGGCCAGTCTACGTCGTATCCATCCCGGCTCGCAGCTTTGAAATCCACGTCACTCAATCGGTAGCTGTGACGCCCCCAAACCAGCGATCTGCCTCCGAGCACGCGCAGCCGCTGCCAAGTGAACGGGCGGTCCTTTGGGGTGCTGTAGGGATTCTCCAGGTCATTTACAAACCATTGGTAGTTGTATTCCATGCAGGCGTAACACTGCTGCTGGATGGGGCGCGTCCTCGCTATTTCTGGGTCACGGCCGCGGTACTTCAGTTGAAAAATAGGAATGTGCTCGGTAAATTCTCTGGCAGTAACGCCTCGTCCGGCTTCTAGGAGAGCGACCTTGATACCGGCTTCAGAGAGCCGCTTTGCCGCCCAGCCTCCGGTAGCCCCTGAACCGACAACAATCACATCATAGGTTTGTTGCAAGGTGTCGTTTGGCATGAGTTAACTATGAGTTGTAGTAGGGTGCTCACATCCGAGATAAGGGCCGTGGGTCATCTCGCCGTCCCAGCCGAGTTCCTTCTGCCCAATTTCTGATTCGTAATATGCGGTTGCGACGAGCGTCTTGAGAAGCTCGAAATTTTGCTGACTCACGTCTTGGGGCTCTCCGTGTCTATTGTTCCGCTCGGTCCAGTGGCTGTTTTCGCGTGCAAAAGCCCATTGATGCAACAACCACTCCTGGTTTTCAGGGGCGAGGTGAAGGAAATCCTTTCCTAATTCTTTCTGGCTCTCGCTATCGACCCATGCCAAGGCATCCACGAAGCGGCTCTGGAACTCTTGCGGCTGCACGGAGAGAAGAAGATCGAGGTAGCGGTTGACGAGCGCTTCTTTCGCCCCCGGCGTGTCCGTTGCCGGGATGATCACGTCGCTCAGAGTAGTCAGCGTCGCATTCTGATGTTCGTTCAAGAAAGTTGGCTTCCAGTTTGCGCCACTCAGGAACTCCGATCCGTCTTCCCCGCGTGCAGCCGCGGTCAGACCCGAGGAAACTGCCTGCGAAAACGAGAAGGTCGGGCCTAGAATTTGTGCCGCACTAGCGAATAACGCGGCCCGAATTAGCTCCCGGCGACTGAATAGGGAAGAGGACGATCGTGACGGCCCCTCCTGGTGGGTGACAACGTGGGCTTCCATCTTGCGAAATAATAAAGGGATTAGCGCGATTTCACAATTCAGTAATGCTGATTTTCAAACCCCTACCGCGAAATTGCGGTCCACGCCGAGCCGTTGCGGGATGATTCGAGTGCGGTTTTGATGAACCTTACCCCCTCCACTCCATCTTCGACGCTTGGCACCAACAACGAGAGTGGATTGGGGGCACGTTTTTCGCGCCGCGAAACGATCTGCTCCGCCAGGTCGTTGTATAACTGCGCGAAGGCCTCCAAATATCCTTCCGGATGTCCACTGGGAATGCGAGTCGCATGGGCTGCGGCGCGTCCTGTCCCGGCGCTACCTCGGCGGATCGTTTGTTTCGGTTGACCGAGGGGGGTGAAGATGAGTTGGTTGGGATCCTCCTGGCGCCACTCAAGCCCCGCCTTTTCTCCATAAACCCGCAGGACAAGGTTGTTTTCGTTTCCCGGCGCAATCTGAGTGGCCCACAGACTCCCTTTCGGACCGCCCGAGAACCGAAGCATCATGTGAACGTTGTCGTCCAGGCGTCTCCCGGGAACAAACGTACTCACATCAGCGGCGACTTTCTCGCAAGTCAATCCCGTCACAAAGCACGCTAGGTTGTATGCATGGGTGCCGATGTCTCCAAGCGATCCGCCTGGACCGCTCCGTGCAGGGTCGGTGCGCCACTCAGCTTGTTTTTGTCCCGTCCTCTCAAGCGGGGTGGAAAGCCAATCCTGCACGTATTCCACTTGAACCAGCCGGATCGGACCGAGTTCTCCAGCCGCCACCATTTCGCGCGCCTGTCGCACCAAAGGGTGGCCGGTGTAGTTGTGCGTCACACCAAATACGAGTCCCGTGCGCCTCACAGTATTTGCGAGATCCAACGCATCTTCGAGCGAGGTGGTGAGCGGTTTATCGCAGATCACGTCGACGCCTGCTTCGAGGAATGCCTTTGCAGGAGCATGGTGCATGTGGTTGGGGGTCACGATCGAAACCACTTCGATGCCATCGGGCAACGTCGATTCCCTGGCGGCCATTTCTTGAAAGCTGCCGTAGGCGCGCGGGATATTCAGCTCTTTCGCTCCGGCGAGGCTTTTCTCGCGATCGGAACTGAGAGCTGCCGCCACCAACTCATATCGGTCGTCGAGACGTGCCGCAATGCGGTGCACGGCACCAATGAAAGCGCCTGGTCCGCCACCCACCATGCCCAGTCGCAAGCGCCGCCTGTATCCTTCGCTCGTCCCCTCAATCGGCATGCGTACTTTCCTTTCGGCTCAAGCCCAACATTCTACGGTTCGCCTCGAGGTCAGCACCAGACTTGGCGAAGTCATCGAAGGCACGCTCGGCCGTCTGAATGATGTGCTGGGCGATAAACGGCGCACCTTCTCTCGCCCCCTGCTCGCTATTTTTCAGGCAGCATTCCCACTCCAGCACCGCCCAACCTTCGAAATCGTACTGCGCGAGTTTGGAGAAGATTGGTCCAAAGTCGACTTGGCCATCCCCCAAGGACCTGAATCGACCCGCGCGAGAAATCCAGGGCTGATATCCGCCATAGACTCCCTGTCGTCCACTCGGGCGAAACTCAGCGTCCTTCACGTGAAACATTTTGATTCGGTCATGGTAGATGTCGATGAATTCTAGGTAATCGAGCTGCTGGAGCACAAAATGGCTCGGATCAAACAGGATGTTGCATCGCTTGTGACCGCCAAGACGCTCGAGGAACATTTCAAAACTGATGCCATCGTGGATGTCTTCGCCGGGATGCAACTCAAAACAAAGGTCAACCCCCTCCTCTTCATACACGTCGAGGAGCGGCTTCCAACGCTTCGCCAATTCGTCAAAGGCCGACTCGATCAGTCCGGGCGGCCGCTGAGGCCAGGGATAAATGTAAGGCCATGCGAAGGCGCCGGAGAACGTGACATGCGCCTTCAACCCGAAATTCCGAGAGGCACGGGCCGCGAACCGAAGTTGCTCGAGCGCCCAGCTCTGGCGAGCCGACGGGTTTCCCCGAAGAGAAGGCGGCGCGAAGCCGTCGAACGCCTCGTCATAGGCGGGATGGACTGCAACCAACTGTCCTTGCAGATGCGTGGAGAGTTCCGTGACCTCAACGCCATTGGCCTTCAGAACTCCTTTGATTTCATCGCAATACTCCCGACTCTTCGCCGCCTTCTCGAGGTCAAAGAGCCGGGCGTCCCAAGTGGGAATCTGCACCCCTTTGTAGCCAAGAGACGCGGCCCAACGCGAAATCTCATTGAGGTTGTTGAATGGCGAAGTATCCCCGGCAAATTGGGCAAGGAAAATTGCCGGGCCTTTGATGGTTCTCACATGGCCCTCCAGACACGAATGAAAGTTTAGGACAGTGATCCGGAAAAGCCAATTGCGGCCATTTAGATAAGCCAGAGAAGCTGGTTGGGTTGGCTATTCACAGACGCGCCGCTGCCATCGTTTCTCTCCATCAAGGACGCGGCAGGTGATCTCGGATTCTTTCGCCATTAGGTCCAGTTCCGCAGAAAGTAGGTGCAACGCATCCATAGGCCTCTCAAACGAGAGTGATCCGCGTTTGCAGATCCGCTGGTAAATCTGCTCAGAAGTCTGGGGCTCATCGCTCTCCATCAGCGCGATGCGGCAAGCCCGGCGTAAAGAGGTTGCGCCGGTCCCCAAATCTTCGACCGGGCGAGCCCGCTGAACCTCGTGCTCATACGGGTTCAGGTCGTCGGCAGAGGAGACTTGATCGGAGGCTAAATTGTCTGGCCGTTCCGCGGACCGTTTTTGTGCCGCATGAGTCGCCAGAAAGCGAAGCGCCTGCACACGCCGGCGAAGATATTGCTTTCGGGCTTCTAACTCGGCCAGTTTCGATTCTGCACGCCGTACAAGATCGCGAACCATGTCAGGAATCGCTTGTCGCGACTCGGCGTTTTCCTTTGGGGACATAATCTGAAATTGTTTCACGTTGCGCATCGGGCCGAGATGCCTTTGGTGTGGACACTACGGTTGCGGGGACGAATCGCGCGCCCTCGAATTTGAGCGCGCTGGCGTCGGGCGCTGACACAATTCCTTACTCACCCCCATGCATTCGTCACTTAGACAGGAGCTCCAATCGCAGGTTGGGCTGTGTTCATCCCTCGTGTCATCAACTTCGTCCAATAACTACCTATACTTACGATCAAGAGGTGAGTCGTGGCCTTGGTGAGTATCGCCGAGTATTTAGCGCAGATTGGCGCGCCCAACGTCCTGCAGTTTCCCGAAGGCAATGTCCGCCATGAGTTAGAGGCACTGACCGCGGAATTAAAGGATTTGGAGAGCCAACTTGCAGCGATCAAGTCAACTATCTATGGATTGGCCTTGATCTATGGTCCTCAGATCGCGAGCCCGGAGGTCCTGAAAACCGCACGCCCAGAAGTGCGAAAGCACAAACGAGGGTTGAGCGAGGCTTGCCATTCCGTACTTCAATGCGCATCCGGCCCTTGTTCGGTGAGCGAAGTCTGCGCGGCTGTGAATGAAGCAAGTCCGGAATTGCTATTGAATCATCGCAGCCCGATGGCTTCAGTGATGAGCGCCCTGCGAAATATGGAGCGCCGTCGCTTGGTGGTGCGCGGCTTCGAAGAGGGCAGGTCGGTCTGGCAGTTGGTCCGTTCCCGGTTAGAACATTGGAAAGCCGCGCCCCCTAGAGCACGGGAGTGTTTTCAATAAGACGCCGCAGCTCAGCAGCGTAACCCCGGCTGCATGAGAGTTCCTTTCCGCTCTGCAGCGCGACGATGAACTCCCCGCTATTGCAGGGTTGCAATTCCTTGATTGTCCTCACATTCACGATGGTTGAGCGATGGATCCGGACGAACTGATCTTCGGGGAGTTTTGTGGCAATGCTGCTGATGCTCCCGCGCAATGTGTGGCATGCCTTGCCAGCGTGTAGCCGAACGTAGTTGGCCGCAGCTTCGATCCACTCTACTTCGTCATAGGCCAAGAACACCACGCGCCCGCCAGATCTGACTAGAAAGCGGCGGTCGGGGGAACCGGCACGTGTTCCCTGCAAAATCGTGAGCAATTTGTTAGTCAAAACCCGCTCAGTTTGGGTGCGAACCGCCAACCTTGCCCGGTGGAGAGCTTCTCGGAGGCGCTGGTGGTCGAACGGCTTCAGCAGGTAGTCGAGTGCGTGTGCTTCAAAGGCGCGGATGGCGTATTGGTCATACGCCGTGGTGAAGATTACCACCGGCAATTCCTGAGCGGGCAAAGCCTTCAGAACCGCGAAGCCGTCCATGTCGGGAAGGCTAATATCCAAAAGAAGGAGGTCGGGCCTGTTCTCCTTCAGGGCCGCTATGGCAGAGCTGCCGTTTTCACATTCGGCGACGACCTTGACGTCGGACTCGGGCGCAAGCAGGATGGAGAGCTTTTCGCGCGCAGGCCTTTCATCATCAACGATGACGGTACGCAACGAAGCTGGAATTGAAGACAGCTCAGGGCCCAACGGTTGCAACTCCCTCCGCTCGAGATCCATACGGCATCAGACGTTCGTGAGTTCGAAAGGGTAGCAAGATATTTACTTCGAAAATACCGCCGGCGAGAGCACGGCTTTCAAACTGCTGATCCTCGCCATAGAGTGTCTTTAACCGTTCTCGGGCTCCGGTTAAACCGATTCCGGTTTTCGGGGCAGACGGGTTCCGTGTCGCCGGCTCGAAGAGTCGATCGGTTACATTGAGGCTCAGCTTCGAACCGACTACGTTTGCCCGCACCATGACCTCGCCTCCTGCGTTCGACTTCGAGATCCCGTGCTTGATGGAGTTTTCAACCAGCGGCTGCAACAGCAGATGAGGCACTTCAGTGTCCAGGGCTTCAGGATCAATATCGAAGTTCACGGTCAATCTTTGCCCGAAACGTATCTTCTCTATGTCTACATAGGCCTGGGTGAACTCCAGTTCCCGTTTCAGCGTGGTCAAGTGACGGCCATCGTCTTTCAAACTCATGCGTAAAAGGTCGCTGAGGCGGGCGATCATCGTGTCCGCGGCACGTACATCGGTGAGCATGAGCGAAGAGATCGAGTGGAGGGTATTGAACAGGAAATGGGGCTGAAGCTGGCTTTTTAGCGCCAAAAGTTTGGCATCACTCAGCTGAGCCTGAAGTTGAGCGGTACGAAGCTCGCGCTCACGAAAGCGCCGGTAGTACAGGGCAGCGTGCGCAATCACCACAATCGGGATATAGATGGCGAAGATATCCTCAACCAGATTCCAAAGAAGCAGGCGCTCGATCGGTGCCCAGTGGAAAGAGAAATGAAAGGTTGACCAATTGAACAGCGACCATTCGTACTTCTTTGCCTCGGCCTGCCATGCTGGATAACAGAGAGCGCGCAAGACGACGTGGACGATCGTGAACAGGATGCCTCCCCCCACATACAGAAGCGATCTCCGGATCCGGTTTTGCGCTTGGATTGGAAAGCGTGTTGCAATCACGAACACCACTGGGGCGAGGACGGCAAAAACCGTGTCTTGAATGATCGGTAAGATTAAGATCTCATCCACCATGAACTTGCTTCCGCCCACGTGCTCGAACGAGAGCATGGTGATGGCGCCACATAGGTAGAGGGACCAGAAGAAGCCAAAGCTCGCGGCCCAAAGCCGCCATTCCTTCAGGGTGAAAGGTTTTTCGGCTGCCGGGAGGGAGCATTCACCAGCTGCAACGTTCACGATCAGCGGATTGCTCAACGCCGGCGCGCTCTCGATCATAACGGGTCCCCCTCTGACGCCCTTGCTCTGAGATCATACCAACGCGTCCTTTGTGATTGATCCCTGTTTACCGTGCATCCATCCCAATGATCACGCTCGAGCTACCGACTTGCAAGTGCGTGATACCGAGCGAGGAACACTCCACGTTTTCATAGCAACAGTTCAGGGAATCTTCCAAATGATGTAGATTGCAGCCCCAGGCTGAATACCGAAGCGCTTCGCTGGTGCTCAGAAATCCAGCTACTCATCCGCTCTGCCCAACTTTACGTCCTCGGCTAGTGGTCACCCGTCCCAGACCTTCGAGCCCCTGCAAGGTGGGACGAATGCGTGCTTTTCCTCTACTGGCGCGGTCTTGTGTGCGCCATCACCAGGAGGATGGAATGAGATCTCTTGCAATGACGTCGCGTGTCCTGAAGCTTTCAGGTTTTCTCCCAGCCGCGACCGCCCTCGTAGCGTTCGTGATACTGATCTCGCTCACTGCGGGCGCGCAGCGAATCACGGGAACGCTCCGGGGAGAAGTTAGTGATCAAAATGGCGCGGCCGTTACCAGCGCGAAGCTCACGGCTACGAATCAGCAGACAGGAGTCGAAGTACATACGATCAGCACCGGGACCGGAGGATATGAGTTTCCCACCTTATTGCCGGGCCCCTACACCGTCAAAGTAGAAAGCGAGGGCTTCCGGCAAAGTGTAACTACGGATGTGATTGTCTCGGCAAACAATGTCACGGACCGCAATGTGACGCTGTCAATCGGTGCCCAGAATGAGTCGGTGGAGGTAAACGCAGGCGTCACCGAAGTCCAGACGACTACATCCACCATCACCAACGAATATTCCACGACGGAAATTCTGAACCTGCCGACGGGTAGCGGGAGTCCCTTACAGCTGTCTATCTTTGCTCCGAATACGACCGCGCAACAAGGCGGCATCGGGGGCGTGGGTGGGGCAGTAGGTGGGCAGCGGCCTGACCTGAATTCTTTCACCGTTGACGGGGTCGATGACAACAACATCGGTGTAACTGGCAACAATAGCAACGTCATTCAGGATGCTGTCTCAGGCTTCAACTTGGTGACAAACCAGTTCAGCGCCGAATACGCGAACGCCGCCTCCGGTCAGTTCAATATTGTTACCAAGTCCGGTACCAACAGTTGGCATGGCTCGGTCGAGGATTACGTACAGAACCGTAATTTGAATGCCCTCGATAATCTCACCAAGCAAGCACTCGCCGACGGCAGTCTTGACCATATCCCCCGGCTTGATCAGACGCGTTTGGGCGGGACTGTGGGTGGGCCGCTGAAGAAGAACCGCTGGTTTATCTTCGGTGCCTATGAGTTCACGAATTTTCGGCAGGATGGCAACAACGCTACCGTAACCGTTCCAACATCCGCCGGGCTGCAATCTCTCCTGTCGATGGCGGTTGACCAGGAGGCCCAGACCCTGTTGAGCGTGCTACCCACCGCGAGCAATGCCACGGGCTCGATTACCGTGAATGGGACTTCCATTCCCACCGGGCAAACCGTGCTATTCAGTCCGTTCTTCATCAAGGAACACGACGCGCAGGTAAACACCGACTACAAGCTGGCATCCCACCAGATCAGCGCACGTTTCCTGTTCAGCAACCAGAGCACAATCTATCCCGTCACCACGCCGCAGCCCCAGTTCAATCAACCGGGCATCAACAACAACCGCAAAATCGCGCTCACCGATTCGTGGATCATCTCGCCTCGATTTGTGAATGATCTGCGGCTTTCCTATTCGCGATTCCTGCAGCAAATCGCAACTCCCTCGAAGTACGACTCCTACAACACCTACCATCTGGACGACCTGAACAACCTGACGATTGGTCCCAACGATACCCAGCGCAGTTTGGAAAATGAGTATCAGATTATCGATAACCAGACCTTCCAAGTGGACCGCCACACCCTGAAGTGGGGTGCCGAATACCGTCACTACATTGCTCCCACCTTCTTTTTGTCACGGTCTCACGGAGAGTATGACTACCCACTTACCCAGGATCTCGTCAATGACCTTGTACCCGGCAACGCAGGGAATACATTGCGAGGAGCGGGTTCACCCCTGTTCAGCCAGAATCAAAACAGCTTCTATTGGTTCTTCCAGGACGATTTCAAGGTTACGCCCCGCCTTACCTTGAACCTTGGCCTGCGATATGAATTCAACAGCAATTTCGCATCGTCCAAGACGCAAGCCCTGAATGCCATCTCTAACGTTCCCGGCGTGATCGAGTTCCACGATCCCACCACGCAGAAAAATAACTACGCTCCACGTTTGGGATTCGCCTGGGACCCGACCGGCTCGGCGAAGTGGGCAGTTCGTGGCGGTTTTGGAATTGCCTACGGTCGGACGTTCGGTAACTTGCCCCAGCTAGCCCTCCCCCCGCAGTATCAGACGGAAGAGAATGAACTTTTGGTTTGCGCTGCCTTTAACCCGGCGCCCTCATGGTGCACGACCGGAACGGCGTTCCTCGCGAATGGTGGTTTGCCGGCAACATACACCCTGGTCAACGATCCTTCGATCACGCGAGCTTTGACCCAGGGGCGCATTCCCGACCAGAAAGCGCCAAAGACACTCAACTGGACCTTGAGCGTACAACGCGAACTGTTTCGTGGTGGAGTGCTAGAGGCCCGTTATCTAGGCACTCGCGGACTCTTCCTTCCGGTGCAGGTCCGTCTGAACTCCGAAGGAGCGTTTAGCGCCGGACTGGCGCCGTTGCCGACTTACTCCGATCCGTCGCAGGTGCCCGCGACGGTCACCAGCCCAGCGAGTACTCTGGCCACGTTCGACAACTACAACCCGCAGCCGCTCTCCCAATACGGCTTTTTCGGAAATGTGACCGAACACCAATCAATCGGATCAAGCACGTATCACGGTGGAGCGCTCTCGTTCTCCCAGAGCTTGAGACACGGGTTAACGTTTAGGGCCAATTACACCTACTCGCATACCATCGACGATTCCACGGCTGAACTATTTAGCACCTTCCTGAACCCGCGGCGGCCTGAAGATGCCGTCAATCTCAGGGCAGACCGCGGAAATTCAGCCTTGGATGTTCGCCACAAACTGGCATTCGCCTGGACCTACGCGCTGCCGCAAGCGCATAGCGCTTCGGGATTCCTGAAGGTGCTGCTGAACGGGTATGAGCTGAATGGGTCTTATATTGCTCAGACAGGGCAGCCCATCAGCATCCTTTCGCCATACGACGCGAACGACAATTTCGATGTCGCTGGCGATCGCGCCATTTTCAATCCCCATGGCCTAGGAAACACCGCCACCGACGTCAATGCGGTGTGTAATGCCGCCCCGGGAGGCGCGGTCTCGATCGTAGCTCCGGATTCGAATGGCGCATGGTCGGGATGCGGTACCGGCAACGACGCGAACGTTGTTGGTTATCTCGCCATGGACCCGAATGCGCGTTACATTTCGGCGCAGTTGGGAGCAAAGTCGACGGTAGGAAGGAACAGCTTCTTCACGCCCGGCTTTGGCATCTGGAACATCTCAGTCTTCAAGAACACGCATTTCACCGAAAATGCTTACCTGCAGCTGCGAGTCGAGATGTTCAACGCGCTCAACCACCCCAATTACACGGTTGCCGGCAACCTAAGTGTGTTCTCAACCCTGACCGGGACGAATGCGCTGGCCGACCCTGCCTACAACCTGGCAACCAACGGGAATCCAGACTTCCTGAACCCAAAGGTATTTTCAGGAGGTAGCCGAAACCTGCAGCTGGTTGCGAAAATCGTCTTCTAGACAATCGATCAACCTGGAAGCGCGAAGGAATGCCTCCTTCGCGCTTTTTCTTTTTAGCCCGCAGGAGATCTCTGTGACCTGGCGTATTACCCTGGACGTGTACTGACTGCAAGGAGGGTAGCTAGCGAGGTTCTTCTTGCCTGTATTTTCACATCCGCTTGCAGTCGGGCCGTCTCAAGGTTGAAAATCGAGAGCACTTGAGGAACGAGTCGCCCATGGAACCCGCAATTGTCGAATCCAGAGTTTTGCCCGCCCCGGTCGCGCCCGAGACGATCGACCAAGTTGCGAGTCGTCGCACTTTTCTTGAACACCTGCTCCTGAAAATTCTCTACCTTTCAGGTCCCTTGACCATGACCGACTGGGGGAATATCTCCTGTCTCGGCCCGCTCATTATTGACGAGCTCTTTCGGCGTCTCAGATCTGAGCAACTCTGCGAAGTCATCGGTATGGTGGGAGATATTCGCCGGGTGGCGATCACCTCGCAGGGGCGGGCCCGGGCAGCGGAGTTCATGACCCTGAATCAGTACGCCGGTCCGGCGCCGGTTTTGCTCGAAGACTACGTCCGGCAGGTTCGGATTCAAACCGTGCGAAATTTGCCCATACATCCAGCGGCCATGAAGCGGGCATTCGAACACTTGGTTCTGGATGACCTGACGCTTACGCGCTTAGGCACTGCTCTTGCCTCGGGAGGATCGATCTTTCTCTATGGTCCGACCGGAGCGGGGAAGACCACGATCGCCGAAGCGTTGCCGCGAGTCCTTGCCGACGACGGAGTCTGGATTCCGCATGCCGTTGAGAGCGACGGACACGTAATCGCCGTATTCGATCCGATTGTTCACAGAAGAATTGAGCGTGCCACCTCATCCAAGTCGGATCCCCGCTGGGTGTTCTGCGAGCGTCCCAAAGTCGTGGTTGGCGGCGAACTCACCATCGAGATGCTCGACCTGCAATTCAATCCGGTCACCAAGTTCTACACAGCTCCTGGGCAGATGAAGGCCAATAATGGCGTGCTCATCATCGACGACTTCGGTCGCCAACGCGTCAAACCGGAAGAATTGCTCAATCGCTGGGTGGTGCCCCTTGACCGCAGGTTTGATTTTTTGACGTTAGTCGGCGGAAAAAAGATCGAAGTCCCATTCGAACTGTTTGTGGTATTTGCCACCAATATGGACCCGTCGCATCTGGCCGATGCTGCATTCCTACGAAGAATTCAAACCAAAATCAAGGTCGGCATGGCCACCGAGCAGCAGTTTGCAGAAATTTTTCGTCGGGTTTGTGGTGGGGTGGGCGTTAAGTACGATCCCACCCTTGTTCATGACTTGATAGTCGTGTTGCGCGACCGTTTCAGAGAGCCGTTGAGGCCGTGCTATCCGCGTGATCTCATTAATCAGATTGCTTGGACTGCCCGCTATGAGGGGCGCAAACCAAGACTTGATCGCGACGCCCTGATGCGCGCTGCGGAGGCGTACTTCATCGCCGGGGAGGACCAGAGCGGGAATCCTGAAGCCTAGTTTTCGGATTCCTCTTACTCAGTCGTCCCGGAAACCTCTTGGAGCGGGGAGCCTCGGAATGCCCACAACCTACACAAATGCTAGGCCGGCGGTCGATGTTACCCAGGCCAAGACTCTTCCACAGGAGTTCTACACCGATCCCGGACTTTTCCGCCGGGAGATGGAGGCAATTCACTTCGACATGTGGCTGGCTGCAGGTCGCCTGGAACAACTCAGCCAGCCGGGGGATTTTTTTGTCTGCGAGATAGCCAATGCCAGCGTTATTGTTCTTCGGGACGAGTCGAGTTCGATTCACGCATTCCACAATACTTGCCGGCATCGTGGGACCTTGCTCTGTGCCATTGATCACGGCAACTTGGCCGGCCGGATTCAGTGCCCATATCACGCCTGGACCTACAAACTCGACGGCTCACTGGCCAACGCGCCTCACATGGAAAAGGTCCAAGGCTTTCGCGAAACGGACTACTCCCTGGCTCCGGTGCACACCGCCACATGGGATGGCCACATTTTCATCAATCTCGCGCGCCACCCAATTCCGTTTGCAGACCATCTTGCGGGTCTCGACGAGAAATTTCGCCCTTGGCGAATGCAAGACCTTAGGCTGGTAGAGCGCCGCGTCTACGGCCTTGCTGCTAACTGGAAGCTCATCATCCAGAACTATTCAGAGTGCCTGCATTGCCCAATCGCTCATCCGCAGCTGCAAAAGAATTCTCACTATATGAGCGGCGACAACGAGCCCCCCGGCGCAACCATCCTCGGGGGACGCATGGACCTGCGGGAGGGCGTCACCACGCTGACTCTGAGCGGCCGCACGACACGAGGCTGCCTCCCCAGCCTGAGCGAAGAAGATCGCCGCCACGTTTACTACTACTGTCTGCTACCAAACTTTCTTTTGAACCTTCATCCCGACTACATGCTCACGTTTACCATGTGGCCTCGAGCCGTGGATCGAACCGACATTGTTTGCGAGTGGCACTTCCATCCCGACGAAATTGCCAAATCGAACTTCGATCCCAAGGATGCCATCGAGTTCTGGGAAATCACCAATCGACAGGATTGGGAACTCTCCGAACGAGCGCAAAAGGGAATTGCATCCAAGGGCTACCAACCCGGCCCTTATTCGAATCGCGAAGAATTGTTGATAGCACTAGACCAATTTGTCCTCGATCGCCTGAATTGCCCGACCGACGATTCAGCGTGAATTGGTGGTGGCAAGACCCCGGAAAGATCAAAGATCAAAGATTAAAGAGCAAAAGAGCACGGTTTCGGCCGTCTTGAAAGTGGGGGTTCTACCTCTTCAGCTGTTTAAGAATCTCCCTTGCCGCATTCGCCCCAGATTCCCCGGTCAAGCCGACGCCCGGATGCGTCCCACTCCCGCACAGAAACAAACTCCCGACCGGCGTCGAATACCGCGGCCAATCGAGCAAGGGACGCATGGTAAAGAACTGATCGAGCGCCAGTTCGCCATGAAAGATGTGTCCTCCGGTTAGTCCGAACTCCTCTTCGAGATCCTTTGGAGTAATCACTTCGGCAGCAACCATAAGCTCGCGAATGTGCGGGGCATATTCGGCAAGGGTGCTCATCACGGTTTGAAGCAATCCATCCCGCTGGTCATTCCAATCACCGTTCTTCAACTTGTAGGGCGCGTACTGCATGTAGACGGACATGACATGCTGGCCCGCGGGGGCAAGAGAGGAATCCATTAAGGAAGGGATCGTAATCTCCAGATAGGGATGCTCTGACAGCTCGCCGTATTTGGAGTGATCGAAGGCGCGTTCGAGGTAATCAACCGTGGGACCGATCTGAATGCGTCCTTTCATTGGATCGGAATCCAATCCCGTGAACGAAGGGAGCCCCGACAAAGCAAGGTTTACCTTTGCCACTGTTCCGTGCATGCGATAATTCACCAGCCTTCTCACAAAGTCCGGCGATAGGTGGATTGGATCGAGCAGTTTCAGCAGCGTACGCTTCGGGTCGGCATTCGAAATCACCGCCCGCGCGCCGATCTCCTCGCCACTCGCCAGCACAACCCCCGTCGCAACACCTTCCTTGACCCGAATTTCGCGGACTTCGGCGCTCGTTCGGATCTCTGCCCCGGCTGCTTGTGCGGCACGGGCCATCGCCTCGGTCAATGCACCGCTTCCTCCTTGGACAAACACGGTGGATCCGGCCGGATGCGGATCCCCTGCAGCGCGAAGCAATAAGACGAGGCTGCTTCCCGCCGACCAGGGCCCTAGAAATGTCCCAAAGACCCCACGCGCGGCGATCGTTCCGCGCAGCAGTTCATCTTCGAAGTATTCAGCGACAAGGTCAGCCACAGGCATCGGTCCCCAGCGCAGCAGGCGATACATATCGTTCTTGCCCAGCTTGCGCATGGCTCGGCCGGTCTGAAGCATGCCCCAGAGGTCGGCTTTGCTAGGCCTATCGATGTCCGGCGGTGTCATGGCGAGCACGTCCGAGATGACGGCCGCGATTTTCTTCAGCGAGACAGCGAACTCTTCGTATTTCTTGGCATCCCGTTGCGAGAACGTCGCGAGCTCGAGAAGGGATTTGCTCTGGTCGTGGTATAGCTTGAGCGCTCGCCCATCGGATGAGAGAGAGGTTACGGCGATCGGTGGCTGGAGGAGCTTTAGCCCATGCCGCTCAAGCTCCATGTCTCGAGCGATCTGGGGACGAATTGCTCCCGCGGTGTGCGCTAAACGCGAAATGCGGAATCCAGGGTGAAATTCGTTGGTGATCGCAGCCCCGCCCACCTGCTCATGGCGTTCGAGCACGAGCGGTTTGAACCCGGCAGTGGCCAGATAAAACGCGGTGACCAGCCCATTGTGGCCGCCGCCGATGATGACGATGTCGCAAGTGTCGGGCATGCTTTTTGTGGCGCTTGATTGCGAGCAATTTTGGCCAAACCCGCCAACTGCTAACAGCAGGCAACGGCTAGATGCGGCTCTTCAAAATCTCCAACGCAGCCAATCTCCCCGGGGCCCCCATGATCCCACCGCCCGGATGGGTTGCCGATCCGCACAAATACAGGTTTTCGACCGGCGTGCGAAAGCGTGCATACCCGGGTACCGGGCGCAGGAAGAACAATTGCTCCAGGGATAACTCGCCCTGGAAGATGTTCCCCTCGCTCAGCCCCCACTCGCGTTCAAGGTCAAGGGGCGTGACTACTTGCCGATGGAGAATGATGTCCTTGATGTTGGGCGCATGCTCCGCGAGGGTGTCGATCACGGTGTTGCCGAACTTTTCTTTCTCCGTATCCCAATCGAGCCCGGGTGCGAGCTTGTAAGGCGCGTACTGCACAAAGCAGGACATCACGTGCTTACCGGGTGGAGCCACCGAAGGATCGGTCAAGGACGGGATCACCATGTCGATGTAGGGACGCCGCGAATAGTGTCCATACTTCGCGTCATCGTAGGCGCGTTCCATATACTCGACACTGGGCGAAATCGAAATCGCACCCCTCAGGTGTGCCCCTTCTCCGGGCATGCACTTGAAAGTTGGCAGGGCATCGAGCGCAAGATTTACCTTGCCGGATGATCCTCGATACTTGTAGCGCTTCACGCCTTCGACAAATTCGTCGGGTAGCGTTTCTGAATCTAGGAACTCGAGAAACGTGTGCCGCGGATCAACGCTCGACGAGATCACGTCGGCGTAGAACTCGTCGCCATTGGTCAGCGCGACGCCAACCGCTCGGCCACCGCGGACTAGAATTCTCTCAATAGCAGCCTTTGTGCGAATCTCGGCGCCAGCTTCTCGGGCCGCTTCTCCGATGGCATTCGAAATCGCTCCTGTGCCTCCACGGGCAAAGCCCCAGGCGCGAAACGCCCCGTCAATCTCGCCCATGTAGTGATGCAGCAGAACGTAGGCCGTACCCGGCGAGCGTACCCCCAGGAACGTTCCGATGATCCCCGAGGCCGACATCGTCGCCTTCAACACATCGGTCTCAAACCATTGATCCAGAAAATCGACCGCGCTCATGGTCATAAGCTGGACCTGGTTGTACTTGTCGCCGCTCTCCATGTTCTGGAAGCGTCTGCCGATGAACAAAAGCTTCATCAATTCGCGTGGATCGAGCGTGGACGGATCCGGGGGTACCATGCTGAGAATGGGCTTGACGAAGCGGCACATCGCCTGCATGGCCTTGCCAAACTCGTCGTAAGCCTCGGCGTCGAGCTTGGAATGGCGCGCGATCTCGCGATGTGTTTTTCCGTGGTCATTCACGCGCCAAAGGTAGTCGCCATTGGGCATGGGCGTGAAGGTCCCATCCAGGGGAAGGATTTCCAGGCCATGGCGTGGAAGGTCGAGGTCGCGGATGATTTCTGGCCGCAGCAACGAAACGACATAAGAGCACACCGAGAACTTGAATCCCGGGAACACTTCTTCGGTCACCGCCGCGCCGCCGAGCACGTGCCTGCGTTCTAGGACCAGGACCTTCCTGCCCGCCTTGGCGAGATAGGCGGCATTGACGAGGCCGTTGTGCCCTCCACCGATGACGATGACGTCGTATTTCTTGGCCATGGTTCCGAGTGATCTTAGCAGTGCAGAGAGATTGAACGTCTAGCTATAGCCGTGAGCCGTGTGAGCGACGGTAACGCACAACTCGTCCGTTACCCCTCACTGCTCTTCTCGTGCAGCCGCGGATCAAAGTCCGCTGGGTAGGACGCTCCATTGGAGGAGGCGGGACATAAGTCTAGAACCGCAATTGTATCTGAGAAAACGAGATGTGGAGAGCAAAACCTGATTAGTTAAAGGAATTTAGACGTCTTTGCTCGACGAGAAAGGCGACCCTGGGGATTTCAGCCGAACCAATGCCATCCAGCACACGCTTCACGAAGTAAAAGGGAGTTCGAGCATCCGCCCGAATGTAGATCTTGTTTTCGGATCCATAACCGAGCTGCTGTCGAATCAGCCCTTCCAGTTGCTGGCTCGAGACTAGGTCCCGATTGAAGAAGACGTCGCCATTGCGGTAGATCAGAACAATCATTGCGTCTTCTCTCTCCGCTTCTGGCATCGAGTGTGCATGCCTCACCTTGGGCAGGAGAACACTCACACCATGATGGGGCGGGACCGAGGTGGCCGCACTGAAGAACATCACGACCATGAGTACAATCATGATGCTGGCGAAGCCGGCGACATCAATTTTGCAAATGAGCTTTGGGCGCTTTGTACCTGCGGAATTCATCTTCTATCGATTAGACATCGGTATCGAATGGATGGTTCCCTGGCCTTTCGCGCGAGCGGCGGTAACACCCATTGCTCGGTTGTGCGTCTCCTGCTTATAATCCCGATTTCGCGTCAGCAAGAGGTCTCCCCATGCCCATCGGAACAGCATTTCACGAACGCACCTTCCCTCTTTGTCACAGCCTCAACTACCGCGAGTGGTCGGGATACTACACGCCGAGTGTGTATGAGGTACATCACGAACACGAGTACAACGCCATTCGCAATGCGGCTGCACTCATTGACATCACGCCGCTTTACAAGTACCTGATCACGGGTAAGGACGCCAACAAGCTTGTCAATCGCGTCATTACACGCGACATCAACAAGGTCAAAGTCGGGCAGGTCATCTATTGCTGCTGGTGCGACGAGCAGGGGAAGGTCATTGACGACGGTACCATCTCACGCTTGAGCGAAAACGTTTTTCGCTGGACGGCTGCCGACCCAAGCCTGCGCTGGTTCATGCAAAACGGTCTCAACATGGACGTCGAGATCGAGGATATCTCCGAAAAGGTAGCCGCCCTAGCCCTGCAGGGTCCCACATCAGCCAAATTGCTAAAGTCCGTTGCCGATACCGACATCGCCAATCTGAAATATTTCCGCGTGACCAGCGGCAAGATTGCCGGCGTGCCGGTCGATATTTCGCGAACCGGCTACACCGGCGACCTCGGCTACGAAATCTGGGTGCCTTGGCGCGATGCCGTGAAGGTCTGGGACGAGCTATGGCGGGAGGGCAAAGCCTTCGACTTGCACGCCGCGGGAATGCTGGCGCTCGATGTCGCCCGCGTAGAAGCAGGCTTGCTACTGATCGAAGTGGACTACACTAGCTCGAAGAAGGCGCTCATCCCTGCACAGAAGTATTCGCCCTTCGAACTCGGCTTTGAGAAGATGGTGCACCTTGACAAAGAGAACTTCGTGGGGAAAGCGGCTCTTATTCTGGACAAGCAGAAAGGTGTGGCGCGACAGCTCGTTGGACTTGAAGTGGACTGGGTAGAAGTCGAACAGCAGTTCGATCGCTTTGGCCTGTCCCCGGCTGCTCCAAGCCAGGCCTCGCGAGTTGCCGTCCCGGTCTATTCGAATGGCAAGCAGGTGGGAAGGGCGACCACGACGGCATTTTCTCCCGTGCTGAAGAAGTTGATTGCATTGGCCAGCATCTCAGCTGAGCACTCGAAACCGGGGACCAAGCTGGAGATGGAATTGACGATTGAGGCGCAGCGACTGACGACATCAGCGACGGTCGTCAAGCTCCCATTCTTTAATCCCGCGCGGAAGACGGCAACGCCGGTTTAGAGGTGTCCGAGCCAGTTCCCGAGCGCTTCCAATATATGTAGGCCGGCACCCCGGCCAACATGATCAATGTGCCCACTAGCGATTCCTTTGGTCGTGTCACTAGGATATTCAAGGTCCACGCGGCCGCAACAAGCACGTATAGCCCCGGTATCCATGGATAGCCCATACACCGGTACGGTCTCGGTGCATAGGGACGTGTGCGGCGAAGAATGAACAGGCCGATCACGGCGAGCGTGTAAAACAGCACCATGCCGTACATCACGTACGTATAGAGCTCGTCATAGCGGCCACTCATGGTGAGCACAACCGCCCAAATACCTTGACCGATCAAACTGAACGCCGGCGTCCTCCAGCGGGGATGCACGTGAGCCATGCGTTTAAAGAACACTCCATCTTGCGCCATTGCCATGTACACGCGCGCGCCCGAGAGCGTGCAGCTTGCCGCCGCGCCGAAGCTCGAGATTGCCACGAGTGCCGACAACCACACTGCGGCTGCCGGAGAGAAAAGGACTCCTGCCGTCGTGTGAGCAATGGTTTCGTACTTTGCTATTTCTGAAACCGGCAAAGCGTATACGTAGGTCATGTTGATCAGCATGTAGATAACGCCGACGACGATGACCCCGAGAACCATGGCCAGAGGTACGTTCCTCTGTGGATTCTTGATCTCCCCAGCCACCCAGGTGACGTATATCCAACCGTCATACGCAAAGAAAACGGCAATCAACGCTACGCCCATGGCCGATGCGAGTTGCCCAAGCGACAAGCCAGCGGTCAGCCCGACGCCATAGGCACTGAAGTGTGACCAGCTACCTTTCCCAAATGCAAATCCAAGGGCGACAAAGGCCCCGATTGCGGCTGCCTTGGTCCAAGTGGATAGATTGTTCAACAGGGCGCCCCAGCGAAGGCCGATCACATTGACCAGCGTCATAATTGTGATCACGACGATTGCCAGTGCGTGTGACCGCGTGATGCTTGTACCCAGTACCGAGAAGATCACGTGCTCCTGCCCGACGAAGGGGAAGATCTTGCCCGCGTAGGTTGCCGAGGCTACCGCCAGTGCTGCCATGCTTCCGGCATTCGCGATGGTGAACAGCATCCACCCATAAAGGAAAGCAACCAGGTCTCCATAGGCTTCCCGCAGATATACGTACTGTCCGCCCGAGGCCGGGAACATCGCCCCCAGCTCGGCAAAGGCGAAGCAGGCGAACAGCGATACGATGCCGCCAATCACCCAGACCAGCAGGAACAGTGCAGGTTGCGGAAGAGGGCCAGCAATGTCCTTCGCGGTAAGAAAGATGGAAGATCCTATGACGCCGCTGACCAAGAGCAGAATCGCGTCGAGCAAGGAGAGATTGCGAACCAGACTTGGTTCGATTGATTCCGACGTCCTGTCCCGCGGCCGGGGGCTTAGACCTGTTTGTCCCATAGAAGTCTGCAAGCCCTAAGGGGTCTCGCCCTCATTTTCGCGCCCTCCCCCAAGCTGCGACATTCTACAACCGAAGTCCCTGTCGGAGCATAATCGTGGGTTATGTTAATGGGGGAAGACCATGAAAACACCAGCAGGACCGACGCGTCGCGATTTTCTCTATAGTTCTGCGGTTGCCAGTTCGCTTGCGCTTGCCGGATCGTCTATGCTTTCGGGCGAGAAAAAGGAAATGCAGGGCGATCACGACTTTCGGGGTTTTCAGGAGCGCCGCCGGAAGGAACTGTGGGGGATGCTCGGCGACCTCCCTTGGAACCACCACCCTAGTGCGGCAAAACTCGTGCGCACTGAAAAGCACGACGGCTACACGCTTGAGCGTCTGGTACTCGATCTCAACGGCCAGGAACCTGTTCCTGCGCTGCTTCTTATTCCCGATAAGCGCCAGGATCGCGCGCCAGGCATGCTCTACATCCACTGGCATGCCGGAATGTACGGCCTCGGGAAGGAGCAACTAGTGCGCGGAGTGGAGGCGCAACCGGCGTATGCATCCGTGTGCGCGGAGAAGGGAATCGTCACCTTGGCGATTGACAGCTGGTGCTTCGGAGAGCGCCAGCAGGAAACCGATGGTCACGAGGGCGAACAAGACGCTTTCAAGCTCATGCTCTGGAGAGGCCAAGTTCTCTTCGGAATGATGCTCTTCGACGAATTTCGCGCGCTAGACTACCTGGCCAGCCGTCCAGAAGTGGATCAAAAGCAACTCGGAGTTTTTGGCATGTCAATGGGCGCGACCAAGGCCTGGTGGCTGGCGGCGCTCGATCCTCGCGTGAAGCTTTGCATGGATGTTTGTTGCCTCACCGACTATCAGGAGTTAATCAAAAATCATGGACTCAAAGAGCATGGCATCTACTACTACGTTCCGTCATTGCTCAAGCATTTCGAAAGCGCGCAGATCAACGAACTCATTGTCCCGCGGGCACACCTCAGCGTAAACGGACGCCTGGACCCGTTGACCCCTCCCGCTGGAGTCGAGAAGATCCGAGACCATCTGCTACCGCTCTACCGCAGGTACGGCGAGGAGCGGGACTGCCGAATAGAGTTGTTCGACTGCGCCCACGTTGAGCTTCCCGAAATGCGGAAGCTGATTTTGGAGTGGATCAATACAAGACTGAAAACTTGAAGCTTTGAAGCAGCGGACAGATGAACTTGCCATTTCGCAAAAAGGTCCTGGTCGTCGGGGAGCAGATGAGGTCACGAAGTTAACCAGGAGACCCAGCAGAGCTCCCCGCACGATCGCATGAAGACCCTGCGCCGCACCTCACAACGGCGCAGGTCGGTTCTGTCAACGCGGGCATGAAGAGCGACGCCTGACGCTTGAAATATGATCCTTAGTTCAAGTCTGCCAACTGCGAGGTCGTGATCCCTCCCGTCTCGCCGTCGAGCGCCACAACCGTTCGAACCTGCCCGCTCGAAAACGACATGGTATTGGTGCTCAGGATCACGTTGGATGTTCCCGGCGCCACAAAGTACACCTGGTAGCTCCCCGCAGCAACCGAGTTGTAGCTGCTCGCGGCATTGACTCCTAGGCTTGAAAACGTTGGGCTTGCGCCAAGGCCCGTACTCGCTGTCACAACGTAAATATCTGCTGCCCCAAGATTCGTGGAGGCATTGATTACCCTAATCTTTACGTCCCCGGAGGCCGGAGCGCTGTTGTCGTCGGTGAGAACCGTTACCCCTGAAGCCATGCCGAGGATCGTGTTGTAACTTCCGGATGAAACACTGATGGTCTGATCCACGAATGGCGTGGAGCCGCTCGGTTCAATCTGGAGATGGCGCGAGCCTGAACTCACATTGACATATCCCGATGCAGCTCCGTAAGGAATGCTGCTCGCAACGTTTTTGCCGTCGATTAGCATGTCGATACTGGATTGAATGGGAACGGCATTCAGAACTCGCACATGTGCGGAACTGGACCCGCATCCCACCGCGAAGAAGAGTGCACAAGAAACACCGCTGGCTACCGCCCAAAACAACTTCGGACGCATCTCTGGCTCCTGAAGAATTTAGGTGGAGGCCTCTGCTGCTACTGATGCTCTTAATTCAACCGTAAGTTGCTGAAGGAGAGTAAAGAGTGGTCAAGCAGAGTAAAGAGATGTAAATACTTTTCATTGAAATTTGAGGCCGGGTAGGTCCCACCATGACCGGAAGGTGGAATGCTCGGCCATGGTCAGATTTTCAGGTTTGCGAAAAATGTGAGTAGCAGGGTGGTTTGTTTTCTGGAAGAATGAGTTTTCATGGGATGGATTTTCGCGGCGTGGATTTCCCGAGCCATGGATAAACTCCCACGATGGGCTAAGGGGATTTGCGGAGTCCTCATAGTCCTTTTGAGTGTGTACTGCATCTACCGCGATGGTTTCTGGCTTTTTCTGCTGAAGATGATCTTTTAGCCCGTAAGTCGACCCTTGATGTCTCAAACCTGAATATCGGTGACCACGGCGCTATAATGCGCCTGTCTATGTACATACCGGCGGCGACGAGCGCTGAGCGAGTGATGACGTTCTTCAAGGCTCTTGGTGCCGGAGTTGTGGTCTTGGCCATCCTTTTAGGTCGACTTTGGCGACCCGGTATGGGAGAGGTTCTTTCGGATACCGACAAGGGTGACTGGCTAATGGTCGTAGGAATTTTCGGTACGCTGCTCGTGCTGATCGCCCTAGCGTTTGCAATGAAGTGATGATGTCCGGGTGGAAACCCAAAGTACCGGCTCGCCCTTCCGCATACACTTGTTGACGTTCGATGCACAAATCGCAGCCTTCAAACAAAGTGTGAATGCACTCAATGCCACGGTGCAAAACCTCATTGAAGTGAAAACGAACAACACACTGCGCGAACACATCAAGGAATTCCACGCGAAGTTCACTGAAGTGTCTACCCTCGTAGAAAAGATTCACCCGGCGAAAATACAAAGGTTTTGTTTAGAGCAGGAAGCATCAACCCCATCACTGCTTTCGGACTGAATGAGCAGTGAGCGGTTGCCGGTCTTCAAAGCTTCACCATCTGCGCAGGTGGTGTTGCTACGAGGGCAAGCGTTGCGCTGTGCACAGCGTAGGTTGTGTGCTTATCAGAATACAGAACAGGCTGCATAATCAATGGGCAGCCTGACTTTTTGAAAGGAAGTTATCAACATGGCAGCAAACGAAAGCAACAAGCCGAAACCCCATTACGACCAAAAGAGTAGCAAATTGGGTAAGGTCGTGGTGGGGAATGCAACCGACTTTATCAACAGCTTGCAACCAAGCAACTAGACCTTGGCAGAAAAGGCAGCTTTGATCGAAGGAAACAGGCCATTTTCGGCTTCTGCTTTCAAAACATAACCGCTTGCGCCATCGTTCAGAGCTGCCCTCATAATGTCTGGGTCGTCGTTCTGAGATAGGAAAACGATTTTGGCGTCGGGTACGGCCTCTCGTAAAAGAGGTGCGGTTTCGAGTCCGCTTAGACCCGGCATGCCTATATCGAGAAGCACCAGATCAGGGTTCAGGTTGTGGGCTTTTGCCAATGCTTCATACCCATCGCCAGCTTCCTCCACAATCCGAAACCCATCAGAATCGCCCAGCTTCGACCGGACCCATGCTCGCCAAAGCCTGTGATCGTCAACGACCAGCACCCGGATAGGCTTTTCCACGAGGCCCCCCTGTCAGCCTTTACAGTATTGGACCCAGCCTTGTAAAGCGACAATAAGCGACCAATAAGCGAGGCCCCCAATGCTTTGCAGAAAGTGCGAGTCGGAAAACGTCAATACATTCACCAGTGAAATTGCGATTCACTTTCCTGGGTTGGATGGCCTAAAGAAGCCAATCGTTTGGGCCTTTCCTAAACTGCAGGTGTGCCTGCGCTGTGGATTCACTGACTTAACGATTCCCGAAAGAGAACTGCGAGTGCTCAGAAAAAACAACGCTGTGAAGGGCGCGGTTGTGTTGAGGGACAGAACGGGATCCACCCGACCCTGGTCGAAAAAAGAGGCCGCATGATCTTGATGAGCTGGAAGCAGATAGCGTGTCACCTAAATTGTGCCGTTCGTACAGCTCAGAGATGGGAACGAGATGGATTACCTGTCGCCCGACCGTTTCCGGGTCGTCGGAGCTACGTTACCGCTGATGCTGAAATGCTTGAATCGTGGGTCCGCGACGGTGTGTTTCGGCAAAACCAGCACTTTGATCGACTGAAAGAAGTTCAACGGTCGCGGAAGCTTCGCGCTGAGGCGAGGCATTCAAGAGAAATTTTGCGAAAGAACATGCTTTTGTTGAGTGGACGGGCGGCATCCTTGAGACACGGTTTCGAATTGCTGCATGCACGTCAGCAAAAGAGTTTGCGGAAAGCGGGCGGCCTTAGTCAGGGAGGATAGATAAAACGCGCATTTTGGGTGGGGAGATTGTTGTTGGTTGCGCCTCCTCATCCAGCTTTTGCTACCATCGCTTTGCGCTGCTGCTTCGCTTCCTCGCGCTTCAACTCCTCTGCGAGATAGTCAATCACCGGCTCCGCCTTCTTCAGTTCTTCTGCCAAGTAGTCAATGACGATGCCTTTCATGGTTGCTTCTCCGTTGGATCAGATTTGACTTCTGAACTGAACGCAGTTTCTCGCAGAGCTGGAAAGTTGGCAATGGCACGTAGATAATCAAAAATCCCATTGCCTTTGGGTACTCAAACTTTGTGCAACAACGATTCATCGCTTGGTGTTTTTCAGTGCAACGAACTACTCGGTAAACAAAATTGCAAACGTGTACCGATGAGGCAACGTGTTTCAGTTTGAATTTTGGGTCGCACAGCTTGTGGGAACGTTGCTTCTTTTCGGGCTTCCCCTCTACAATCTCAGTGACGTAGTACCGAACATGAAAAGCACCAAAAGCTTCGTAAATGTAGCCGCGTTTGTGGCGTGCCATGTGGTCTAATTTTGTGCAATCATGCGATGATATGCAATCGCACGAAGGTACTAACCCAAACCGGTTAC
>Ga0134127_10000611_pt1 | contig 31389 bp, 21 predicted proteins | sample KB31753_FD_96459 | JGI IMG/M metagenome (GOLD analysis project Ga0134127, IMG submission 96459) | Terrestrial soil microbial communities with excess Nitrogen fertilizer from Kellogg Biological Station, Michigan, USA - KB3-175-3 | ecosystem: Environmental > Terrestrial > Soil > Unclassified ...
AGCAGCCGGTCTCCTCAGCGATCATCTGCTTGCCTGCGGCGTCCGTGCCCAATGGGTTCAGGAACAAACGCGAAGCATCATCGCTGGCCAGGTAGAACACCCAGTTGCCGCTCGTGGGCGGTATGAACAGGCCGACGACACGGGCGCCATAGTCGTTCCGATAGTCGATCGCACCCAGTTCCGTCACGGTGTCGAACGAGCCGAAAATGCGGGTTTCGTCCGGGCTATCCGGGTACCGCGGGTCATTGAGCAGCGCGTCAACGGCAACGCCGGGGATGTTGTTCCACGCCTCGAACCGGAGCATCCCGCAACTGAAGATCGGCGTGTCAATGCACTTGGTGCTCGGGTTGGGATTGATCACGTTGCCTGCGAGGTCCGTGACGTTCTGGATGGAGATGCAGATCTGCGACGCCGGAGTGACCGCGGCAGCCAAGGTGACCCGCACGGTCATGCCGTCGGGACGGAGGACCACACCGGGCGGGTTCACGCCGTCGATGGTGTAGTTGAATGGATCCTGCGCGGTCGTCGGATCGACGAACTCCGAGAACTTGATGTCGAGGTGCGTAAGGTCGGGCAAAACCCGGATGTTCTGACAGACCGGCGGATTGGTATCGACCGTGACGGTGAGCAAGGCTTCGCGGCTGGTGGCCGCCGTCGCGAAGCTGCCAACGAGGCATCGGAATTTCGAGCCGTCGTCGGACACGCTCACGGGCCCGAAGGAGTAGGTGGCGCCGTTGGCGCCCATGACGTTCTGGTACCCATTGCCATCATTGCTGTCGCGCTGCCACTGGAAGCACACTGGGGCAAAGTCCGCCGGGCGCGTGGCGCCGACCGAGAACGAAACGAGCATGCCGGCCTGGGCCGCGGCATCGGCGGGAAGCGCCGGGTTGAGGACCACCGGCCCCAGGAAGTTGGCGGGCGCGGACTCGCCGAGCATCGAACTGGGAATGTCGCCCCCGCCATTGACCGGCGGGCCGGCATCGGCAGGCTGTTGGACCGCGACGGAGCAGTGATCCCCACCGCCGCCTTCCTTATACAACGCCTCGATGTAGTAAGGCTTGCCTCCGATCAGGTTGAGCGGCGCACTCCGTTTGCTGGCCACGGTGCTCGCACCTTGTGAAGAAGTCCACTCTTTCGTGCCGCTCCAAGCGGTCTCAATGGCAATGCGCACCTTGTTGGCAGGCGACGCGTCGGTACTGAGCCAAAGTTCCGCGTTGTCATCGGCCGCCAGGAAGAAGATGTGCGCCCCGCTGGTGATCGGGAAGAAGACCCCGCGCATCCGTCCGCCGTATTGCTCGTGGCTGTCGTCCGGATAGGCCAACCGACTGTCCAGTCTCGTGAGAGTCGCCACGTCACGCGGGTTGTTCGGGAAGTTGGGATGGCTGGTCAACAGGCTCACCGCGGTGCCCGGCGTCGACGCAGTGTCGTAGGCTTCAAAGCGCACGCCATTGCACGGTCCAGTGACAAAGGAGCGGAACGTCCCCATGCTGTCCGGGGCGATGACGTTTGCAGCCAAATCCTGCAAGTTGTTGACGGTGATCTTATAGATCGTGTCGGGGTTCTGCATGGAGGTGGCCAGCGTCACGCTCTTACCGTCGGCGCTAAGCACTGCCCCGAGCACGGCCAGACCGCCGTCGATCCCGTAATTGAACGTGTCCTGGGCGACGCCGATTTCCAATTCCTCGCTGAAGACGAGCGACGCGTGGGCGAAGTCAGGGCTGCCGAAAGCCGCAAGGATCGTCGGTGGGGTGATGTCGTCCTGCACGGTCAACGTGGCGGCGCGGCTTTCGGCGCTGCCGAAGGAATTACTGACCTGCACCTTGAACTGCGAATTATTATCATCCGGGAAGACGGCGATCGGCGTGGTGTAACTGGTGGAAGTGGCCCCGGCAATCGGGCTGAAGCTCGCCTCGCTGGCCAGCTTCCGGAACCACTGATAACTCAGAGGCGCCGAGCCGTCACCAAGGGCGGTGAAAGTGGCCGTGTGCCCTTCCGAAATGGTCGAGTCGTTGGGCTGCGTGACGATTCGGGGCGCTGCGGGGAATGCCGCCCCGAGCAATTCGACTTCCCCAATCTGCATGCTGTTGGCAGCCGCGGCGTTCCTCAACGTCGGGAAGGTCACGCGGTAGCTTGTGTAGGGCGTATTGTTCGGGAATTCGACGAGCTGGTTGAACCGCGTTGCCGGGTTGATGGCATTGGCAACCGGATCCGTTCCCCCGGGATTGCGATCCAGAGGCAGGGCCAGGGAGCCCGAAGAGATCGCGACCCACGGGCCACCCAGTCCGCTGACGGACCCTTCGAGAGTGTAGCTGGCCGGGTCTCGCTCCACGGCGTCATTGGCCGTGTAGAAACGCAAGCATTGAACAATAGTGGGGCCGAGGCTGGGCGTGGTGGCGAACCCGGAGCCCAGATCCAAAAAGTTCAGGTACTTCTGAGTCACCCGGTCGATGGCGCGTTCGACGCCCTCGGCGCCAGGGGGCGGGCCGGCATTGCCGTCACCGTCGTTCACGCCGTTAACCAACTGGATGGGATCGCCGGGAGCGAAAACATTGGTCTTCGTCGAGAGCTTGAATGCGGCCCGGTACTGGGCGGCGACTTGCGCCTCAGTCAGCGCCTTATCGAACAGGGCCACTTCATCGATCTGGCCGTTGAAATAGTTTCCGTTGGCAGCAAGCGCATCAAAAATGCCGCCACCGCCGATGTTGAAGGGGAACGCGTTGTCGACAGGTATCGTATGATTGCGCGAGCCAGCCAGGACGCCGTTGGTATACATCGTCATTGTGCCTGGATTGCCAGTGCTCACAATGACCAGGTGCGCCCATTGCTGGTTGGGAATAGCGTTGGGGATGTCCAGTCCGTTGTCCGTCCAGACCTCCAGGGTGCCGTTGGCGATGTAGCCGAACTCAACGATGTCGTTTTGGCCCCACAACCCTGTGCGATTGAGTTGGTCGCCATTGCGGCGCATCCAGCCGCTGAGCGTGAAAACCGGGCGGCTGTTCATCAGGCTGTTGGCCACGGTTACGAAATCATTCACCCCGTCGCATTGCAGCGCGGTATTGCCCGGATCGAACCCCAGGAACGCGGGGGGCCGTGGCGCCTGCGCACCCGCCGCCGCGCCGCCGTTGAAAGTGCCGTTTGCGGTCGCACCGAGAGTGCCCTGGTTGAGCGCGGTGATCGTCGAGTCGTAATCAAACCGCCAGTAAGCGACCGGGCCATCAGCCAGCACGGCGCCCTCATAGCTGCCGGCTGAGAATGGCGCGACGACCACTCCATACATGTTCTGGCCCGTGTTATCCGCCTGGAACAGCGAAAATGTGCCAGCGAGAAACTTCTTGGTGTAAACGGAAAAATGATTGTTGATGGTATTGTCGGCGCCTTCGTCGATGGCGACCTCGTCCGGGAACGCGGGGTTGTTTGCGCGGTTGGCGCCGGTTGTGACGGGCAGCCAGCCTTGGTCGAGAACCCACTGCATGTGCGTCGCGTCAAACACGGGCGGGGTGGCGTTATTGGCGTCCGACAGTCGATTGTCGATGAGCAGATACACCTGCACGGCGGTCGACACGGTTACATCAAGCCTATAGGTAGCATTGTCGCGATTGTCGTTGCCGGACATGATGTACTCCTGACCCCGCAGATAAGAGGGAATGCTCGCCGGGTCCGCGTTGGTGTAACGGTGGTTGCGGTCGACATAGCAAGGGACGTAGTTGCCGAACGCGGGGACCGTGAAGGGCGCGCCGATAGCGATGCCGGGCACCGGCTCGTTGGCGACGCTGCATGGGAACGTCTGGCCCGTCCACTTGGCAGTGATGGTGTCGGTAGCCTCGTTATCGCCGCCGGTTTCGACAACGTTGACGATTACCGGAGCTGCCTGGCCGATTTGGGCGAACAGCGTGAGCAACGCCAGGACGACCGTGCAAGGCAGGAGGGTAAGGGATGCAGTTTTCATAGGGATTGTTAGATTCCAACTCGCGACCTGATTCTGAAATGCAGACAACTTGCCTGGTAAAAAAAAGCAGACGCTGCTTCGACTGAGATTGCTGGACGGGACGTATTAGTTCAGGTTTCTCGACCGTTGGCAACTAAAAAGTGGCCGTTCAGTAAAGTTCGCGCGCAGCGAAAGGTTTTTTGCTCGTTCCGCTCGTTTGGCGCTAACACACATTGCCTCGAAATGTGCTTACGCTGGAAGGCCTGAACCGATCCGCGATGGCCAAACAGTTGGAAGCTCGCTAGGCTTGCCAGCACAACCTTGTTCCCACAAACAACCGCTTGCGCACAGTCTTGATCATTATTGCCGGAGCTCTCACCGGCCTGGTGTCCACAGCCTGGACCGCCGAACCCGTTGTTCCAGGAATCCGGCTCGTGCACCTGAAGGTTCCCGACGCCGGTCAGACGGGGTTTACCCTCCTGCGCCCGGAACAGACCGGCGTAACCTTCACCAACACGCTCGACTCATGGGCCAGCGCGAGCAACCGTGTCCTCAATAATGGATCCGGCCTCGCTGCGGGAGACTTCGACAATGACGGATACGTGGACCTGTTCTTCTGCAGCCTCAATCAGCGCAATCGGCTCTTCAAAAACCTGGGCGGCTGGCAATTCAAGGATGTCACCGAGGAAGCGGGCTTTCGGTTCCCGCCGTTGTTCTATCGGGCCGCGGTCTTCGCCGACCTCAACGGCGACGGCTGGCTGGACCTGCTGGTGGGGAGCGCCTCGCAGGGCGTGTTCTGTTACGTCAACGATCAGCGCGGCCGTTTCACCGACGTCACGGCCACAGCCGGGACGGCCAGCCCCTTCGCCAATGAAACCCTGGCGCTGGCGGACATAGACGGCAATGGCACGCTCGACCTTTACGTGTGCAACAACCGCAATGATGACATCCGGGATTGGCCGCGCATCCCCATTACCTTTGTGAACAAGCAGCCGACCGTGCCGGCCCAGTTGCGCGACCGGATTACCCTGGAGACCGGTACGGTGCAAGAATACGGCGAGCCGGACATTCTTTATCTCGGCGATGGACACGCCCACTTCCGTTCCGTTTCCTTCACCAACGGCGCCTTCTTCGACGCGCGAGGGCAAACGCTCACCCACACGCCGCTGGACTGGGGCCTGGCCGCCACCTTCCGCGACCTCAACCAGGATGGCGCGCCCGACCTGTACGTCTGCAACGATTACTGGACGCCCGACCGGCTCTGGATTAATGGCGGCCGGGGCCGCTTCCGCGAGGCCGACGCCCTCGCCCTGCGCAAGATTCCCTTCAGCTCCATGGGCGCCGACTTCGCGGACATCAATCGCGACGGGCACCTGGACTTCTTCGCCGTGGACATGCTCAGCCGCAGCTCCGAACTGCGCCGCCGGCAGACGGTCGCCAAACGGCCGGTGCCGCCGCGCCCAGGTGAGTCCGACTCCCGCGTGCAAACCCCGCAAAACACGCTCCTGCTCAATCGCGGCGACGGGACGTTTGCGGAGATCGCCTGCCTGGCCGGCATCGAAGCTTCCGATTGGTCGTGGTCGCCCGTGTTCCTGGACGTGGACCTCGACGGCTACGACGATTTGTTGATCACCGCCGGGCACATTCGCGACATTCAGGACTTCGATGCCAATGACAAGATTCGCGCCCAACAGGAAAGCTGGCGCAGCACGCCGATGGCGGCGACGAACCTCCAGCGGGCGTTCGTCGAGGCGAAACGGGAGCACGCCCGGTACTATCCATCCCTGGCGATGCCGGTCGTGGCGTTTCGGAATCGCGGCGATCTGCGATTCGAGGAAGTCACCACCCGATGGGGGCTGGCGGAGTTGAGCGTCAACCATGGAATCGTCCTTGCCGACCTCGATAACGATGGAGACCTGGACGTGGTCGTGAACCGACTGGGCGCGCCCGCGGCCCTGTTTCGCAATGAGAGCATTGCCCCGCGTGTGGCCGTGCGGCTGCGAGGCAAGCCGCCGAACACGCAAGCCATCGGCGCGAAGATCGAGTTGCTCGGCGCGCCGATCTCGAATCAGGTCTGCGAAATCACATGCGGCGGGCACTACATGTCGGGCAACGACACGCGACGCGTGTTTGCCCCCGGTTCGGTTCGCGACGGGCTTTCCTTGCGCGTCCGATGGCGCGATGGCAGCGCCACTGAGGTCTCGCAAGTGAAACCAAACAACCTCTACGAAATCGACGAAGCCACCGTCCCACGCCACACGCCGCCCGCAACACGGAGCACGAACCTCCCTCCATTATTCGAAGAGGTGTCCGCCTCGTTGAACCACGTTCACCAGGACGAGCCGTTCGACGATTTCGCCCGCCAGCCTTTGCTGCCGCGCAAACTCAGCCAGGGTGGTCCTGGCGTGGCCTGGTTCGACGTGGACGAAGACGGTTGGGACGACCTGATCATCGGCTCCGGAAAAGGCGGGCGGATGGCCGTGTTTCGAAATCAGAAGGGCAAGGGATTTCTCCGCGATACGAACGCGTTGTTTGGCGAAACGGTGAAACGCGATCAAACTTCCGTGCTCGGCTGGCGTCGGGCTTCTGGCGGCCCTGTCGTCCTGGCGGGCGCCGCGAGCTATGAGGATGCAGCGGCGGAGCTTCCTGTGGCTCACCAATACGATTTGAAAACTGGCAAGCTCGAGCCAGCGCTCCCCGGCTATGGCGCGAGCCTCGGCCCGCTGGCGCTGGGAGACGTGGACGGCGACGGGAGCCTCGAGCTTTTCGCCGGCGGCCAGGTCGTTCCCGGCCGCTATCCCGTGCCGGCCCACTCACAACTCTTCCGGCAGGTCGATGGCCGGTGGTGGCTCGATACGAACAACAGCCGGGCACTTGTCGAGGTCGGACTCGTGAACGGCGCCGCATGGAGCGACCTCGACGGCGATGGTTTCCCCGAACTGCTCCTCGCGTGCGAGTGGGGCCCACTGAAGCTCTTCCACAACGAGCACGGCAAGCTCGCACCGTGGAACCCCCGAGTCACGCTCCACGCCGCTGAGACAACCATCTCGCCTGACGGAACACGAAGCACGCAAAACGGAACGCGCAGTTCCGACCTCGGAACGCTCAGTCAACTGAGCGGCCTTTGGCAAAGCGTGACCACCGGCGACTTCGACGGTGACGGTTTGCTGGACATCGTCGCCGGAAACTGGGGTTTGAACAGTCCCTGGCGCGCTTCGCTCGAGCGGCCTTTGACGCTCTACTTCGGTGACCTCGCGGGCCGCGCCGCCACGGACATACTCGAATGCGAGTTTGATTCACAACGCGGCCAGCTCGTTCCCCGTCCGCTGCGCGACGCGCTGGCCATGGCAGCCCCGTGGGTGGCCGAACGCTTCCCCACGCACGCCGCCTGGAGTCGGGCCACCGCGGCCGACGTCATCAAAGACCGCGCGCTGGTCCAACTCACGGCCGCGACTCTCACGAGCCTGGTGCTTCTCAATCGCAAGGACCATTTCGAAGTCGTTGCACTGCCCGTGGAGGCCCAGTTCGCGCCGACCTTCGGCGTCTGCACCGCGGACTTCGATGGGGACGGCTTCGAGGATATTTTTCTGGCACAGAACTTCTTCGCCTTTCGCTCCGAAGACTCCCGCCTGGATGCCAGCCGCGGCCTTCTGTTGCGCGGCGACGGCAAAGGCGGATTCGCGGCGGTGCCGGGACAGTCGAGCGGCATCACAGTGTACGGGGAACAACGCGGCGCTGCTGTGGCGGACTTCGATCACGACGGGCGCGCGGACCTGGTCGTCACGCAGAATGGGGCGTCGACGAAACTCTACCGAAACAAAGGCGCCCGGCCCGGCTTGCGCGTGCGCCTGGCCGGGCCTCCGGGAAATCCCGACGGCACAGGCGCGGTGATTCAGTTGAAGTTCGCACGCGGCTGGGGACCGGCGCGGGAACTCCATGCGGGCAGCGGCTATTGGTCCCAGGACAGCGCCTGCGCCGTGTTGGCCACACCGGACCGGCCAGAGGCGATTCGCATCTCCTGGCCCGGCGGCCGTCGAGCGGAACAGGCCATCGACCCGCAGATCGGCGAGGTGAGTGTCCGGCAATAACGCGTGATGCAATCCAGGGCCGCAACCTTACAATGCAACATCATGGTGGGGCGAGCGTCCTCGCGAGCCGTCATCCAGGAGTCAAGGGACGCCGGCTCGCGGGGACGCTCGCCCCACCGAGCACGCGCCCCAAAACCATAGCGCCGGCCCTTGCGGACCGGCGCCCTCTCAGGAAGTGGTGTGGGAGGAGTTATTCACCACTGTCTTTGAGAATCTCGAATTTGCCTGTGCCGCGGCTGATAAAGTTCACGATGACGCCCCGCTTGAGATCCGCGCCCTGCAACGCTTCGCGGAATTCCTTCGGCGTGCGGACGGGGCGCTGGTTGACTTCCGTGATGATGTCGCCGGCCTGGAGGCCTTTCTTCGCCGCGGCGCTGCCGTTTTCAACTTCAGTCACGATGACCCCTTCGACCTTCTCGACGCCAAATTGATCGGCCAGCTCCGGCGTGATGGACTCGACGGTCAGCCCGAACCGGCTGGGCTTCTCCTCCTTCACGGGCAGTTTCCGGGCGACGACCGGCGTGGTCTGCTCGGGCCAGGCCTCCGGGCGGACTTTGACTTTGAGGCTTTTGCCGAAGCGATGGACATCGAGCGTCACCACGCTGCCGATTTTCTTCCCGCGGATCTCGTTCCGAAGTTGCTGCGCGCTGGCGACCGGTTTGCCATCGACGGACGTGATGACATCGGCGGGTTTCAAAGCGGACTTGGCGGCCGGCCCGTCCGACGCGATGGCCTTGATGATTACGCCACTCTGTATGTTCGTGAAAACGTCGCGGTACGAATCGTCGTCCTTGAGCGCGTCGATGCGCACGCCCAGATAGGCGCGCACGAACTTGCCTTCCTCAATCAGGTGGTCGGCGACTTCACGGGCCAGGTTGACCGGAATGGCAAACCCTATGCCCGTGCGCATCCCCCGGATAAGGGTGTTGATGCCGATCACCTCGCCGTTAATGTTCACCAGGGGGCCGCCGCTGTTGCCCGGATTGATGTTCGCGTCGGTCTGGAGGAAATCCTGGTCGGCGGAAGGATCGGGGATAATGCGCGAGCGGCCCTTGGCGCTGACGTGCCCGAACGTGACGCTGCAATCCAGTTCGAACGGCGCGCCGATGGCAACGGCGAACTCGCCGACGCGCGTCTTGTCGGAGTCGCCCAGCTTCGCCACGGTGAGCGTCCGGCCCTTGGGGTCGATCTTGATTACGGCCAGGTCGCTCTGGGGATCCACGCCGCGAATTTCACCGTCGAACTCCGTGTTGTCGCTCAAACGGACTTTGATTCTGTCGGCCCCATCGACCACGTGGCGATTCGTGAGGATGTAGCCCTCCTTGCGGATGACCACGCCGGATCCCTGCCCATCGAAGACCGGTTCCTTCCGGGTGTCGTCTTCGGAGCTGTCCTCCTTCTTCTGTTGTTCGCGGCGTTTCTCGAACCATTTCCGAAATTCCTTCGGCATCTGGTCGAAATACGGGCCGAACGGGTCGTCGCCATCTTCGGTCCATAAGTGGTGCGCCTTGTGGGCGACGCTGATGACGACGACCGAGGGCGAAACATTGTCCGCCAATTCGATGAACGCCTGGTTCAATTGCCGCGCCAGCGCCAGAGGCGAACCCGGCTCCTGGGCGGGCAACGGCGGCGCGGCCAGAAAGGCGCTGACGGCAGCGGCGAGGCATAAGGTGACAGCGCGATTGGGGCTCATCATATCAGTGTATGAGTTCACGAGTTTTGAGGCGCATGCAGGCAAAACGTTCAAAATGGACGGCCGCCGCGGGCGCCGGACGACACAGGGTATTCGGATGCGCGTGCATTGACTTGAGCGGACACCGTCTATATTCTGCACACCAGCAAACTTTTTGTTCCAGTGCTAGAAGTGATTCAAAAACTGATCATTCTTCAGGATCGCGACCGCAAGATCCTGACGATGCAAAACGAATTGGCCCACATCGGCCCGGATCGGCAGGCCCTGCTCGACAAGCTCGCCGGCGCCAATGCCGGACTCGACTCGGCCAAGCATCGCGTCAAGCAACTCGAGTCGGACCGCAAGAAGCTCGAACTTGAAGTCGAATCGCGCAAGCAACTTATCGAGCGGTATTCACTCCAGCAGTTTCAGACCAAAAAGAACGAGGAATACCGCGCCCTGGCGCACGAAATCGAGGGTTGCAAGGAAGCCATCATGAAGCTCGACGATCAGCAAATCGAGATCATGGAGAAAATCGAGCTCGAACAAAAGGAGGCCGCGCGCGCCGCGTCCACCGCCGCGGAGCTCAAAAAGAACGTCGATGCGCGCATCGCGGATCTCGACAGCAGTGCGGCGGCGTTGAAACGGGACCTGGCCGAGCTGCAATCCAATCGCGAGGAACTGGCGGCCGCCGTCGAGGAGTCCACGCGCGGGAAGTACGAACGGCTGCTGCGACAAAAGGGACACAACGTCGTCGTGGGGATCCAGCATGGCGTTTGCGGCGGCTGCCACATGCAGCTCAGCCGCAGCATTGTCGTTGGCTGCCAGGCCGAGCAGGAATTGATCGCCTGCCCCAATTGCGCGCGCATCCTCTACTACACGTCCGATATGGACATGCTGGTGGCGGAGTAAAGCTGTGGTGGGGCGCGTCGCTCCGCGCGCGCCGCATGCAACATCCCGGAACGGCGCGCGCGGAGCGGCGCGCCCCACCAACTAGTCGCCGCCATGTCCTGGAAAGTTCTCACCACGGCCCGCACGCTCGACGTCGCCGGAGCTCAGGCCCTTCAACTCCTGCGCGAAGCGCGTTGCGAAATCATCACTCCCCTGAAGTTCGGTCCGCTGACCGAAGCCGAATTGCTGCCCCAACTACCCGGCATCGACGCCGTGCTGGCGAGCATGGACAAGTTCAGCGCCGCCGTGCTCGGTTCCAAGCAAGCCGCTTCGCTCAAGATCATCTCCCGCTGGGGCGTCGGCTACGACGCCATCGACGTGCCGGCAGCGACGCAACACGGCATCGTCATCGCCTACACGCCTGGTTTGTTGAACGACGCCGTGGCCGAATATGCGCTCGCGCTGCTGTTCGCGCTGGCTCGCCGCGTGCACGAAGGCCACCTCTCGATGCGCGAAGGCCGGTGGGCCTCCGGCTGGGGGCACGACATCGCCGGCAAGACGCTCGGCATCATCGGCTGCGGGCGCATCGGCCAGGTGGTCGCCCGGCGCGTCAGCGGCTTCGACATGCGCCTGCTCGGCTACGACATCGCGCCCAACGCCGAGGCGGAGAAGCTCGGCGTGCAATTCGTGTCGCTCGACCAGTTGCTGGCCGAAAGCGACTTCATCACGTTGCACTGCGCGCTCACGCCCGAAACGCGCGGATTGCTGGGCGAACCGCAACTTCGCCGGATGAAGCCGAGCGCTTATCTCATCAACACATCCCGCGGAGCCGTCGTCGACGAGGCGGCTCTCATCCGGGCACTGGAGGAAAAGTGGCTCGCAGGCGCGGCGCTCGACGCGTTTGTGGTCGAACCGCTGCCGGCGGACCATCCCTTGCGCCGCGCGCCAAATCTGCTGCTCACCCCGCACCAGGCCTCATTCGGCCAGGACACCGGCGAACGGGTGAGCACCGCCGCCGCACAGGCCATCGTGGACTTGCAAGCGGGACGCAAGCCGCGCTGGGTGGTCAATGCCGATGTGTACCGCTCGCCGGCGTTGAGGGCGAAGCACGATTGAAGCCGAAAAAGGCGAACGGTAGTCGATCCCAAGCCTCATGTTGTCCATTGAAGCGACGATACATAAAGAGAATCTGAACGCTTCAAATTTGAACACTTCGGTTGACTCCCTGCCACCTCTGCCCAAGCTGCCTCCGTGACGACGACGCGCACTTACGACCTTGTGATGACGCACAAGCTGGACGCGGATGACTTGTTCATCCACTGCGTGCAGCGACACTGCGCCAAGGCGCGGCTGAACTTTTTCCTCGTGGAGCCGCTTTGGGTCGAGGCGTTCTTCGAGCAATTCAAGAATGGGAGGATCTGGACGCGGGCGTTGCTCAACATGCACAGCGAACACCACCGGCCGGAGGAGATTTATCACCGTCTCGTGAAGCTGGCGGCGGAACGCGGTAGTTTCGTCATTGACCCGCCGGACCGCGCCCAGGCCGCGTTCGACAAAGCCCGGGTGCATCCCCGACTCGTCGAAGCGGGCATCCCGGTGCCATTCACCGTCATCGCGCCCGCGCCCGGCAACGGCGAATGGCAGCTCAGCGACGCGGACCGCGCCGCCCTTGGCACCCCCTTCATCATCAAGCCCGCGATGGGCTACGGCCGGCAGGGCCTCGTGCTGGACGCTGCCAGCGGGGAGGATCTGGCGCGCTCCGCCGCAGCCTGGCCGGACACGCAATACCTGTTGCAACGCCGGGTGGTCCCGCGACAACTCAATGGCGAACCGATTTACTTCCGCGCTTTCTTTGTTTTCGGCGCCGTGTGGCTGACCTGGTGGAACTGCTTCACGGACCACTACCGGCTCGTGACTTCGGAGGAACGCGACGCGCTGCGGCTGGCGCCGCTTGAAGACATTGTCCGGCGCATCGCCGCCCTGACCCGGATGAATTTTTTCTCGAGTGAAATCGCACAGGAAGAGTCCGGGGAATTCATCGTGATCGATTACGTGAATGACCAGTGCCACATGCTCAGCCAGACCACGGCCCCGCAAAACGGTGTGCCGGATGGTCTCGTCGCCGCCATCGCCAGGAGCCTGGTGGAGGCCGTCGGCAGCGCGCTGCGGACGCCGCATGCGCCCGTCCAGTGATTTTCCGCGCCCGCCAGTTCACGTTCACCTTTCCGCGCCCCGCGCTGATCATGGGGATTGTCAACGTGACGCCGGATTCCTTCTCCGACGGCGGCAAATTCCTCGACCCCTCCGTCGCGGTCGAGCACGCCCATACGCTGGCCGCGCAAGGCGCCGACCTGATTGATGTGGGCGGGGAGTCGACCCGGCCTGGCGCCACGCCGGTGAGCGAAGCGGAGGAATTGAGGCGCGTGTTGCCGGTGATCGAAAAGCTGGCCGGCGAACTGAAGGCGCCGATTTCCATCGATACGATGAAGCCCGCCGTGGCCCAGGCCGCGCTTCGCGCCGGCGCCAGCATCGTCAATGATGTTGCCGCGAACCGGGAGGAGCCGGCGATGTGGCGAATCGTGGCCGAATCCGGCGCCGGCTACGTGGCGATGCACATGCAGGGCACACCGCAAACAATGCAACAAAAGCCGGCCTATCAGGACGTGGTGGGCGAGGTGAATGCGTTCTTCGGCGACCGCCTGGCGCGGTTGCAGCAAGCGGGCGTGAGCGCGGAGCACACGGTCCTGGACCCGGGATTGGGCTTCGGAAAAACGGCCGAACACAATTTGCAGTTGCTCGCGGCGGTGCGAAGTTTTATGAACTGGAACCGGCCGTTGATGTTGGGAGCGTCGCGCAAGTCCTTCCTGGGGCACTTCGCGGGCACCACGACGGTTGAAGCGCGATTGCCCGCCTCGCTGGCCTGCGCATGCTGGGCAGTGGCGCAAGGCGTGCAGATCATCCGCACGCACGAGGTGGAAGCCACGCGACAAGCGTTGCGCCTGACTGAAGCGCTGGCAACCAACCACAGATGAACTCGGACAGACACAAACGAAAACCCGTGGATCGCAGACACCGACAGCCCGGCTTGATGACCGGGAAATGCAGGCCTGTCCGTCCGAAGTGCGCCGGGTCCTGCCGGTGCAGGGATGATTCGCAGCACCAATTGAAATTAACGCCGGATGCCTGAAATTCGGGACATCATAGCCATCGCCTGGCGGCCCGCCGTCGAGATCCTGATTCTCGCCGTCGCGATCTATTACGCCTTTACGTTTGTGCGCGGCACCCGCGGTTGGGCGATTGTCATGGGCTGCCTGGTCCTGGTGCTCACGCTGGCGCTGGTGATCAATTTTTTACACCTCACCGTGCTCGCCCGGTTGCTGGGCAGCCTCGCGGCGTTCGCCGTCATCGGGGTGCTGGTCATCTTCCAGCCGGAGATCCGCCGGATGCTTGCGCAGCTCGGAAATCTCGAATTGTTCGGCACCGCGCACGAACAGCGCGAAGCCATCGAAGTGATTGTCCGCGCGGCCGAGCGCCTTTCGGAAGCCCGCATCGGAGGGCTCATCGCCATCGAACAGTCCGTCCAATTGCGCGACGAGGTCGAGAACATCGTGCCCATTGATTGCGAAGCCACTCCCGAGATGCTCGAAACGATTTTCTTTCCCAATAACGCCATCCACGACGGCGGCGTCATCGTCAAAGGCGACCGCATCGCCTACGCCAGCTGCATCTTTCCGCTCACGCCGCGGCAGGACCTGGACAAGTCGGTGGGCACGCGCCATCGCGCAGCCATCGGCTTGAGCGAAGAGACAGATGCCATCGTGGTCTGCGTCTCCGAAGAGAAAGGCCTGGTTTCCTACGCCCACAAAGGCGCGTTAATCCGAGGGGTGTCTCCGGAGAACCTGCGCGCCTTTCTCAGTTCCGTGCTCGTCAAGCCGGACCGTCGCCGCAGCGTCCGGGAATGGCTCCTGGCCCTTGTCCCGTCATCCAAGGCGCAAGCCGTTTCGCAAGCGGAACCCGGCAAGCCCACGAGCGCGAGCGCGATCAAAACCCACACACCCTCCTGAGCCATGTCGTTGCGCTCCTTTTTCGTCGAGCATCTGTGGTTGAAGGCGTTTTCGCTCGTGCTGGCGACGCTTATCTGGCTGATCATTCATGGAAACCTCGAGCGGGAAACGCACGAGGAGACCAAACGCTTCGACCATCAACCGGTGGCCCTGCTGATTGACCCCTCCGAGCGTCGTGCCTTCGTGCTCGATCCGGCGGAGGTTAGCGTGACGGTCAAAGGGCCGAAGACGGTGATCGACCGTTTGAAAGACGTCCACGCCTACGTGGAGCTGGCCAGCCACGCGGGCAACATGGGCAACTACAATGTCGAGGTCCACGTCCCCGCCGACCCTGCCGATGTCACGGTCGTCCTGGTCACGCCCAGGACGGTGTTCTTGAGGCAGGCTGACGGGCAGTAGCCCGGGCGAGTTCAACCCGCCACGGGTACTTCCGCTTCCACCGGCTCCCCCTCTGGCGACGGAGGCGGTTCTTCTTCGACTTCGACCAGCGGCTTGAGGGTCGCTTTGCGGTGGTGGCTGAAGCCAGTGCCCGCCGGAATAATGTGGCCCATAATGACGTTTTCCTTGAAGCCGTGCAGGTAGTCGACGCGGCTCATCGTAGCGGCCTCGGTCAGGACACGCGTGGTGTCCTGGAATGAGGCTGCGCTGAGGAAGGACTCCGTTTCGAGCGAAGCCTTGGTAATGCCAAGGAGGACGGGCTGGGCTTCGGCCGGCTTGCCGCCCATTTTCTCGACGCGATCGTTCTCGTTCTCGAAGTCAATCTTGTCGATCTGTTCGCCCCACAGGTACTGGGTGTCGCCCGGTTCGGTGATGCGAACCTTGCGGAGCATCTGGCGGACGATGATCTCGATGTGCTTGTCGTTGATGGTCACGCCCTGGAGGCGATAGACTTCCTGCACCTCGTTGACCAGGTGCTCCTGGAGTTCCTGCGGGCCACAAATCTCGAGGATTTCGTGCGGGTCGATGGGCCCTTCGGTGAGTTGCTGCCCCTTCTTGACGAAGTCGCCTTTGAAAACGATGACGTGCTTGCCGATGGGGATGAGGTGCTCTTCCTCGGTCCCCGTCTGCGGGTCCTTGATGAGGATGCACCGCTTGCCGCGCACGCTGGGGCCGAAGTCGACCACGCCGTCGATCTTGGAGATTTCAGCAGCGTCCTTGGGATGGCGGGCCTCGAAGAGTTCCGCCACGCGCGGGAGACCGCCCGTAATGTCCTTGGTCTTGGCGCTCTTGCGCGGCGTTTTCGCCATGAGTGTGCCGGCGACGATCTTGTCACCTTCCTCGACGACGATGTGCGCGCCCGAGGGGATCGGGTAGCTGGCGACCGGCTCGTTGCGGTCGTCGAGCACCTCGATTTGCGGGTGGAGGTCTTCCTTGTGCTCGATGATGAGAATGGTCTCCTGGCCGGTGTGCTGGTCGATCTCCAGCTTCATGGTAACGCCATCGATGATGTCGTGGAACCGGGTTTTGCCGGCTTTCTCGGAGAGAATGGGCACGTTGTACGGGTCCCACTGGACCAGCGTTTCGCCTTTCTTGATCCGGCCGCCGTCGGGGATGGAGACGACCGCGCCGATGACGATCGTGTGCGTTTCAAGCTCGCGGCCTTCCTCGCCCAGGATGGCGATGGAGCCGTTCTTGTTCAGCACAATGTTGCTGCCGTCTTCCAGGGCGACATACCGGATGTCGACATACTTCACCAGACCGTCATGCCGGGGCTTGATCATCGGCTGCTTGAACTGGCCGGCGGCAACGCCACCGGTGTGGAACGTGCGCATGGTGAGCTGCGTACCCGGCTCGCCGATGGACTGGGCGGCAATGATGCCGACGGCTTCGCCGAGTTTGACGCGCGCGCCTGTGGCCAGGTTGCGTCCGTAGCAGTTCATGCAGATGCCCAGCTTGGACTCGCAGGTCAGCACGGAGCGGATCTTCACCTTCTCGATGCCGGCGACTTCGACGGACTTGGCCTTGATTTCGTCGATCTCATCGTTGGCTTTGATGAGCCCCGTCTTGGGCGCGCGCGGATCCTTGATGTCATCGCAGGAACAGCGGCCAACGAGACGGTCGCTGAGCTTCACGACCTCGTCTTCACCCTCGTAAATGGCGCTGACCCAAATGCCGTTGGAGGTGCCGCAATCTTCCTCGCGGATGATCACGTCCTGGGAAACGTCCACGAGTTTGCGGGTCATGTAGCCGGAATCCGCCGTCTTGAGTGCGGTGTCGGCCAGACCCTTGCGGGCGCCGTGAGTGGAGATGAAGTACTCGAGCACGGTGAGGCCCTCGCGGAAGTTCGAGAGAATGGGCTTCTCGATGATTTCGCCGCTCGGTTTGGCCATGAGACCGCGCAGACCGGCAAGCTGGCGAACCTGCTGTTTATTGCCGCGGGCGCCGGAGTCGACCATGAGGCTGATGGGGTTGTATTCCCGCTTGCCCTGGTTTTGGTCGAAGGTCTTGAGCATGACGCCGGAGATCTGGTCGGTGCAATGGGTCCAGATGTCGACGATCTTGTTGTAACGCTCGCCGCTGGTGATGACGCCACGGCGGTGCTGCTTCTCGACTTCAGAGATCTGTTTCTGGGCGTCCTCGATCTCCTGGTTCTTCTCCTTCGGAATGATCATGTCATCGATGCCGATGGAGACGCCCGCACGGGTGGCTTCGCGGAAGCCGGCTTCCTTGAGCTTGTCGAGGGTCCGAACCGTCTGCTCGTGGCCGCAGACCTTGTAGCAGCGCCAGATGAGATCGCCGAGCTGGGCCTTGCCGACCACCTTGTTCGGGAAGCCGAGTTCCGACGGCCAAATCTCGGAGAAGATGACCCGGCCGACGGTGGTTTCGATGACCGATTTGGTTGGATCACCGCCGTAGACGGTTTCCTTGCCAAAGTCCGGGTTGGCCAGCTTGACGCGGTCGTGCGTGCGCACCCCGCCGTCGGCGTGAGCGAAGAGGACTTCTTCCTTGGAGCCGAAGAGCATCGGCGGAGCGGTGCGCTTGTGGCCAACGGTGCGCGGCTCGGCCGTGAGGTAGTAGCAGCCGAGCGTGATGTCCTGGGTCGGCGTCATGATGGGCTTGCCGCTGGAAGGGCTGAAGATGTTCAGCGGCGCCATCATGAGGAGGCGGGCCTCCAATTGCGCCTCGACGGAAAGCGGGACATGCACGGCCATCTGGTCCCCGTCGAAGTCCGCGTTGTAGGCGGTGCAGACCAGCGGATGAATGCGGATGGCTTCGCCCTCGATGAGCATGGGCTCGAACGCCTGGATGGAAAGCCGGTGCAGCGTCGGCGCGCGGTTGAGCAGCACGGGGTGGCCCTTGGTGACTTCTTCAAGGATGTCCCAAACCTCAGGGGTCTGGCGCTCAATCATCTTCTTGGCGCTGCGCACCGTGTGGACGTAGCCCAATTCCTTGAGGCGGCGAATGATGAACGGCTCGAAGAGCACGAGCGCCATCTTCTTCGGAAGCCCGCACTGGTTGAGCTTGAGTTCGGGGCCGATGACGATGACGGAACGGCCGGAGTAATCCACGCGCTTGCCCAGGAGGTTCTGGCGGAACCGTCCGCTCTTGCCCTTGAGCATGTCGGAAAGGCTCTTGAGCGCGCGATTGCCCGCGCCCGTGACGGCGCGTCCGTGCCGGCCGTTGTCGAACAGCGCGTCCACGGCTTCCTGCAACATTCGCTTTTCGTTGCGGATAATCACCTCGGGGGTCTTGAGCTGGAGCAGGTTTTTCAACCGGTTATTCCGGTTGATGACGCGGCGGTACAGGTCGTTGAGGTCGGAAGTGGCGAAACGCCCGCCTTCCAGCGGCACCAACGGACGGAGGTCCGGCGGAATGACCGGCAGCACCGTGAGCACCATCCACTCCGGGCGGACCTTGCTGGCCATGAAAGCGTTGAGCAGCTTGATGCGCTTGGCGAGCTTCTTGCGAATTTGCTTCGACTTGGTCTCGGTCATCGCAACCTGAAGTTCGGTGACCGCCTTGGCGAGGTCGACGCGGGCGAGGGCGTCGCGCACGGATTCGGCGCCCATTTTCGCCACGAAGGCATCGGAGCCGTAAGTCTCGCGAGCTTCGCGATATTCGTGCTCGCTGAGCAACTGGTGGAGCTTGAGCGGGGTGTTGCCGGGATCGATGACGAGGTAATCCTCGTAATAGATGACCCGCTCGAGGTTGCGAGCGGTTACGTCGAGCACGAGGCCGATGCGGCTGGGCATGCACTTGAAGAACCAGATGTGACTGACCGGCACGGCCAGCTCGATGTGGCCCATGCGCTCCCGGCGCACCCGGGCCAGAGTCACCTCGACACCGCAGCGGTCGCAGACGACGCCGCGGTGCTTGATGCGCTTGTATTTGCCGCACGAGCATTCCCAGTCCTTCACTGGGCCGAAGATGCGCTCGCAGAACAAGCCGCCTTTCTCGGGCTTGAAGGTCCGGTAATTGATGGTCTCGGGGTTCTTGATTTCCCCCTTGGACCAGGAGCGGATGGACTCAGGCGACGCGACAGAAATGGCGACGTGGTCGACTTGATTGACCTTATCCAGGCCGAGCAACTCACGTGTGGATTCTTTGGAGCTGTTCATAAGTAAGTCGTTGATTTTGTTCGCTTGAGAGTTAACCGAGGTTGGCCAGCGTGGTTTGGGGCGTTTGCGGGTGCTCGGCGGGGTTCGAGTAGCCGACTTTGACGTCCATGCCCAGAGACTGCATCTCTTTCACAAGCACGTTGAAACTTTCGGGGATGCCCGCTTCCAGGCAGTTATCTCCCTTGACGATGCTTTCGTAGATCCGGGTGCGGCCCTGGACGTCGTCGGACTTGACGGTGAGCAGTTCCTGCAACGTGTAAGCGGCGCCGTAAGCCTCCATGGCCCAGACTTCCATTTCGCCGAAGCGCTGACCGCCATACTGGGCTTTGCCCCCGAGGGGTTGCTGGGTCACCAGCGAGTACGGGCCGACGGCACGCGCGTGAATCTTGTCGGCCACCAAGTGCCCCAGCTTCATCATGTAAATGTAGCCGACGACGATTTCCTGGTCGAAGGACTCGCCGGTGCGGCCGTCATAGAGGGTCGTCTTGCCGTTCTCGGGCAGCTTGGCTTCCTTGAGATAGCCGCGGATGTCCTTTTCGCGAATGCCATCGAAGACGGGAGTCGAGAACCGGAGGCCCAGCAACTGGGCGGCCCAGCCGAGATGGGTCTCGAGCACCTGCCCGACGTTCATGCGCGAAGGCACGCCCAGGGGATTGAGCACGATGTCGACCGGGGTGCCATCCTCCAGGAACGGCATGTCGGACTCGGGCACAATCATGGCCACCACACCCTTGTTGCCGTGGCGTCCGGCCATCTTGTCGCCGACGGAGAGCTTCCGTTTGGAGGCGATGTACACCTTGACCTGCTTGATAACGCCCACATCGGATTCGTCGCCGGCTTCGGCGCGCTCGGCCTCCTGATCGTGCTGCATTTGCAGTTCGTCGAACTTCTTTTTGAAGACGCCAATGATCTCGTTGATCTTGTTGCGGATGGGCGATGGATCAATCTCGATGCGATCATACACGCTTGCCAGCTTGCGCAGCAGTGTCTTGGTAATCTTGCGATTGGCCGGGATGATGATTTCGCCCGTTTCGCTGTTTACAACGTCCAGCGGGATCTTTTCACCCAGGAGGATGTTGGAGAGCGCCTCGGTGAGTTGCTCGCGCAGTTCTTCCAGTTTGCTCTTATATTCTTCCTGAACCTGCCGGGCGACTTTCCGGGTGTCGGAAGTGGACACCTTCTCCTTGTCGCGGTCGGATTCCTTCTTGGAAGAGACCTTCACGTCCATGACGATGCCGTAAGTGCCGGACGGGACCTTGAGAGACGTGTCTTTCACGTCGGCGGCTTTCTCACCGAAAATGGCGCGCAGCAGGCGTTCCTCGGGGGCCAGTTCCGTTTCGGATTTGGGCGTAATCTTGCCGACGAGGATGTCGCCGGGCTTGACCTCCGCGCCGACGCGAATCACGCCGTCGGGGCCGAGGTTCTTCAGGGCCTCGTCGCCCAGGTTCGGAATGTCGCGCGTGATTTCCTCGGGGCCGAGCTTTGTGTCGCGGGCGCCGACTTCGAATTCATCGATGTGGATGCTGGTAAAGATGTCGTCCTTGACGATGCGTTCGGAGATGAGGATGGCGTCCTCGAAGTTATAGCCGTTCCAGGGCATGAAGGCGCAGAGAACGTTGCGGCCCAGCGCCAGTTCGCCGCCTTCGGTGCAAGGCCCGTCCGCGATGATTTGGCCCTTCTTCACGTGATCGCCTTTTTCGACGAGCACCTTCTGGTTGATGCACGTGGCGGCGTTGGAGCGCATGAATTTGCGGATCGGATAAACATACACGCCGTTGGCCGGGTCATTCTTGATCTTCTTCTTCGTTTCAGGCAGGTCGCCCTTCTCCGTGACAATCACCTGATTGGCCGTGACTGAGGCCACTTTGCCCGGTTCCTCGGACCAAAGGACTGCGCGGGAGTCGCGGGCGACGCGTTCCTCCAGTCCCGTGGCGACAAACGGCGCCTCGGTCACCAGGAGCGGCACGGCCTGCCGTTGCATGTTCGAGCCCATGAGCGCGCGATTCGCGTCGTCGTGCTCCAGGAACGGGATGAGGGCGGCGGCCACAGACACCAATTGCTTGGGGGAGACATCCATGTAATCGACCCGATCCGGATCGACGTCCACGAAGTCGCTCTTGGCCCGGCAAGTCACGGTCTTGGTCGTGAAATGACCCTTGTCGTCCAGGGGCGCATTGGCCTGGGCCACGATGTAGTTCTCCTCGCGGTCGGCGGTGAGATAGTCGAGGTGCTCCCTGACGCGGCCTTTCTCGACCTTGCGGTAGGGCGTTTCGAGGAACCCGAAGTCGTTGACCCGGGCAAACGTCGCCAGCGAGGCAATCAAGCCGATGTTCGGTCCTTCGGGCGTCTCGACGGGGCAAATGCGGCCGTAGTGGGACGGATGGACGTCGCGCACTTCGAAGCCGGCGCGGTCGCGGGAAAGGCCGCCGGGCCCGAGGGCCGAGAGGCGGCGTTTGTGGGTCAGTTCAGCCAGAGGATTAATCTGGTCCATGAACTGGCTGAGTTGCGAACGGCCAAAGAAATCGCGGATGACGGCGGAAAGCGCCTTGGGATTGATGAGCTTCTGGGGCGTCATCGCTTCAAGGCCCTGATCGAAGAGCGTCATGCGTTCCTTGACCAGGCGCTCGGTGCGGGCCAGGCCGACGCGACATTGGTTGGCCAGCAGTTCGCCCACGGTACGGATGCGCCGGCTGCCGAGGTGGTCGATGTCGTCCGTGCTCCCTTCGCCTTTCTTGAGGCGCAGCAGGTACTTGGTGGCGGCGATCAAGTCCTGCTTGGTCAGGATGCGCGAGTCGTTCTTGTCGGTGTGGCCGAGCTTCTGGTTGATCTTGTAACGGCCGACGCGGCCCAGATCGTAACGTTTGGGGTCGAAGAAAAGGCGCTTGATGAGGGCGCGGGCATTGGCCGCGGTGGGCGGATCACCCGGCCGCAGGCGGCGGTAGATGTCCTTGAGGGCCTCTTCCTCGTCCTTCGTGGGATCCTTCTTCATGCACTTGATGACGATCCCGTCGTCGGTCGTGGTGTCGACGACCTTGATCTTGTTGATGCCGATTTCGGCAATCTGCTTCACGACCGCCTTGGAGAGCGGTTCGAAGGCGCGGGCGACGACGCTGGCCTTGTTCTCGTCCATCGCGTCTTCAATGAGCACCTTGTTGCCGATGTCCTCGAGCTTCTCGGCTTCCTTCACAGTAAGTTCCTCGATCTCGTAAAACATCTTGAGGATCTCGGCGTCGGTGCCGCGCGTCTTGTCGTCCTTCTTCCGCTCCTTCTCGTCGCTATCCAGGAAAGCCAGGGCGCGGAAAAAAGTCGTCGTGAGGAATTTGCGGCGGCGCTTTTTGCGGTCGAGGTAGACGTAAAGCAGGTCACTCGTGTCGAATTGCGCCTCGTACCAGGAGCCGCGGTCGGGAATGATGCGGAAGCTGTGGAGCATCTTGCCGTTGGGATGCTGTGTGGCTTCGAAGGCCAGGCCGGGCGAGCGGTGGAGCTGGCTGACGATCACGCGTTCGGCGCCGTTGATGACGAATGTGCCCTGCGGCGTCATGAGCGGCAGTTCGCCCATGAACACCTTTTCTTCCTTGGCGCCTTTCTCTTCCTTGAGCAGGAAGGTGACGTACAGGGGCGCGCCGTAGGTGATGCCTTCGCGCAGACATTCCAACCAATCGACTTTCGGCTCGCCGATGTCGTAGCTGTGGTAGTCCAGCACGACCTTGCCGTCGTAGCTTTCGATGGGGAACACTTCCTTGAAGACGGCCTGGAGGCCAATGTTCTTGCGCCGGGTGGGCGCGACCTCGTTTTGGAGAAACTCGGCGTAGGAGGTCGTCTGCAACTCAATGAGGTTGGGCGGCGCGATGACTTCTTTGATCTTGCCGAAGTTGATTCGTTCAGGGGCTCGCGATGGCATTGTCTTGTTCCAGGTTGGCCGGCAATCCGCCGGCCTTGGTTCTTATATGTAACGACACAAGGCAAGTGCCCCGCGTTCGCGGGAAACTTGCCTGGACTCTGCGTTCAATTCCGCTCGGACGATTCTCGCAAAATGTTTCTTTTCAGACTGCAACAGGGCCCCTCACCGGCAGGACAGCCGACCGGGCTGCCCCACGGGGGCGCTTTGCTCCGCCGGGGCAACCGCCCCGGCGGAGACAAAATCTTTCATTACTTGACCGAGACTTTGCCGCCAGCCTCTTCGAGCTTTTTCTTCGCAGCATCGGTGTCGGCCTTGTTGGCGCCTTCGAGCACGGGCTTGGGAGCCCCTTCGACCAGCGCCTTGGCTTCCGCCAGACCCAGGCCAGCCTTGATTTCCCGGACGGCCTTGATGACGGAGATTTTCTTGTCCGACGGGACCGATTCGAGAATGACGTCGAAGCTGTCCTTCACCTCGGCGGCGGCTGGCGCTGCGGCGCCCCCGCCCGCGGCGGCCACGGCCACCGGCGCCGCGGCGGTCACGCCCCAGGCGCTTTCCAGTTTCTTGACGAGCTCCGCGGTCTCGACCACGGTCAGTTTACTCAGTTGGTCCACAAGGGACGCGATGTCAGCCATGTTTGCCTTTCAGTCTCGTCGTCACCCGGGGCCCCCGGCGGATTGAGTTCACGGCCTGCGAACCGACGATTTACTATTTGTTGGTTTGTTTGCTGTTTTGCTCCCGCCACCGGACTGGCGGCGGAAAATTCGATTACGTCTTCGTTTGCATCTTGCTTCTCACGTTGCGCCCAGGCGTGGAACGCAAGCGTTATCCAAATGCCTAGCCTTTCTCCGCCTTCAGGTTCAGCACCCGGGCCAGTTGCGTCGCAGGGGTGTTGAGCAGTTGCACCAGGCGCGTGGCCGGCGTGTTCAACAGCCCCAGGAACTTGCCACGGAGGACTTCGATGGACGGCAAGTCCGCCAGGGTCATGATCTCCTGGAGTTCCATCCGTTTGTTGCTCAAGTAACCGAATTTGATCTTCGGTTTCTCGAATTCCGCCGCAAAAGTCTTGATGACCTTCGCCGCGGAAGAAAGGTCGTTCTGGCCCGTGACGACCGCAAGCATCCCCGCCAGGGTACCGGTAAGATCCGCGATGCCGGCTTCCCGGGCGGCGACCCGAAACAAGGAATTCTTGACCACGTGCAACTGCGCGCCGGCCTTGTTGAGGCGTTTGCGCAACTCGGTGATGGGGCCGACCTTCAGGCCCTGATAATCCACCACGAGGAAGAATGGCGACGCGTTGAGCCGCTTGACATATTCCGCGGAGATAAATTGCTTTTCGGCGCGCATGATTCGTTAAGGCGTTTGAAATTGTTAAAGCGTTACAGCGGTTGAACCGTCAATGGACGGTGGCGAATTCCTTGACGTCGATCCGCACCGGCGGGCTCATCGTGGCGGAAATCGTGCAGGTGTGAATGTACTGGCCCTTGGCAGAAGCCGGCTTGGCTTTCGCCACCGCCTCAATGACCGCTCGGGCGTTCTCCTCCAGTTCCACGGCCTTAAAGGAGGCCTTGCCGACCGGGACATGAATGTTGCCCGCTTTGTCCACCTTAAACTCGACGCGGCCCGCCTTCACTTCCTTCACGGCTTTAGCAGTATCCTCGGTCACCGTGCCGGTCTTGGGGTTGGGCATGAGGCCGCGGGGACCGAGCACTTTGCCCAACTTGCGGACTTCGGTCATGGCGTCAGGAGTGGCGACGGCGATATCGAAGTCCGTCCAGCCCTCAGTGCACTTCTTGATCATGTCGTCGAAACCGACGAATTCGGCGCCTGCGGCCTTGGCAGCGTCAGCCGCCGGGCCCGCCTTGGCGAAGACCAGCACGCGAACCGTCTTGCCGCTGCCATGGGGAAGCGGGACGGTGCCGCGAACCATCTGATCGGACTGCTTGGGGTCCACACCGAGGCGGAAGGCCAGGTCAATCGTTTCGTTGAACTTGGCCTTCGGGAATCTGGCCAGGACCTCGACAGCCGTTTTCAGCGGATAAGTCTTCGTGGCGTCGACTTGTTCGAGGGCTTTTTTGTATCGTTTGCTGGGCATGTTTTGTGTTGCGGTTCAAGCGAGCGCCGGCATTCCGAGGCTCTCCCGCGGTTTATGGTTCAGCCGACAACTTCAATCCCCATACTGCGGGCAGTGCCGGCAACGATTCGGATGGCGGCCTCTTCGGAGGTCGCGTTCATGTCCTTGGACTTCATCTTGACGATCTCGATCACCTGCTTGCGCGTGACTTTGCCGACCTTCTCCTTGAGCGGGTTCTTGGCTCCGGAGGCAATCCCGGCGGCTTTCTTGAGAAGGATCGAGGCAGGGGGCGACTTCGTGATGAAAGTGAAGGACTTGTCCTGATAGACGGTAATCACCACCGGGATGATCAAACCGGCCTGGGCCTTGGTGACGGCGTTGAATTCCTTGCAGAACCCCATGATATTGACGCCGTGCTGGCCTAGGGCGGGGCCCACGGGCGGGGCGGGATTCGCCGCGCCGGCGGGAATCTGCAGCTTGATTTGTCCGATTACTTTCTTTGCCATAACTGTCGCTTCGCTAAATCGTTGAAGTCTAGATGCGGAGGTCGCTGGGGCGCCTCAGCCCGCTTTCACGCCTTTTCCACCTGCCAGTACTCCAGCTCGACCGGCGTATTGCGGCCGAAAATGTTCACGGTGACCTTCAGCTTGCCGCGCTCAGGGTCGATTTCCTCAATGACACCGCTGAAGTTCAGGAACGGCCCGTCATTGATCTTCACCGTTTCCCCGGCGGCAAAGTTGACCTTCGGTTTCTCGGTTTCCTCCGATTCGCTGATTTGGTCCTTGATGTGAGCGATTTCGTCCGGTGTGACCGGCACGGGACGGTCCCCGCCGACGAAGCCGATGATGCCGGGGGTTTCGCGGATGAAATACCACGGCCGATCGAGCAGCCGGCGGTTTTCATCGAGCAGCAGCATGTCAATATAGACGTAGCCCGGGTGGAGTTTCCGGGCGGAAACTGTCTTCTTGCCGCCGCGCACTTCGGCGACCTTTTCCATGGGCACGAGGACTTCCTTGATGAATTCGCCCATCTCTTCGGCTTTCATCCGCTTCTCGATGCTCTCCTTCACCTTCTGCTCCTGTCCGGAGAGGGTGTGGATGACAAACCACTGGGTGTTCATGGATTCGAGTGCGTTCGGTGCTAAATGGTCGACATCCAGCGAATGATCCCGTTGAGCAGGAAGTCAATCGCCACGGTGAAGACCCCAACAAGAATGATGGAGATCACGACGACCACGGTCGAGCCTTTGAGCTCATCCACCGAAGGCCAGGTGCATTTGCGCAATTCCTCGCGCGTCTCAAGGACGTACGTGCGCAAGCGCGTCAGGTTGCCCGTCGCCCAAAGGATGCCAAAGACGATTCCGATGGCGGCGGTCCAAAGAATAATTGGCAGATACTCTTTCATGTTTGTCTGGCGGAGGGGGAGGGATTCGAACCCCCGTTGGCCGTTAAGCCAAAGCGGTTTTCAAGACCGCCGCGTTAGACCACTCTGCCACCCCTCCGCTTCGCGAGAGCGTGGCCTGGTCGGGCCGAAACTGGCACGGCGTGAGGGACTCGAACCCCCAACCAACGGTTTTGGAGACCGCTACTCTACCAATTGAGCTAACGCCGTACTCATCGCGACGTTGCGTGCCTGGTTGTTTGTTGAGTCTCAAAGGGAAAACGGAGGCCCCGGGTGGTCCCCGGTGCACTCCAGTCTTGGCAAATGCGTTGTTATACGACGACCTCGGCCACACGGCCGGCGCCGATCGTCCGGCCACCCTCGCGAATGGCGAACCGTTGGCCCTTTTCCATTGCCACAGGGGCGATGACCTCGACTTCGACCGAAACATTGTCACCCGGCATCACCATTTCCACGCCCGACGGCAGCGTCACGTTTCCAGTGACGTCCGTGGTGCGGAAATAGAACTGCGGCCGGTACTTGTTGAAGAACGGCGTGTGCCGGCCCCCCTCGTCTTTCGAGAGGACGTACACTTCCGCCTTGAATTTGGTGTGCGGAGTGATGCTGCCCGGCTTGGCCAGCACCATGCCGCGCTCGACTTCGTCCTTCTTCGTGCCGCGAAGCAACACGCCGACGTTGTCGCCGGAAGTCGCCTTGTCCAGCAGCTTGCGGAACATTTCGATGTCGGTCGCCACGGTCTTGCGGGTCTCGCGCAACCCGACGATTTCGACTTCGGACATGCGCTCGAGCACGCCGCGCTCGACGCGGCCGGTCACCACGGTGCCACGGCCTTCAATGTTGAACACGTCCTCGACGCACATGAGGAACGGCTTCTCGTTTTCGCGCAACGGCTCGGGGATGAAGCTGTCGAGCGCCGCCAGCAAATCGGCGATGGACTTTTCGTCCTCGGGCTTGCCGGCCATTGCGCCGGTGGCGCTGCCGCGGATGATCGGGGTCTTCTCCCCCGGGAACTGGTACTTGCTGAGCAGGTCGCGAATTTCCATCTCGACGAGGTCGAGCAATTCCGGATCGTCCACGAGGTCCACCTTGTTCAGGTAGACCACGATGGAAGGCACGCCGACCTGGCGGGCCAGCAGGATGTGCTCGCGGGTCTGCGGCATCGGGCCGTCGGCGGCGCTGACCACCAGGATGGCGCCGTCCATTTGGGCGGCGCCGGTGATCATGTTCTTCACGTAGTCGGCGTGGCCGGGACAATCGACGTGGGCGTAGTGGCGCTTTTCGCTCTCATACTCGACGTGAGAAACGGCAATGGTGACCGTCTTGGTTTCGTCACGCACCGTGCCGCCCTTGGTGATGTCGGCGTACGAGATGCGTTTGGCCAGGTTCTTCCGGGCCTGCACTTCGACGATGGCGGCCGTCAGGGTGGATTTTCCGTGGTCGACATGACCGATCGTCCCGACGTTCACGTGGGGTTTGGTGCGTTGAAAATTTTCTTTTGCCATGCTGTCTCCTGAGTTGGTTCGTTATCTACATTCTTCGTTGCCGCTGCGCTTTCTTCATTTGGTCTGGAGCCCATGATCGGGCTTGAACCGATGACCTCGTCCTTACCAAGGACGTGCTCTACCAACTGAGCTACATGGGCAGCACCGGACTGCCTATCGTATCATCTGCGATCTTACTGCCCAGACCAAACGACAAAACACCATGAACCCTCGCTTTTTGCTTCAAAAAGCCGCTAGGGCTCACGACATTCCAGCTCTCTGTCTTCGGCCTTCCCGACCGAATGACTGGGCGCAAAAACTAGGAAAGCCCACAGGGCGTGTCAACGGTTTTCTGTAACATTTTTGATCCACACCAGCGCAAGCGTACAAGACTTTTAGACAAAGTGACTTGCACATAACCGCTTAGGTTGACAACCCGGCTCGTTCCTCAGCGCGGTATCTTCCTTGCTTGTACTGGACACAGCAAACAGAAATCCCCCAGGCTTGCGTCGTGCTCCAGCGGTCCTTAAACTGAACTTCTGCGGCAGGTTTGGGATGTTCCCGCCTGTTTTCCCGTCATGGCGACGCCTCAGGAACAATACGACGACGCGATGTTCGACTTCAGCCGGGCGGAATTCGACACCGCCATCGCGAAGCTGCACACACTGCTCGCGGAGCATCCCGGCCACTTCGAGGCGCAACTGGCGCTCGGGATGTCGTTCTACCGGAAAGGTGACTACGTTTCCGCCATCGCCGAAGGCCACAAAGCCGAGCAGCTTCGACCCAAGGAACAACTCGTCCACACCAACCTCTCTCTCTTCTACATGAAGGCCGGCGACAAGTTGAAGGCGGAGCATCACGGGCTCCAGGCGCGCATCGCCGGTTGGCGGGAGAACATGGCGGCTCCCGAGGCGGGCGCTGCCGTCGATTCGGAACTTCAACTGGCCAAGCCCAAACTGCCCCCGCCCCAGACCATGTCGGCTCAAAAACTACCCGACATGCCGTGGAAAAAAAAGAAGCCGATCGATGCCGCGCCGCCGGCCTCGCAACCGTCCGAGCAGAAGCCGGCGAGCGACTCTCCCAAAGAACAGCCCTCCGGTTCCGGTTCATGAGCGAGTTCGTCTCAGTCGCCGACGCCGGGAGCCTGCCACCTGGGCGCGGGCGCACCGTGCATGCGAACGGTCGCACGTTCGCGCTCTGGAATCTGGAAGGGGAATTCTTCTGTCTCGACGATACTTGCCCGCATCGCGGCGGGCCGCTCGGAGCGGGGACCTTGGAAGATGGATTTGTTTGCTGCCCGCTGCATGGTTGGGGCTTCGATGTCCGCACGGGCGCCTGTCGAGAGCGGCCCGACAAGCCGGTGAACTGTTACCCGACGCGTATCATCGATGGCCAGGTGCAAGTGCGCGTTTAAGCCGGCGACGCCGCGAAGGAGCGGTTCGCGAGGACGTTCGCCCACTTGCCGCGTGTGTTGCGGACATAACCAAAGGCCTGCGCGTCTTCAATCTTCAGTTGTCAAGCAGCCTGCCTCTGGCAAGATGCCGGCTCGTGGCTGAATGCTGAATGCTAAACTGGTTGCCAAAACTCATTTCCGATGGGTGGCGCACGACCTGCCGGTCGTGGGAGGCTGCGCGGCAACGCAGCCCCACCCATCGGAAATGACTTTTGGCAAACTCCATAAAACCGAACCGCAGTATGAAAAGTGCCTACGAACTTGCCATGGAGCGCCTGAGTAAACAGGCGCCCTCCGCCAAACTCTCCGCAACCCAGAAACAGGAAATCGCCGAGCTCGAGTCCAAATACAAGGCCAGGGTCGCCGAACGCGAAATCGGACTCAAGGAGGCCATCGACAAGGCCGCCGCCAACGGCGAGTTCGAGGAGATGGGCAAACTCCAGCAACAACTCGTCCAGGAAAAGAAGAAGCTGGCCGCCGAGTTGGAAGAAAAGAAGGAAGCCGTCCGCGGCGCAGGCACCTAGCTGCCGCTCGAATTCAGATCTGGAAGTCCGCCTTCGCTTTTGTGCGCTGGCGCTTGTCGATCACCTTCATCGTCACTCCCTCGAAAACGACCAGCGAGTGAGGCGGCACGCTGCGCGTCAGGAACACGTTGCCCCCAATGGTGCTGCCTTCGCCGATGACTGTTTCGCCGCCCAGAATGGTCGCGCCCGGATAAATGGTAACGCGATCCTCGATGGTCGGGTGCCGTTTCTTGCCGCGCAGTTGTTCGACTTCCGCCGTCGATTTGGCCCCAAGCGTGACGCCGTGGTAGACCTTCACGTGATTGCCAATGATCGTCGTCTCGCCCACGACCGTGCCCGTGCCGTGGTCGACGAAGAAGTGCGTGCCGATTTGCGCGCCGGGATGGAGGTCGATGCCGGTGCGGCCGTGGGCCCATTCGCCCATGATGCGCGGGATAAGCGCGATGGGCCGCAGGTAAAGCTCGTGCGCCATTCGCTGCACGGCGATGGCTTCGATGAATGGATAGGCGACAATAATCTCCTCGCGGCCCAACGCAGCCGGGTCGCCACTGAACGCGGCCTCGACATCCGTCGACAGCACTTCGCGCAATCGCGGCAGGCTGCCGAGAAACTCGATCGTGGCGTCGTGCGCCATGGCGCCGAGGTTCTTCTTGGCCTGGCCGGGAGGCGGCGCGTATTCAAGGCTCTTGCGGATTTCGTCCTCGAGCCGGTCGAGGACTGAATCCATCAGGGCCACCATCTCGACCTTCAGTTCGGAGGAATGGATCGTCTTCTCATCGAAGAATCCGGGAAAGAGCAGCCGCAGCAAATCGACTGTAATGCCCGCGATCGCGGACTTCGAGGGGAGGTTCTTTCCGTCGAGGTGGTTGATCCCGCCGACCTTTGCGTAGGAATGGATCAACTGGTCGGTGAGTTGCGTGACCGTCGCGTTCACGGTGCGCACTATCCCGCAGCACAGCGGGAAAGGCAAGGCGCGGTGTGGGTGGTCGCACAACTGGGGCGAGGTCGAGACCATGCCAAGCGTCGCTGTCGCGACGCACGAAATTCGGGCCGGCGATAAGAACCCTCGCGGCCACGGGAAGCCCAGCGGGCTTCACTTCGAATAGCCCCGGATGAAATCCGGGGTAGTACACAACATTTGGTTCGACCCCGTAGGGGTCGAATTTCACCCCTTTCTATTCGACCCCTGCGGGGTCGAGGCCATCGTGCGAACGACACCCCGGATTGCATCCGGGGCTATTCAAATTGGTGCCCTCCGGGCACTGCGGGCAGTGCCGCCGGGGAGCCACTTGTGGAGCGGGTTTTCAGCCGTCCCTTCGGGACTACATCCTACCCCGCGTTGAAACGCGGGGCTAGACT
>Ga0134127_10000612_pt1 | contig 31350 bp, 25 predicted proteins | sample KB31753_FD_96459 | JGI IMG/M metagenome (GOLD analysis project Ga0134127, IMG submission 96459) | Terrestrial soil microbial communities with excess Nitrogen fertilizer from Kellogg Biological Station, Michigan, USA - KB3-175-3 | ecosystem: Environmental > Terrestrial > Soil > Unclassified ...
CGGGGCCGAATTGGTCCAGAATCTCGTCAGCGACGGGCGGGAGCCGCTCAAATCGGCTTCTTTGCTTTGCGTGTCATGGGGCCTCCTCATGCTAGCCCCACACACAAAATTCCAGACACGCTCTGACTCTTACTTGCCGCTGAAAGCGCTGAGTACGTATTCCGGTCTGAGCGTTCGGAAACTTCGCGATTATCTTAACAATTCCCACACCCCGCTCCCTTGCTTCCGAATAGGGGGTAAGTTGCTCGTTCGCCGATCGGACTTCGATGCGTGGGCACGGCAGTTTCGAGAAGCTCCGCGTTCCGACATCGATGCTCTGGTCTCTGAGGTGATGAGGGGGCTCTGATGGGAGTAACGGTTCGATTTCATCGGAAGGCGTGGTGGATCTTCATCGCGCATAAGGGACGTCGCAGATCAACACGAGTCGGGAAAGATCGAGAAACAGCTTTTCGAATGGCTCGAAAGATCCGGGAACAGATTCTTTCCCGCGAGTTCAATCTGTCAGCGACCGACTCAACCACGTTTGAGACATACGCACGAAAGTGGTTGAAAGACGGCGAGGCGACGAGGAAGGCGTCGACCCATCGGTTCTATCGTTTCAATCTTGAGCTGCACACCTTTCCGATAATCGGCACGCAGGCGATCCATTCGCTGGGAAGATCGGATTGTCGTCGGCTGGTGGCTTCCTGCCGGGACAAGGGGCTCAAGGTCGCTTCCGTGCAGGGTGTTCAGCGCACCCTGAGCGCGGTCTTGTCTCAGGCCGTCGAAGATGAACTGCTTGCAGCGAATCCGGCGTTGAGAATGGGGCGACACGTTCGGCAAGGCGATGAGCCGAAACGAGAGATAGCCCCACTCTCGAAAGACGAGGTCCAGCGATTCCTCTCTGCGGTCGAGAGCGACTGGCCGGAGCACTACGCGTTCTTTCTTTGTGCCGTACGAACTGGCATGAGGCTCGGCGAATTGCTTGCGCTCCAGTGGGGCGACTTCGATCTCAAGAAGGGATTTGTTCGAATCCAGCGCAATCTCGTCGCGGGCCGGTTGACTACCCCAAAGAACGGCACCAGTAGGCGCGTCGACTTGTCGAAGCAGTTGATTGAGACACTCGAAAGGCGATTGGTTGCTGCGAAAGCCGAAAAGCTGCGCAGTGGCAAGGAAGAACTCAATCCGTGGGTGTTCGCGAACTCCGAAGGCAAACCGCTCGATGGCGACAACCTACGTCGGCGTGTTTTTCAAAAGGCACTGACGAGGGCAAAGCTCCGACAGATCCGCCTGCACGACTTGCGGCACACCTACGCGTCGCTGCTACTCGCGCAGGGGGTGGCCCCGCTCTACGTCAAAGACCAGCTCGGACATTCGTCGATCAAGGTGACTGTCGATATCTACGGGCATCTGTTTCCCGGTAGCAACCGTGACACTGTCGACAAGCTCGACGACTCGGCCGTCTGCATCCCAGCTGCATCCGAAAGCGAAACGGCCACCACAAAGGATGGCCGTAAGTGATTGATTTCAAATGGAGCCGGCGCGCGGACTTGAACCGCGGACCTGCTGATTACGAATCAGCTGCTCTACCAACTGAGCTACGCCGGCCTGCCCTGAGCCTCTCGAAGCGCCGCGAGGACCAGTCAGTTTAACACGCGGACCACGAAACCAGCGCTCGAAGCGGGCCGCGGAGCCTTCAGTCGCGATACACGCTTCTTCGTCATCGTCATCGCGCTATGCTGCGATCTACGCTTTCGTTCAACTGGAGGATCAGTGGCGAAGTCCAAACAAACCGACAGCGGAATCATCGCGGCCGCCGAGGTGATCGGAGGCGCGCTGGGGCGTGTCGCCGGCACCATCGATCATTTGAAAGCCGATCATCCCCATCCGATTGAGGAGGCGCGAGAGGCGATCACTGAAGGCCAGGAGAGGCTCAAAGAGACCGCCGCAGCAGCGAGCGACGGCATCACCGCGGTCGCCCGAGCGGTCAAGGAATCGGCGAAGACTGTTCGGACGGCCGCGACGCGGAAACGGAAGCCGGCAGCCGGGCGCCGCCTGCGCAAGACAGCAAAACGCGCGGCTGCCCGAGTGAAAAAGGCCAAGCTCGTCCGGCGTACCGCCAAGGTGCTTCGGCGGGCAAAGGCGGCGGCAACGCGTACCCGCAGCCGGAAGCGCCGCTGATCTACGACCGCGCCCTCACCGCCACGCCCGCGGTGAGGAGCGCGCGCAGTTTTTCCATGTCCGGCGGCTTGACCAGATGGTGATCGACGCCGGCGGCGCGCGACTGACGATAATCCTGCTCCTGGCCCCATCCGGTGAGCGCGATGATGAGGACGTCGGCCTGCGGTGTCGCGCGAATGCGGCGCGCGACTTCGTAGCCGTCCATCTCCGGCATGCCGATGTCCAGCAGCACGACATCCGGACGGAACTCCTCGACCTTCTCGAGGGCCTCGCGGCCGCTATGGACGAGTGAGATGGTCCCGCCGAGCGTCGCGAGCAACGCGCCCAGCGTTTCAGCGGCGTCGCGGTTGTCATCCACGACGAGAATCCGCAGCGGTGGAATGGTCGCCGGGGGTGGCGACTCGGCCACATGGGCCTGCGAATCGGCCAGCACGGGCAAGCGGACGATGAACTCACTGCCGGCGCCGGGACCGGCGCTCCGCGCTGCAACGCTGCCGCCGTGCATCGCGACCAGGCTGTTCACGAGCGTGAGACCGATTCCGAGCCCACCCTGCGCGCGCCGGCTCGAGCGATCGACCTGCATGAACATGTCGAAGACGGATCCGAGGTGCTCCGCCGGAATCCCGATGCCGTTGTCCTTGACGGACACCTCCACCTGACCGCCGTCGCGCCGCACGCTCAGCCGGATTTCCCCGCCCGCATTCGTGTACTTCGCCGCATTCGTGAGCAGATTGGAAAATACCTGGGTCAATCGCACCGCGTCACCGAACACGATGATGGGCGCGTCCGGCATCTCGACGATGAGGTTGTGGCCGGCCGCATCAATCGTCGGCCTGCTGTTGTCGACAGCCGACTCCACCACGAAGGCCACGTCGTGTGGCTGACAGTGCAGTCCGATCACGCCGCGTGTAATGCGCGAGACCTCGAGCAGGTCGTCGACCAGGGTCACGAGATGGGTGATCTGCCGCCCCATGACGTTCGTCACGCGAGCGATGACCGGGTCCTTGGCCGCTGCCGATTTCAACAAGTGCAGGCCGGATAGCAAGGGCGCGAGCGGATTACGAAGCTCGTGGCCGAGCGTTGCCAGGAACTCGTCCTTGCGTTGATCCGCAAGCCGGAGCGACTCCTCGGCACGAGCGCGCTGCTCGAGGTGCTCGCGGATCTGGTACTGGCGCTCGCGCGCACGCAGCGCCGTCCTGACCGCCGAGAGCAGCGTCGTCATCTGCACCGGCCGTTCGAGAAGCGTCACGTTGCCGAGCGTACGCACGGCATCACCCGATTCAGCGGAATCCGCGCCCGGCCTCGTGAGCACCAGGATCGGCAGGTCAGACCAGGCCGGCTGCTTCGCCAGCGTCTGGGTCAGCCGCGCACGCTGCGCAGGCGAGGCGTACTCCTCCGGCAGCAGAATCGCTCCGGCGCCGCGATCGAGACCTTCCAGCAGGTTGTCGAAATCGCGGCAGATCTCAGCCGGAATGCGGGCGCGCGCGAGCAGGGACTGCGTGGTGGCGGCGTCCCGGCTGGTCGGCGCCAGCACGAGGAGGCGGCGATCCAAATCGACCAGGACCGGCGGAGTGCTCACCGCGGTTTCTCAGGGCTGAACGGCGTGGTCGATTGACCCTCGTAGATCGGGACGCCCGTCAGGATGCCGCGGAATTCGCTGAGCGCCCGGCCGACGCGAATGCCGTCAGGGCCGAGGCTGAACTCGCGAATCGACCGCTCGTGCTGGCCGCCCCGCTTCTTCATGACTGAGATGGCCTGGCGCACTTGGCCCTTCGCCTCGAAATACCTCAGAAGAATCACGGCATCCGCCAGGTAACTCGCGTCGACCGGCGTGTTCATGGCCGCTCCGATCAGGCCCTGATGCGCGCCGATCAGGATGGTGGCGACGCCGCGATGGCCCAGATACATCAGGAGTTCGTGCAGCTGAATGGTGAGGAAGCGCTCTTCCGGCATCGCGTTCAGGAATCCGTTGAGGCTGTCGATGATCACGATCTTGACGCCGCGCCCTTCGACCGCGGTGCAAATCGCGTGACTCAACTCACCCGGAGTGAGCTCGGCCGGATCAATCTGCTGAATCGACACCGTCGAGTCCGCCACGGCCTGGGACAGGCCGATGCTCAGTTGATCGCATCGGCTCAACAGCGTCTGCGGGCTCTCGTCGAACAGGAACATCGCGGTCTGGGCGCCGCGCTGCGCGGCCGCGGTCGCAAACTGCGCGGCCAGCGTGGACTTGCCTGTCCCAGCCGCGCCGACAATCAACGTGCTCGTCCCTTCCTCGATGCCGCCGCCCAGCAGCAAGTCCATCTCCGGGATCGCGCTCGCGAGTTTCGTTCGCGAGGCCACCCCCCGGTGCTCGGACGCCACGAGGCGCGGATACACCACGAGACCGCCCGTGCGGATGGCGTAGTCGTGGTACCCCCCACGGAACTTGACGCCCCGGTATTTCATGATTCGGAGCCTTCGGCGCTCCGATCCGTACTCAGGGTTGAGCTGCTCGAGAAGGATGACGCCGTGCGCGATGCTCTGCACCTGCAGGTCGTGATCGGTGGCCGTCATGTCGTCGAGCAGGAGGACGGTGCAGTCGCGCTTCGAGAAGAATCGCTTGAGCGCGAGAATCTGCCGGCGATACCGCAGCGCACTCCCGGCGAGGAGGCGGAGCTCCGAAAGAGAATCGAACACCACCGCCACGGGCTCCAGCTCGGTGACCTCGTCGAGGATACGGCGCGTAGTCGCCGCGAGCTCGAGCTCGGACGGATGGAACATGGTGTTCTGTTCGTCCGGATCCAGGTCGGATTCGCTCGCGCTCATCTCGCGAACCTGGATGCCGTCCAGTGTCCAGTCGTGAGACGCGGCGACCGCCCGCAACTCCTCTTCTGTTTCGGAGAGCGTGACGTAGAGCACCTTCTCGCCCTTGGCCGCGCGGGCCATCAGGAACTGGAGCGCGAGCGTGGTCTTGCCCGAGCCAGGCACGCCCTCGATCAGGAACAGCCGGTTTCTGGCCAAGCCTCCCTGAAGGATGTCATCCAGACCCTCGATTCCGGTGGGCGCCGTCTGTACGTTGCGGAACGAATTCGACATCAAAGGATCCTTTGGCATCATAGGATCAATTCACGAGCCGATGAGAATTACTGCAGTAGCGTTGGTCATCAGTGCCACGGTGCTGGGCAGTGGGAATGGTTTTACCCACATCCAGTCATTCCGTTCCTCTTCCGACATCGTTCCGATCTTCGTCACCGTGACGGACAAGGAAGGCAGACTGGTGTCCGGTCTCACGCGCGAGGACTTTCAGATCCTGGACAACGGCGTGGCGCAGCCGGTGGCGCTGTTCGACAGCGCACCGCAGCCCATCAGCGTCATCGCGCTGCTCGATGTCAGCGGCAGCATGTCGGAGAACCTGCCGATACTCGCGCGCGCCACGGCGGCCCTTGTCCAGCGGCTCCGCGAGGACGACGTGATGAAGCTGGGCACGTTCGGCCAGCGCATCGCCTTCACGCCGGCATTCACGCGCGATGCGCCCGAACTGATGAAAGGCCTGCCCCGCACCGTGCCCGCGAGCGCGCCGACGCCGCTCTGGCGCGCGGTCGACGAGGCACTCACCGCCGTCGGCACCGCCACGTCGGGCCGGCGGGTCGTTGTGGTGCTGAGCGACGGCAAGGACAGCGGACCCGAGATCGGCCAGAAGATCGTCACGCCGGCGAACCTGCGGGACCGCGCGCAGAAAGAAGATGTGATGCTCTACGGCATCGGTCTCAGGAGCGCGCCCGGCCCTGTGGCGCCCGGCGGTGTGCGCAGTCTGGCGGACGTGCTGAAGTCGCCGGCGCCCGATCCCACGCTCGGCAGTCTCGCGCTCGGCACCGGCGGCGGCTACGTCGAGCTGAACGCGCGGGAAGACCTCGCCGCGACCTTCACCCGCATCGCCGACGAGCTGCATCGCCAGTACATGCTCGGCTTCGTCCCACCCGCTCGCGACGGCAAGGAACACGCCGTCGAGATCCGGCTGAAGCGCCCCGAACTCACCTCCCAGGCGCGAAAGACCTACATCGCCCCCAAATGAAATCGGGGTCGGGAGTGATTTCCAATTCGCCATCACACCCGACCCCGATTTCCGTGGTAGATCAGTAGTGCCGCCCTGCCCCTGCGTTATCCGGGGGTCACATGCTTCGCACACTCACCTGCCTTGCCGCTATCGCGTTCGTCGCCGTCCAGAATCCGGCGCCGCAGGGACAGTCGTTTCGCAGCACGTCCGATGTCGTGCCGCTCTTTGTCACGGCCATCGGCAAGGACGGCCGGCTCGTCACGGATCTCAAGCGCGAGGACTTTCAGATCTTCGACAACGGCAAGCCGCAGCCATTGACGATGTTCGACACCGCGCCACAGCCAGTGCGCCTGATAGCGCTCGTCGATATCAGCGGCAGCATGATCGGTCGGCTCACCCTGCTCAGAGCGGCGGCGGAGGAATTGATCCGCCACCTCCAGCCCGGCGACGCGATTCGAGCCGGTACGTTCGGCGACGACATCAGGATCAGCCCCTCCTTTACCCGCGATCCCGCGGCGCTGGCCTCCTGGCTGCCGACGGACATCAAACCGAACACTCAGACACCCCTCTGGGCGGCCGTCGATCACGCGATGGGCGAATTCAAGGACGTGAGCGAAGGCCGGCGCGTCGTGATGGTGCTGAGCGATGGCAAGGACACGGGACCGCTCAGGAGCGGCCAGAAGATCCTCTTCGGCGCGAAGTTTCAGACGCAGATCGAGATTCGCGAGCGGGCCCAGCGCGACGACGTGATGATCTACGGTGTGGGCGTGTACGCGTCTCTCGCCGCTGCGATGCAGTCGGGCGCGACGACGATCGGCGGCGTGATGTCGTCCACGATGCCGGATCCCGGCCTCGGGACCCTCGCCATCGACACGGGCGGCGGCTATATCGAGCTGCGCGGCCGTGACGACCTCGTCGCAACTTTCGCGCGCATCGTCGATGAATTGCACCAGCAGTACCTGCTGGGATTCGTCCCGCCGGCGCAGGACGGGAAGACACACAAGATTGAGGTGAAGATCGCGCGGCCGGATGTCCGGCCGCGCGTCAGGAAGAACTACGTCGCGCCGAAACGTTAGCGCGCGAGCGCGGGAGCCTTCGCCGAAAACACCGCGTCGTCGATCGCCACGTTCCACTCGATCTTCTCGAGCTTCAGCGTCACGGTCTGCGCGGCGTTGGTGTTCACCGACTGGAAGGCCGACTTGATGCCGCCGACGGTCCGATAATCGGACAGGTCGCGGATCTGCTCGAGGTCCCCCATCTCCGGTGTGTTCACCGTCATCTTCGTGCGGAGCAGCAAGAACGTTTCGGGATCGAAATACATGCGGACCGCGGACCCGGCCTTCGGCGTGTAGAGCAGGACGACCGCCGGCTTGCCGTTGAGGGTCTCGCGCGGCTGAAGCTCGGCCTTGCCGCCCGCCGTTTTGTAGTTCAGCAGCGGCGTCGGAAACGTGTTGGACTTCATGTTGTCGAGCTGGTTGCCGCTGACTTCCTGGTTGCCCTGCATGGAGTTCGTCATCACGCCCGTTGTGCCGTTGAACTTCTGCTCGATGACCATCTTGTCGTTCATGCCCATTGGCGTGAGGTCGAGCGAAATCATCAGCCGCGCTTTGTTCGGTGCCTTCGACAGCAACTCGACGGGGCCCGTGAGGTCGCCCCCTGGTGTGCCGACGGTCATCGTGCCGGTGGCCCTCTGGGACGTCAGCTTGCTCAAAGCCTCGCGACCGCCGATCGCCGCGAGGTGCTTCTCGATCACTTCATCCGCGGTGGCCTGAGTGGCCGAAGACGTCGCGGCAGAAACCACAATCGAAGACAGAAGAAGTGTTGAAAAAAGCAGGGCACGCTTGGAAAGGTTCATGAGCATACCGTCTCACAAGTTCTCTACTTGCGCAAAACAAATTTTCGCTGTATGTTCGCCTGCCCGGAAAAACAATCAGGAGTAACTAATGAAGAAGAAGCCCGCCAGAAAGCCAGCCCGCAAGCCGGCGAAGACGCCGGCAAACAAAGCAAAGAAGAAGGTCTCACCGATCCCGAAGGGATACCACACGGTCACGCCGTACCTGGTTCTCAAGAACACAGGCAACGCGATCGAGTTCTACAAGAAGGCGTTCGGCGCGAAGGAAATCATGCGCATGCCCGGACCGGACGGCCGGATCGCGCACGCGGAAATGCAGATCGGCGACTCGCGCGTCATGCTCGGCGACGAGATGCCGGAGATGGGCGCGCAATCAGCCGAGTCGGTCGGCGGAACGCCCGTGCACATCTTTCTTTACCTGAAGGACGTAGACGCGACATTCGCGCAGGCCACGGCGGCCGGTGCGAAGGTCGAGATGCCGCCGATGGACATGTTCTGGGGCGATCGCTACGCCAAGCTGGCGGACCCGTTCGGCCACAAGTGGAACATGGCCACGCACAAGGAAGACCTCACGCCGAAGGAAATGGCGCGACGCGGCGCCGAGGCGGCGACGAAACCGCAGGGTTCGTAGCGCGCTCAGAACGAGATCGTCAGCGTGCCGGACAGGATGTGATTCCGCCTGTCCGGCGCGCCACGGTGTCCGGGCAGGAATTGATTGAGATAGCCCGACTCGACCCGCACCCTGCCCGTTGCCGCGAGGCTCAAACCGCCGAACGCGCGATTCTGATCGACGCCACGCGGACTCCGCGAGGTGTTATTCAGGTGCAGCGACAGTTCATCCCACCCGACCCAGGACAGCCTGCTCCCCTGCCTCACAGGACGGGAGTAGCGCACCTGCTGCCTGACGCGCCCAAGTGGACCGCTGTTCGCCTCGATGAACCTCGACTCGACGCGCGTGCGCATCGTCAGCGTGCCGCCGCCCGCCGGGCCGGTCCAGATGTACTGGCCGTAGATACGATTCTCGAGCGTCGTGCCTCCGGTGGCCGGAAAGCTGGGGACGAATGCGTAGCCAACGCCGATCGAGGAATGCGGGGTGAGGGCGTAGATCAGCGTCGGACGCACGACGACGGTGTCGAGCTCGCTGACGCCTTCGCGGCTGCGAAGCGTGGTCTCGAACGACCAACGCCACGGCGAGCCTGGATTACCGGGCTCCTGAAGTGTGGTTGTAAACCACACGCGTTCGTCGGTGACCGTCTGGCCGAGGGCTTCGGTGGATGAGAAAAGAACGGCCGAGAGCAGAAAGAAAATGATCTTCCGCGACATGCGCGCGGAAGATATCACGCCACGCGCGCGCGCGTCCGTTCGCTCAGTGCCTGGTGCACGCAACCGACGATCGCGGAGGCCGTGAACGGCTTCTGCACCATCGGCAGCTGGGCGTCCGTCCGGCCTTTCAGGATCGGATGATCCACGTGGCCCGACATGAAGACGGCGGCGATGTCAGGAAAGCGCGCGGTGACGCGCTCCACGAGCTCCGGTCCGCTCATCGTGGGCATCACCATGTCGGCGACGACCACGTCGAACGGGTCGCACGCGCCGGAAATCAGCGCGAGGGCACCAACGGCATCGCACTCCACGACACGCAACCCGGCTTCTTCCAGCACGCGGCCCGTCAGCCTGCGCACGAGGTCGTCGTCCTCGACGACGAGCACGCGCGCGCCGCACCGAGGCATCTCGACCTGTTCCTCGATCTCGGGTATCGAAGCCTCGCCTGCGACGGCAGGCAGGCGCACGGTAAACAACGCGCCGCGGCCAGGCTCGCTCTCGACGGTGATCGTCCCGCCGCTCTGCACGACGATGCCGTGCACGGTCGCGAGTCCGAGCCCGGTGCCCTGCCCCTTGGGCTTGGTGGTGAAGAAGGGCTCGAAAATGTGGCGCCGCACGTCCTCTGGAATTCCGCAGCCAGTGTCGGCGACGCTCAGCGCTACCGTGAGCTGGCCGGCGACTCTGACGGCACGCGTCCGAATCGTGATCGTCCCGCCCGTGGGCATCGCATCGCGGGAGTTCACCACGAGGTTCATCACGATACGCTCGATCTGGCCCAGGTCGGCTTCGACCGCCGGCAGCGCCTCGCCCAGGTCGAACGCGAGCTCGATGTCCTCGCTGAGCACCCGCCGGAGGATGTCGCCCGTGTTCATGACGACGTCGCTCAGGTCGAGTGGCGCGGGCGCGAGCACCTGCCGTCGGCTGATGGCGAGCAGTTGTCCGGTGACACGCGCCGCGGACAACGCGGCATTCTTGATCTCGAGCGCATCGGCGTGCGACGGCTGCCCCGGTGTCGCGCCCTCGATCAACAGATCGGCGTAGCCGATGATGACGGTCAGCAGGTTGTTGAAGTCGTGCGCGACGCCGCCGGCAAGACGGCCGATGGCTTCCATCTTCTGCGACTGACGGAACTGCTCTTCCATCCGCTTGGCGGACGAGAGATCCACGAGCAGCCCCTGAAAGCAGACGGTCGCGCCATCGACGTCGGACACGGGCGCGCGCGCGTGCCGCACCCACACTGTGTGCCCGGCCTTGTGAATGAACCGGTATTCACTTTCCCACGCCCGGCGCAGCCGGATGTTCTCCGCCGACTCCGCGCGCACGCGGTCGGAGTCCTCGGGATGGAGCCGGCTCGCCCAGAGCGATGCGTCAGCCACGAACTCTTCGGCCTTGAATCCGGTGAGCGCCTCGACCTTCGCGCTCACGTAGAGCACGAGGCCTTCACAGTCGACGACGTACACGACGGCGGGAATCTGTTCGATCAGCGCCCGGTATTTCGCGTCGACTTCGCTCAGCGACGCGGTCGTCCGCTTGAGCACCGTGACGTCGCGGATGAGTCCTTCGACCGCGACCACGCCACCGCCTTCGTTGCGGACCGTGATGCGCTCGTGCTCGGTGTCGATGATGTGGCCGTCCTTGTGAATCCAGCGCAGCGGGCGGGCGTTCAGCATCAACTCGGGATCGGCCAGCCGGTCGATCAGGACGGAGCGGTCGTCGGGATGCACGGTCCTCAGAATGAGCTGCGGGCTGCGGCGGAAGTCCTCCACCGTGTAACCCGTCAGGGTCTCGATGCACGGACTCAGGTAATCGATCGCCAGTACGGGCTGGACGCGAATGCGATAGACAAGCTGCCGGCTCCGGCCGAGCTGGTTGCACAGCCGGTCGAGCATGTCCGCATGAAACGATGCCGGCGCCGGCTCAGGATCGTTGGATGGAGCCGCCGAAAACGTCAGAACACTCACCCATCTGTAATCGGCTTGCAGACTAGTGACTTGAGCGCGGCTGGCGGCCCCCAAGGGCCGGTGGTCTACGACCCGCCATAGGCCGGGGCGTCACCGCGACAACGGCAGCGCCGCGCCTGAAAGAACCTCGCGAACGCGTGCCAGCAACGTGCTGCGCGAGAAGGGTTTCGCGAGGAAGGCCGCGCCGAGGTCCGCGCGGATCGCGCCGTCCCCTGGATACCCGGAAATGAAGAGGATGCGGAGGCCGGGAATCAGCCGGCGCAACTCGCCCGCGAGCTCGACGCCGTTGCCGCCGGCGAGCACCACATCGCTCACCATCATGTCGATGCGGGCGCCGTCCTTCTGGCAAATCTCGCGCGCCTCGCCGGTCGTGCCGGCGACGAGCACGCGGTAGCCGGCGCTCGACAGGAACTCCTGCACCAGCTCGCGCACCGACGGCTCGTCCTCGACGAGAAGCAGCGTCTCGTTGCCGGGCAGAGCGGACGCCGCCTGCTGTTCGTCGGGCCTCCGCACGGGATCCGGCGCCGGCTGCACGTCGGTTGTCGGGAGCCAGATCTCGAACGTCGACCCCGCGCCGACGGTGCTGTCGACGCGAATCTCGCCGCCGCTCTGCGCGACGATGCCGTACACGGTCGGAAGGCCGAGTCCGGTGCCGTGCCCGCTGGCCTTGGTGGTGAAGAACGGTTCGAAGATGTGCTGACGCGTGTCGTCGTCCATCCCGGTGCCCGTGTCGCGGACACTCAGCACGACGAACGACTGCCCCTTCGTCTCACCCGGAACGGGCGCCAGCGAGACATTCGATGTCTTGACGGAGAGGGTTCCACCCTCGGGCATGGCATCGCGCGCATTTGTCGCGAGGTTCACGATGACATGCTCCATCTGGCCGGGATCGACCAGCACCAGGCCGAGAGCCGAATCCAGATCGAACTCCAGCGTGACGTTCTCACCCACCAGCGGCCGCAGGATGGCCTTGACGTCGCGGACCACCGCGTTGAGCGACACCACCCGGGGCGCCAGTACCTGCCGGCGGCTGAATGCGAGCAAACGCTGGGTCAGCGTGGCCGCCCGCTCGCCCGCCTGCTGAATCGGCTCGACGAGCGACGCAAGCGAGTGACCGGCGGGCAACCGCCGCAGCACCTGGCTTGCGTATCCGTTGATCACGGTGAGGAGGTTGTTGAAATCGTGCGCGATACCACCGGCCAGCCGCCCGATGCCTTCCATCCGCTGCGCGTGACGCAGTTGCTCTTCCAGGTTGCGGACCTCGACTTCGGCGCGTTCGCGGCGTGCACGCTCTTCGCTCTCGTTCAGCGCGCGCCTCGCCGACGAGCTGAGCCGCCCGAGGCGGTTCTTGAGGACGTAGTCGGTCGCGCCGGTCTTGAGCAGCTCGACGGCGAGCTCTTCGCCAAGCGCACCGGACACCACGATGAACGGCGTGCCCGGCGCGATCTGCTTTGCCAGCTCGAGCGCCTGCCCGCCGTCGAACGAGGGCAGGGAGTAGTCAGAAATGATGAGGTCGAACGTCGCCGTCTCGAGCGCCTGGCGGAACGCGGCTTCGGCGTCCACGCGCGCGATCTCCACGTCAAGTCCGTCGGCGCGCAGCGCCGCGGCCACCAGCTTCGCGTCGGCCGGTGAATCCTCGAGATGAAGGACGGCGATTCGTCGAGTCAACGGGTTGGCGCTCACATCCGGCTCCAGCCGGTGCGGGCGCCCAGGGGTGCTTCGCTCCGGCCCAGCCAGAACACGGCGATGTCCTTGATCGCCGACAGGTACTCCTGAAACTTGACCGGCTTCACGACGAACGCGTTGGCGCCGTGCGCGTAGCAGTCGTCGATATCGCGATCTTCGCGCGACGAAGTCAGCACGACGACCGGTACGGCGCGCAACCGGTCGTCCGCGCGGATCTCGCGGAGCACCTGCAGGCCGTCCATGCCCGGCATCTTGAGATCGAGCAGCACGACAGACGGCGTCTCGCCACGGAGGGACTCGAGTGCTTCCACCCCACCCTGCACTTTCACGACGCCCGACGTGATCCCGGCCTGCGCGAGCGCCAGCTCGGTCAGCCGCAGGTCGCGCGGGTCGTCGTCCACGAGCAACACGCGGTGGATCATCGCCGCACCTCGACACCCTGGAGATCGCCGCCCTCGCGCGAGGCGAGCTGGTTCGCCGCCGGCAGCGCGAAGTAGAACCGCGCGCCCGCTCCGCGCGACGACTCCGCCCACACGCGGCCGCCGTGCTTCGTGACGATGCGATGAACGTTGGCGAGGCCGATGCCCGTACCTTCGAATTCCGACGACGCGTGCAGGCGCTGGAACACGCCGAACAGCTTGCCGGCGTACTTCATGTCGAAGCCCACTCCATTGTCGCTGACGCAGCAGACGACCTCGTGAGCGGCGCCCGGCACGGCCGCGATTGAAATCTCGGCGACCTCGCGCGTGCGCGAATACTTCACGGCGTTGCCGAGCAGGTTGGCGAGCACCTGCCGCAACAGGCCGCGGTCGCCCTTGACCGGCGGGAACTCCCCGACCGTCCAGCGGACGCGCCGGCTGTCGCTCTCGCTCGCAAGCTCGGCGATCACGTCGTCCGCGAGCGCACGAAGGTCGACCTCGGTGTTCCTGAGCTCGACCCTTGCGAGCCGCGACAGATTCAGCAGGCTGTCGATGAGCGTGGCCATTCGGGAGGACGCCTCGCCGATCTCGAGCAGCAGTTCCCGGGCCTCGCCGCCGCGGCCCTCCTGCACGGCACTGTCGAGCAGCTCGACGAAGCCGCTGATGTGCCGGAGGGGCGCGCGCAGATCGTGCGACACCGAGTAGCTGAACGCCTCGAGCTCCTTGTTGGCGGCTTCGAGCTCGGCCGTCCGCAGCGCCACGCGCTCTTCGAGGCCGGCATTGAGCCGGCGGATTTCCTCCTCCGCGCGGATGCGCTGGAGCTCGACGCTCGCGCGGGCCGCGAACACCGAGAGGATCGACTCGCGTTCCGCATCACGCTCCATCACGCGATCGTCGACGACCGCGAGCAGCCCCACCCGCTCGCCATTGATGCCGATGAGCGGCATGCCGTAGTAGCTCACGGCGTTGATGTCACGAAGGAACTCGTCGGACGGAAACATCTCGACGACGCCGGCCGGCGCGCAGAAGTTGCCGACGAGCAGCACGCGCTCACACGGCGTGCCGGCGAGCGCGCAGTCGAACGAGTCGCCGTAGTCGTCGCGCTGCCAGAAGCTGAGCGCGCGGATGCGATCCGGCGGGTCGCCGAGGTACTCGGCAACCCAGGCGTACTTCACCTGCAGGGCGGCGGCGAGGTGTTTGACGAGCGATCGGAAGAACGGCACGCCGGAGACGCCGGCGGTACCGGCCACGAGCGCCCGGCGGCGTTCCTCGGCCCTGCGGCGCGGCGTCACATCGCGGATATTCGCGATTCGCAGGTACCGATCGTCCGCTTCGATGTTTCTCGCCGTGATTTCGGCTGAGAAGGTCGTGCCGTCCGCGCGGCGGAACTCGGCCAGATATGGGTCCTCGAGGCGCTCACGGTGCATGTAACGAACCACGTCCGCGGACTCAGGCGTCGTGAAGGTTCCCACCGGACTGCCGACGACGTCGACCACTTCACGGCCGAGCATTTCGGCGAACCGGGCGCTGGCGTAGACAATGCGCCCGCCCTCGATGAGCACAACACCGTCACCGTACGTTTCGGCGAGCTGCCGGAACATTCGGTCGCTCTCATCGCGAGCGCGGGTGGCCTCCACCGCACGCGCGCGCTCGCTGAGGTCGCGGAGCGATGTCAGGCGGACCCGCTGGCCGTCGCTCAGCACGTACCGCGCGTTTGCTTCGAGCGTCACGCTGCCACCCCTGCGGTGCCGCAGGCGCACCACGTAGGGCGCGGGCTGCTCCGCGTCGAGGCTGTCCTTGACGTCGCCGAGCGAGGATGGATCGATCAGCGACAGACCCGAACGACCGCGCAGCTCGTCCACCGTATAGCCGACCATGTCGGCCATGCGCTGATTGCAGTCGACGATCACTCCATCCTGGGAAATGACGAGACCTTCCATCGAAGCGTCCGACAGCCGGCGGAACCGTTCCTCACTTTCGACGAGTCGCGCCAGCGATTCGAGGCGCGCCGTGGCATCGACAAAGACGGAGACCGCGGCTGGCTCACCCTCGAAGGCGATGCGTTCGGACGAGACCATGGCGAGCCCAACCCGATCGCTCTTCAGTGCAAACCGGACGGGCTCGTGCTCGAGACGTCCCACCTCCTGGAACCGCCGAAGGAGGCGCTGCTCGCGAACCGGCTCCGCCAGGCCCAGCGCGCCGGTGCGCTGGCCGATCAATTCTTCGCGTGTGCGTCCGGTCACATCCAGGAATGCCTGATTCGCATCGAGGACGACCGTATCCCTGGTGACAACGAGCGGGACGGACGCGCCGTCGATCGCCGCTCGAAATCGAGCCGGATCTCCCATGACGGAGCGCACGTCTTCCCACTCGCGCACCGAGGGAGTGACGTCGAACATCAATCCCAACATCAGGATGACGTCGCCATTGAGATTGCGGATGGGCTCGGTGCGGTGGACCAGATGCCGGAGACTGCCGTCCGGCCTCACGATTCGGCAGACGAACGCGGTGTTGTCGACCCGGTCAGTCGAACGGATCGCCTGATGGACGCGATCGCGGTCGGCGGCGTGAACGAAGCCCAGGAACGCGTCGATCTGCAGATGGGCGTCGGTCCCGGTCCCCAGGATCTCGCAGAGCGCGAACGACGGCGACACGTACCCACTGACGGGGTCGTACTCGTACGTGCCCACCGGCGCCCGGCTGTTCACTGCCATTCAGCTGTTTCCATCCTCAAAAGACGGACTGTGGAGTCTACTCGAAACTCACGCCGCGCCCAGCCGGCCCCGGCTCGACACACGATCGACGGCCTCCAGCACTTTGGCCGGCATCTGGAGCAGCGTGACGACGCTCGTCGCCGCGCCCCGCGCGATGGCTTCCTTCGGCATGCCGAACACGACGCATGACTGTTCGTCCTCGGCGAGTGTCTCCGCGCCGGATTTTCTCAGCGCAAGCAAACCGTCGGCGCCGTCCTGCCCCATGCCGGTGAGAATGACGCCGACGCGCGCGACGCCCTGAAGCTTCGCGACGGAATGGAAGAGCACATCCACGGCCGGGCGCTGGTAGTGCACGGGCGCGTCGTTCCTGAGCGCCGTCCGAAGCTGCACGCCGGTCCGCTCGACGACCATGTGGTGATCGCCGGGCGCGATGTAGGCGGTGCCGGGTTGCAGGAGCTCTTCACCCTGCGCCTCCATGACCTTGATCGCGCAGACTTTGTCGAGCCGGTCGGCGAAGGCCTTCGTGAAATGCGCCGGCATGTGCTGCACGATGACGATGGGCGGCACTTCCTTCGGAAAGCGGGTCAGGAGCGCTTCGATCGCCTGCGTGCCGCCGGTGGACGCGCCCACGGCCACGAGCGCGCCGGAGGCGCGCGACGTCATGCGCGATGACGGGGCGATCGCCGGCGTCGAAGCCGCCGGTGCGCGCCGGACGCGGTAGGCGCCCGCCTTCACCGAACGAACCCGCGTCTTGATCTGCGACACGAGCTCGCCGACCGACTGCGGTCCACCCGGCTTCGTCAGCACGTCGATCGCGCCGAGCCGCAGGGCTTCGACGTTGGCAGCCGATCCAGCCTGTGTGATCGAGCTCACGATGATGACCGGCATCGGCCGGTGCTCCATCACGCGCGCCAGGAAGCTGAGGCCGTCCATGCGCGGCATTTCGATGTCGAGCGTCATCACGTCGGGCTCGTGCTTGAGCAGCATGTCCCGCGCGACGAACGCATCCGCGGCGCCGCCGACGACCTGGATGTCCGGCTCGGTCTGCAGGCCGTCCGCGATCAGCTTCCGGACGACCGCCGAGTCGTCGACGATCAGGACCTTGGTAGGGTTCATGAACGGCCGCCGGTGAACTCACAGCAGAGGCCTGTCGGCGTGCCGTTGACCAGAACGACGGCCCACGGACCGCGCTCCGAGTTGCCCTGCGCGCGGGATACCTCGGGGTGCGCGAGCTCGAACACCTGTTCGGCCTCGAGGCTGGAGAGCCACGATCCCGTCGCCATGTTGGCCATCTCGCCGACCAGATCGCACACGGCCGTCTCCTCGACCTCGGCCTCGCTCTCGAAATCGAGACCGAGAAACGCCGAGGTCAGCTCGCGCGCGAGCGTCTCGGGGACGACGATCGAGACGGCGCCGGAGCGCGGCCCGCGAAACGAAACGGTCGCGACATAGGGCTCGCCACCGAGCCACTCGGTCATCGCCGTTTCGCTGGCGACGGAATCGGCCGGCTCGGCAAACGCGAAGAAGCTGCGTTCGGCGACGGCGCCAAATGCGCCGACCAGCCCGGACAGATCAGCGGACGACGCTCGGATGACACTGGATAAGGACATCGCGAATGATCTCCGGCGCGAAGGGTTTGTCGATGTAAGCCGTCACGCCGAGGTCGCGTACCTCGTCGCGTCTGGCCGCGGATCCGTCGGTCGAGACGACGACCTTCACGAGATCCGTCACTCCGCGGCGAACGATCTCGCGGAGCAGTTCCACGCCGTTCATCTCGGGCATGTTGATGTCGGTCAGGACGGCGTCGACCTGCCGCGTATCGAGCACGTCGAGCGCACGGCGGCCGTTCTCGGCCTCGTAGAGCTCCCCGATGTCGAGGTCCGTGAGCTTCACCGCGCGCTTGATGAGCGCGCGCATCATCGCCGAGTCGTCCACGATCAGAATCTTCAGCGCCCGCATGGTTCGCTCCTGGTCATCTGGCTGCTCACATCCTCACCGCCGGACGTGATGGTGAGCTCACCGTCCGTCACGCACACGGACACGGACCGCGCCGAAGATCCGCCGACCGCCTCGCGCTCGATGAGCACGCCGTTCCGCCACAGCAGGCTCTTGATGGCCAGCACGTTGCGCTTGCCGATGGCGGTGGCGCCGACACCGGTGACGTCCGCGCCGCCCACGATCTGCACGCGGCAGCGCTTCTTCTCGACGCCGTACTTGTAGGCCGACTGAAAGAAGATCGGCAGGCCTGTGTCCGCGAACGCCGCCGGCTGCTGTTTGGCGCGCACGGGATTGATGGACGCCGACGGCAGGAGCACGTGGATGAGCCCGGCCACCTTGGCCAGCGGGTCCCACAAGCACACCGCCACGCAGCTGCCGAGCGCGTGCGTGACGATCGTCGCGTTGGGATCGTCCGACACGGCGAACTCCCCGATGCCCACGACCAGCCGCTTGGCCGGCGACGCGAACATGGGCAGCGGAAGCGCGAACGCGGCCTCAGGCATTCAGCACCCTGCGATACAGGGCCGGCGCGATCCAGCGGAGCTGATGCGTCACGGCGTTGAGGGATTCCGAGTGGGAGATGAACAGGTACCCGCCGGGCGCCAGGTGGCGCTCGAGCATGGCCACGACGCGCTGCTGCACGGCGCGGTCGAAGTAGATCATTACGTTGCGGCAGAAAATCACGTCGAACTGCTGGCCAAGCGAGGTGATCTCGAGGAGGTTCAGCTGGCGGAACGCGATCCTCTTCTGGAGGGACGGATGGATGCGCGCCAGCCCCTCCTGCGCGCCCATCCCCTTCTCGAAGCAGCGGCGCAGAATGTCCTGCGGCACCGCCGCCAGGTCGCCGACCTTGTAGACGCCGGCACGGGCCGCGGCCAGCGCCTTCGTCGACAGATCCGACGCGAGCATCTCGAAATCGACGGGTGGATCGAGCACGCCGAGGCTGGACGCGATGGTGTACGGCTCCTGCCCAGTCGAGCAGGCCGCGCACCACATCTTCAGGCGGTCCCTCCGGGCGGCGCGCCATTCGGGCACGATGCGCTGCGTCAGGTACTTGAAGTGCTCTTCCTCTCGGAAGAAGTAGGTATGGTTGGTCGCGATCGCATCGAGCAGCGCGGTGAGCTCCGCCCCTGACGCGTCGGCCTCGACGCGCGCGAGGTACTCGCCGTAGGAAACGAGGTCCAGCGCGCGCAGCCGCTTTTGCAGCCGCGCGACGATGAGCTCGCGCTTGCCGTCGTGGAGCGTGATGCCGCTGCGCTCGTACACGAGCCGGGCGATCCGGCTCAGGTCGGCGTCAGACAACTCCGCCCGGTTGGCCGCTGCGATCACAGCAGGCCGCCTTACGCCGCTTTGGTGATGAGCGAGCCATCCGCGAGCACGCGGTCGAGATCCAGGAGGATCTCCACGCGGCCGCGCACCTTCGCAACGCCCAGCATGTAGCCCGTGTCGAGCCGCTCGCCGAAGTCCGGGCGCGGATCGATTTCCTCGGCCGTGATGTTGAGCACCTCGAGGACGCAGTCCACGATCGCGCCGAGCATGACCTTCCGGCCCTGCATCTCGACTTCGACCACGATGATGCAGGTCTGGTCGGTGAACTCGACCGACGGCAGATCGAACTTCGTCCTGAGATCGACGACCGGAATCACCTTGCCGCGCAGATTGATGACGCCACGCACGTGCGGCGGCATCTTCGGCACCGCCGTGATGTCCATGACCTTGATGATCTCGCGCACCTTGAGCACGGGCACGCCGTACTCCTCGTCCGCCAGCGCAAACGTCAGATACTTGCCCGCCAATGATGCAATCGCGTTGTCCTGAGACATTGCCTACTCTCCTTCAAACCTTCCGTTCGCGTCGTTCCCGTCGTTCCCAATTGTTCGCGTCGTTCCACCGGCGGCCGTCAGGCCGCCGCCCTTGCCGTTCCCTGCGCACCGCCGGCGCGCACGATGCCGTGCGCGTCGAGAATCAGGCCGATGCGGCCGTCGCCCAGGATCGCGCCACCGGCGACACCCTCGATGCCGGCCATGGCGTCGCCCAGCGACTTCACGACGACTTCCTGCTTTCCAATCAGCGCCTCGACGACCAGCGCCACGCGGCGATTGCCGTCCTCGAGCACGACGACCGTGCCTTCGGTAGCCGACACGTCCGGCGCGGCGACTCCGAGCACGTCGCTCATCTGCACGAGCGGCAGGAGCTCTTCGCGGACCTGAATCAACCTGGGCACGCCGCGGACGGTATGAATCTGCGACGCCGCCGGCCGGAGCGACTCGCGGACGGAGAACGTCGGAATGACGAAGCGCTCGCCGCCGGCCCGCACGAGCAGGCCCTCGAGAATCGCGAGCGTCAGCGGCAGCCGGATCGCGAACGTCGTGCCGCTCCCCTGCGCGGTCTCGATGTCGATGCGGCCCCGCAGCGCTTCGATGTTGCGGCGGACGACATCCATGCCGACGCCGCGCCCCGAGATTTCGGTGACCTGATCGGCCGTCGAGAATCCCGGCGCAAAGATCAGGTGATGGATTTCCGCCGGGTCGATCGTCGCGCCGGGCTCCACGAGCCCCTGCGACTGCGCCTTCCTGAGAATCGCGGCCGTATTCAGCCCCGCTCCGTCGTCGGCGACTTCGATGACGATGTTGCCGCCCTGGTGGAAGGCGCGGAGCGCGAGCCGGCCCGTCTCGGTCTTGCCCGCGGCCGCACGCTTCTCGGCGGATTCGATCCCGTGATCGATGCTGTTGCGCACCATGTGCATGAGCGGGTCGTTGATGTCCTCGACCACCTTGCGGTCGAGCTCGGTATCCTCGCCCGACATCTGGAGTTCCACCTGCTTGCCCGTGGACTTGCTCAGGTCGCGCACGAGGCGAGCCATCTTCTGGAAGGTCTGGCGGATCGGAACCATGCGCATCGCCATGGCGCTGCGCTGAAGATCGGTCGTGATGCGGCGAAGCTGCGCGAGGTTGCGCGTCAGCCGCTCGTCGGCGACGCGCAGAAGCGCGGGATCCTCATAAACCAGCGATTGAAGAATGACGAGCTCGCCGACACAGTCGATGAGGCCGTCGAGCTTCCGCGTGTCGACTTTGATCGACGTTTGCGCGTCCGCTCGCCGCTCTTCGAGGCGCCGGTCGCCAGTGGCGCGGCGCTCCTCGGCGCGCGGCGCCTCCACCGCACCCGCCATGCCCGCCGTCCCTGTCGTCCCCGTCGTCCCCGAGAGTAGTCCTTCGACCTCGGCGATGAGCGCGATCCGTTCGTCGCGGAGAATCCTTCCCGGCTGGCCCGCAACGCGGGCCGCCAGGTCGTTGATCATCGCGCTCAACAAATCGACGGAGCGCAGAATAAGGTCGACCTCAGCTGGTCCGAGCACATGCTGGCCGGAGCGGCATCGATCGAGCAGGCTCTCGACTTTGTGGGCGAGGGCCTGAACTGTCATCACGCCGAGGGCGCCGGCGTTGCCCTTCACGGTGTGAAAGGGACGGAAAACATCATTGAGGAGCTCGCGATCGTCCGGCGTCTCCTCGAGCTTGAGCAACGTCGCCTCGATGGTGCTGAGGTGATCGAGTGCCTCGGCGACGAACATGTTGGCAAGCTCGGCGTCGGTGCCGAGAGCTTCGACGTCGCGGGTGACTTCCGACTCTGCAGTGTCTGGCGTCTGTGACATCGCGTATCCGAACGGACTCTGACCGTCGCTGGCCTGCTGCTCCAATCGGCAAGTCGCTGCCGACCTTGAACTTCGGCGACGCTGCTGGCCCTGAAGGGCCGGCCTACGTAGGCCGGGGCTTCAGCCCCGGCGCCGCCAACGTGTCAGTGGCAACAAACGGACCACGCTTGGAACCGGCGTGAATACGCCGAGTTCCGGGTGTGGCGGAAAGGAATCAGTCGGCGGACCGACCGGGTAGTGTCGGATGGCCGACAGAGTCAAGGGCATCGCGGACGGCTGAGAGGAGCGCCACTCGGGAGTACGGCTTCATCAGCGTCGTGACCAGATCGGGCGCCGGAAGGTCGGCGAGTTCGCCAAAGCTGTAGCCGGTGCTGAAGATGACGGGCAGGCCCGGGCGCACATCCTGGATCGCCTCGAAGACATCCCGGCCGTGCCGGTGCGGCATGACGACGTCGAGCAGGGCGATGTCGAAGTGGACGCTGGAATCGCGCACGAGCGCCTCGGCGGCGCGCCCGTCTTCGGCGGCGATCACACGATACCCGGCATCTTCCAGCAGCTCCGTCGCCAGCTCGCGTACGGCATCCTCGTCTTCGGCGACGAGGATCGTTTCGCCGGCGCCGCCACGGGGCTGCTCCGACGGCGTGCTCGCCGCCCGCGGGTCGGCAGGTACGTCGATCGCGGGAAAGTGCACGGTGAGAGACGTCCCTGTTCCGGGCGCCGTTTGGACCGAGATGAAGCCGCCGTGCCGCTGCGCGATCGCATATACCGTGGCGAGACCCAACCCTGTGCCCTGACCCGTGGCCTTCGTGGTGAAGAACGGTTCGAAGATGTGCGGCCGGACGTCGTCCGGAATGCCCTGCCCGCGGTCGGTTACGCGGAGAAATGCCCATCTGCCGGGCCGGCGATCGGGCTGGCCCGCCAGGTCTTCCTCGGTGAGCTCGATCGATCCCGTTTCGACAAGGAGAGGTCCGCCGTCGGGCATCGCGTCGCGGGCATTGATGCTGAGATTCATCAGCACCTGGCCGATCTCGTTGCGATCGGCGCGGACCGTCGAGCCGTCACGCGCGGCGGCGACGGTGATCGGCACGTGCGCACCGAGCACGCGGCGAAGGATGTCCACGAACTCGTGCACGACCGTGTCGAGACTCAGCACCTCGGACCGCACGGGCTCGCTCCGGCTGAAGGCCAGAAGCTGGCGAGCCAGCGCGGCAGCGCGGTCGGTGACCTGATCCAACTCGCCGAGCGCACGGCGTGCCGGATGGTCCGATGGCGTCGTGCCACGCGCGATCTCCGTGTAGCCGCGGACGGCGTGCAGCATGTTGTTGAAGTCGTGCGCGATGCCGCCGGCGAGGTGACCGATCGCCTGCATCTTGTCGGTCGTCTGTCGTTCCGCGGCCTCGCGGGCCCGCTGTTCGGCGGCGCGCTCCTTGTCGGTCACGTCGCGCGCAATGAACATGATGCGTTCGGGCCGCCCGTCCACCATGAACACCGTGGCCAGGACCTCGGCGATTCTGGGGCTTCCGGACGCCGACGGAAACGTCCAGCGCGTCGGCCTGCCCTCGGGCCCGTTCGTGAGAATCGCCTGGAATTCGCGCAGCGCCGCACCGGCATCCGATGGCGTCAGCAGCTCGAAGACGGACCGGCCTATCCACTGAGCGCGGCGCCAGCCGGTCGTCCGTTCGAACGCGTGGTTGAGCTGGAGAATCGTGCCGTCCGGCTTCACGAACGCGATGATGTCGCTCGCGGCATCGATGAGATAGCGGTACCGCGTGTCCGACTCCTGGAGTGCCGCAAGAAACTGGCCCTTTTCCGCCACCGACGCGGCGAGCAGGAGGCTGGTGCCCGCGGTAAGCAACAGGAACTGCTGCACCGCAATGACGGTTTCGGCGTCCCACGGCAGCCCGAACGGACCTCGCCGGAACGCGACGCTGGCGATGATGATGCAGACGAGCTCGAGATTCGCGAGCGCGGCGCCCACCGGACCGAAACGTCTGGCCGCCCAGATCAGCAGCGGAAATGGGACGTAAAGAAACACGAAGGACAGGCCGTGAGCCGGATCGGCGACGCCGAACGTGGGCACCGTCGTGGCAAAGATCGCCAGACCGACCGCCGTGCCCTCGAGAGTTCGCCGCCACGTGGAGCGGCTGAGCAGCCGCCACAGCTCCGGCGCCGCCAGCACGGCGGGCACCACGACGAGAACGCCGACGCAATCGGCCAGCGCCCAGATCTTCCAGGTGTCCCATAACGAGACGGTCAGACCTCGCAGCGCGATGGAGAGGGTGCCGAAGACGGCAGAGACAACGGGACCGGTCGCGAGTCCCGCACCGAGCAGCGCGGCCACGTGCCTGAATCCGTCGAAGCTCGCGCGGCGGCTCCGCTGCCACCGCATGACCGATGCGCTTGCCAGCGCGCCGAGCGCATTGGCGGCGTAGTACAGCAGAGCAATGTCGAAACCGGTCGCCGGATTGCGCAGAACCAGGTGGATCGGCAGAAGCGCCACGAGCACCACAGCCCAGAGCCGCACCGGCAGGAGCAGGAGGGCCGCTGTCGTCACACCAAGCGACAAACGGACCGGCGCGACGAAGACAGCCGGCAGAATGATCTGGCGGCCGATGTACGACGTCGCCGCGTACGCGGCAACGACGCACAGCACCTTCACCCACGGTGCGCGCCAGGCCCGGTCGACGGCCGCCCGCATCACCGGGCGGTCCCCTTCGCCGCCGGCACGCCAAGCAGTGCCCGCAGCGCGCGCGCCAGATCGGCGAGGTTGTAGGGTTTCGCGAGGTAGTTGACACCCTCCTTGAGTGTGCCGTCAGACCCAACTGTCCCCGCGGGGTAACCGCTCGTGTAGATGATGGGAACCCCTGGACGCATGGCCTCGAGCTTGTTTGCAAGATCGAAGCCCGTCATGCCGTCCGGCATGACGACGTCCGTCAGGACGAGGTCGATGGAGTGCTTGTCCCAGAGATCCAGCGCCTCGTGGCCGGTCGCCGCCTGGACAACCCGATAGCCCTGGCCGCCGAGGAAATCCGCGACGAGATCGCGGACGGCGTTTTCATCCTCGACAAGAAGGATCGTCTCCCCGCCGCCCGGTGCGGCCACCGGCCTCGCCACAGGAGCTTGGATGTTGGACTCCGGACATCTATCCGCCAATGGCAGGTAGACGCGGAACGTCGAACCTCTCCCGACGATGCTGTCGACCTCGACCCAACCGCCATGCTGCTGCGCGATGCCGTAGGTGGTGGCCAGGCCGAGGCCCGTGCCACGGCCGACCTCCTTGGTGGTGAAGAACGGCTCGAAGACGTGCGGCAGGTGTTCCGGCGCGATACCGCCGCCGGTGTCGGTCACGGATACATAGGCGAAGCGGCCAGGCCGCGAGCCAGGCGCGCCAGTTTCGCCGACGTCGGCCACTCCCGTGCGGATCTCGAGACTCCCGCCGTCCGGCATCGCGTCACGTGCGTTCACGGCGAAGTTCAAGAGGACCTGGTCGATCATCCCGGCGTCGGCGCGCACGGGCACAGCGTCGTCCGGACGCACGAGCGTGACTGCCACGTCCTCCCCGACCAGGCGCTGAATCATCCCGCAGACACTCGCGACGGCCTCATCGAGATGAATGGCGCGCAGCTCGATCGGCTGCCGCCGGCTGAACGCAAGGAGCTGGCGGGTCAATGCCGTGGCCCGGTCACTGCTCCTGACGATCTCCGCGGCCGCGCTTCGGACGTCCGCCGGCGCGCCCTCCCGGGCCGCGATGACGCGCGCGTGGCCCAGCACGACCATCAGGATGTTGTTGAAGTCATGCGCGATACCGCCCGCCAGGCGGCCGATCGCTTCGAGCTTCGTCGTCTGGCGCATCTGCTCCTCGACGCGCAGCCGTTCGGTGATGTCCTGGATCTGCGAGACGAAGTGCCGCGGCTCGGCATCGTGACTCCACACGATCGTCGTGTTGAGCTGGATCCATACGATGCGGCCACTCTTGTGGATGTACCGCTTCTCAACCTGGGTGCTCTCGACTTCGCCGGCGAGCAGCCGGCGGATCCGGCGTTCGTCCGTCTCGCTGTCACCGGGATGCGTAATGTCGCGGAAGGTCATCGTCAGCAGTTCGTCGCGGGTGTAGCCGACGATCGCGCAGAGTGCGGGATTCACTTCGAGCCAGCGGCCGTCGACGCCCACGAGCGCCATGCCGATTGGCGAGTTTTGCATCGCCGAGCTCAGCCGCTCCTCGCTCGCCCGGAGCTCGCGCTCGGATAGTCCCAGCGCTTCGTACCGGGCGTTGAGCAGGGCGACCATCTCGCGGATGGACTCGCGCAGACGATCGAGCTCCCCGCGAAACCGCAGCCCGGCAAACCTCTCAGGAGACACGGGGCCGCTGCTGATGGCGCCGGCATGTGCCTCGAGTTCGCGGAGCGGGCGGACGACGAGCCGCCACAACATCCCGCGGACGACGAACACCAGGATGAAATCGAGCGCGACGATCCCGAGAATCATGGCCCGCCGCGTCCGGCTGAGCTCCGCTTCGACGAAACGCGACGTGATGAACAGATCCAGCGTGGCCAGGTCGCCCGAACCGCCCCGAACCTTACGGCTTGCGACCGCCACGCGGGTGTCCGGTCCCGGCGTGCCGTCCCGGCTCCCCCAATTCGCGTCGCGCGATCGCGCATGGGTCGTCTTGTGCTCGTCGGCCAGACGAACGACGATGCCGGCGACGTTCTGATCGCGCATCACGCCATAGAGGACGTGGTTGATTTGATCCCGATCGAAGTTCCAGACGGGCAGCGTCAGCGCGACCGCCAGCTCATCGGCCTTCCGCGCATGCCGCTCGGCCAGTTCGCCGAGGCGCTCGGCACGAATCGCGCGGTACGCGATGAATCCAGGCACGGCGAGCAGCACGGTCACGGTCGCGACGAGAGCAATCGTGACGACCGTGGAGATGGAGGTACGGCGGAGACGCATTGGCGTCACGACTTGCCCGCCCGGTAGCTGCGCGGATCGAACCACAGCCGGCGATCCGCGAACGGGGTGTCCGGACTGAGGAACGGATTCGGTATGGTGATGACCCGGCGCCCCATGAGGTCGAGCGTGCGGATCTTGCGATCCTGGTACTGGCGGAATACGCGGGCGTAGCTGCCGTCGCCGAGCATCAGGCGCATGCCGGCCTCGGCACGCTCGGCAAGCCGGCGGCCCTCAGCGGTGCTCGAAAACCAGAAGTACATCGGCATCGGGTATGAGAGGACCAGCTCGCGCTCGATCGCGAGCGACTGCATCGCGTCCTTGCGCAGCGCGTATTCATCGAGCACTTCGACCGCGGCGCGGGGGAACGCGTCGAACCGCGCGTTCTCCGCCATTTCGAAGAGGCCGTTGTAGCTGGACCCGGTCACCACCTTGAGGCGGCTGGCCCGAAGAATGTCCGCGTCGAGCCACCCGAGCCCGAGCCCGAACGAAAAGCGCCGCAGGTCGTCGAGCGAGCGCACCGACGCAAACTCGGCCTGACGATTCTTTTTGATGAGAAACACGCTGTAGCCGCCGAGATTCAGGTCGACCGGAATGCGAATCGGCGTCAGCTCGCGCTCCATCTCCGGCGTCGTGCCGAGGTACATCACCGACAGGCGTCCGGACGCCCGCGCGAGCTCGAAGCGCTGGCGCGTCTCCGTCATGAACTCCGCCGTGTCGATGGAGTACGGACCGTAGGCCGCACGCGTGCGTTCGAGGGCGGCGGCGAGGATCGCCCACTGATATGTGTAGCGGCGATCGAGCGGGGACTCCGGGCCGTTGTGCACGTAGCGCATCACGGCGCCCGCCGCCTGCGCGGCTGGGCCGGGATCCACGACGAGGGTCAGGCAGACGACCGCGGCCAGAGACAGGCGCCAAGACGTCACGTGCCCCAGCACTCCGCGCATCTTAGCCCCTGCCGTCGAGCACGGCCCGGATCTTCTGAAGCAGCGCGCGAGAAGTAAACGGCTTCTGCAGAAAGGCAGCGCCTTGCTCCAGCATGCCGCGCTCCACGACCGCATCATCCGTGTAGCCGGACATGAAGACGACGCGCGTCGAGGGCCGCAGCGCGCGCACGCGGTACGCGACATCGCGTCCGCCGAGGCCGGGCATGATGACATCCGTCAACAGGACATCGATCGGCTGCGCGCAGGTGCGCGCGACCTCGACAGCTTCACATCCATCCGACGCGGCGAGCACGGTGTAACCGCGCGGGCGGAGTGAGTCGACGACGATCGATCGCACGTCGGCCTGATCCTCGACGAGCAGCACGGTCTCCGCGCCGCCGAGCTCCTCGGGCTCGCCAGTTTCAGTGGCGGACACTGCCGACAGGTCCGTGACGACGGGCAGGTAGATCTTGAACGACGCGCCCTGCCCCGGCTCGCTGTAGACCCAGATCGATCCGCGGCTCTGCTTGACGATGCCGTACGCGGTGGAGAGTCCGAGGCCGGGCCCTTTCCCGACGCCTTTCGTCGTGAAGAACGGCTCGAACAGGCGCCGCCTGGTCTCTTCGTCCATGCCGGCGCCGGTGTCGGTGACGACGAGGAGGACATGCCGGCCGGTGGACGACCCGGGATGCGCGGCCACGAAGTGCCCGTCGAGATCCGAGTGCGCGGTTTCAATCGTCAGCCGTCCGCCGTTCGGCATCGCATCGCGCGCGTTCAGCACGAGATTCATGACGACCTGTTCGATCTGTCCGGGATCGGCGCGCACGGTCGAGAGCGGCGTCGTCAGCCGCAAAGACAGATCGATGTCCTCTCCGGTGACGCGCTTCAGCAGCGGTTCGATGCGCTGCACGAGCTCGTTGAGATCGAGATCGCGCGGCTGCAGGATCTGTCTGCGGCTGAACGCGAGCAGCTGGCGCGTCAGGTTGGCGGCGTGATGCCCGGCGGAGCGAATCGCCTCCACGCGGCCGCTCGAGGGATGGCTCGGACCGAGGTCAGAGAGCACGAGCTCCGCGTATCCAAGGATGGACGTCAGCGCGTTGTTGAAGTCGTGCGCGATGCCGCCGGCGAGCCGGCCCACCGCGTCCATGCGTTGCGCGCCGCGCAACTGGTCTTCCATGCGGCGCAGCGACGTGATGTCCTCGACGAGACCGACGAATCGGTAGACGCCGCCATCGGCATCGCGGACGGGAAAGCACCGTGCGCGGACGAGCCGCTGGGACTCATCCGGACGGACCACCCTGAAGACCTGGGTAACGGGCTCGCCGCGCGAAAGCGTTTCGCCCGCCTGGAGAATCGCGGGCATGTCATCCGGGTGGAGGCCGGCAATCCACACCTGCGGGTCGCGCATCGCCTCCTCGGCGCTGCGGCCCCACATGTCTTCCCACGACTTGTTCAGGAGCCTGGGCCGGTAGTCGGCCAGGTCAACGACAACCAGCGCTTCCTTGATGTTGTCGGCGAGCTGGCCGAACAGGCTGGCTTCAGGAACGGACATGCCCTTCGAGACCCAATCGGCATTCGCCGAAAAACCTTGAATCGGCCGGCGCCGGCCGAATCAGGCCCGTCGACTGACCTTGACCAGTCGCGGCGCCGGCCGTGTGGCCGGAACCTGGACGACGGGCCGAGATACAGCCGGTCGCGGCTTCCTGGCCGGCACCGCCGTGGCGCCAACGAGCTGCCGCAGCTCGGTGACGGCCGCCTGCGTTGTCTCGACCTGCGCGCTGAGCTCCTCGCTCGCCGCGGCGCTTTCCTCGGCCGTGGCCGCGGTCGTCTGCGTGACCTTCTCCATCTGCGAGATGGCCTGGGCGACCTGGCCGATGCCCTGCGCCTGCTGACGGCTGGCCACGCTCACCTCGTCCACGAGGCCCTTCACCCGGCCCACGCTGTCGGTGATCGCCGAAATCGACGCAGCGACTTCGGTGACTTTCGCGGAGCCTGCCTGCGACTTGGCCACAGACGCCTCGATGAGCGCGGTCGTGTCCCTGGCGGCCTGCGCCGATCGCTGCGCCAGATTGCGGACTTCGTCGGCGACGACCGCGAAGCCCATCCCCGCCTCGCCCGCGCGCGCGGCTTCCACGGCGGCGTTCAGGGCCAGGATGTTCGTCTGGAACGCGATCTCGTCGATCGTCTTGATGATCTTCGCGACCTGCTGACTCGACTCTTCGATGGCCTGCATCGACGACACCATGCTGCCGAGCGAGCCGTTCGAATCCTTCACGCGGGCGTCGACCTCGGCCATGAGGCCGGCCGCCGCCTGCGAGTTCTCCGCGTTCTTGCGCGTCATCGACGCCATCTCTTCCATGGACGCCGACGTCTCTTCGAGTGAGGCAGCCTGTTCGGTCGCGCCCTGCGACAGCGACTGCGACGAGGACGCCACCTGGGTGGACACGTCCTGGGTCCGTCCAGCGGACGCCGCGAAGCTCGCGACGGCCGCGGCAACCGGACGAATGACCGACCGGCGCAGCAGGACCACGAGCACGGCGACCGACGCCGCGAGAAGCAGCCCGAGGACGACTTCGACCTTCGTCATCATGGCGCTGTTGGCCGCGAGGGTATTGTCGATTGGGATGACGACTTCGAGCACGCCGCGGACGTCGCCGACCTTCCAGTCCTTCTTCGGCGAATCGGGCCGCGTGTTGTGGCACGTGACGCACGCCGCGGTGGCCATCTTGTCGGCCACGGCGACGCGCACGGACTCGCGGCCGTCGACCATTTCCGTGCGGACGAATGGATTGTCCGGCCCGGCGGTGACCGCCTTGATGGCGTCGTTGCCGAACGTGTCGATCTTTCTCGAGCTGCGATTGGGGAACGGGTACGCGCTGTACAGCCGGAGGCTGATGCCGACCTTGTTCTTGTCGTAGATCCCGCTCAGGTCGTGGATCATCGTCGCCGGAAGCGGCAGCGTGTCCGCCGCTTCGTGGTCGAACGAGACCTTCATCGCGGTCTGCGCCTTGACTTTGCCGACCACCTGCTCCGTGTAGTACGCGCGCAGCGCGGCGAACTGCCGGATGTTGGCGCGCGCATTCTCTATCGCGGCGTCGACGGCGCGGCGCTCGGTAGAGGAGGCGATGAACATCGTCAGGGCGGCAAAGCCCGTGATGAAGATGGCCACCAGAGGCGCGATCAGTCGTGTTGTGAGTCGGAATCTTCGAGTCATCTGCCTAGCGCCCCCACGCGGCTACGAATTCCTCCGAGGCCTCCGGATTTCTCCGTGACCTCGGAGGCGTCAGAACCCTAGAACTTTCCGAACGTGCCGGTCGGCTCGAGCGGAAGCTCGTCCTCGGCGGTGCGGATCGTCTGCTCCGGGCGGACACGCGCCTTCGCCATCGGAACGACAGAGCCGGCGGTCTTCGTGACCACGGCTGGCGCGGTGTGAACCGGCGCCGAGCCTGAGTCACTGCCGCCGACGAGCATGCGGAGCTTGCCAACAACCGTCTGCGCGGTCTCGGCCTGCGCGCTCAGCTCCTCGCTCGCCGCGGCGCTCTCTTCGGCCGTGGCCGCGGTCGTCTGCGTGACCTTCTCCATCTGCGCGATGGCCTGCGACACCTGGTCGATCCCCTGCGCCTGCTGCCGGCTCGCGACACTCACTTCGTCCACGAGCCCCTTCACCTTGCTCACGCTC
>Ga0134127_10000613_pt1 | contig 31264 bp, 46 predicted proteins | sample KB31753_FD_96459 | JGI IMG/M metagenome (GOLD analysis project Ga0134127, IMG submission 96459) | Terrestrial soil microbial communities with excess Nitrogen fertilizer from Kellogg Biological Station, Michigan, USA - KB3-175-3 | ecosystem: Environmental > Terrestrial > Soil > Unclassified ...
AATTATGATACCGACAGAACTCCAGGACGCGATTGACCGTGATATCAGAGAGATTGACGAAATTATTTCCACAAATGAGCGGAGATCGAATAGCTTCCGCTTATGGCGCCGTGAAAAGGTCACTTTGGTACCCGATCGGCCTATTAGTGGGGACGCTGGTTTGGTGGATCTGCAATGAAGTTTTTCACTTTGATCCAGGCCTCGTTAATCTATTAACCATCCTTTCAATAGAAGCCACGTTCGCTACTTCTTTAGTCCAGAGAGATCAGGCTCACCAGGAAGAGCTGATAATGAAGCAGCTTAAATATATCCGCGACATCTTAGATGCCCTCAGAGAAGCCAATAAAACTAATCAGTAGTGGTTGGAACGTCGAAAGGTTAACGGTTAACCTTTTAGAGCATCCTGAATATTGGAACCGGCACGGATGGCGGAAACAAGCATACGCCCACACGGATATGAGCGACATATGGGTTCGGTATAACGACATAAAGAACCTAGGTCCGCATTTCAACGATGAACACGAATCCGTGTGGTACCCAATTGCTTCCGAAGTACCGAGACTCGTGGATCTAAGCCACGAAGTCCTGGACTATGTACGAGGAGAAAAACTTGGCGGTGTTCTCATTACACGCATTCCACCAGGCGGCTCTGTTAAGCCTCATATTGACTACGGGTGGCATGCACGATTTTACGATAAGTTTGCAGTGCAGCTTCGCGCTGATGTAGGTCAGGCGTTCTGTTTCGAGGACGAGATCCTGCAGCCAGAGACCGGCGATCTGTACACCTTTGATAATTCCAAGCTCCATTGGGTAGTAAACGACTCTCCGGTGGATCGCGTAACGATGATTATTTGCATCAGGAATCCTAATAATGCCCTATGTAAACTTGCAGCCTAGCGAGTACATTACGTTCGATCTGTACTTCGCTTCGCTGACATCTATGCAGTTTCATCCAGGGGCAGGTACCAAAGAACACAAGGCACTGTCCCTAGAAGAGTGTAGAGCAAAGGCCCTAGAAATGATTAAACTAAGACGGGAGGTCACATGCCTTGGGGTGCAGTAATCGGAGCAGTAGGCGCCGTAGCTAGCGGAGCCATGAGTTCCAACGCCGCAGGGCAGAATGCCCAGGCGGCCCAAAATATAGCCAACCAAGATTTGGCTTACACAGCCCCGTACGGCATGAATACGGGGATCGGTAATACCTCGTTCTCGTCTACCGGGAATGGCAACCAGGCTTACTCTAGTCTCAGCGCCCCGTACCAAGGGCTAGAACAAGGGATGCTCGGTAGTGCTGGTGGGTTCCTTGGTAGCCTAGATCAGATGGGGGCAAACGGCGGATTCTCCCCGTTCCTCCAGAATGCATATTCACAGTATCAAAACTCACTGCCAGGCGCCGGAGGCGCGGGATTCAATAGTCTATATGGGCAAGCTTTCGGAAACAATCTTGGGACAGCTAATGCCTTCGGAGGAGCGGCTAACGGACTCCTCGGAGCCCTTGGAAACTTTAATCCCACCCAAGCTGGCGCAAACTACACCAATCTCCTTGCCCAGCAAACAGCCCCAGCTAACGCTCTCGCCGCTCAAAACCTCACTCAAAGCTTATTTAACTCCGGAGGTCTTGGCTCAACTGGAGGCGCTAACGCACTCCAAGCCCTAGGGAACATGCAGAGCCAGCAGTACGTTGGCCAGCAAGTCGCGGGGCAGCAGCTCGGTCTCCAGCAGCAAGGGCTCTTGGGTAGCTTGGCTGGCCAGTACGGTGGTCTAAGCAATTCGATGAATAGCACCAATTTCGGCATGGGGGCCAATCTCAACGATCTGCTTTACGGACGGCAGCTCGGACAGGCCCAGCAAGGCTTCCAGAACGCCCTCGGACTCAATCAGAGTGCTCTCCAGAATATGGGGGCGTACTCCGGGCTGGCTTCCGGTCTCCTAGGTGGCGGCATGAACATCGACAATGCTCTGCTCAATCAGATGCAGGTTGCTGCGAACATGGGCGCTCAGCGTACTGGAGCGGCTACCACGGCAGGAGGCATCAATCTGGCAGGACAGCTTGCTCAGAACAACACCAACGCGGCCATCGGCAACGGTCTCATAAACGGTCTTGCGGGGGCCAATTGGGCGGGGTTATTCGGTGGTGGTGGTAACGGGAACACGCCGTACAACAATGCCATAGCGGCAGCCGGGATGATGAGTTAAAATTATGTTCGACGAACTATTTCCGGGAATGGGTATGATGAGCGGTATGGGTATGGACCCCTACGGCATGATGGGTCTCGGCTCGATACCGCAGTACAAGACTCCGGGAGCTGATGTATTCTCCAATCTAGGCATCTCCAGTCCTCAGCAGCAGGAGCTTAAAGGTATCCAGATGCAGAACATGCTCCAGCAATCTCAGATCATGAGACAGCGCGAGATAATGCAGATGCAGATGATGGGGAACAATATGGGGGTCAGTTCCGCGGGGCTTGCTTCCGGCTTCAATGCCCCTATGCTTATGGCTATGGGCGGTATGCAGTCCCCCATCGGTCCACAGCTCTCCCAAGGCATCAACTCTCTTATTGCCATGAGACAAGGGCAGGGACAGGGTGGCATGGTTCCCATGGGTCCGCAAGCGATGGCTTCCCAGAATGTAGATCCTAGCCAGATTATCGCTCAAGCCGTTCAGCAGAACGGGGGCGATCTAGGAAAGGGATATAAGGCCGCTGCCGATCAGTTGTCGAAGATTGCAGATGCAAAGAACGACGACAATATGCGGATGATGGCTACACGCCTCTACCAGCAGGCCCAAGAGGCTCAGCAGAAAGAGGACACTGTGGCGGCGAATAATGCCAAGAGTAATGCCCAAGCCAACGAGGCCAATACTAGAGCGAACAGCATCAATGCACAGCTTACCAAGCCTGTTCCGATGGGAACGGGGCACGATGCTAGCGGTAACGAAGGACTTGTGCAGTCGGTGTATAATCCCAAGACTAAGAACTGGAGCTACACTTCCGGGTTTTGGGGACCCTCTTTGGCCTACGCTATCCCCAATTCCCCTGGTGGAGCAGACAAGAATCTGGATAGCTTCCAGAACCTTGCCGAAACATCCTCTAAGACTACTGCCAGAATTGGACAACTTCAGGACATGGTTCGTAATGGCGCACCCATTGGGTGGGCTCAGGACGGAGCTAGTTTCTTTAATGACGTCCTAGGTACCTTGAAGCAGGTAATGCCGGGCAATCCGGATGTACCGTCTGACGTCAAGAACTACATGAAGCAAAACTTCGGTCAGACCTTCCAAGGATGGGCCAACAAAGGAGAACTAGGAGAATCTACGGCCCAGGATCTGGTTATGACCGTGGCTTCCGGATATGCCGGAGGCCGCCAAGTATCTAAAAACGATGTACAGAGAGCTGAGGCCGTTGTAGGACTTGCTACAAGCAACCCCGAAACCCTCATCCCGTTGCTGGATAACGTAAAGCAACGTATATCCCAAGATACGGATAGGGCATACCAGTTCTACAAGGCTCGTGGAGTAGGTATGGGACCTATGGCCAGTAGGTATGGGCAATCACTAGACTCAGTGTATGGCACGTACAAGCAGCAGATTGCGACGCCACAGGGCGGCGGAACTGCCCGTAGACCTATCTCCGACTTCTACCATCCACAATAATGGCTACTTTCGATCTACAAGGCGCACTCCAGGCCGGGCATTCGATGTCCGACGTGGCCCAATATCTTTCGCAGCAGAATAAGTTCGATTACGTCGGTGCAAGGAAAGAGGGTTATAGCGACCAGGACATTGTAAATGAAATGATGGGGCGAATGAATCCCCAAGCAGCGGCTAAAGTCGCACCTAGTCCGCAGGTTCCGTTCCAGTCTACTCCTACCCCGGCATATCAGCCCATTAAACCTACCGGGGATTATGGTGGCGTAGCCGTAGGTCCTTTTGGCGCTGGCTCGATGCCCAATATGTACACTCCGGGGCAGCTACAGGCTGCTCAGCAAGGCGTCAATGTGGATGCCAATGCAGGGGTGGATACGGCTAGGGCTAATTTCCAGGCTACCCAAGATAAGCGAGATGCTATTGTAGCCCAAGAGATTAAGGCTAAATACGGTCCTAATACACCCACCAGAAGCGGTACGGACGGCCTAGAGTTCTACAACGCCAAGGCTGATGGAGGCAGGGGCCAGTGGCAGAGTGCGGGAGACTCGTTTGGTGGTAAGGCTGTAAACGCCATTCCGGCCACCACGGAAGCTATCGGGTCGACTGCTGGTGGACTGGTGCCGTGGGAGACCGTAGGTATGGCTGGCGGAGCGGCGGCCGGCAGACTTACAGGGGACCTGCTCAAGAACGCCGTAGGTACGGCGCTGTACCCCCAGGATGTCAAAGACTTCCCTAGCTTGGCTCAAATGAGTAAGGATGCCTTAAGCCAGGGAGCAATGACCTTGACTGGAGGCTTGGCTATGTCCGCCGTGCCTGCCGGCTTCAGGATGGCGTTCCGGGGGCAAGATATACTCAAGAATCCGGCAGCGATTAGATCGGTCCTTCAGAGCTATTGGACTAATTTACCCAAGGTTCAGCAAATGAACGCGGCTCTTACGGCTGCGGGCAAAGACCCGTTGAATATGTCCGTATTCCGTATTGCGTCTATGTCGGATAGCCCGACGGAGGCGCAGAACTCTGTAGCTCTCAATGCGGTGGACAAGGAGCAGGTACTGGCTGCTCGTAGCGAGGACGCCTCTGCTCGACTCCAGCAGAAACAGCAGTACAACCAGCATGCTGTGGAAGACTACTGGATGACGCAGCAAAAAGATCCGTACAACTACAACAACATCACTCAGCAGAATTGGCAGTCCAATCTTAACCGCATCTTCCAGAACTTCAAGGATCGGATGCTTGGCCCAGCTCAGCAGGACGCGGACAACGCTGTTCAGCAAGCCATGCAGGCGGCTCAGCAGAGCAAGTCCCCTGGACAACTACCGCTGTCTACTATGGGGCAGACGGTTCGGGATGCTATTGTAAAGCACTACGATACCTCACGAGCCCAAGTCACCGGCGACTACGCAGCCTATGAGGATCTCGCTAAGTACCAACCTAATGGCGTCTCTTCTAGCATTAAAATCCCGCTTACGGATGATGCTATGAGTATGCAACGGGCGTTCGGGCATCTATCCGAGAACGGTCTTACAGCAGCCCAGCGGGCCCAAGGTGCCAGATATCTACTTAATCTCCAGCCCGGCGTAAACTTCGCGGATCAGACCTTGGACCTAGCCTTGGTAGATCGTACCATCAAGGATATGAGAGAAGAGTCCCGGAACGCTGCCAGCGGCTCGGTGTCCGACGGAATGAGTTCAGCTAACCGCAATAGGCTCCTCGGAACCTTCGTAGATATGCGCCGGCAGTTCATGGAGCAACCCGGCAACGAGGCTCTATATGCAGCTCTCACAAAAGCAGAAGCCTCACAGTCCCGGCATTCGGCCGAGTTTCAACGAGGCTTCGTAGGTGACTTCCTTACTAGGGATGACAATAAGAATTATACGATTTCAGATCCTACTATGCTCCACTACTTCTTGACTAGTGGACGGAGAGGTACCCCGGACGTGGAAGGTGCTAGGCAGCTAGCGGCTCTTGTCAATGGTGATGCCCCTTCGCATAGCGCCATACTGGATTACGCCCACGCGCTGTATCAAAGTGATTACACCGATGTCCTTGGGGAAAGCGCAGGCAAATACGCGGGCAGCCGTATTTTATCTCCTACCAAGAATACCCTCTGGAATGAGGAAGTAATGCCTGCCTTGGACCCGTTCTTGACTACGCAGGAAAGAGCACAATTTAGGCAACTAGGCGGTCTGTCCAAGGGCGTTGCTATTAGTAAAGAGAAGCTGGCTAATGCCCAGGAAGCGTGGACTTCCAGTGATCCTGGTTCACTCGAAGATAGACTCAGTAATGAGACCTTCATCGGTCAGTTCTTTAACAAGAACACAGGATTTGCTGATCAGAATCTCGGGTTCATTAAGAACCGACTAGACGGTATAGGTACCGGCAACACAGATGCCATAGATTTGACCAGAGCGGGCATCGTCAACGCCCTGAACGACAAGGCAAGGAAGAACGGCATTCTCGATCCGAACAAGCTCTTTAATATCTATTCTCCGCTACGAGATCGCTTCCAAGCCTATTTCGGTAAGCAGTACGTGAAGAATATGGATACGCTGCTGCCGGTAATGAAAGGCCTAGAGACCAATCCTAGGTGGGGTGGTAAGAGTAGCTTTACGGCTGATCCGTACTCTGGTCAGTCAAAGCTAGGGTATTGGGTTCGATATGGACTACTCGGCCCTCTCAGCAGCGACAATCGCAAGCTTACCATCATGGAGAACATACGGGCACAGTCGTACTACAGCAGGCTAGAAAGAGCTATGTACGATCCGGAGGAGCTACAGAAGCTGGCAAGCGATATGTCTAAGTTCGGTTTCCGGGCCAATCGAGCCAGAGCGGCATCAGGGGCTGGGACTGCGGCAGGCATTTATAATAGCCCCACGGATCGCGCTCCGAAGGGCAGCTCCTTGCCGCAAGATAAGCAGCAGGGCCAGGGATTGAATACTAGTAGCTACTAAAGTTTAACATGTTAAACTCAGACCAAGAAGCAATCCTAGTCGCTAGGCTCAACCGAACCGAGGGACGGCGAAATAAACCGTATATAGATACTGTAGGGAAGATCACGATAGGGGTAGGGCACAATCTCACGGCTAAAGGGCTCCCAGGTCCAATGATCGACGAACTCCTTAGCGGGGACATTGCCGATGCAACGCAGGAAGCCGAGAGTCTCCCCGTCTACACTTACCTCGATCCCATAAGGCAGACCGTGCTGGTAGATATGGTCTTTAATATGGGCGTCAATGACGTCAAAGAGTTCGTCAATATGCTTTCCGCCATCAAGCGACGGGATTACGCCACTGCGGCATCTTGTATGCTTCAAAGTAAATGGGCCGACCAAGTGGGTAGTCGGGCAATCGAGCTGGCTAGAATTATGAGTACGGGGCAATTATGAGTCGCCTAGGTAATGTTCTTATTGGATTGGATCTGTTTGCGTCTACGCTTACCGGGGGGCTTCCAGGTACCACTCTCAGCGGCCGAACAGGCTCTAATTATCTTAAAGGTAACCTGCGTGGCAAAGTCTTTTGTCCAATCATAGATGTGTTTATGCACTTGGTGAGGGCTTACCCGACGTGGCACGGGCATTGTGTTCACGCTATTCAAGGGGACAAGGATAGGGCGGAGGCTATAATCAAAGATGGAGCCTAGACTTGAAACAGAGTACGCTAGAGAGGATGTGGAAGGAGCTAAACGACACTTTCTTCGGTGGCTGTCTCAACGAGATTCCTATACGCCTGACGAGATCGAAGCAGCTCTACGGGTATTTCACGCATACTACGAACAGCGGCAAGCCCGTTATTCGCATAAGCGGGCATCTTAATAGCACGGAAGAAGAGTTCCGGGATACGCTTCTTCACGAGATGGTCCATCAAGCTATCCACCAATTCGGACTCAGGGATGATGAGGACCATGGCACGATATTCCACCAAATAGCAGAGCGTATAGGGGTCAAACGAGATTACCATGGTTTATACGACTTTGAAACTTATAGCTGAGGTATAAAGCTGTGGGTGCTACAATTTCGAGTCTAGTTAGTGGGCTGATTAGTCCAGTAGTTAGCTATTTCCAGAACAAGGCTACACTGGCTGCTCAGGCCAAGGCGCAGCAGCTTGCATTAAACGACGCCATTAACCAGAGACAGTGCGACCTTGTAAAGCAAGGGCTAGCTGCGGATGCGGCGTGGGAGATGGCTTCCATTGCTGCTGGGCAGAGCAGCCGAAACTTCGAACTATATGTAGTCTCGGTTCCTCTTGTCCTGTGCTTCACTAAATGGGCGTACTTAGTTAAGAACGGGTTTGATGCTATCTCCCACACACCGGAGTGGTTTCAGCTAGTCTTTATTACCATCTTCCTTGCAAATTATGGCGTCCGATTCTGGCGCCGCAATATAGCATCGGACACTTAAACCGGCCTCTCTGGCCAATTGGATCATATTAGCTGTCCCTTTTCCTCCTGGAAATGCGACCACTAAATCGGGTTGATAAGTAAGCATATGCTTGTTTCGATAGAAGCCCGCCGCTCTGCCTATAGTCCAATCTGCTGGTACCCGTAGACACGGTATATCGTAGGACTCGGCGAATTCACCGGCTATCGAGTCCACTCCCCGAGCCCCTCCATGGATTATCATGTCCTGGAGGGGTTTTAATTTTAGCTTCTCCAATTCTGCATAGATAAACTCTGGACAACCCCAATCTCGGCCTCCACATACGATTACTTTCATAAGCAAGAAGGCCCCGGAAACGGGGCCTTTTTCGTTTTAGTAGGTATAAGTATTCGGGAAGTAATTAAAGCCGTTTTGCATCGCGTTTTGCTGCTGCTGCTGCGGGTTTGGATAATACGTGCCCGACAGATGCTGCGGGTAATATTGGTTTACCCTGGAACCAGCTTCCGCAGACCTGGCACTGGTATCGAACCGAGCGCCTAGATTTCGCAATACGGTATCCTCGGGAGTGTACTCGATCCGAACTGCATACAGGGCACAGAACATCGACCGCTCGTCCAGGTCCGGTATGTTCGACGAGATTGATATTGGGGTGGTTACGGATAACAGGTCTAATGAGATCGTATACTTGCCCGAGTACAAGTACATCCTTTTGATTATGCTCGACAATGTATTCGAGAGCTTCGTTGTGACCTGCTCCGGCTCTAACCCATTGCCATCCGACCACAGGAGTCTTACGCTCAACGTTAAGGAATTCGCTGATATTTGCAAGTCGGTTTGATGAGAGCTTAAGGTGGTTGCGAGCTGCACGCCATCCGTCCACTGATGGGATAGGAGGCATGACATCAAGTCCGTGCCAAAGTAATCGAGTGTTGATGTAAGGGATGTCGAAGCGGTCTCCGTACCAAGTGACCCAGACGTCTGCGTTGCCAAGTTCATCTGCGAGTCTTGCGACGAGTTCTTTATCATTAGTTCGGTCTTTCTTATAACCTTTAAACTGGTCAATGCGAAGGGTATGCATCTTCCTATCCGACATATCCATCCAGCAAGCCGATAGAATATAGCCAAAATCTGCATTTAGATTGGTCGTCTCGATGTCGAACGCGACTACTCGCGCCTTATTATTCTTGTTCTGCAAGGGCCTTAATTTCCTCTTCAGTCATACCGATCTCGGCGGCCGCTCTCAAGGCAGGCTCAATTAGATCGTAGGTGACGCCAGTATCGTCGGCGCGGCAAGTGGTCAAAACCTCCACTACCAGATCACGAATCACTCGTAATTCCATATTCCCATTCCATCAATAGTTTAAGGTAATGCATAGCTTTTTCTAGGTCTTGGGTACCGCCTTTAGTGGCGTGCCGACATACGTACTTAATGATGTTCCCCTCTAGGAATCCGAGCTTGTTCTTGTGGACGAACTCAGCCGGCTGGATCACCATCGTCTTGTAGTGGTTCCCCCCTACTTGCTTTTGACTTGGCTTTTGCCCATCTACGGAACCAGCTTCCGGGGATTTTGCGGATGCAAAATAGGAACCCGTGATCATTACACCATTCAGAGTATCTTTTATCATTCTTTTTACTTAGTTTATTGTCTGCTCCGAAGATGAAAGCGATTCGTATATCGGGATTAGCTTCTCGTACAGCCAGCATCTTAGCCCTATCGGAAGCATGGAAGTATCCTTTTGCTTCCACAATGTCACCATTATGTATCGTAAAGTCGGCAAGATAATTTTTATTTTGGCTGACCTTACGATGTCCACAAGAGTCACACTCCCCACTCTTTACTCTCTTCTTGTACTTGAACTTGGAGATTTCGTAGCCATACTTTACGCCGTGTGCGTCTAGCTGGGCTGCCACACCCGCTTCAAGGCTGCTTCTAAATTCTGTATCCAGGGGTCGTTCTCCGTTCTTAGTATATAAAGAAGTTGCGCTTGCTCTAAGAGATACTCTACAGACTTACCTCTATCTCTATACGCAGCCGCGGTACGTTCTCGTAGTTCTCCAGAATCCTTACTACCTTCCAAGATTCGTCCAGCAGCGGCAGGGCCGACACCTTCCAGGCCCGGTACGTTGTCCGTAGTGTCTCCAGTAAGGATTTGTCGATACAGCGCATAATCTCCTTTCTTCCTAGACACCCCAAAGAGTTCACTGTCAACCCAATTGTAGTGCCATCCAGGAACTTGCAAGAGGTCTTTGTCGATGCTAGCCGCCACTGCTCTATCTCCATTCTTGCTAAGAGCGATTCCAATAGCGTCGTCAGCTTCGATTCCTCGAACAGACTCAGCTCCCCATTGGGTCCTGAGATATTCTCCGACTGCGTTGAAGTGCCGGGGCTTAGCTTCGAGTCTGTTACCTTTGTATGGCTTCGTGACGGCAACGAGGTCGCGAAAGTTTCCGGGTCCACTAAGGAAGATTTTGACATCTTTGGGCTTAAACCTCTCTATTAAAGAATCCAAGGTAGTCTTGGCTGCCTGGAGAGCGAATTCCACGGGCTGGACTTCCTTCCTGGACCACACATAATTAGCTCCTGCATTCTCTTTTGCTTCCTTGGCCGTGTCGTAATACTCCAGCATCCCGTCATTGGTCACCAGATAGTAGGTCTTCTCAGCGGCGAACGCACACCGATATCGGATTATATCGCCGTCTACTAGGAGAGTTGGATTGTCGATCATTTCACCACCCTGCGCCCATGCGCAAGCGTCAGGTCCCCATCCTTGGATATATCCCTCCACATAGCGCGCCAAGGGCCTCTAAAGGTCAGAGCCCAGTTCGTCATATAGGTACCACGAACCTGATGAGTGGTAGCCCTCGATGTGCAAATAGGCTTCCAGGACGGGGTGTGAGTTCTCGTAGAACCATCAAGGAATATTTCAACCAGTATGCCATTCAAGACCCAGGACAGAGCATTAAAGGCGTGGGAATGAAACGCCTCCCTACTGCCCTCGTCGAACCTCAGCATAAGCACCGAGAACAGACTCTTTATTTCTAGGCCGTAGGCCCGGGATTTAGATTCCGGGCCTCCGTCCTTATCTCCCCAAAGGAGCTTCATCTTAGTTAAAATTAATCGCGTCGGGAGCCGTCACAGGCTCGTCCGGGTTCTTGCCCTGGTCAAGAGCATCCAGCCGAGCCTGGAAGTGATTGATCCACTCCCGAGCGAAGCTCAGGACCTCGTGATTGAACTCCACTACCCCCGTCTCCAGATTACGAACAATATACTGCGGAAGCTCCCCGTTCTTTACGTAGCCAATTAGCAGCTCGTAGTTCTTAGACTTATACCGCGTAATAGCCGTGATGGTGGGCTCCGCCATCTTGATCTCAGTTCCAGTTGTCGTCATTATTCTTATTCTCTTCTGTTACAGGCGCTACTGCGACTTCCGGGACTACCTCGATGGCTTCCTTCCCGGCGTTCTCATCAATGAAATATTTCGTATAGTGTTTAACCAATTCCTCCACTACCGGAACCTTGTCCGCCTGTTTAGCAGGCAGCTTGAGAGCTTCGGTAGAAACTAGAAGCTTAACTAGCTCTAGGGCTGAATTGCGACACGATTGAAGCTCGATTCGCTTCTGAGTCTCTACGTCTCTCTGCTCCTTGCGTCTCCAGAAATCGTCCGCCGTCCTGGGCGACGCCGCAGCCACAGCAGCCGCTGGTTGTGCTTGGCTCACTTCTCCTCCGGTCCACGGCGTCGCATTCCTTGCATACGCATTCGCACCTTTCATCTCTACATCAAATTGGATTGAATCCCCCTCTGAGAAATGGGGCTTCTTAGATCCGAGCCTATAGAAAGCTCTGTCCCCTCTTAGCGTGAAAGACCACGCCGTATTACCGTCCTGGAACTCTTTCGAGTAAATCCGTCCAACTACGCCTTTCAAATCGAATCTCCACAATTATTGCTTTTGTATATACTTAGACAACCGCGGAGTGAAAAAGTTCCGCGTCTACATCAAATTTTTCATCATTGGCGCTAGAATCCCCCCAGTGAGTTCCTACCTTGATCTCCGCTCCTAGCGGAACTGTGTACTTTATACCGTATACGGAGTCAAGATACCGCAAGGTGTCGACCGTCATGGATTCCTTTACAATATCTGAGAACAGCCTTACTTCTTCTGGATGAACCTCCGCGATAATAGAGTCGTGTACGGTATTGACGATAAAAGTCTGAGCACCCCTAGCACGAAGCCGGTGCCAAGCGTACACGAGCCCAATAGGAATGATATCAGCAGTAGCCAGGGATGAGACCGGATAATTGTAGATAGAGGTGGTATTTTTTATGTACCCATAGTCTGAGATTGTCGTATCTGGCCAGTAAAAGATGAGTCCGGATTCTGTTCGTAGCTGCTTATCTCGCAGAACACGTAGCGTCCACTCGCGCTGCGTTCTAGCGATATCAGGCCACCTTTCAGCAAAAGCTCTTGCGTACCGTTTGGTCCGGTCACTATTACCTTTGCTTCCGTAAAGCGGTCGAAATGTCTCCGGTTTTGCATCTTGGCGTTGCTCCTTGGTTACAGCATCGAAATCAATTTCGTACAGATTGCTAGCAGTCCCGCGATGCACATCATAATCAGCGCGGATATCAGCCAGAGCCCGAACATCCCGCCCAAGATGAGCAGCAACCCGAAACTCCAACTGCCTTCCGTCTGCCTCACCCACCAGCCACGCATCCGACCGGGCCTTGAACAGTCGCTTGAATGCTCGGGGGAAGTTCTGGAACTGCAGCTTAAACTTCCGTCCAGATGACGATAACCTGTGATTACGCGTAACTGCTTGGTTGTATTGAGCATATAGTATTCCTCCGTCGTCTACGGCAGCTTGTAACTTCCCCAAAATCTCAAGCTGTTTGTCGAGGACTCGAAACTGTCCGTATACTGCCTGGAACTCTCTTTGGGCGGCAGTCGTCGCACGAAGTCCCGCAATTGCGTCAGCGTCGGTGCGCCGACCGCCGCCCTCTGCACGGCTGAGTTTCCCGTGGAAATCGACAGGTTCTCTAAATCCGAGCTTATCGTAGAGCAGTCCGGCCACCTGCTTCGCACTTCGGAGATTGATGCCTCCATGGAGCTCAGTAAGTGTTCGAGTGAGCCGCCCATGCTCCTCGCGCGTTGTCTCGATGGCCTCCTTAACTCGGGATGGGTCGGGGGCAACTCCGTTAGCTTCAATGTCGGCAAGCACCGGAGTGGCGAGGCATCGAGTGTATAAGACAGGGAGTAAACCAAGCCCTTTGAGTTCTTCACGTTGCTTGAGAAATGCATAGTATGTAGCCTCTGTGTCCCAAGAACCATAGTCAATTAACCAAGAGCGGGGGATTTCGCTTGGGCAGATTCCTCCTCCAATAAGAGCTGATACAAGGCCTTTCTTTCGAGGGATTCCGTATCGTCCAAGAAGTCCATCAAGTGCTTTAGAGCCAGTTCGATTTCCCAACCTAACGTACTCTCCGAGCATCGTATCCCATATGACCAGACGTGAGACGTCGAACCCATAGCGAATGAGCCACTGAAGCTCAAATTTTGCGTTATGAGCAACAACGAAGTCAGCCGACTCAAGAGCCGTGGCAAGTTTCGCGAACCCTTTAAGATCTCCGGAGCAAACGTGAACTCGGTCTGGCCTGCCGCCACGTGCCAAACGCCCGTAGATCCAAGTGCCAAGAAGGAGTCGATTATCTCTTTCGAGAGCGCTTCCGTGGTCGAGATTAGTAGTTTCAAAGTCAAAGACGACGAAGTTGTCACTTAGATAAATCTCCGGGTTCGGGTTCTGTATATGTCTTGGCAGCATGCTGTGCGTCGATTATTGCTTTTATTCTTCCACGTCTATCCTTGACTTGCTTACATATCGGGCACTCTACCTTCATTCCGCGCACCCAATCTTCTCTCGAATTTGCCAATTGAGAGCCGTCTCCATACCCCAGGGCGTAAGCATCCCCCAAGCTAAGCGGCTTTGGCATTTAGCCACTCCAAGGCTTCCTTTTCTTTAAGTAGCCTTATTGCTGAGCTTTGTGCAACAAATCCTTCTACTACGCCACCAGTATACCCTGTAGTGCCGTAGTTCGATTCACGAATCTGGTACTCGCTCCCGCTGTAGCCCTCTACGGCGAAACCTTTGTTCTTAGTCCTGTGGACCCGCGTGATCCCGGAATTCAGTCTCCAGGATTCCCCATCGACGTAGCCACCAAACCAGGTGCCGAACACCTTATGTGTGACGTGTCCGTCGTTGCTGATCTCTAGTAGCACCCACCTATCTGGAATGTACTGCATTTTACTCGTACTCGAACAAAGTTATTACGTGATCCTTCGGGTCACCTCCAGGCCACCCGTATCTGGTATACTCCAAGCCTCCATCAACAAAAATCGCTCCACACTTACAATGTTTAAAATCGTGCCCATAGAGGGACTCTATCACGTCTTCACACTTCTTACACTGAATGCGGTTTCTCTTTAGTTTCATTCGACCACCTTCGAGAGTAAAGGATCAATAAGAATCGGAATAGGCTCGTGCTTACCGGAGAGCTTATTCTTGGGGAAGCTCAGTACCCGCTGATTCATACGTTCCATTTCCTCCGTAGCTCCTATGCCAATCATGAGGTCTATTTGTCCCGGAATTCCAACATTACTTCCGTCAACGTCGCCGCGATTAAGGATAGTTTTTCCTGAAGCAGAATCCGCCGCCTGGGTGACTGAAATGACCACCAAATCTCGTCGTTTACCGAGATTCCTGCCCTCTGTAGCGGCTTTTTCAAGTGCCTGAGTGCGGTTCTCAGAATCCACGTCCAGATTACGTAACTGGTCCAATATGACCACACGGGGGCTAAATCTTTCCACGAGTCCGTTGATCTGGCGGAAGTTCCCGGGGGCCAAAGGCGCCATGATAAGTTTTTCATAGTTTCGTTTATCCAGAATTGCTTGAGCCCTGTCCGGATTATCTTGTACCTCTTGACGGTTTAACCCTGTTAACCTGTTTATCACCCGCATCAGTAGATCCGGAGCCGGGTCCTCGTTCCCTACATATAGCGTTGTCAATCCTTGCTTGAGGAACCCTGCCACCGCATTCACTACAAACAAGGTCTTGCCCATCTCTGTCGGGGCAAACACAAGCACATGATGGCCCGGACGACACCCCCCTCCGACGTGGTCGTTCAGAGCCTTCGGCCATAGCTGTATAAGTCCTTCTTTACTAAAGGATTTCTGGACTAGATCTCCGACTTTGGGCGCAACAAGAACTTCCGGCTCATCTGCGCCTGAAGCGGACTCTCCTGTTCCAGCCTTCTGGTACTCTTCGATAAGGCCGCTAACTTCGCTGCCCGTCTTTCCTGCTGCAAGAAGTGACGCAAGTCGTTTACCAATCGAATCTTTGCGGAGTGATGACATCTCCCGAGCGACGTTGATCGCGGAGACATCTTCAGGAAGTCTGCGAAGCGCCGCGACCACAGCTTGTGCCAGTTTATTAGACTGAACCGTCCTCTCAACTCGGGAGGCAAGGATATCCACGTCGCATCTATTAGCTTCTCGATCTGCATCATAGTATTCACCTATTAGGTCTAGGACTAAAGCCCCGGTAGGGCTAAATTGATCTTTCTTTACCAGATCCCTCGCCTGCTCCCAGGCTCGTCGATCCCTTACGAACGCCGCTATGATCTTCTGCTCGTTCACTTACTTGTTTACCTCCAGAAGATCGAAGTTCACGATCTTGTTCTCGTTCAAATCAAATCATCCAAGCTTCGCGGAAGGTAGACTCCGTTCTTGTGTTTCGGCTCCAAGCCTCGTTCCCGCATAAGTACCAATCGGCTAAGCAGTTTACGAACCTCGCCGTATTCCGGTCTGTCTCGAAATTCTCGGTCGAGTTTAACTGTTAACCTAAAGATGTCCAGGCGAGTACGAGGAGAAAGCTTCAATCCAAGCATATTTAGCAGCATGATAGCCGCCTCATGTGTCTCCCGATAATTGGTTAAAGTCGGTGCACTATACCTTAACAACGTCATTTACCATCGCTTGTATTTCTTCTATATCGTGGTACTTCAAGTCTTTAGACAGCAGAAGTGGTATTAAGTTCCCTCCGGATAGGAAGCTGTATTTGGATACAAGTTCAATAGCTTTTGTCGTTGCATCTCGGTCAAGAGCCAAGACAACGACTTGTCCTTGGGCCGCGGCTTGGGCTTCAGCCAATTTATCCAGGCTAAGATCACACCCCATAAGGCTCGCCGTCTTATAGCCGGCCATTGCGACTTTCGCTGCAGAAAGTACGTCTTCCACCAGGACAACCGCGGGTGCTGCCAGTCCTCCACCCACCCCCCTGTACCAGCCCATCCAAGTCTCATTGCCCAGTCGATAGTCTCTTGACTTGGGATACGCCCCAGGTTTACCTCGCGTATGAACACCGCGTGCCTTGCCATCGGGGTCGCAGATGCGAACCACGAGCCGGCCGCTATCAACTTCTTGAGTCCACCCGAAGTGAGAGACAGCTTCCGTGGTAAATCCGTACGTACACTGCAGTGCGGACAACCAGAATTCATCCAATCCTCTAGTCTCACAAGAGAAAGATCTTCGGGTGTTTCGTTCCATCTGAAGATATACGTCGGCAAGATCACCAACGGTTCCTCCGATATAGCCGTGAGAACCACAAGTGGCTCGGTGACAGCAGTAGGCCAGTCTAGTGGCGTCCACCCTTGTAAGCGAAAAAGATTTCTCGGAAGAGCTTCCGCCTCGACAGGCGGGGCAGATTCCACCATTGGTGGAAGCCCCAACTGGCAATTCTGCTCCTCGCATCCGCAGTTCGGATAGCACATAGGGGTCAAGCCTCTTCCGCTGCATCGGTGTCGATCGTCTCTTTCTCCGGCTCACAAGCCTCGGACGGAAACACCGTGTAATCCCCGATGATTACGTCCTCGTCGTCCTCATCGTCCGCACTCGCATCCGGCTCTCCGAGTAAGAACACGCACCCGTGCTTGGGCCACGCCGTGGCCTCCGTCATGATGTAGGGGTCATAGTCCGGCCCGAAGCACATGCACACGTCTAGCTCCGGATCGAGGGTCTGTAGAGCTTCTATAAGCTCCCCTACTTTAACTGGTTCTCCTCCCGGCTTCTCGGATATAAGCATAGCATGTGCTGGAATAGCGCCATCTTTAGTGTCAGCCATAAAAATCCCCAACTAAGTATTAGTGAGACCTGCATAGAAGCTTTCAGGAAGCTCCGCTTCAAATTCTATCAGTCCCTCATAATCGTCGTCTGGTTCGGGCTCCTCTTCCTCCGGCAGTTCTGCCTCTATGGATTCGTAGATTTTACCTCCCTCGTGCTCCCCTTGGAAGTCTTCTGAGAAGTCCAATTCCAAGTCCTGGATGTCGGCGTTATCCATCATCTCGATGATCTCGTCCATGGCGGGTTCGTCTAAAGATTCGTCAGAATCGAAACTCTCGTCTCGTTCCATTATGGATACCATCCCTCTTGCCTAAGACGATCAGCCTTCCACCCAACCGTCTTCGCTATCTTCTTGATATTACTCATATTCCATACCCAAGTCTTGATTCGGTTACCTGAGTTACGGTTAACGATACCCCTAGTCTCCGTGATTGCGCCTAAGTCGTTGTTCCGTATGTATTTGGCTAATTTGACACCAGGGCTGACGTATCTACGCCATTTACCACTGCCGGTGGGAGCCGGGTAGTGCGTGTAATCCGAGAAACACACCTGGGAGTAAGACTCTCCGTCGTTGTAAAAATCATCCAAGACGTGAAGGATCAATTCCTTTGGATCGCTATAATTTAGATCACTAAGCTGTCTTACTCCACAAGATATGTCTGAATAAGTTATACTCATTTCTCTTTACTTCCTCTTCTCTCTCTCTCTCTAATCTTCTCTATATTACGTTACACTAAAAAGAACAATTAAAGAAAGAATATTAGACAACTCAAATTCAATTTAGTTCCCGATTTTTTTGTAAGTTATTGATTTTATTAAGAATTTAACCGTATAGGTCCTCTATTTGGAAATCATTTAATTGCCCTGTGTCTGTAGACTTCCACCTGTAAAGGGGCCATTCTTTGTGAAATTTTCTGTAATGTTTTTTCCACTCCTCGAACGGCAACCCGGTCGCCATCTTGCCAGACACGTATTCCGTTCCTTCGATATGCCGCACATTCTGGTTACTGTGGTTCGGCACCCAAATCCACGCACGCAGCAACGAAAAATTCGATGTCTGGTGGTTCTGATTTGTCACCAACGGAGACGCCACAAGGAACTCCCCTTTCTTTCTTAGCCAAGTAGCGAACCCGGCTACGGACAAGGCGCCGTGGTTATTATTAGTCTTTGCCGGTAGTTCCGTCTCGGTGTTGCACGGGCAAGACATCAAGACAAGGCTGTATACACGAAACCCATTTTTGAACTCATCGAAAAGCTTGTCTCTGGCGTCTTCATTCTCCGCGATGTATTTCTTGAGAGCTGCGCTGGGCTCGCCGATAAGAGTCGTCGTACCTAAGTAATTGTCTGCGAGCACATATTTTTTTTCTACATTGCCTAGTGATACAACCGCAGGCGCACTTAGAGTAAGTGCGGCCAGACAATTCGAATGACATCCAAGAAATTGGTTAGTCGTAGCAGTCAACGAGACTTGGACTTTTGATCCCGGATAACCGGGTACCTCAATTTCCACGTATCACCCTCCTGTTCTTGATGGAGTGATAATGCTTGTCTACGGCGTCCGCGTAGGCTGCTATGGTCGCCGAGTTCTCCAAACCAGGCCCCGTATTAACCTCACAGACCCTAAAATGGAGCGCCCGGCGGCGGCCGTTTGCAAGTCGTGTCGGTCTGCCGAAGACTGCAAGGATGTCAGCCGCTCCGAAATCGAGATTAAGAGCTTGGATTGCAGCGACTGCTCCTCTCTTAATTTCTTCAATTCCTCCAGTATCAAGTTCTCCGTCGATTGTGTGGGCGTGGACCCACCCGTTGGCGTGGCTCCGTACCAGCCTTTCTGTTCGTTCACTATTAACGAGTTCTGGCCTGAGCCGTTTTTGGGTAAAGTCGATGACTTCTCCTTTGAAGACGTGGACTCTAAATTCGTGAGTCTTTGGATAATACCGTGTATACAGCGGCGCAGGGCTATGTGGCACGGCTCCTCCCAAGGTTGCAACGAGTCGAAGACCCGATCCAGCAGAACCATCAAGTCTTGTGCGGGCGATGTATCTCCCGTCTTCGTTGAGCCAGCCATTTAGAGTCTCCTGATAGTTTGGGGTCTGTGGTAGGACAAAATCGAGGCACGGAACTTGGGCGGCTCGAAGGGCTTCCAGTGTCGCGATTTTATTGATAGCCCGGGATACAGCCTCCGTAGAATTGAGTAAGTGATACTTGCGTCCGTTGGGCCACGGCCACAGCTCCGGTTTAATCCAGTTAGGAGCATCTGAGGCTCCCCAATTGATGATGACCGGGACAACGGGGGCGGTCTTCCGGCCGGGAGTAGAGTCTTCATACCACCTCCGGCAGCCAAGTACCTTGGCGATTGCCCGTGCACTGTGTGATGCTCGGTCACAGTAAATGATTAGGTCTCTATTCTCCATTTACGCTTCCTCCCATCCCGGTCCTACAACGGGACCCGTCGGCCGAGGGCGCGGTTCCGAACCCGGCAGCGCCAATGGCTGGCTCGGCAAGGCCGGAAGAGAACTCAGGGCAGGTTTCAGCGATATACCGATGTATCCATTCAAGGCTTCTTCCATGTTCGGGTCCCAAGCATGAGAGGACGTGTTCTGCCCGGCCCACCGTCCGTGAGCAATGAACTTCGTACCTTTCTTCAGATACCTATCCGCTGGAAGTGCGTATATCCACGCCTTCCCGTGGATGTCCAGGTCGATGATATCCCGATGATAGAACTCTGGGTACCCCTCCAGATGATCCACCATCTCGAAGGCTTTGTCGTCGATATCCCACACTTCTCCATAGACGTGCCATCCCCCGCTTTTGACTTTGACGGCTCCAGGAAACCCGCCCAAGTGCACCATCACGTATCCCGGCGCTCGGGTGTACCCATTGAGAATCCTGTTGCTGCCAAGGATTGCGTGATTTGGCCCCTCGTGCTTGAGGGTGCCATACACAAAGACTTGGTGACGGCCTCCGGCGCTAGCTTCCTGCGCCTTTCTTGCATCGAATATTGACGGTCTTGGCATTAGTGCAAAATCTCCACATCTTTCGTTTGTTGATTAGACAGTCCCAATGTAACTCGTACTTCCTTGCTTCCGCTGCAAGTCTCGCATATAGGGCTCTGCTCGCTCGGTCCTACCCATAGTATCGTTTCTTGATCCTCGGTAGATAGGTCTCGTGAGCAGTATCCACACCCATATTTAACCAGCTCGTTAAACTCCTTTTCAGTAATTCGCCTACCGCCAGGACCCAGGAAAGAAAAGGGTTTGTCTGCGCGCACGACCTCCGACGTGGCGCGAGGCTTGAATATGAATCTGTCCATCAAGTCTGGTGCGTAGTCCGCCACCAAGATGAAGTCTCCTGGGTTGGTGCGAGATTTCTTGACGTTTACAATCCTCCCGTAGATGTTCCGATGATCCGAGGCGGCGTCCCAAATGTCCTGGGTCACGTTACCGATCTGGAAGAACTGCCTCTTGACTCGGTCGTGCCCTTGTATCATTCCGCGGACAGGCCGCTGATTTTTGTACGGAATCCAGTATTCCGGAAAGAAACAAATCGGTTGATCTATTTTTCTCCCAAGGCTCAAAAGGCGTTCCTTGACTGTGCGAAGCTTCTTCCGACTGATGGGTCTTACTGACCCTTTGATTCTTGCTACGCTACCACTCCCTTCCTCCTCGTCTTCCGAAGGCTTGCCAAGCTGCGTATTCGTCGTCGAAGTCGTCTCCGTAGGGCGAACCGGCAGCCGCCTTTGCTCTTCTGTCCAAGGAGCGCCTAACGGATTCTGCTGGATAGCCCCCGGCGCATGGAAGGGGCGGTTTGCGAAAGGGAGACGTGTGTACTCCCGTAGGTTATCCAGTTTGAACTTGAAGTGCTGGAACGCGGTGCAATGCCGGAACTTGCCGTCCATCTTGATCTCGTGGCGCACCAAGACGGCATAGATGGATTCCAGTTCCGACCCCCAATACATCGTGTTCTCGCCTTCGGCGTAGCACCAGAACAGCGGCTTGTCTTGGTTCCTGGCGAAGTTCAAGGACCCGTCCCTGGCGTCGTGCCAGACCAAGGCGAAAGGGCCAATAAGCTTCTCCAATACTTCCCTGGTATCGTACAATTCCAACGCTGCGGCTACGTGAGCCGAGTCTACCGGGTGGTCGATGCACGAATCCAGGAGCTTGGCATTACGGATTGTTCCGTTATGCGTCAGTGTGATAGCTCCTGACTGGAACGGATGTGCGTTCGCATCAGCCATGTTCCATCCATCTGATGTAGAGGAACGAGCATGCCCGATCACGAATCCATAGTCATCGAAATGCGTCTCCATCTTGCGATAGTGATGCAAATCAATGAAATCCGCCGCTTTCATAGCCTTTTTGTAGACCAAAGCCGGCTTCTCGATGTCCGCTATCTTGACAACTGCCACGCCTGTGGCGTCCTTACCTCGGAACGATGCTACTTCCAGCAATTGCCGGAAAGCTGACTTTCGTTCCATTTCTTTCTTGCGTCGCTCCGTAGAAGCGACTCCAGCCAGTCCACACATTATGCGAACCCTTTCATACACATTTTAGCGTAATAACACATTTATCGAGGTCTCCTAACGAGAGGGGGGACCTGTGCTTGCTGCATTAACGCGTTCATCTCTCGACGTATTCGCTCCCTCTCCTCATCGACGAACGGGTCTTGTTGCCATGCCGGTTGAATGCCCACACCTAAACCTTCCCCAAGTATCGGCGCGAGCTCGTCCATGAACATCTGTGCTTCCAGCCCTGCCGGCTGCGGCTCCTGCGCAACTTGAGGCGGAGGCGCCACTGCAGGAGCCACGTCTCTCTCTAAGAATCGGCGGAAGCCGTCGTTCATTCCTCGGGGTCGCGCCATAAAAGCATCCCAAAGGTTAACTGTTAAACCCTCCCGTATAAGTTCGTTGGCCGTCGGGATTCCTCTTTCGATGATATCCGCCTCCATGTCTCGGTAGTTCAGGAACGAGAACTCCGGCCCAAGGATGTTCTGGATGGATCTCAACCCACCCTCGTGCTCTACTGTGCGTACAATGGCAGTATCCGATTGTGGCAAGCGGGCAGTAGCCCGCTTAATCGCCATCAACAGATTGATCCATCGCAAGATGCGCGTCACGTCCGTAGTAGTCTTCATATGACGTGCTTCGATGCTACCGAACTTCATTAGGGCATTGAGATTCAGAGCTGCGTACCTCTGGTATCTCTCGGAACTACCAAGCAACTCTTGGTTTGCCCCTTCCGACGGTTTGTTCGCGCTCCGTAGAATAGCCCCGGCCTCCATGATGGAGCCTTCCGCCTTGTACCAAGGCACGCAGAAGTGGGAATTCTCTCTGTTGTCTCCGATCCAATTGTAGATTACAGGTTCGTACAGAGCGTACAGAACGCAAAATCCGACCAATTGAGGCACTTCCAAGTCTCGCACATCGAGATGTACGTGCAGCCCCGTGCGTAGCGTGGAACGCCATCCATTTTCATCGGCGTATCGACACAATCCTTCGATAGCCAGGATTGCGTCACGGCCGAATAATGGCTCGACAAAGGCAAATTCGGAACCTCCGTCTCGGATGCTACCCTCCTCATGCCATTGCCAGTAATGGGACCACGCCGTGACCGGCAATTGCCTATTCCTTGCCACGATCCCGGTATGCTCAAACTCAAATTCCACCCCGATCCGAGCATCCGGAAGGATGAATCGGTTATCGGGAGTGAAAAATCGAGTAGCCTCCGGCTTATCCAAAAGCTTGGCTAGTTTCACAGAAGAACTACCTCCAAGTTCAGCTTTTTCTTCATGTTCATCGCGGCATCTGCGTACAGACGCGCGACGTGTGCCACGCCGTCTCGCATATGCCCGATTGTGTTTCGCCTGTAAGCGATCATCGGATATTTGTCCGTAGCAGTGGTATATAGCCCCATTTTGTTGCTCAAGGCGCACCCCACGCGTTCCCCGGACTCAAGAGATTTCAATGCCTCCTCGACCGTATAATAGGTCGGTAGAAATAGATTTTTGATGACCGTGATGTTGCTTGGATCAGGACTTTTTCCATTTTTCCTAAGATCCCAGGCATTGAACACGGCGTACTGCACTCCATTTGGCCTGAATCCTTTCTGCGCAACTCTCGGCGCCGTTTGCCACATATAGAGAATGGAGTGATCTCCGTTCACCATCCCCAGTTCAGGCATACCGAAACTACACCGATTCATCAAGTCCCGCCATCGAACGTGGTCCGTCATCCCTGACTGTCGTGTAAGAAACACAATCTGGTTTTCTGGGTCCGTCTGTTGAACCATCCTGGGCTCTGGCTCGAGTTCGCCATACCACGCCAGCCACGCGTATCTGTAATATCTGTGGAAATCTCCTATGCTCTCGCAGTCACACGGGCGCATTGCGGGGACTAACTTAATCATCGTGGCGCCTTCTTGGTAATGTTCGCATCGAGACTCATGCTCCACAGATCGTGAGAATACCGAGCAGGAAGCTTGGCCACGTTTGAGGCGTAGCGAAATATCTCCAGACCCAAATCCACGTTTTCCGTTGTGATCGCATCACGTACATCGTCCCACGGGATCATTTTGTACGCGTTCGCAAGCACTTCGGGGCGATTCTGCGCCGTAATGCCGAGATCAAAGAAAGCTCCGCTCAGATAGTGGATGTAATTGCTCTTTCCTCCGGCTCCTTTCAGCCAATAGTTGCTCAAGGAGCGGTATTCCACTCCGTAAGGCTTGTCGCGGTACAACCCTGGTAGCCCGTAGTACATCCTTCGAGCCCCTTGCTTGTCGTGCACCAGCGAGGGCAGCCCCACAAGCACATCAAGGAATTTCACAATGACGTGAGGGGGTACTTTCTTGTTATACCCAAGATGGATGTGACCGCCGGCAAACCGGCGAGTGCCAAATTCTCCTATATTCAACGGCTTACGCACGACCGGACCATCTTCCCCGTATGCGCTCATGTCCGGGCTGCACCCGATTGTGCAAGCCCTTTGATCGTACAAATCCTTTTCCTTGAAATTGTACTCAGCCCTGATCTGAGGATCGAGCCCGCTTTTGTGTAACCGATCTCTGATCCACCCCCACGCGACTTCGATGTTGGATGAAAACCGTTGCCCGCTTGTGGTTGCGGGAATGTTGAACTCGTAAGCACACCCGTCCTCTTGATATGCGTAGCCCCCCTCCTCTTCATCCCGCTTCATCAAACCTTCCATTTCTTTCGGCTCTTCCTTTGTTCCTCCGATCAATCCGCACACCGGAATGATCGCCCGAGACGCCAAATGCTTGACGAACACTTCCGGGTCAGCTCCGACTTTGACGACGCTCATGGTTTAATTTGTTAACCTCTTACCGTTTGTAGAACTCTTACAGACGCCGCACAATACGCATTCAAAGCAGCACAATAAGATGCTGCCTCACTAGCATCAACGAATGATGCAAAATTAGGAATCGAATAAACGATTTGGGGATTTGGCCGTATTAGTTGTCCGGGTGGATAGCTCCACTCCGTTGTTTCGGCCTTCGGATTACCGCGGGAAAGGTAATAACGTCGTAAACAAGCTACAAACGGGCGTGTAGCAGATGAAAAACGACGAATCCGCTTATGCGGGTATTGTTTATTGAATTTTATCCTGTCTAGACCTCCCAAAACCAGACAATACGAGGATTCACCAAATTCGGGCAAAGAGGCGCCCGGCCACGCCTTACGGCGCACAGTAGTCAGCTCAAATAGCCGGAATTAGAACTCTTGAGATGCTCGCTCGAAGACGGCGCCTAGCCGCATCTCTTCGGGCGTGAGCTTATGAGGATTGGCATGATCCGTGCCTGCGTGGAAACCTTCTTGGTATGCATTTATCAGTGCGCCCCTGTGGGCATCTAGCATGAACGCTATGCGCCGCACCAATGCGCGTACTGTGGCGTTTGGGTGCTTTGAATACCACGCCAAAAGCTGTTCATCAGACAACGCCCCAACGCTATCTGCCGTAAAAGTTACAGGCTTGTTTAACATGTTAACCCACCGTGAATTTATTTAGGAAGTGCGAAAAATTAAAATCCACCACTGGCTTGTATTTTAGATTCCCTAAATCGTCTCTCTCGTGCATATCCGGATAGAACGGCTTAATCGTCTCCGGCACTTTCCACGCATACCTTTTGTAGAAATCAGGACGGCGCGAAACAAGCGTAGCGCGGTGAAATGTGTGCACACGCTCGTCTCCCACCCACGGCGGTAGCTTCGTCGAGTACCGCAAATCGAGTCCGGTATATATTTTTCTTTCTTGCTTGAATCCACGTTGTCCCCACAAAATCACGCAAAGATTGTAATAGGCTTTGAGCGCATCTATGTGCCCATACCATTGCATCGCAGCCGGTTCTTTGTACCAGCCTGCCGGAGCATCCACCAATAGGTGCACCAGTTCGCCGGCTTCGTAAATCTGTACCCCCAAATCCGCGTTGGACAAAAGCCCAATGGAATTAAGCGATGGAAACGGCAAAAGAGTGTTCATAACGTAAAAATAGGGCCATCCGTGGCCCGCGTTGAGTATGGCCGATTAGGCCGGACGAACAATTACTCTGTCACGCAAGCGAGCATTATTTGCAATGATGCGCGCCGCCGTGCTGACGGCCGTTTCCTCAATGTCGAAGTCCTTCGCCAGTTCCCGGAATGCTGTCCAATAAATACGACCTCCGGAAATGGTGTAATACTTTTTGATGTCTCGCCGGCCCTCCGGCTCCAGCATGATGCGAAACGATCCGCGCGTTACACGCGGAATGCGCTTGTATTTTTGCATCTCAATTACCCCCGAGTCCACCGTTGGCGGCAGCTAAGAAAACGATAAGTAATCCCAAGGCCGTGAATATACCCAAAAGCAAAAGAAGCCTGGGCTCCCAAATCGCGAGCAGTATGAAGACGATGAGACACACAATGAAAAGCATTTGAAAAGACCCCCCGTCGCTTAGGATATTTTATCCTACGACTTCGTTGGACCTACCAAGCAAACGCCGTAATTCCACTATAGACATGACCGAGCATGTGTGTGCAGTCTCGATCGAGTTCGCCTCGGCCGTGCCCAATGCGTGGCGTTGCACTTCTTCCAGTTCCGTCGATGCCATACGGAATCCGTCAATAGCCTTTTCGATGCTGCTGCGGATTACGGCGTTCATATGCCTAACCTCCTCCGCTTTGGTGTTTCCTCACTCACAACCCTGCTCCCGAGCATCACGTGTGTATCTGTCCTGAGTTTATCCGCCAGTAACTGCGACGTGAGCACCGCCGCATATGGTTGCCGTGTGAACAGCTCCAGCCCCGTATCAGTCGTGACCTTGTATTCCAAGCCTTCTGATACTGGCGGGGTGGCTTGAGCGCCTAATAGCGCGTTGTCGCGTAGTTTTCTACGAGTTACGTATTTCCTCTTTTGTCGTCGAATCATAAAAATCTCCGTCGGTTTAACATGTTAAACTTTTGACCGATTAGACAATCAATTTTTCATTCGTCACCTCGCGTTGGGCATTCTTTCACTTTACCCTACTATTATAGCATATTGTCTAGCTTATGTCAAATAGGCGTATATTTCACGGACAAAAAAATACCCCCGGAACGTCCATGCTCCGGGGGATATCTTCGCTTGATTGCTTTACGCGGCTTGCGCGGCCTTGTCGTCGACTTTCTCGGACGGCTGGACCTTATTTCCGTACTTGGCAATCAGCATTGCCAATTCCTCGGCGAAAGCGTCCTGCGTATCCTGCTCCATCCCGGTAATCGCTCCCTGGAGGACCGTGAGGCACGCAGCCAGCTTGGCCGTTACCGTGGTCTTGCCTGCTCCGAGCGCTGGAGCGATGTTCGTACCGCTCTGCTCCGCTCCCTCCGTTCCCGCTGCTCTCTCGCCCGTACGCATCTCCGTGGATTCGCGAGATGCGCGGGACTGCTCCATGCGCGCGGACTTCAGTGCTCCGTAATTATCAAAGTCCGCCGGAGACAGCCCGTCATTGATCGCCCGAAGTATTTCGGACTTGAATACTGGCCAGCACGGCAGAGCTTCTTTGATGTTCTCCACGTCCGCGTGTGTTTCCTTGAACTCAGTTTCTGCGGCCTTGCAGATTGCCTTGAAGTAGGCTTCGGTCCATGACAGCTTTTTGTCTCCGAGCCGCGCGGCCGTCACCGCAAGCTCGAAAATCCCTTGGGCTAGTCCCGACCGCTTCTGCTCCAGTTTGGCTTCCATTTCCGCCACTCCGCCCTTGGCGTGGTAGGCTCGAAACATTGTCTCCATCGTCTTGGCGGCGGTGTGCTTCAGGGTATCCGCAATGGTCACGGACAACGGCTTGGTTCCTGTCTGATTCTTGCTCATGTGTGCATACTCATATGTGTGTACTGTGCGGGAATGCACAGCGCTACGCGCTCTCTTAAGAATCAAAAGAACGCATAACGCTGCACACGCCAGCGCAAGCGCACACGTAAAGCGTCTAATTGTTAAAGAGCATCCTAGACGTAAAGCCTAGGTAACCCTAGTCCGTTTAGGTTAACAAGTTAAACTACTCCATTAGCGTGCATTGTCTCACAGACCCAAGCTTGTGTCAAATATAGTAATTTTTCTATATATTTCAATAACTTACGTGCTAAATCACAATTCTAGCCTTTTGTCAACATAGTAATATTATATGCCCAAGCGATTGCCTGAGCTTAATTGGACTTGCAATGTTCAACCATGAGCGTATAACGGTCCATGGACGCCAAGACCCTGGGTAAGCAGGCGAGCCGTTCCAGTCTGACCAAGCAGGTAGTCAATCCTGGCAGGCACAGACGAAACCGACGCAACGATATGAGGTATAATCATGCTAAGCGTAATTCTGATGATCTCTGTAATTGCCCTGATGCTTGGAGTCGCCTTGCGGGATCATTACCGCAGACCCAAGTACTACGACGATCGACGACGTGGCGCCAGCCACATAGCGCGCCCCTATGCGATTGTGGAAGCGTATAGCCCGACCGGTGCAAAGGTATTGCCTACGGTTGTGTACTCACAGGAAGACGCTGAGATAGCTGAGCAACGCTACTTGGCGCTTGGATGCAGCACTACGGTACGGACGCCTATTGAACTGGTGCATTAGTCTAGATTGTTGACCATCTCTAGCCCACACACTGCACACACGTAGCGCGCGCATGGATGCGCGTTGCTGCGCAGCGTAGCGATTACGGCTGTAATCGATAGCCCCCGGGGGGGTCTGTATGGCCGGTTAAATGTGCATTGGTGCCGGACAAGTCTACGGTGGGAGGAAAAACGAAGGTTTCCTGTGTGGGGGGACCTCTGACGAGGGTAGGGAACCCGAGGAAGAGGGTACCCGAATCTGGAGGGGGAAGGTACCCGGTACAGGGAGGTCTTGAGGGTACCTAGGAGCTTCGGGGACGAAGCGATAAAGAACAAGAAGAGTTCAATTTACGGAGAATTTGGTATAAACTAAATTCGTAGTAAATTCAAGGACTTAAGAAATAGTTCAACTTTTAGGGGAACTATTTCGATTTTGAGTTGTCTAAGGGATTATAAATTAATAGTTTAACTTAGGTAATTTACAGCTTTGGGTAAATTAGCTTAGTTTAAACTTTAACTATTTATAGCTAATCTAGGCTTCAAGATTAGTTTATAAGACCTTAAGGGGAACTTTATCTTGAGTAAACGTACTAATCGTAAATTAGTAATAGTTAAATGGCTAGACGCTTGGAGCGCAGCGGCCTGGGCACACCAGGACGAGATAGATAATAAACCAGCCCCGGCTACCTCCGTAGGGTGGCTGATTAAGCAAGACAAGAACGGGGTATATCTGGCAGGTACTATCGAAGGAACGGACTTAGAAGGACCTAATCTGGGGAACCGTAAGTTCGTACCAAAAGGAATGATTGAGTCTATCAAGGTAATACGCTAGTGGTATCTGGTATTTCTGATATAATTCAATCCCTTAGTGATGATCTAAAGAATAGAGTCGAAGCAGTAGTCCAGCTTACTGAGGAAGCCGAGGTCCTTCAGGACCGATTAGCGACAGCTAGAAAAGACCTCAAACGAATAAAGATAGCCCTGGAAGCTCTTACCGGAAACGACATCCCGATAAATGTTCCTGACGAATCCTTTACCGAAACCAGTCCCGATGTTCGTCCACCTGAGCCTCCTGGAAAGCCTACGGGCCAAGTTCCGGTACGGAACGAAAGAACCCGCCAGGGTCCGGAGTGCAATAGCTGCGGAGGAGAGATGTTCTATGTCTCCCGAACCCTCAATAACGGCAAAGTAGTCACTCTTTGGCAGTGCTCCGAGTGCAGTAATGAACGCTTCTAAATCCCCGCTTCTTCCGGTTCAACCCGTAGCCGAGGGCCAGCCTCTTGCTCAGGCGACACCTCCCCTCTCGCCTCTTGGGGCTCCTCGGCGGCGGTCCAATCATACCAGGCACCCCGGAACTGGTAAGTTTATCAAGGGCTCGCGAGGCCGCTTCGGTTCCTAATGAAGATTGCCGGTATCCAGATAGGCGGGGCAATGGACTTCAATAGTCCTACGTACCAAGCCGCCCTAGCCAAGCAATCTGTGATGGTCCTCGGATTCTACCCCGGGTTCGCCCCCGGCAAGGTATACATGGAAGACTGTGTCAAGGCCATCAAAGCTCTTAATCCGGCAGCCAAGGTCTTTATCTACGTCAATTCCGATGGACAGAAAGACCCCCCTTCCAAGCCCTTTGCAGCCTATGTAGCCGCTATCCGGGCTAATGGGTGGTTCTTGACAAATGCCACTTTATCCGAGGTACCGTCCTTCTTCCCCGGGGAGGTGACGATCAATAATACACAGAATACGCCCCCGGACATCCTTGGTAATACGTCCATAGATTGGATTACCCGGTTTTGGGACTGGAATGTAGACGTACCTTCCGCGGATGGTCTCTACATGGACAACGTATTTGCTCAGCCTCGCGTGGACGGAGATTGGTGCTGCACAGGCAATGTATTAAAGGCGTCCGATCCAGCGGCGGCGGCGTCATTACAAGCCGGGTACGCCCGGTATTTCTCTCTTATACGAGAGTTACAGCCCGGAAAGCTCCAGATAGGCAATATAGGGAGCTGGACGGCTAATGGCGCCTCGGTTCCACCGGCCTACGTAGGGATGACAGATGGCGGGGTCCTAGAAGCTCTCCTGGGTAAGTCGTGGTCAGTAGAGACTTGGGGTGGCTGGACCAAGATGATGGCCCAATATACGGCCACCATGCAAGCTGTAAATGATCCAAAACTGGTAATCTTTAACCAACACGGATCTTCCACGGATTACCAATCAATGAGATACGGCCTAGGTTCGTGTCTATTGAATGATGGATACTACAGCTTCACAGATGACTCGGTAGGGTACTACGGAGTGGTCTGGTTCGATGAGTATAACGTCGATCTTGGAGAGCCTATTTGGGCTCCTCCTACAAAGGCTTGGGCCAACGGCGTCTGGAGACGGGATTACACAAACGGAATTGTTCTGGTAAACCCGAAGACTAATGGCCCGCAGACTTTAGCACTAGAGACGCCTTATACTCACTTCTCCGGGTCTCAGGCTCCAGATATTAATACCGGATTGCCGGTTAACACAGTTTCACTAAAAGATCGAGATGGCTTGATCTTACTAAGAAGGTAATAAAGATGGCTTGGGTTAATACCACTACCGACAGCAACGGTAATTCTACGATTGGCCAGAAGGCTGCGCAAGGGCAGGCTAGCTTGGGCGACCGAGACTCCAAGAGAGTAGTCCTAAAGATGCAGAACGCCCCGGCTAAGCTCGATCTAGGCTCTAAAGCAACTAAGTCCGGCCGTCAGGGCCGCGGTTAATTTGAAATCGACGGGTTTGGGAGTTCTCCTAGGTAAACGTCGTCACGGAACGGTGCGGTGAATAGGCTACGGCTTCTGTACTCGACAACCGTCTCGAAAAACTCCCACCAATATTATGAACAAGAATGGCTACATTGCAGCACTCCGACTCATCGGAAAGCTTGTCCTCCGGTACGGAATCCGACCAGAGGATTACGTCGGATTCGACCGAGAACTCCTTGAGCAAGCAATCCGAGACAACGCATTCTACGCA
>Ga0134127_10000615_pt1 | contig 31145 bp, 24 predicted proteins | sample KB31753_FD_96459 | JGI IMG/M metagenome (GOLD analysis project Ga0134127, IMG submission 96459) | Terrestrial soil microbial communities with excess Nitrogen fertilizer from Kellogg Biological Station, Michigan, USA - KB3-175-3 | ecosystem: Environmental > Terrestrial > Soil > Unclassified ...
AAAACGCAAGTATCGACAGCGGAACCGGAAGAGGCGATGAAAGGCCTCTTCGGTCAACTCCTCCAATCCATGTCAGAACGAACAGAAAAAAAGATCGCCGACTTGCTCCCCAAGATGGTGGGAAAAGATTTGGCGACCCTCGTGGCCAAAACCGTGGAATCAGAGGTGCGCACACAGATGGGGACATCCCTCTCAGAAGAACGACTGATTCAAGTCCTTGAACCGTTGCTCATGACGGCACTCCCAAAGGTTCTCTCACGGGAAATGTCCCTCATCCAGCCGATCATCCGACAGATTGTATTCGAAACCGCGAGTCCCCTGATCAAAGAGCGCATCGATCAATTCGTCCAGGAAGAAATCAGCGCCGTTCGCACCGCGCTATCAGATATGGTCCGAGAACAACTCGGTTCGCTCGAGGGACTTGTCAAGGAAGAGATCCGGCAGGCTGCCGCCAAACATACTACTGAAATAGCCGAACCACTCGTCAGGGCAACCGCCCGCGAGCAGATCGAACAGGCTGTTCTGCGCCTCGTGCCAAATCTCGCCGAAGAACAGATCAAAGCAGAGATCGTACGTCTTACACAAGCCGCATAGTGCGCTCGCCTCCGCCCGGACTTACCCCTTCTTGCTCTTCTTGGCCTTACTCCGCCTGGCTGTCGCCAATGCCTTCACCCGCGCAACATTCTTCCGATGTTTCTTTCTCGTTTTGCGATCTTTTTCACGGCCTGTGGCCATAGTCTCTCCAAATGGTGAAAAGTGGAAGCGGAACGAACCCCTCGCCCTCGCCTTGTGCGAGTCTGTATAACACACGGCCTCACACCCCTCAAGTAATGTCTGTTCCTTCGTCGCCTTGAGAGGCCAGCACCTGCATGCTAAGATGCCCTCACTTCTGGCAGGATGCTGAAAAAGTCTGCCAGCGGTGAAGGTAGGGACGGAGCCTGATGATCTTCTGTGCTCGCGCAACGCGCGGCCTTCCCTCGACTCAGCTCGGGACCCTGAGCCTGTCGAAGGGCAGAAGACCCTTGTTGGACGCGCGCAGTGGAAGATCAATCAGCCCCCATCCCTGATAGAAGTAACGAGCGAGCTTGGAGGGAGCATTATAGAAACCTGCTCGTTCGATGCGCGCAGTAAAGGGCAGCCTCGGCCACTCCTCTAATTAGATAAGTAGAGAGAATTGAAATAGCCTCGCTCAACTAAGCTCGCGCAGACACACGTACAGACCATCGAAACTCTCGATTTCAACATAATTTCCCCGAAGCCACTCCAATAAATGAACATACCTCAACTCGATAAAATCTACGATCCGAAGGCGGTCGAAGCACGTTGGTCTCAGTTCTGGCAACAGCAAGGTTATTTCCACGCCTCGCCGTCCCATGCAGGCCAACCCTACAGCATCGTGATTCCCCCGCCCAACGTGACGGGCTCACTCCATGTCGGCCATGCGCTGAATCATTCGTTACAAGACATCCTCATCCGCTGGCGGCGCATGCAAGGCCGCAACGTGCTCTGGTTACCCGGCACCGATCATGCCGGGATTGCCACACAGAACGTCGTGGAAAAACAGCTTATGGCCGAAGGCGCTTCACGGGAATCCCTGGGGCGAGAACGCTTCATCGAACGAGTCTGGCAATGGAAGGCCACGTCAGGAGATACCATTATCCGTCAACAGAAGCGGCTTGGTGAGTCCTGCGACTGGGATCGTCTTCGTTTCACGATGGATGAAGGACTGTCGAAAGCCGTCCTCGAAGTCTTCGTGCGGCTGTATGAAGACGGGCTGATTTATCGAGGAGAACGGTTGATCAATTGGTGCCCCCGCTGCCTGACGGCTTTGTCGGACATCGAAGTCGAACACGAAGATGTGAAAGGGAAGCTGTACCATATCCGCTACCCTCTTGTGGACGATCCCAACACTTCACTTGTCGTGGCGACAACACGACCAGAAACGATGCTGGGCGATACGGCGGTCGCAGTCCATCCAGACGACCCGCGTTATCGCCATCTCATCGGCAGAAACGTCCGCTTACCACTGACCACGCGTGAAATTCCGATCGTGGGTGATTCGATCCTGGTGGACCTCGAATTCGGCACCGGTGCCGTAAAAATAACCCCCGCGCACGACTTCAACGACTTTGAAGCCGGTGAACGGCACGACTTGCCTCGATTCTCCATTCTCGATTATGAAGCACTTCTTGATCTAAAAGGCATGAAAGCAGCTTCTGTTGAGGAACCTGTGATCAGAGAGGTTCATCAGTTACCTGTTGTCAAAGCGCGTTCAAAAATAGAACAGTACCTACGCGACAGAGAATTTCTCATCAAAATTGAAGACCACAAAATGGCGATCGGGAAGTGCTATCGCTGCAAGACCGTTGTCGAGCCTTACCTGTCTCCTCAATGGTTCGTCAAGATCAAGCCTCTTGCTGAACCCGCCATCAAGGCGGTGAAAGATGGTCGGATTCATATTATCCCAGAAGGGTGGACGAATAATTATCTCGGCTGGATGCATGACATTAAAGATTGGTGTATCTCACGCCAAATTTGGTGGGGTCATCAGATACCAGCTTGGTACTGCCGACCCTGCAATAATGAAATATTTACAGTGACGGGGTCCTCCGGCCGGCCATATAAGCATCTTTATATATCGCCTAACGCCATCCCCATTGTTTGCAGAAACAAACCGGAGAAGTGTGCTAAATGCGGGAGCACAGATCTCGTCCGGGACCCCGATGTGCTCGACACCTGGTTCTCCTCAGGACTCTGGCCGTTTTCGACCTTAGGTTGGCCTGAACAGACACCAGAGCTGAAGACCTACTATCCGACGTCGGTGCTCGTCACAGGCCTCGACATTCTCTTTTTCTGGGTCGCCCGCATGATCATGATGGGTTTGAAGTTTATGGGCGATGTTCCCTTCCGCAACGTGTACATCCATGCCCTCGTTCGAGATGCCGAAGGGCAGAAGATGAGCAAATCGAAGGGCAACGTCATTGATCCACTCCATGTCATGGAGGAGTTCGGCACAGACGCGCTTCGCTTCACGCTTGCAACGATGGCCTCACCGGGACGCGATATCAAACTCGCGGAGGAACGGATCGAAGGCTACCGCAATTTCGCGAACAAGATCTGGAACGCAGCTCGTTTCAGTCTCATGAATCTCGACGGACCACGAACGGCCGGCGCGCCGGCCGAACGCGCCTTCCCCGACCGCTGGATTTTGAGCCGCCTCAATCACACAATCCAGCTAGTCACGTCCGAGTTGGAGAACTATAGATTCGATCGCGCCGCAAATGCTCTGTATCAATTTATTTGGCACGAGTACTGCGACTGGTACCTCGAACTGATCAAGCCTGCGCTGCAAGGTCACACCAGCCCTGACGCGCCGGGGACCAGACAGACCCTCGTCGAGACGCTAGAGACCACCATGCGGCTCTTGCATCCTTTCATGCCGTTTCTCACTGAAGAGATCTGGCAAACGCTCCCGCACCAGGGTGAGAGCATCGTGGTTCAGCGTTATCCGACCTCGGACGGCGCGTGGATTGCGTCTGATATGGAGCAACGTTTCGGGCTGCTCGAACAGACGATCGGATTGGTGCGCGCGTCCCGCGTCCTCTTGAACTATGCTCCGGGACAACAGATTACGTTCTACATCTCGCACAGCGAGCCGCAGCAGCAACGCCACTTGGAGCAACTCCGGAAGTACCTCGCCCATCTCGGCCGTGGCACCGTCGATCTGACTCCGGCGGCAACCTGGCCGACCGGCAACCTTCTCCGGCTAGTCACAGAAGGTCTATCCGTCGGCATCGTGGTGGCCGGCGATGTCGATCTCAACAAGGCGTTGGATCGCATCGTCAAGGAACGATCCGAGCAGACGAAGGAAATCCAGCGGCTGGAAGGGAAACTGGGCAATCAAGAGTTTGTGGCCAAGGCCCCGCCTGAAGTCATTACCGATCACCAGGATCGGCTTACAAGCCTGCGCCGAGATCAAGCCATGCTCACGAGCAGTGAGCAACAGTTGCGCGCCATGCTGGGAGAGTGACCGATGGTCAAGCCCCCGGTTGCCGACATACGGCGAGCTGTTCGACTGGCACTCCAAGAAGACCTTCCCCTCGGCGACATCACGACGTCCGCGCTTTTTTCCTCTCCCGTACCGGCGCGCGCGCGCATCATCGCCCAACAACCGCTGGTGGTTGCCGGCCTTGCCGCAGCCATGCAAACCTTTCGAACCGTGGATGCGTCCCTTGTCTTGTCCCTCCACCGCCAAGATGGAGAACGAGCGCAGGACGGAGACTTTCTTCTCCAGATCGAAGGCGATGGGCGATCGATCTTGAAGGCTGAACGAGTGGCCCTGAATTTTCTCCAACACCTCTCCGGTGTCGCTACTTTGACGCGCCGATTCTGCGACGCAGTTCACGGATATCCCGTGACCATCCTGGATACGAGAAAAACAATCCCGGGCTTACGGGCGCTTCAGAAATGGGCCGTCCTCCTCGGCGGAGGCACGAACCATCGCCAGTCCCTGAGCGATGGCGTCCTCATCAAAGACAATCATCTGGCCCTCCTCAACCGGACGACAAGGCCAGTCCTGACAGCCTGCCACAAAGGGAAAACCAATGCCCCTCGCGGCATGAATATGATCGTGGAAGTGGAATCCTTAGCGGAGGTGCGGCAAGCCATCACAGGACACGCCGACATCATTCTGCTGGATAACATGAATCCAGCGACCGTCCGTCAAGCCATTCAGCTGATCAAGGGGCGAGCTGTCGTTGAAGTGTCCGGAGGAATTACGCTGAAGAATGTCCGCGCCATGGCGGCAGCCGGCCCAAACCGCATCTCCATCGGCGCCCTCACTCACTCAGCTCCCGCCGCGACACTCAGCCTGGTGCTCGAACCACGCCGCCAGAGTCGCTCGTGAAAGGTGAAACGCAAAACGTGAAAGATTTCGGATGAAGAGTACCCGACATTCCAATGACCTGCAGGCTGTTCAGAAAGGCCGTCCAGCAAGGCCGCAGACGAATCGAAACCGGAGGCGTACCCTCGGGGGTACATTGAGGATTTCGATGAGCCGAGAACGATGCTGGCGGACTTTATCAACAGCCTACTAGGTAACTCGTGCAACCTTCGCCACCACTCACACGAGACACGATCCACAGCACCCTATCCACCACATGGCTAGGGCGCCGCATCGAGCTATTCGAGTCTCTCCCCTCAACCAACCGGGAGGCCGTTCAGCTCGCACAGGCAGCAGTGGAGCACGGCACCGTCGTTGTCGCCGATGGCCAAACCGCCGGACGCGGGCGTCTCTCCAGAAGCTGGTTTTCTCCGGCCGGCGCCAATCTGTACTGTTCCGTCATCCTCAGTGCCGCACACCCGCCGGGACGCCTCGCAGAATGGCTCTCCTGGCTGCCGCTGATCTCTGCGCTAGCCGCAGCCGAAGCAATTGAGCAGGTCTCGTCCATCCGTGTTTCTGTGAAATGGCCCAACGATCTCCTGATTTCGGAACGAAAGGCCGGGGGAATTCTTTGCGAAAGCGGCACAGGGGCAAGGTCAGGGCCTTTCCAGACCATCGGGATCGGCATCAATGTCAACATGGATAAGGATGACTGGCCCGCAGACCTGCAAGACTCCGCCACGTCGATCTGGCAGGAACGAAAGATCGTCGTCGACCGTAACAGGCTGCTCGCGCAGCTGCTCCACGAACTCGAAGAGTGCCTCGATGCATTAACAATTCATGGAACAAGCAGGCTCGCATTGGCCTATTCCCAACGGTGTTCGACCATCGGCCGCAACGTACACGCGACATTGGCCAATGGAGAGGTCCTCGTGGGGCTTGCCGAGGGAATCGGTCAGGATGGATCCTTGCTTGTGCGACCACAGAGGGTTCAACCTGGCTCAGGAACACCGGAAATCGCCCATTTACGGGTCGCCGACATCCTCCATGTGAGAACCTAGCCAAATCACTCAACCAAACCGTACAATATCTCCTATGCTCCTCGTCGTGGATATCGGTAACACCAATATTGTCTGGGGCGTCTATGACGACCGCACCCTGGCGGCTCATTGGCGATTAGCGACCGATGTGAAGAAAACGTCGGACGAGTACGGCATCCTCTTTACCAATCTTCTCATGGCAGCAGGAATTCCCCCTCAACGCCTCTCCGGCGCCATCATCTCCAGCGTCGTGCCCGCGCTGACCGGAACCGTCGAGGACATGCTCAATCAATATTTTCATCAGCACCCCCTGATCGTCACCTCGGATACGGAGACAGGGCTCACACTCTGTTATGCCAATCCTAAGGAAATCGGCAGCGACCGGCTCGTGAATGCCGCAGCTGCGTATCATAAGTACCGACGGAATCTCATCGTCGTCGATTTCGGCACCGCCACGACCTTTTGCGCCATCACGGCAGAGGGCCACTACCTCGGAGGCGTGATCACCCCCGGCCTTGGGATTTCGGCAGAAGCCCTGTTCACGCGAGCTGCCAAACTTGCCAAAGTAGAATTGATCCGTCCGAAAACTGTAATCGGCACCGACACCGCCGGCAGCATTCAAGCCGGTTTGTTATTTGGATATGCCGGAATGGTCGATACCGTTGTCCGGCGAATGGAACAAGAGCTCGGACGCTCGGCCTATGTCATCGGCACCGGAGGACTCAGTTCCATCCTGGCAGCCGAAACCACTTCGATTCAAAAAATTGAACCGTTCCTGACTTTAGAAGGTCTTGAGCTTCTCTACCGGCGAGCCCACGGTGCTTCTCCTCCCACCATGCAGGTTTAAAGACGACCATTCCCTCCACAAGTAATTAATTTTTTTGGCCCGGTTGACTTTATGGACCCTATGGCTATCTTCACACGAATAAAGGAGTCTTTCATGGCTGAGGAACACCAGAACGCGAATACAATCGAGAACTTGGATGCTCTGGCGCCCGATATTACCTCGGCCGCAGAGGAAACCAACCTGGTCACAGATCTTCAGCTGGCTCTCGCGGCAAAGGCTGAAGAAGTAAGGGGTTTGAACGACAAGTATCTCCGGCTTGCCGCAGAGTTTGATAACTATAAACGATTGATCCAGCGGGACCAGCGCGATCAAATCCGATTCGGCAATGAACAACTGCTGAAGGAGTTATTACCAGTCCTCGACAATCTTGAACGAGCCATTAAAGCTTCACAAGAGGGGGGGGACAGCAACGTCCTTATCCAGGGCGTGGATCTCACGCTTAAGCAGTTGACGGGAGTCTTGTCGAGATTTCATGTCAAACCCGTCGAGACGGTCGGCCAGCTGTTTAATCCCGCCACACATCAATCCGTCACCTCCGTCGCGTCCAAGAAGATCCCGGAGCAACACGTGGTGGAGGAGTTTCAGCGAGGATATCTGTTGCACGACCGTATCTTACGGGCAGCCATGGTGAGCGTATCGACGGGACAGGCTGACGGCGCATTAGGAACAGACGACACGATCAGGACATCGTAATCATATCATCAAAGACAGATCTAGTGAGGAAGGAGTAGGCACATGGGCAAAGTGATCGGTATCGACCTTGGAACCACGAACTCATGCGTTTCCATCATGAGCGGCGGCGAACCAGTTGTGATCGCCAATGCAGAAGGGGCCCGTACGACACCATCCGTCGTCGCCATCACAGAAAAGGGTGAGCGCCTCGTAGGACAGATTGCGAAGCGCCAGGCGATCACGAATCCGGAGAACACGATTTTCTCAGTGAAACGCCTCATGGGCCGCAAATTCCGTAGCCAGCAAGTAACCGACGCCGCCAAGCGGCTGCCCTACAAGGTGACCGAGGGAGACAACGGCGACGCGTATGTCGAATTAAGAGGCAAGCGCTACAGCCCGCCGGAGATCTCCGCCATGATTCTGCAAAAGATGCGGCAGACTGCGGAGGACTATCTCGGTGAGAAAGTCACTGAAGCGGTCATCACAGTCCCGGCCTATTTCGACGATAGCCAGCGCCAAGCCACCAAAGATGCGGGCCAAATCGCCGGATTGAATGTCCTCCGGATCATCAACGAGCCGACCGCCGCGTCCCTTGCCTATGGTCTGGACAAGAAAAAAGACGAACGGATCGTCGTCTATGACCTGGGTGGCGGGACCTTCGACGTCTCCATCCTTGAGATCGGCGACGGCGTCTTCGAAGTCAAGTCGACCAACGGCGATACCTATCTCGGCGGCGACGACTTCGACCAGCGCGTCATGGACTGGTTGGTCGACGAGTTCAAGAAGGATCAAGGCATTGACCTTCGGAAGGATCGCATGGCCCTCCAACGCCTGAAAGAAGCGGCGGAACGAGCCAAGATCGAACTCTCCTCGTCGCAGGAAACCGAAATCAATCTGCCTTTCATCACCGCAGACGCCAACGGACCGAAACACTTGGTGGTGAAATTGACCCGCGCGAAACTTGAACAGCTGGTCGACGACCTGATTGCGCGGTCGATCGAGCCCTGCAAGAAGGCCCTCGCCGACGCCGGCGTCTCCGCGAGCGATATCAAGGAAGTTGTCCTTGTCGGTGGCATGACCCGCATGCCTAAAGTCATTCAGGCCGTCAAGGAATTCTTCGGCAAAGAGCCGCATCGAGGCGTGAACCCTGATGAAGTGGTGGCGATCGGCGCCGCCATTCAAGGCGGCGTGCTCAAAGGCGAAGTCAAGGACGTGCTGCTCCTGGACGTGACACCGCTGTCGTTGGGCATCGAGACCCTTGGCGGTGTCTTTACCAAATTGATCGAACGGAACACGACCGTCCCGACCAAAAAAAGCCAGGTCTTCTCGACGGCTGCCGACAATCAGACGGCGGTGACCATTCGAGTCTTCCAAGGCGAACGGGAAATGGCCAACGACAACAAGCTCCTCGGCCAGTTCGACTTGGTCGGCATTCCTCCCGCGCCTCGCGGAATGCCGCAAGTCGAAGTGACGTTCGACATCGACGCCAATGGCATCGTCCATGTCTCGGCCAAAGACTTGGCGACACAAAAGGAACAGTCCATCAAGATCACGGCCTCCAGCGGCTTGAGCAAGGAAGAAGTCGAAAAGCTGGTGAGAGATGCGCAGGCTCATACCGATGAAGATAAGAAGCGGCGGAAGACCGCCGAAGCCAAAAACCAGGCCGACACCCTGATCTACCAGACGGAAAAAAATCTGAGCGAGCACGGCGACAAAATCGCCGCGGAGGACAAGACCAAGATCGAGGAAGCGGTGGCCGCGCTGAAGAAAGCGATGGAGGGAACGGATCCCGGGGCGATCGAGTCCGCCACCCAAACGTTGACGACTGCGTCCCACAAGTTGGCCGAAGAAATGTATAAGAAGGCCTCGGCATCGACTGCGTCCGGCAGTACTGCCGACGCAGCAGGCGGAAATGGGGCCGGAACCGGCGAGACCAAGACCGATGAAAAGGTCGTCGACGCAGAGTTCGAAGAAGTAGACAAAGACAAGAAGTAAGTTAGAATACCGTCAGTAGACCGAGCCTCGCTAATATACGGGGCTCGGTCTTGCTGCTCTTTCACCCTGAGACATGGCAACCGTGTCCAAGCGCGACTACTACGAAACCTTAGGCGTGGATCGAACCGCGTCCGACGACGATCTCAAGAAGGCGTATCGGAAGATGGCCCGCCAACACCATCCCGATCTCCAGACGGGAGAGGCGCAAAAGAAAGCGTCAGAAGAAAAATTCAAAGAAGTCAACGAGGCCTACGAGACACTGAGCGATCAGGACAAACGCAAGCGCTACGACATGTTCGGCCATGCTGGAGCCCAACAGGGTGGAGGGCCCGATGGCTTCGGATTCGGCGGAAGCGGCTTCGGCGACGCGTTCAACGATATCTTCGAAGATTTTTTTGGGGGCCAGCGGGGCGGCACCCGCGCAGAGCGCGGCAACGACCTCCAATATAATCTGGAACTGACCTTCGAAGAAGCCGTCTACGGGAAAGAGGCCAAACTCAAAATCCCGCGATGGGAAGTCTGCGGCGATTGCAAAGGAAGCGGCGCGAAGAGCGCGGCCTCTGTTAAGACCTGCCCCAGTTGCAAGGGGGCCGGCCAGATGCGATTCCAGCAAGGGTTCTTCAGCATCACCCGTCCCTGCGGCCAATGCGAAGGGGCAGGACGGATCGTCACAGAACCCTGTCCTGCTTGCCAAGGCCGTCAGCGCACCTATCGAGAGCGGACCATCGCCGTGCACATCCCGGCAGGCATCGAGTCAGGCATGCGGCTCCGCCTCTCGAACGAGGGGGAACATGGCCTCAATGGAGGCCCGCCAGGCGATCTCTATGTGGCGATTACCGTCAAGCCGCATCCGATCTTCCGACGTGAAGGCCATGATATTCTCTGCGACGTCCCTATTCAGTTCGTCACGGCTGTCCTCGGAGGCAAGATCGAAGTTCCCACACTGAAAGGCAATACGGTGATCAAGATTCCTGCCGGCACGCAGCAGGATAAGACCTTGCGCATCAAAGGCCTCGGCGTTCCCAGCCTTAAGAACCAAAGTGCCGGCGACCAATTATTCGTCATCAAGATTCAGATTCCCACCAAACTGACCGTGCGCCAGAAAGAATTGCTCAAAGAATTTGCCAAAGAGAGCGGCATGTCGATGGAAGAAGACAGCGACGGCTTCTTCGACAAGATGAAGACCTTCTTCGAATAGCAACGACGAGCTGGAGTCTGTCCAAGTAACCTTCGTGCGAGGCAAAGGAGCTGCTGGTAGATGAGCGGCGCAAGGCTCTAAAAAACCGGAGGCGTATTCACTGGAATACGTTGAGGCTTTTTTCGAGCCGAGAACGACGCAGATGCTTGCAGATCGTTTGCCGCAGCCTATGCCTACATTCTTCGTCAACCCCGGCGTCATCACTCCCACTACGATTCGCGTAACCGGCGACCTGCTCCATCATCTTCGCGATAGTCTCCGTTTGCGCCAGGGAGACATTCTCACCCTGACTGACGGGTGCGGAACCCGCTATCGCGTGGAAGCGACTCACGTGACCTCACAGGCTCTCGACACCCGTATTATCGAACGACAGGCGGAACCGACGCGCAAGTCCACACCGATCGTACTCGGACAGTCGTTGATCAAAGGCGACAAGATGGACTGGGTCATTCAGAAGGCCACAGAACTCGGAGTTGCTGCCATTGCGCCCATTCACAGCACACATAGCGTGATCAAACCCAACCCGGAACGTCTGGAACATCAACGCTCCAGATGGGAACGTATTGCACGGGATGCGGCGCAACAGTCTGAACGATGGACCATTCCCACCATCGCAGACCCGATAGACCTGGCAGGAATCTGTCGACAGTATGCTTCGGCCTCTCTGAAAGGCATCCTCGTAGAACGTTCCAACGGTCCGTCGCTCGGGGCCACACCCTTACTACCGGATCACCATCGTCCAATTGTCTTATTGGTAGGACCGGAAGGAGGATGGGCACCGGAAGAGCAGCGACTGGCTCAGGAACAGGGCTTCCTTCCACTCGCTCTCGGACCACGAATCCTGCGGGCCGAGACCGCGGCGATCGCCGCGCTCAGTATTCTCCAATCAAGACTTGATGAGATGGAATAGGACGAGCGGTTAGCGGCCAATGGTCATGCGAACGATCGTGCCGTTTTCTCCACTAGCCCAACCCTGTGTTCCATCAGGAAAGGAGAGGCCGAACAGCGAGACCTTGGCAATCGCTCCCTGCTCTGTCCAAGTAAAACCACTATCAATAGTCCGATAGACCATGCCCCGTTCTCCTACGATCCACCCGGTCTGAGGGTCAGTAAAGCGAACGCGCAAGAGGTCGGTCAGCTTCGTGCAGGTGCGGGCGCAAGGCAGCGTACGGTCGATCCATTGGCCGCCACCGTTGGTCGTTTGAAAAATCGCGCCGGCGTTCCCAACAGCCCAACCGGTCGAGACGTCTGTGAAATACACATCGAACAGTGTGACAGCCCCCTGCGTCTCTTGCGGAATCCAGATGATCCCGCCATCGTCCGTCATCAACACGGTCCCCACTGCTCCAACCGCCGTCCCATGCTGCGCAGTGAGAAATTGTACGCCATACAGAGCTGCGCTCGTCTTACTCGCTTGATCGACCCAATGGGTCCCGCCATCCTTCGTATGAAGAATGGTTCCGTTGCCGCCGACCACCCACCCCACGCCGGGCGACACAAACGAAAGACCATAGAACGGCACTTGGCTGTCAACGGTCAGCTGATGCCACGTATTCCCCCCGTCTTGGCTCCGGAGAATCGTGCCATTGGCTCCGACGACCCAGCCCCGCTTCTCGTCGAGAAAGAAGACGGCTGAGAGGCTTGCCGTGGTGCCGCTGACAGCCTTTCTCCACTTCTTCCCGCCATCGACCGTCTTCAGAATGGTGCCGCTAGAGCCGACGGCCCAACCTAACTGCGGCGTATGAAAATAGAGCCCCATCAGGAGAGCTTCCGTGTGGCTTGCTTGAGAGGTGATCGTCAGAGGAGGGTCGGCAGTCCACGAGGGAGACGCGCATACCAGCATCAGCAACACCATGAACGCAATGCTGCCGGCGCGGGAGAGAGAGAACCATCGCCATGATCCTGGCCATCCGTATCTCACTGGTTCGTGTCGGCATCTGGGCGGTTTTTATTGAAATACCCAGGATCCGGCAATCCCTTGGCTTCAATGGTGAAGGTCCCCGCTTCTAACGTCAGCCATTTTTTCGGAGTACAACAGGTTCCGTCAGGCTGCATATCCCAGGAGCCCCGCCGCACAACGAGGGGGCCAGTGGCCAGCTCATTGAAGAACTCATTGCGCTTCCCGAGGCCATAGAGATTCCGGTGGGGCACTCGCACCACGATCTCCGTATCCGTCCAGGACATCACCTGCGCCGCAATGTTGCTGAACAGTACTTCCGTCCGCGAAACGTTTTCGCCCAATTCGATATCTTCCCGTCGCTTGTACGCCCCCTGGTTGAGACCCAAATAAGCATGTTCTGCCGTTTTTAGGAAAGAACCGAACCCTGACCCTTTAATAGTGATCAGCTCATCGAGTCCACCCGATTGCGGATTATAGGAGTCGATCTTCGGCGTCACGAGAGTAAATACCCCCGCCTCGATCTTGAGCGTGTCCTTCGTCGCGCAACAGGAACCGTCGGGATTGGGTTTTGTCGCACCTCGATACACCGTGACCGGCCCGCTCTTTGCGCTGAAAGGCACCCACACATCGATGCGATCGTCCTGCCAGCGATAGATGACGGCGCGGACACCGCCGATATCGACTCGATTCTCTCCCGTATTGAAATCAATAAACGCGTAGGGGGACGCTCCACTTTCTGAATAGAATCCGAAATGCTCCCCGCTGATTCTCAGGAGTGTGCCGATTGGAGCGGCCGGAGGCGTTAAGGCTGTCACCTTTGGCACATGAACCGTAAAGGTTCCGACTGTGCGCTCACGCCCCTGCGTAGTCAGAATGATGGGTCCGGTCTCCGCATCCATCGGGAGATGCACGACGATGGCGCTATCGGACCACTGAGCGATGCTGGCGAGATGTCCGCCGAACGTCACCTTGTCATCGGCTCCCTTCGTTGCGCCAAAACCTTGACTGAAGAAAACCACCTTCGTCCCGACCGGCCCACTGAGAGGATCGACCCGAATACTCGGAATCAGTTTCAGTGGAACAGCGTTGCTCACCTTGTACTGGACCGGCGCGCAACAAGATCCGTCCGGCAAGGGATCGGACGAGGCCAATCGAATCATCACATCACCAGACACAGCATTGGGGGGAACCTCGACTTCGATGATGTCGTCCTTCCATCGACGCGGCCTGACGACCACACCCCCGATCGTGACATCGTTGACTCCGAACATCGTATTTGGGTCGCGGGGACCAGCGGTAGCGCCGAAATGCGAGCCGGTAATTTGTATGGTATGGCCGGCTTCGATCTCCGCCGGTGTCACCGCAGTAATTGCCGGCTGCACGATTATTAACTTCCCGGCAGACATCCTGTTTTTCCCAGCCACAATTTCAACAGGGCCGGTTTGCGCTTGGAAAGGAACCTTCACCTCGATCAGGTCTGGCTCCCATCGCTGAATCAACGCGGGAAACCCACCGACAGTCACACGATTGACTTGCGCAGACCGAAATGCTCCGAACCCCTTCCCTCCAATCGATACAATGGCGCCTGGAACCGCCGTTGACGGCTGCAGCTCAAGCGCCGAAGGAGTGGCCGCAAACACGCCAACTATCAGGCTTGCCCACAAAGTTATCGCACTCAGCCCGGTGACGAATGCGCGCATGTACAGATCCTTGTCAGGCAAGAATACGATACGGATTCCCTACGCGTGACATGAAGAGTTCACACGCTGGAGGTAGAAAAACGTGGATCCTATGAAAAACGAAGGACCGACTGAACTATAACAAGTGGGTTTTTAGAGAGTCAATCCGGCGAGTTCGCGCCGGATCAGCGTTCAGAGACTGGGTGGGAGATCAGTCAGGACACGGAGAAAATCACTTCGATTTCGACAGAAGCCCCTCGAGGCAGCTCAGCGGCTCCTACTGCCACACGCGCATGACGACCAGCTTCTCCAAAAATATCGACCAGGAGATCCGAGGCTCCGTTGAGGACTTGAGGTTGTTGCACAAAACCTTCCGCCGATGCCACGTGCCCGACGACCTTCACGACGCGCGTAATTCGGTCCAACGTTCCGAGTGCCTGCTTGGCAATCGCCAGTGCATTCAGAAGAGCGAGCCTGGCTGCCTCTGTCCCCTGCTCGATAGTCAGATCACGTCCGAGCTTCCCGATGAATGCTAGCTGTCCGTCTCGCATGGGAAGAACGCCGGATAAAAACAAGAGATCTCCGGCTCGGACCGCAGGCACGTAGGTTGCCAACGGTTGTGGTGGTGCTGGCAACTCCACATGCAGTTCCTTCAGTTTGCGTTCGTAGGACATCCGGACGACCCGCGTGCTCCCTTTACCTTTTATGGTTCACGTTTCACGTCTTACCCATTACCCTGCGCGGAGGGCATCCAAAAAACTCTCGCCCACAGGAAGTTGATCCCCCAACAGCGCTTCCACAATAGTATGCCCCAGATCGGCAGCGGACGCTCTGATGCCGAGATGAACCCCATAGGCCAACTTCGGACCAGTGACCAAGAGTGGGACGTATTCTCGTGTGGGAACCAGATCAGCCTTTGTCATATCCCGTCCATGGTCGCCCGTCAGGATGAGCAGGTCGCCTGGGCGGAGCTGTTCCAATAACCCGGGAAGCCGTCGATCGAAATCATGGAGGGCCATGGCCGATTGTGCCGCATCCGACTCTAGAACATCGAGCCCGGCAAAAATCAATCCGCGTGGAACTTTTTTCAACATACCCGTGATCTCGGAAAATAATGAGGCCCAGTGCGCCACAGGCACGGAACGAGTGAGTCCACGACCGCTGAAGAGATCGCTGACTTTCCCTACTCCGATCAGGATCTGGCTCGCGCGATTGAGCACATCGAACATGGTCAGCCCGGGTGGTTCGAGCACGAACTCACGGGGTTGTGGGCCGAACCGCACTGCGCCGGCATCACCCAGAAGTGGATGAGCTGAAACACGAACAATCCCCCATGGATTCTTGAGCAACTTTCTTGCGTCGCGGCAGCGCTGGAAAAACTCGTCCCGGCGCATGACCCTTTCATGCCCCGCCACATGGCAAGTTCGTCGTCCGTCTGTCCAGACGATCAGCGCGCCGGACGACAGATGCTCCGCCTCGCATTCGCGTAATATGGCGACGGCAGATGAGCGGCGATTGACGATGACCTTGCGGCCAAATGCCTGTTCAAGGACCGCGACCATATCAGGAGGAAACCCGTCGGGATAGTGCGGCCCGGCAACATCAGTCAGATGACCGGCCATTTCCCAGTAGCCTGCGACAGAATCCACCTCTTTCGAGAGAAAACCAAGACGACCGAAACACCCTTCCGGTTGCCCCATCGTCCGTACACCTTTGATCCCCGTGATATGTCCAAGCCCGAGCGCTTCCAGCGTGGGGAGGCTGAGACCCTCAACCGCATCGGCCAGATGAGACAAGGTGTTGGACCCTGCATCGCCATATTCCAACGCATCGGGCAGGGCCCCGACACCGAGGCCATCGATCACCAGCACAATGACACGAGTAATCATGGGCGCACTATAGCAGAAGCCAGACGTAGGGTTAAGTGTTGAGTGCTGGGCTAGAAGGAAACACTCGTAGCCCGATGGCTGAGAGCTGACGTGTTCGGAACTTCGATCGCCGACATTCGGATTATCAACTTTGAACGTTAGCCTTCAACCTTCAGGCTGCGGGACCATTCGCCCATGATCGCGAGACTTGCGCTGGTGCCGATCCGATCCGCACCGGCCTCCAGCATGGCCAGCGTGGTCTTCCAGTCTCTAATTCCTCCGGAGGCCTTCACCTTGACGCGACCGGCCACCGTCTCTTTCATCAGTCTCACGTCTTCGACTGTCGCGCCGGCGGGGCCGAAACCGGTCGATGTCTTCACATAGTCCGCTCCCGCCTCCACAACCAGTTGGCAGGCCGTGCGCTTTTCCTGCTGTGTCAGATAACATGTTTCAAGTATGACTTTATGTTCGATGCCTGGAGTCGCATTCACCACTTCAGCAATGTCTTGCCGCACATACTCACGATCCCCTGACTTGAGCCGGCTCACATTGATGACCATATCCAGAACTTGCGCGCCGCGCGCGACCGCTTCAACGGCTTCAGCAACTTTGGTCTTCGTCGTATGCCCACCCAGAGGAAACCCGATAGGGATGCCGACACGAATCGCCGTACCGGACAGTGCAGTCACCGCTTCATCCACGTAGCAAGGCGGGACGAAAATTACGGTAAATCGATGCTCCTTCGCTTCCTGGCACAATCGTAAGACGTCGCTCTTTGTGGCGTCGGGGCGAAGCACCGTGTGGTCGATGAGGCTCGGTACATTCCATTCGGACATCGATTACGACACTCCTGCTTTCTGGCTAAGAGCCCCCTCTCCAGGAACGATTAACGTCTGGGAACGCGCCCCTCGACGAAAGGGCCGCTTCTGATATTTTTCCACTGCCTTGTTGTGCTCGATCAACGTCGCGGAAAACTGATGCGTGCCATCGTTCCGGGAGACAAAGTACAAGGAGTGAGAATCGGATGGATACAGCGCCGCGCGAATCGCTTGAATGCCCGGATTGGCGATCGGCCCAGGCGGCAGTCCCTGCACCCGATAGGTATTGTAGGGGCTGGGGCTGGACAGGTCTTTTTTGTGTATATTTCCATCGAATGCCGGCAAACCATAAATGACGGTCGGATCGCTCTGCAATGGAATGTGCTTCTTAAGCCGGTTGTGAAACACCGCGGAAATTTCAGGCCGCTCACTGCCGGACCCGGTTTCTTTTTCGATCACAGAGGCAAGCGTCAGCATTTCGTGCATGGTCATCTTGAGTTCTTGCATTCGAGCATGGAGATCCGGTCCAACCTCCTGCCGCAACTGCTCGACCATGGCCACCAACACCTCTCGCGTCTTGATCCCACGGGGAAACTTATAGGTGTCGGGATAAAGATATCCTTCTAGTGTCTCGGCCTTCACGCCGAGCGACGAGATGAAGGTCTGATCTTTTGCCAACCGGAGAAACTCCGCGCGATCCACGAAACCATCTTGAGCCGCCACTTCGGCGATTTGCGCGATGGTCAGTCCTTCGGGAATCGTCAGCGGATGGAGCACCACGTGACCGTTGAGCAGGATCGCGAGAATTTCCGCCGGAGTCATGCCGGGATTTAATTCGTACTCGCCTGCATGGACCTTCCGATCGGCGGATTGAGATTTTCCTGAATAGACAAAGAACGCGCTGGTCTTGATCAATCCTTCGCGCTCAAGCATGGTCGCGACCTGCTGAAACGTCGCCCCGTCAGGGATCACGACCACTTTCGAAGGAGGGTGCTCTTCGGCAGGAATAACCGGGCCTTCAGCCCAGCGAATCGTCTGGTAGGCCCCGACGCCAAGTGCGACCGTTGCGACCAGCAGACATCCGAGGATGATTCGTAGCTTCATGAGGTGGCTCTACCGTTTCTCCGTCACCATGCTCATCCACCCAGAACTCCGGCTCTTTTTTCAGTGCCGGTTCAAGGCTTGCCAGATAGCTCTGGAGCAGAATCGAAGCGGCGATGCGATCAACCACACCCTTCCGCTTTTTCCGGCTGACATCGGCCGCGATCAAGAGGTCTTCTGCTGCCTTCGTCGTCAACCGTTCGTCCCACAGAATAACTGGGACAGGCACTCCCTGTTCCAAGCGAACCTGAAATTCACGCATCGCCTGGATTGCCGGACCTTCACGGCCATCCAATTGAATGGGAAACCCCAACAGAACCTGCCTAACCTCATGCGTTCCAACGAGAGACGCGATATGGGCGATGTCCCGGTCCAACGAGCGCCGATTGAGGGTTTCGAGCGGTTGGGCGGTCCAGCCCAATTCATCGCTCAGGGCCACCCCAATCCGCTTGGTCCCATAGTCGAGTGCGAGAACTCGTTTACCCTGCATTAGTGTACCGCTGTATCATACGTTCGACCAGTCCAAAGACCTTTTCCAACGCGGCATCCAACTTGGCCGGGTCCTTTCCTCCCGCCTGCGCCATTTCAGGACGCCCGCCGCCTGTGCCGCCCACTTCCGCTGCCATCTCCTTGATGAGATCGCCCGCCTTCAACCGGGCAATCAGATCTTTCGTCACGACGACCAGTAACGAGACCTTGCCCTCGTTCACGGCGCCTAACGCCACAACACCGCTCTTCAGCTTATCTCGCAACTGATCGGCCAGCGCGCGCATCCCGTTCACATCTAATCCATCCGTCCTTTGCACATGCACCTGCACGCCCGCAATGGTTTTTGCCGTGGCCTCGACCGCTGAACCGCTGGCCATTTTCAATTTTAGCTCTTCGAGCTCGCGTTCTTTGTCTTTCAGCTGCGTCATGACCTTGCGTGTTTTGACGACCAACTCGGACTGGCCGACCTTGAGCAAGTCCGAGAGTTCCCGAATGTCTGTTTCCAGTTTTTTCATGTGCGCGAGCGCCCCGCTGCCGGTCTGAGCTTCGATCCGGCGCACACCGGCCGCGACGCCGGTCTCCGACACAACCCGGAACAGCCCAATGTCCCCCGTATGCCGGCAGTGTGTCCCGCCACAGAGCTCCTTGCTGAAAGACTCGACGGTTACCACCCGCACTTGCTCGCCATACTTGTCGCCGAAAAAAGCCAGTGCGCCCTTGGCCACCGCATCCTGAATGCTCATGACTTCTGTCCGAACTCGTTCATTTTTTCTAATCTCGTCGTTCACCGTCGTCTCAATGTCGTCAATGTCGCGGGACGACAATGGCCTGAAGTGGGCAAAGTCAAACCGTAGCCGGTTCGGACCGACCAATGAGCCATATTGTTTGACGTGCGGCCCCAGCATATCGCGCAACGCGGCATGGACCAAATGGGTGGCGGTATGGTTGCGTTGAGCGTCCTGCCGCGTCGTGGCATCGACCGTCATGCGCAGCTGCTCGCCCTCGCGAATCCGCCCTTTCGTGACAGTCCCCTTGTGTAGAATCATGCTCGGAGCCGGCCTCGTGGTTTCCTTGATCTCAACCCGCCCATCCTGGCCCATTAACAGGCCCCGGTCGCCGACCTGCCCACCGCCTTCGGCGTAGAACGGCGTCACATCAAGAACGATTTCAATCTCGTCGCCTTCCGCCGCTTCCTTGACCAACCGGTCGCCTTTCAAAATCGCCTTCACGATACTTTCGCTCTCCAGGCGATCGTAGCCGATAAACTCCGTGGCTCCGAGACGCCCCGCCAATTCCGTGATTGCAGGCCGAGCCGTCTCCTGCTCAAACCCGCCGGTTTTGCGCGCACGGTTCCGCTGTTCTTCAATGGCTTGATCAAAGTCCGCCTCATCCAGTGTCATCCCCTGCTCACGGCATGCCTCACTCATCAAATCCATCGGGAACCCATAGGTGTCGTAGAGCTTGAACACGTCAGAACCAGTGAGAACCTTGCTCCCCGACGAGCGTGCTTTCGCCATCATGTCGTTCAAAATCGGCAAGCCTTGATCGAGCGTGGCGATGAACCGTTCCTCTTCGCCTCTCGTCGCCTCGGCAATCGTCGCAGCAGCGCTTCGAACTTCTGAATAGACCCCGGCCATCTGGGTGACGACCGCTGCCGTCAGCTCATAGAGAAAGGGCTCGACAATGCCCAGCAATCGTCCATGCCGCGCGGCCCGGCGAAGAATCCGGCGCAGCACATAGCCACGCCCCTCGTTCGAGGGCAATACACCATCAGCCATCAAGAATGTGATCGCGCGAAGATGGTCCGCCACAACACGCATCGACCGATCGGTCGTCTCTTGCTCCCCATACCGAACTCCAGCCCTGGAGGCCACGGCGCTCAGCAACGGTGTGAACACGTCGCTGTCATAGTTGCTGTAGACGCCCTGCGCCACCGCCGCCAGCCGTTCCAATCCCATACCCGTATCGATACTGGGCTTGGGTAACGGGTGCAACTTCCCCGCGGCGTCCCGATTGAATTGCATGAAGACGAGATTCCAGATCTCGATGACCCGGTCGCCCTCACCGTTCGGCCGATCGTCGCCCGGCACCGACGGTCCCTGGTCGAAATGCAGTTCCGAGCAGGGCCCACAGGGTCCGGTATCGCCCATCTGCCAAAAATTATCTTTCTCGCTGCATCGCACGATCCGTGAGGCCGGGACCCCGACCTTCTTCCACAGCTGGTCCGCCTCGTCGTCATCACGGAAGATCGTCACCCACATCCGATCCTGCGCCAAACCGACCGTCTGAGTTAAGAACTCCCAGCCGAACCGGATGGCGTCTTCCTTAAAGTAATCGCCAAAAGAAAAGTTCCCCAACATTTCGAAGAATGTATGGTGGCGTCTGGTATAACCGACATTTTCCAAATCGTTGTGCTTGCCCCCTGCACGGAGACACTTCTGCACAGTGACTGCTCGCTTGTAGGCGCGCAACTCTTCGCCAAGAAATACACGTTTAAACTGATTCATCCCGGCATTGGTAAAGAGCAACGTGGGATCGGCCTGAGGAATCAAGGCGGAACTCGGCACGGCCTGATGGCCATGCTGCTCGAAATATCGAATGAAGGCTTGCCGCAATTCTTGTGTGCTGTTCTTCATGCTATGGACTGTCTTCGCTTTCTTCCCGCATCAGCGGCTCCATCACTGTCTCAATGGTGTCTTCGTCAAATCCTCGTTGGTTCAAGATTCTCGCTATTCGACCAAGCGTCTGTGCCGAGTTGGCCTTTCCGACCATCCTGACTACCTGCATAGCCAAGTCGATTTCACTCACCTTGCGATAGGCAGCCTTCAGTGTGGCGAGGACGATGGGCTCAGGACAACCGGTGGCGAGCAGTTCGTCTTGTAAGCGTGCACGTCCCATCGGCATGCGTGCGAGTCGTCGATCGACCCACCTCGCAGCAAACGCAACATCGTCGAGGTATTTCAACGATGTCAGCCGTCGAACTGCGGCTTGTGCTTGCGCAGGAGACGCCCCTTTCGCCGCGAGCAATCGTTCGATCTGGGCCCTCGTGCGATCACTGCGAGCCAGCGCACGCACCGCGAGTTGCAGCCACCGATCGGGAGTAGATGCCGTCTTGCCTATAACTCGCCTACTCACGTGTCTAAGAAGACCGTTATCTAGTTTGTCTGGTCTGTTTGGTTTTTTTGGTTGAACGAGACCAACCAGATGAACCAAATAAACAAAACAAACCAAAGAGACCTATTTAGACGCCAACCTTGTGGGGTCGCCGCTCTTCGCGCTTATCCTCAGTCTTTTTTTCGTCTTTCATCGGTACGGCAGAGGGCTTCTCAGGCGCACGCCCTGGCAGACCAGCCAAATCACGCAGCTTTCCTTCAATTTCACGCGCTAAAGGCTGATTACTCATAAGAAAATCTCGTACTGCATCACGCCCCTGCCCTAACCGTTCGCCCTGATAGGAGTACCAGGCTCCGGACTTCTCCACCACTTTCTTTTCAACCCCGAGATCGACCAATTCGCCGGTTTTCGAAATGCCCTGCGCAAACATGATGTCGAACTCCGCCTGCTTGAACGGAGGCGCCATCTTATTCTTCACTACCTTCACGCGCACTCGGCTTCCGGTCACTTCTTGCCCCTCCTTGATCGATTCAATGCGACGGATATCCAACCTTACGGATGAATAGAACTTGAGCGCATTGCCGCCGGTAGTCGTTTCCGGGTTGCCGAACATCACACCGATCTTCATCCGAATCTGATTGATGAAGATCAGGGTCGTCTGCGATTTGGAGATGGCCGCCGTCAATTTACGAAGTGCCTGTGACATGAGCCTCGCCTGCAAACCCATATGGGCATCACCCATTTCACCTTCGATTTCGGCTCTCGGCACGAGGGCTGCCACAGAATCCACCACAATGACATCAATCGCCCCGCTCCGGACGAGCGTCTCGGCAATTTCCAACGCCTGCTCACCAGTGTCGGGCTGCGATACCAACAGATCGTCCACTTGCACACCCAGCTTCTTGGCATAGGTCAAATCCAACGCATGTTCTGCATCGATGAAGGCAGCAGTGCCACCGGCCTTCTGCGCTTCCGCAATTACATGCAGGGTCAACGTCGTCTTGCCTGAGGATTCGGGACCAAAGATCTCGATCACCCGGCCACGTGGAAGCCCGCCGACGCCAAGCGCGATATCGAGGCCGAGTGATCCAGTCGAAATTGCGGGAATATCTACTGAAGCATCGGCTCCTCCCAGCTTCATGATGGCCCCCTTCCCATATTGCTTCTCAATTTGGGACAGGGCCAGATCCAGTGCACGCTTCTTGTCGTCTTTTTCAGCCATATGTACTCCTCTTGTGATAGAGAGATCGGAGGCGATTATACCCAAGTTAGGCGAAAGAAACCTAGTCCGAGTTTGAGGCTGAAGGCTGAAGGCCGACGACTGAAAACCGAAGATCGTGAGTCAGATTCGAAGTTCCGAGCACTTCAAACCTTCGGCCTATCAACCTTCAGCCTAATCATCAGCCTATTCCCACCATTTCATTGACCGGCACACAAGATCGAGATACAAGTACCCTATGCCTTCAACTCTTATCCCCAATACAAGCGACCATAAACCAACCGTTCTGATCGTCGATGATGAGACAGCCCCTCGCGCAGCCCTCACGCAAATTCTTCGGCAGGACTTCACCATTTTCACCGCGGAGAATGCACATGCAGCGCTAGCCGTCCTCGACAACCACGGCGTCGATCTCGTCACGCTAGATCTAAACTTGCCCGATCGCTCCGGATCAGACCTTTTGCACGACATCAAGCTTGCGCATGCCGAGACCGAAGTCATCATGGTTACAGCCTATGGCAGCCTTCAGTCAGCGATGGATTGCATTCGCCAGGGCGCAGCCGGTTTTCTCCTGAAACCGTTCAATGCTTCAGAATTGCTGGCCATTTCCTTGCAGACCGCTCAGAAGAAACTGCGCCTCGATCAACTACGCCCGCTCCTCACCAATTCGACGACACTCTGGGGCCCGGAGCCGGCCTGTACTGAGGCTTGGAAGGCTCTCGTCAACGACTACACCAGCATAAATCGTACGGGATCGCTCTCGGCATCGCATCACGATGCGGCATCGCCCTTAGTTCCCCTGATCTCCGATCTTTTAGAAGCCAAGGATCGTCATCTACTGAACCATGGAAGCCGCGTCAGTTTTTATGCCACGCTTGTCGCCAATAAACTCGGTCTCCCCTTCGCCGAACAGCAGTCGCTTGCGCTCGGGGCGCTCGTGCATGATCTCGATATGATCAGCATCGTGAACACTCGCACATTGAACATGGAATCCGACCAACAGGTCCATTGCCCCGACCTCGGCGCGCGGATGGGCCGAGCAATGGGATTACCGCCCGATGCCGTGCAAATTATCGCCCTCCATCACGAGCGATGGGACGGAACAGGATATCCCTTCGGCTTACGAGAGGACCGAACACCTCTGCTCGCCCGTATTGTCAGCATCGCCCAAGTGTTTGACGACATGACTGCCGAAAAACCGGAACGAACCTCCCTCCCCATCAACGAAGCCCTGCAACAGATCGAACAGCTGGCAGGCTCCGCCTTCGACCCCACACTGACTGAACTCTTCTGCCGCACCATGCGAGAGCAGCCCCCGCAGCAGTAGAAGCCAGGGACCCAGACTGAAGGCTGCGCCTTCGACCCATGCCTGTCTCGCCCCGCACTTCCTGCGCAAGAGCGTCTGAGGATCAAATCAGATTCAGCCAGAATCGTTTTAGATGCAGACAAACTCCTCTATTTGAGCCACCCACTGAACGGATGCACTGTGGTACCCCAGCAAACACCGCTCTAATCCCATCGTTTTGAATCTTGCTCCGATCCCACGGCAACCCGACAAGGCTCTGGTCCAATACTTGCCTAATACAAGTAATAACCCCAACATATAATGGACGGACCTTGACAGGAGCAATCGGGCTGTGCGACTTACTCCACAACTAAATACACGTATTGTTCTTAACAGGTAGGAGGACGTCCGAGCCAGGAGTAAAAAGATCCCTCACAGGTTGCCGATCATCGGTCCATGTAGTGCATAAGTTAGAGATGTGCTAGTTGGCTCACCGAATGCTTTGACAGGCTTCTGGAGAAAAGACTGGAGGGCACATGGCGTTCATCACACCAGAAAACATAGTCCGGCCAGTCATCAATGGGCGAAAACAGTCGCAGGGTCTGCGGCAACAAGGCACTACCGGTGTCATTCTCTTTACAAGCACCGGGCAACTGCTGTTCATGAACACCGAAGCGCAGGCCTTTACCCGACAACTACAACCACTCTCGACCAGAGAAAACGGTGCCTGTCTCATTCCCGAACAGATCCATAGCATAGTCCACGACCTCATCGGTCACTTGATGTGCTGCAATCATCCCAAAGATTGCGAGTCTATCCAAGTGGAACGGCTCTGTTTTACCAACGATCAACGGCTCCTCCTACGCGGGTTTTGTATTCCCGATGAACCCCTCGCACGGAATAGCAGATTCCTTGTTATTGTGGAGCAGTTGAATCACCAACGGCTCGAATGCCCGAACGCCAATATGCAGCAACGCTATCATCTGACCGAACGCGAGCAAATGGTCATCATTTATCTCATGCTCGGATTTACCAACAAAGAAATTGCGAACCGGATCAACCTGAGCGAATACACCGTCAAAGAGCATCTCAAACGGATCATGCACAAAACCCAGACGACTACCAGAACCGGCCTCTTGGCTCGCATGATTTTTCCGACACCTGAAGGGGCCGTCCCCGAAGTCCTTTCCGGATCGAGAGAAGTCGATCATCATTTTCCGCACATTCCACGTTGAAGCTTGTTCATTCGGTCTGTCTGGTCTATTTGGTCTGTCTCGTCCGGGAGCGCCGATAGACCGAGCTTATCTCAGGCGTGCAGATGGATGATCGCCGTACCTTTAATCTCGAACTCTCTACCCCTTAACCTTCTATCAACGTGCCGAACTTGGCACACGTGCGAGTCTCTCCTCGACCCCGCGCACAAACGCGTCTGTGGTCTTGGAATCTGGGCGTAGCGCCGGCTGATCTGTTTGGGCCAATTCAGATGTGATCGCTTCACGCACCTGCTCTTGCTCTTGTTGCGACCTCACCTGCTTCCAGCCCTTGCGCTCGATGCATTGGTTCATCGCTGTAAAGACCTGGCTCACAAATTCCGGATGCGCTGCAGGACTCTGTCGATAGGCAAGAGCCGCCGGGCTCTGATCGATCTCCAAGGTGCAAGCCTCCCGATCTTCCAGCAAGCTATGCGGGCTGCCGGCGTTCTCAAACATCGGCTCGCCGCAAGCGGCCAGCAAGGCCATGGCGGCAACAAGGAACCATCCCTGGCTGCCCCACCTGGATAGTCTGTGACACACTTGTTGCCGCCAAATCATTCCTTCGTTTCCGGTTTTACTTTGTTAGCTCCGATACCTGTGCCCTGGCAGCCGTGAGAGCCAGCTCCTCGTCAATCACTTGCACGAATTTTTCGAAAGGTTGGGCGCCGGAGAGCGGTCGCCCGTTAATGAAAAACGCGGGCGTCCCGGACATACCAAGCTTGGTCACTTCATCGATGTCCCGCTGCACTGCATCATGGTGAACACTTTGGAAGAGGCAGCTCGCAAACTTCTCCGTATTGAGACCGACTCGTTCAGCATAGCGCTTCAGATCATCCTCTGCGGCTTTGGGGGCTTGTTCAAACAGCACATCGTGGTACTCCCAAAACTTGCCTTGATCCTGCGCGCACCAAGACGCCTCAGCCGCACTCCTCGCTTGGGGATGCAGGCCATCGAGCGGCAGATGCCGGAAGAGCAGCCGGATCTTGCCAGGGTATTTCTCAAGCACCTTGGTCAGCGTCGATTGCACCCGCTTGCAAAACGGACAGTGGAAGTCCGAAAACTCCACGAGCGTCACTGGAGCATCTGCTGTCCCACGAATCGGCGCCCCATCGGTTGATACCTGCACGCGCACGACCGGAGGCGGCTGAAGTCGATCCACCACTGTACCCTGCGCCCGAAGCACTTGGACGAACTGCGCCCGTTGCTCCGCCAATTTTCGCTGTTGTAGCGACGCTCGAATCTTGTCCCGAACTTCAGCTCCCTCACCCTTTAGCTGGGACCTATTTTCTTGAATGAACGCTTCGATCTCCGTTTCCGTCACCAAGCCAACCTTGGCCGTGACCTCGGCATCCAGCAACGCCGCAATCGAGACTCCCCGCTTCCCCGCCTCCTGCGCGAGGAGCCGTTGCGCAATCAGCCCATCGAGCTGTTCCCGCTTGAGCGAGTAGATCTGCTCCTGCAGCTTCGTCAGCTTGACACCAAGAGCCTGATCGAGATCCTCAACCGTCACCGTCTCCCCGTTCACCTCGGCCAATGGAACACCCATTTCATTCCCCGCTTGCGCCGGGGACACGACGAGGGCGAGTGCTAGGGCCAAGGCGCACCTAGTGAGACAGGACTTATGCTGTGGAAATATGATCATGGCATTCGGAAAAATGGACAGCGAAACTCTCTGTTCCCCACCTCACGGACGCAGCCCCGATTCCTCTGCCGGAGGATGGAACGCACTGGATTGATCAGCCGCTCTTCGAACAGGAACTCACTGCACTCAGCTTCTGCGTCAACCGCCAGCACCCGTTTGACGCTCCTCAGTGGCAACAGAGGCTCGCGACGGCTATGGGACTTGAATTCACCTTACGCCGGCGTGGCCGCCCGCCGAAAGAAAAGTAGCCTGTCCCCTTTTCCCCCTTTTCTCTTCATAGCTTTCATGGGAACAAGTCTGGAAGCGTGGTTTCGGTACAGTCATACGGCAACTTTGCGCCGAAGAAGAAATCTTGCGGATTTGGGAGCACGCACGAAAGGACGGGCGTTTTTGCGCCTGGGACTATATCGTAGTGATTAGTGTTCCCATCAGGAACACCAGGAGTCAAGGGACCACTTACGTCTCTCCAGGCGAAAGTAAAAGTATTGGTAGAGGTCTTGGGGTCTGTCGCGCTCGAACATCGGTTAACAGGTCCTGAAGTGGCAGAAATCGAAAAAACAGGACCACTATCCGTGGCATCGAGTTTGGGATCGCACGTACAGATGTGAAGTCCCTGATCGCTGTCACAATAATATAGGAAGCCCTGCACCTTCAGTGCGATTGGTGTCACATCAATGGGCACCCAGTTTTTGCCCTCATTGCCGTTGACGCCCCCGTTGGGACAAAACCTCTGGATTGCTGCACAAGCTGAATCAAGCTGACACTGCTCAGGTGTGTATTCTGGATGGATCCCTGCGGGGAGGATTTCACCAGTGGCGAATACGTACTTGCCTTTCTTATCGACGAGAGCTGGCTTCTCCGCATCTGAACCCGATAAATCAACGTCACTAGGAAGGAACGCTTTCCCAGGACCTGCGTTGCCTCCACTATTCCGACATATCAATAATACTCCTTGTGAATTGTCCGGTTTAACCACTACATAGGCCGTGGTTGTGGCGCCCTGGGTATTACCGCCTCCCTCGACTTCCACGCTACCCGTATAAACGCAACTACCATTTACAAGCTTAAAACCTGTTTGACACTTCAAGCTGATGACTAACGCGTGCACTTCGACGGGCATCCAGAATGCAATTCCTATAATCATCAGGCACATGGCAATAATGCATTTCTTCAACATATTGTCCCCCATATTGATGTGAATTTGTTATCCCTCACGGTAAAAATTCATCTTCTTAAACTACTTCAAGGAAGCGCAATGGTGATTTTGAAGAACACCAGTCGGTCCGGTTGGATAATCGGATTTCTCCAGTCGGTGTTGAAATAGTTAAACTGCTGATCAAAGAGATTCTTTACGCCGACCGTGATCAGTCCGTACCGTTCCTGGATCCGGTATCCCATCATCGCATCCGTGAGCCAAAACGTATCGTGGCCAGATACTCGGGTCCCGGCTGGATCGGCCAAAGTTTCAAAGGTTCCACTTTGGTTCCAATAAGTCTCCGTTACATTGACGATGAGCCCGGATGGATGGAAAAAACCCACCGACAGGGGCACTCGGCTGGTATAGAGCTGCGCGTCGGAGAACTGGCCGGCTGATGGCACACTGTTAGCATATTGGTCGTACTGATAACTGGCTCTGAGTGCTACCCAAGGGTGGGGCGCGTAATTGAGGTAGCCAATAGCCTGATACCAGTCATTCGTATTCGTAAACTGCACCGTCGGATCCACGGCATTGAAAATTGGAATATTGACCGTTCTATAGGAACCTTCGACGCCCCCAAATAATGTTTTTGAGAACTTCTGATTGACAGCTCCCCCATAGCGCCATCCCTCAGAAATAGCGGTGTCATCGTAGAATTGGTTGAAGCCTGCCACCTGGGTCGGTTCGATCGTCTGTTCATTCAGCGCGAGTCCTTTCAGGGCTCTGAACGCCGCTAACCGAATCGTGGTGTTCGGGTGAGGTTGATAGAGAAGACCGAATTTGGGATTGAATTGACTCGTCGAGTTGGCTGAATTTGGTCCTGGCACGTTCGCAGGCGATCCTACAACATAGTCCTGACTGCCTCCCGCGATCAATGTCAGATTCTCTATGGGCTTGAAGTAGCCGTATGCATAGGCATTATAATGTTGGTATTGCAAAGGAAGCCCTTGATTCACCAATGTAAAAGGCCCACCGAGATCCAGATCGACTCTGAACGTGGGATGCCCGTTTTGATGCGCATAGCCTGCGCCAGTCACCAAATTAAAGTTTTGAATGCGCAACAAGTGTTGAATCTCTGCCTTATAAGTGTCCTGTTTGTATTGCTTTCCATCAATTTGAATAAATGTGATTGGACACCCAGGGGCACAAGGGTCAGGCGCATTCGGGGGTGCAAATGTTTGTTGTTGCGAACTTTTTAAGTAGGTGAAATTTACCAACAGGGTAGAATTTGGCGTAAAGCTGTGTCGACCGCCAATGCGGAACGTATTTCTCGCTTCAGCATCTATAAGGTTTGGTTGAAAATTATTGTCAAAGAACCGTTGCTGGACGTCGCCGGTTTGGAGATTGCGATAGCGATATTCCGCTTGAATGCTCGTCTTGGACGAAAGCTCATATTGCAGAAAGACATTGGCGTTGCTATCCCGTTGGAGCGCATTCGTCCTCCAACCCTCCGTATTGAAATTAGAAAAACCCGCGCTGAAAGAAAGTTTTCCTAAGATGCCAGCGACGATACCTTCTCCCGCTCCTGTTGAGTTGTTTCCGGCCATGCCGCTGGTTAGAAGGGTCAGCCGGTCGCGGTTGACCATCAAGGTGTTGAACTCGTTGAAGGATGTCCCGGTAGGACCCAATGAACTGAGAAGTAACAGATTGCTGACCGCCTGAGAAGGCGCAATCGGTGTGATATTGATCGGCTGCAACAACTGTGATCGTAGCAACTCGCTGGTCCTTGCCACTTCAGAACGCTCCCGCGAGGCATAGGTATCGGCCAAGAATCGAGCGGCGGTGTAGCTGCTTGGATCTTGTGTAATCGAGGTCCAGCCTTCCACCAACGCCACCTGCTCGAATCCTAGATCGGTGTAGATTCGACCTAAGCTGGCGCTTCTGGCCGCCAAATCCGAATCCATCTGTAACTGCGACCGGTAGACCGCCCGGTTCTTATTCAGTGCAATAGCCGATTCCATATCCTGGAGGGCTTCGACCGGTCGGTTCGTAAGTTGTTTCTGCAGCGCGTCATAGAAGAATGGTGTCGGATCTTTAGGATCCAACTCCTTGGCGTTCTTGTATTCTCGTTCAATCAGATCAGTGCGCTTTTCTTCGAAATAGGCTTTGCCCAAATAGCTCCGGATCATCGCGTTGTTCGGGTCCAAGCTGGCTGCAACTTCCATCTCACGCCGACCTTCCTCTACCTTTCCTTCACGGAACTTGGCCAAGCCGAGTCCCAACCTGGGCATGGCATCGGCCTGATCGAACTCAATCGCTTTTGTAAATGCTGTCTTGGCCTCCGTCGTCTTCACTTGCAATAAGTACGCGAAGCCCAGGACGGTTTGGGTACGGGAAATGTTCGGATTGATGGCTACGGCCTTCTGCGCTGCCTCCAGCGCTCCGTCCAATTCGCTGAATGACGCCCGCAACTCAGCGAGCCTGGCCCAGGCCAGCGCATTGTCGGGATGGGCCGTAACTTCCTCTTCCAACGTCTTCCTGGCGCCATCCAAATCGAACCGGGCCTGCTGCGCATAGGACAATGCCGTTTTGGCCGCCGCAGAGGTCGGATCAGCTATCACGGCTTGTTGGGCCAAGGCCAGCGCCTTGTCCTTGTCGTTCTGCACGACGGCAATCACCGATTGCAGCGCCAACGCCTCACTGTTCTTGGGATCGAGCTTCAGCGCACGATCAATGTCAACGATGGCTTCATCCACACGCCCGACGGACAACGACCGTGCCGCTCTACTCGCCAGCGAACGTGGATCGTCTTCCTTCACTGCTGCGTCAGGAGACAGGTCCATCACCGGTGGATAGTAGAGCGCCCACTGCACGGCATCGCGCGGCTTCACGACGGTTTGATACGTCGGCGCTTTGCCCTTCTCTGCCACCACCGATTGCCCATCGGTGAGATTCAGCGTGCCGCTCTCATTCGCCGCGACGACCTTGCCTTCAAAAATGGTGAC
>Ga0134127_10000617_pt1 | contig 31128 bp, 26 predicted proteins | sample KB31753_FD_96459 | JGI IMG/M metagenome (GOLD analysis project Ga0134127, IMG submission 96459) | Terrestrial soil microbial communities with excess Nitrogen fertilizer from Kellogg Biological Station, Michigan, USA - KB3-175-3 | ecosystem: Environmental > Terrestrial > Soil > Unclassified ...
GCCAGCGCGAGCCCGATCCCGAGCACCAGGCCGGCGACGAGAGCAAGCGCCACGTTGAACGCCGGGCCCGGGCCGGCCGGCCGCGTCGGGACCACCGCGGAATCAACCACCGTTCCGCTGGCCTGGCCCGCATCGCTCGTCGTCCTGCTCTGGGTGAGGCGCTGCGCCACGGCGTCATAGGCCTGGCGGGCGGACTCGACTTCCCGCTGCAGGATCGCGACCGTATTGCGGTCGCTCTTCATCTTGAGCACGCGGCCTCTCTGTTGCTCGAGGGCGGAGCGCAATGCGCCCTCGCGTTGCGGCGCCACGTTCGAGTTTGCCATCGCGCCCTGCGCCGCCGCGCGCATCTCCTCATTGAGCTGCCCGCGCAATTTTTCCAATTCGGTCGAGGCGGCCAGGTACTGGGGATGATTGGGCCCTATCCTCTTCGAAAGATCGCTCAGCTTGGCTTCCCGCTCCGCCACGCCTTGCCGCAACTGCTGCACGACGGGGCTCGTCCAGACGTCCCCGGGAGCGCCGCTGGTGCCGCCGCTGGAGAGAAATTCACGCAATTGCCGCTGCCGCGCCTGGCTCTCGTAGGATTGCGACTGCGCCATCGCGAGTTGCGCCGAAATTTCGTTGAGCCGGCCGGTTTCGAGATCCAGCCGCTCGTCCGTCGCCACGATGCCCTTTTTTTGCTGAAACGTCGCCAGCTTGGTCTCCGCCTGCTCGAGATCCCGCCGCAGCCCCTTGATCTGCTCGTCGAATTCCTTGGTGTCCTGTTTTGCGGGGGTCGTTCTCAGCGACAGGACGGTGGCGAGATAGCCCTGGGCGAACGCATTAGTGACGGCGGCGGCAAACTCGGGGTCGGGCGCCGCATACGTAATCCTCACCACGTAGCTGTCCCGGCTGGATTTCACGGTGAGGTTCCGCAGCAGGCGGTCGGCAATCCAGTCCTTTAAATTGAGAGTCCCCCCTTCCCCCTGTTCGTCGGTCGCAAGCAGGCTGGAAATTGTCCACCACGCGCGCTTCAGCACGTTCGACTCCGCCACCAGGCTGCCGATGTCCGGCCGCTGATCGAGCTTGAGTTGCTCGACCACGCGAAGCGCGACCGCCGGGCTCGTAAGTATGTCGATGTGGGTCGAGATGACGTCACCGGGCTTGCCCGGCGCAGCGGCCGCACTGGCATTCTGGTATGCCGCCTTCTGCTCGACCATCAGGCTGGCAGTCGCCTGATAGCGCCTCGGCAGCGCCATCGAAATGGCGGCGACCACGGCCACCACGGTGATCACCACCGTCAGGATCAACCCCTGCCGTGCCCTCAGTATCGTGAGAAATTGCCCGAAGCTCATGGCTTGTCTCCGTCGATTCGTCCGGATCAGAACCAGCTTTCTGCAATCTGCAAGACGTCATCCGGCCTCAGCTTGTCGTCCAGGTTGGGCCGGCGGCTCACAACCTTGCCGTCCTTGTCCTTGCGGTCGAGCCGGACACCCCGCTCGGTGCCGCGCACCGTGAGCCCCCCGCCGACGGACAGCGCCTGGCGCACCGTCATGTCCGGGGCAAGCGGGTAAGAGCCCGGCTGGCGCACTTCGCCGTAGATGTAGAAGACCGGCATGGCCGGGACGTAAATGACGTCATCCTGGGTGATGCGCACGTTCGCCGCATCGCTGCCGGCGAACAGTTTTCTCGTGTCGATTTCCTGCCGCACGGTGCCGCCCTTGCTGTCCTTGCGGATAACCGCGATCACGCTCGACCCCTTGGCGGTGATCCCCCCCGCCATGGCGAGCAGTTCGGTCACGCTGGAAGCCTTGTTGATTGCGTAGTTTCCGGGCTTGTTTACTTCCCCCACCACGGAAACCTGCTGGCTGCGGTATTGCGAGACCAGCATGTTCACGTAGGCGTTGGGTACGAACCCGCCCTTGCCGAGGCTCTCGGAAATGGCCCGTTCCGCCTCGCCGCGCGTAAGCCCGCCAACCGCCACCTCGCCGACCAGCGGAAAACTGATTTTCCCGCCCTGAGAAACCTCGGTTTCCGTGGCCAGGTCCGGGTTGCCGTAAACCGAGATCTTCACGATGTCGCCGGGTCCCAGCCGGTACTCGTTGGGCGCTGCCGTGGAGCTGTCGGGGGCCGCGCCCTGAGCTGCCGCACGAGCTGAACTCCCCGCGGGCGTTGTTGCCCGCGGTGCCGCCCCCGGTGAAGTCGCCGCCGCTCGCGGGGAGGCTTGCCGCGACTCGACGCCCGCCGGAGCCTGCGCACAGGATGCAAGCGCGGCAATCTGGATCAACAATGCGATGGGAAGCGCCTTTCGTAGCGTCATTGGGACCTCCTCAATAAGCGTTACGGTCGCCCAGGACGACCCAGGCGGTTCTGAAAAGAATCCATAGATCGAGTGAAACCGACCAGTGCTTGAGATAATCCAGGTCGTACTCGACGCGCTTTCTCATCTTTTCCAGCGTGGCCGTCTCGCCGCGAAAGCCGTTGATCTGGGCCCAGCCGGTAATCCCGGGCCTGACTTTGTGGCGGATCATGTAGCCGTCGATCAGCCCGCGGTACTGCTCGTTGTGCGCCACGGCGTGGGGCCGCGGGCCCACGACGCTCATCCTGCCGGCGATGACGTTGAACAACTGGGGCAGCTCATCAAGCGAGCTCCGCCGCAGGAAGCTGCCAAACGGCGTTATGCGACTGTCGTTCTGCTGCGCCTGTACGACGCGGCTCCCGTCCTCGCAAACCGTCATCGTGCGGAACTTGAAAACGACGATTTCCTTGCCGTCGAGGCCGTAGCGCCGCTGCTTGAACAGCACCGGTCCCGGCGACGACAGCTTGACGCCGGCCGCAATCGCAAGCATCAGCGGCCATATCAGCAGCAGCGCGAGGCTCGCGACCGCGAGGTCGAGCGCGCGCTTGAGCACCCCGTTGATGCCGTAGAACGGTGTCTCGCAAACGGCTATCACCGGGATACCGCCGATGTAATCGACGCGCGCCTGGATTGGATCGAAAGGCAGCGTGCTCGGCACGAAGTAAACAGAAGCCGTGGTGTCCCGCAATTCATCGAGCATCCGCATCACCCTCGGGTCACGCGACATCGGCAGGGTGATGTAGACGACATCGATGCCCTGGCGCTTGACGTTCCCGGCCACGTCCGCCAGTCCGCCGATGACTTCGTGCGGATTCACGTCCGTCAGCCTGTCGCCGCCGCGATCGTCGAAGTAACCGGCAATCGTTCCCATGCACGGGTCCTCGCCGATGCGCTCGGCCAGGCCGCGGGCCGTTTCATTGATGCCGACAACGACCTTGATGCGCCCGGCTGCGCTCGATGAAACCAGCCGGTGCAGCATCAGGCGCGCGGTCTCCTGCGCAATTTGCAGCGCGAAGGGAGTGATGGCGATCCAGACGAGCACGACCTTGCGCGAATATTCCCCGGAAAGCTTGGTCGCGAACCCGGCGAACAGCAGGATTCCGATGACCATCAGCCACCCGATGAAAATCGCGCGGCCGGGAAGGACGAACGATAACTTCGTGCGGCCGTTGGTCAGCGGCAATTCGCCGAATGCCCAGATCGATACGAGGAACGCCACGACAGCAAGCAGCAAGTAGCGCGGCGTGAACGGCTCCCCGCACAGGCCGAGCGCGAGCACGAGGCACATCGTGCAGACCGCGGGCGCGAGGGCGAACCGGACGAGCGCGACCAGCGGCAGTTCCGTGCCGACGGGCCGGTGGGTGACAAGCGTATTCATGCTGGATGTGATGGCCGCATTGTTCGTTAAACTTCTATTGCAAAGGCTGCGTGCATACGGTGGAAATTCCTGTTGTTCCGCCACCCGTCATGCAAAACACAAGGCGCGGACCGCGCCCACATCGTCGGTAGCCAATCTCGCAACACCCGTGCCAGCACCACCCTCGACTCGATTTATTGATATATCTATTTGATTTATTTACATATTTATGAGTCGGCGCTGGACTGAATGGCACGCAAAATTGTCTGCGTGAAACGACAAAATCCCCCCCGCTCGCAGAGGGGCGTGGACGCCTGTTCTGGCGCGGTTTTCTGCTCTGTGAGATTCAGAGGGGGCGCTACGCAGTCCATATGGACTAGCGAAACAACCTTTGCGCCGCCCCCGGTGAAAGCATTGGTCGAATAGATTCTGTTGGCTTCCCGAGCGGAATTGGAGGCCATGTGAACCGGATCAAGACGCGTCGGCTTTGCTCAATTTCAGGCTCCTGTCTGTCGCCCGCAAGCAACGAAATTCACCGAACCCACCTGATTTGCATGATTTTTCGGTCGTTTTACTGTCGCAACCCAGCGACTGGAATTCGAGGCGGGGAAAGCCCGTGAAAAAACTTTGTTTGAAATGGAACCTTGGCCCGCCATCACGCGACAAATCAGACGTAAATCTTTACCCGGGCCATACGCCCGTGAAAAATGGCCGCAGATTCGAATGGCATGACTTTGTATGTAACCGGCTCCAACGTCACAGGAGATAAAAATGAAAGGAAGAATGACGGCGGCATTGGTAATGATGTGCTGTTCTGCAACATCCCCCGCTCTGCAACCCATAGATGACCTTTACTGGCCGGAGACGGGCAAGTTCCCGGGCTATCCTGCCGAGCCCGACGAGCGCAAGGTGCGCTTCTCGATATTCGGGGGCATCGACCGGGACAGCAATCTGTTCCGGTTGTCGGACAGGGTGGACCCGCAGACCGCCATCGGCAGTACCGAGAAGGCGGACACGCTGAGCCGCCTGGGCGTGGGCCTCAAGGCCGACCTCCCGGCCAGCCGGCAGCGCCTGGTGCTCGACCTGCAAGCCGTAATGCACGACTACAATCGATTCGACCTGCTCGACCACAACGAGTACCTGGCATCCGGCACCTGGAAGTGGCAGGCAGGATCGAACTGGAGCGGGGACGCCGGCTATGCAAAGCGGCGATACCTGTCACCCCTTTCCGAGATCCAGGCGCCGATCAAGGACATGGTTACTGAAGACCGCGCATTTTTTGGCGCCGGGTTCATGCTCACGCCGCGCTGGAAACTGCGGGGCGCCGCCGATTGGATCAAGTGGGACCACGACGAGCCGACCCGCGATAGCCTCGATGCACGCATCGTGTCCGGCACGGTCGGACTCGACTATGTCACGCCTCCCGGCAATTACGTCGGCGGGCAATTCAAGTACAGCGATGGCGAATACCCGCACCAGGAACCGGTGGCCGGCGGCTTCGTCGACAACCGCTTCAAGGAATACGAGGCCAGCCTGGTCGCGCACTGGATAGCCACGGGGAAATCCAGTTTCGATGCCCGGGCCGGATACACCAGCCGTCAGCACGATCAGCTGCCGCAGCGGGATTTCGATGGCTTCACCGGCCGCCTGAACTACGACTGGTACATCGCGTCGAAGACCCTGCTCAATTTCGCGATATGGCGGGAGCTCCGCTCGTCGGAAGATATTTCCGCGAGCTATGTGCTGGCCGAGGGCTGGAGCGTCGGCCCGGCGTGGGCCCCGACCTCGAAGATCGTGCTCCAGGCCAGGTACATCCGTGAAGATCGCGACTACAGGGGAGATCCCGGCTTCGTCCTGACCGGTGGGACGCAGCGCGAGGATACTTTCCGTGGAATATACCTGTCGGCCGGGTATACGCCGCGACGAAATATCAGGCTCTCTCTCGAGATCGAGAGAGGAAACCGCGACTCCAATACCCTCAACCGCGACTACGACTACAGCGCGGTGTCGGGCAACGCCAAGATCCGGTTTTAGCGGTGCCCGGCAACATGCGTCCGGTGGGTTGACCGCCGGACGCCTTCCCACGCCCACGCGTGCTCGATGATGGTGTCGAGCTCCGGGTACTGCGGCCGCCACCCCAGTTCCCGCCTGGCCAGCGTCGAATCCGCGACAAGGCGCGCCGGATCGCCCTCGCGCCGCGCGTCTAATTCGACAGGAATCTCGCAGGACGTGATCCGGCGGGCGGTGTCGATCACTTCTTTCACGGAAAATCCGCTGCCATTGCCGAGGTTGTAGGCCCGGCTCCTGGCTCCGTCCATCAGGTGCTCCATCGCCAGCAGGTGGGCCCGGCACAGGTCCATGACGTGAATGTAATCGCGGATGCAGGTCCCGTCGGGCGTGTCGTAATCGGTGCCATAGACCCTGACCGATGGGAGCCTGCCCGCCGCCACCTGCAATACCCGGGGAATCAGGTGAGTCTCCGGGTCATGGCGCTCACCGAGTCCGCCGGACGGATGTGCGCCGGCGGCGTTGAAATACCGCAGGCAGACATTGCGCACGCCGTAGGCCCGCTCGTAGTCCGCCAGGATCTGCTCAACCATCCATTTCGAGCGTCCGTACGGACTGACCGCATTCCGTGGATGCGTTTCGTCGATCGGAACGTAGCGCGGCTCGCCGAAAATCGCCGCAGTGGAAGAAAATATCACGCGCGTCACCCCGCGCTTCAACACGGCATCGAGCAGGTTGAGCGTATAGGCCACGTTGTTCCAGTAATACTTTGCCGGGTCGGCCATTGACTCCCCGACCTCGATGCAGGCCCCGAAATGCATCACGCCGTCGAAGCGGCGGCCGGAGAATATGGTGTCGAGCAGCACGCGATTGCAAAGATCGGCCTTCATGAACACCTTTGCGGGAACCGCGTCGCGGTGACCTTTCGACAAGTTGTCGATGACGACGGTCTCGTGCCCCTCGTCGAGCAGCATCCGCGTCATGTGCGAGCCGATGTAGCCGGCCCCGCCGACGACCAGAATTCTCATGCGCTTCCCTTCGGAGCCGCGGCCACCTTGCTTGCCGCGTCACCGGCAGCGGTCGTACGGGAAGCGGGCGGCTCGGTGGTCGCAGGTGCGGCGGCCGCCCGGTTCATCAGCGTACGCCCGTAGGAGTCTTCCAGGCGGACGATGTCGTCCTCCCCGAGATACGGCCCGGATTGCACCTCGATGATCTCGAGCGGCACCTTTCCCGGGTTTTCCAGCCGGTGCTTCACGCCCAGCGGAATGTAAGTGGATTGATTTTCCGTCAATAGATACGTCTGGTCGCCGCGCGTCACCTGCGCCGTTCCTCTCACCACGATCCAGTGCTCCGCCCGGTGGTAATGGATCTGCAGCGAAAGCGCCGCGCCGGGATTGACGACGATGCGCTTGACCTGGAAGCGCTCGCCCCAATCGATGCCGTCGTAGCTTCCCCACGGCCGGTGCACCTTGCGGTGTGTCAGGCATTCCTTGCGCTCCTCGCCTTTCAGGCGGGAGACGATGCCCTTCACGTCCTGGGCCCGGTCCCGCCGCGCCACCATCACGGCGTCGGGGGTCTCGACGACGATGACGTCGTCGAGCCCGACGCAGGCAAGCAGGCGGTGCTGCGAGATGAGCAGCGCCTGGTGAGTGTCCACCGCGCAGACATCGCCGCGGACCACGTTACCGTCGGTGTCCTTGGCCCCGATCTTCCAGAGCGCGTCCCAGGCGCCAACGTCCGACCAGCCCGCGTCGAGTTTCACCACGGAAGCGCGCGGCGTGGCGCTTGCCGCACGGCGCACGCCGATCTTTTCCATGACCGCGTAGTCGATCGAATCGGCGGGGCATTTTTCGAAGGCCGCGGCGTCCAGGCGACAAAAATCGCCGTCGCGGACGCTTTGCCCGTGCGCGAGCTCGCAGGCCGCCAGGATATCCGGCTGGCAACGGCCGATGGCTTCGATCCACGTCGATGCCCGCACCATGAAAATTCCGCTGTTCCAAAGGTGCGAGCCGCCGGAAACGTAGCGCTCGGCGGTTTCGGCGTCCGGCTTTTCGACGAACGAGCCGACGCTGAAAGCCGATGGCGAGCGCCCAGCGTCCAACTCCGCGCCGACGCGGATATAGCCATAGCCGGTTTCCGGGGAAGCAGGCGGAACGCCGAAGGTGACCACGTGCCCCGCGAGGGCAAGCGCGGTGCCGTGGCGGATGGCATCGTGAAACGCGTCGCGATCGCCGATCACGTGATCGGACGGCATGACGATCAGCACCGGATCGTCGTCGGCCAGCGAGTGAAGCGCGGCGAGCGTCAGCGCGGGAGCGGTGCCCTTTCCGGATGGCTCGAGAATGATTGTGCGCGGCTTGATTCCCGCGGCGCGCAGCTGGTCGGCAACCAGGAAGCGATAGTCCTCGTTGCAAATCACCACGGGAGCGGAAGGCCGCGCGAGCTTGGCCTCGAGGCCGTCCATGCGCCGCATCGTCTCCTGGAGCAGGCTCAGCTTGCCGCCATTCAGGGCGAGCAACTGTTTCGGGTGCTGTTCGCGGGACAGGGGCCACAAGCGTGTGCCCGACCCGCCACACAGTACGACCGGCTGGATTTTCATCTTGGCTCCTTTGAGTTGACTCATTGCACGATTACCGTCCGTGGCTAGCGCTCACCGGCCCCGCGTCGCGCACCAACCGTCTCGGCCAGCAGGTACGCGACAAACAAGGTATTGGTCACGAGATAGCGCCGCCACAACCGCAGCGGTTCCGACATGAGCCGGTGCAGCCATTCAAGCCCCGAGTCCTGCATCCAGCGCGGGGCGCGTCTGGCCGTCCCCGCATGAAATTCGAATGCCGCCCCGACGCCAACCATGACGGCGCGTATCCTGCCGCGATGCGCGGCCATCCAGGTCTCCTGCTTGGGGCAACCCAGCGACACGAAAACAATCCCTGCACCGGATTCGTTGATTGCTCTTGCGACCTGCGCGTCCTCCCCCGTCGTCAGGGGACGGAATGGCGGCGAGTAGCATCCGGCAATTTTCAGCCGCGGATATTCCCGCAACAGTCGTGCACTCAACCGTCGCAAAGTTTCCGGTTTGCCTCCGTACAGAAAAACCGACACCCCCTCTCCGGCCGCCCGCGCGCAGCATTTCCACATCAACTCGGAGCCGCTGATCCTCGGCTGGCCCGGGAATCCAAGCGAGCCCAGCCGCCAGGCGACGGGCGCGCCGTCCGGCACCGCCAGATCGGCTTCGTTGATGGTCCGGCCGAATCCCGGGTCACGGCAGGCGGTAACCACGGAATGCGCGTTGCACAAGCAGGCGTAGCGGGACTCGTGGAGAGTGGCCCAGCCCAGGATGCGGTTGAGGCAGTCGCCCCAGTCGATCGCGTCGATATATGCGCCAACGACGTGCGCGCCGGTTCTGTCCTGAGTCGTCGTCATATGTCCGGCTCCTATATAGCGGCCTTGAATTGGGTTTCAGCGACGGCATACCCGTAGATTTCCATGAGCTGGGCGTAATTCCTGTCCGGCGTGAACTTCGATTCGTACGTTTCCCGGGCGTTTTCCCCCATGACGCGCATCTTCTGGGGAAACGCCTCGGCCCATGCCAGGTGGCGCGCCAGGTCAGGGCCCGATCCCGCCTCGAACAGGAGCCCGGTACGGCCGTGATCGATCAACTCCGTCAGCGATCCCAACTGGCTTGCGATAACGGGCAATCCGTTTGCGTAGGCCTCGACGAGGGTCCGGGGAAAGTTTTCATACCAGATACTGGGCATGACGAGGTAAGCCGCGGCCTGCATTCTTTCGTTGATTTCTGACGGCCCCAGCCATCCCAGCAGATTCAACTGCGGATGGGCAGCCACCTTGCCGCTCTCCGGGCCGCTGCCGATCACGTCGATCACGATGTTGGGCAATTCCCTAAGCGCTTCGAGCAGGACGTCGATGCCCTTCTCCGGCGCCAGGCGGCCGACGTAAAGGCCGCCCCGACGCGGTCCGGCCCCGGGCCGCTCGACATCGACAAAATTCGGTTTCACCGAGATACGGTCCGCCGGCAATCCGCCCCGGATGAATTTTTCACGGCAGAATTCCGTGAGCGCGATGTACCGGCTCACCTTGTCGCGGTAGGTGCCGGCCATGCGATTGACGCCGATCACCGCTGCGAGCGCAGCGGAATGCAGCCCCGAATTGCGGTAGCACTTTCGCACCACGCCGCGCCACGGCACGCGGTCGATGCAGTCCTCGCAAACCCTGCCGTCCTGCAGGAACATCGCCTGCACGCACATGAGGCGGAAGTTGTGCAGGGTTTGCACCACGGGGACGACCGCGCGCGCAGCCGACCAGTACACCGAGGGCGAAATCACCGCGAATGTGTTGTGCACGTGTATGACATCCGGACGGAACGTCCTGGTCAGCCCGGCGATGTCCTTCCAGGCCCTGCGCGACCACATGCTTTCGGCAAATGCCTCGAACGAACCCATGTCGCGAAGCTCGTCGTTGGCACGAATGTACGTCCCGACCTCGTGGCCATGCCGGCGCAACAGGGCGACTTCGGCGTCAACCACGGCGTCTTCGCCGCCGCGCTGCTGGTAGCGGTTGTGCACGACGAGAATCCGGCTTGGGTTCATGGCTTGGGTCCGGGCGTCAGTTGCACCTGGGGCACGGGAGCGGGTTTTCCGGCGGGCCGGTCCGTGGGAAGCACGCTGAACCGGGACGCCACCTTGAGAATTTCCGACCAGTTGACGTCCGCGTCCCTCTTATCCAGCGCGGCGAGCACCTCGCGGGGAATTTCGAACGCCTGGCTCCACGAATGCGCGTCCTGACCCGACGCCGAGCGCCAGGCTTCGAGGCCCTTTCTCACGGGACTCTCGCGCGATGCCCAGCCGAGTGAAAACGACGGCGGCTCGCTTGAAATCAGGTAGAGGTTGTAGTCCGAAACGTTGTCCAGCCCGCCCGCCGGCAACACGACGGCGGTTCTGCCGTTCCAGGCCACGATGTTTCCGACCATCTGGTTGGCGCGCGGGCGCAGTTCCGCCTTCTCCGGGTTTCTGCCTTCGTCGACGACGGCTATGCCTTCCATACCGTTCCTGGCGACGAGATTGTGCGCAATCACCGAATCGGAGCTGTGCGGCAGGTAAATTCCGCGCAGCTTGTTTGCGTAAACCAGGTTGTTGTAGATATAGCCCTTCTGGCTCGCCTCGTAGTGGATGCCGAATCCCGAGTTGTACGCGGACACGTTTTCATGGATCCTGTTGTTGCTGTTCATCCAGTCGAACCAGATGCCGTCGCCGTTGTTTCCTATCGCCCGGTGACCGCGAATTTCGGAATCGCGCAAGCCGCCATTGCCGACGAATTTCGCCCCGCCGGCCTCCCACCACTTGTTGAACCCGCGCGTATTGTTGAAGCTCGTCTCGTTGTCGATCAACTTGTTGCCGCGGCCGCGCACCTTCATCCCCAGCTGCCCGCACTGGTTCGCCCGGCTGTTCCTGATGACGTTCTCGTCGCCCGTGATGTCGATGCCGGCGCCGTCGACGTTGCTGACCTCCACGCCTTCCAGCACCATGCGGTTGCCGGTCAGCGAAATCGCGCCGGAATAGCTGACGGCAGTCGTATTCGCGTGCTGGAAGCGCAGGTTCGTCAGGTTCACGCCTCGCAGGCGCTTACCGAGCGCCAGGTATGGCCGCACGCTGGCCTCGACACTGCGCCCGTCCAGGGAATCGCCCGATGCGACCTTCACATACAGACTTTGGGCGGCCGCGTCGTAGTGAAAGCTGTTGTCGGTCATGTCCTGCACTCCGCCCGCAGCGCGACCCGGCCAGATGCCGCCCTGGCCGGCGTGCAATTTCTTCATGGGATGGTCGGTCTTCTCCGGGTAGCCGCCCATCACGGTGCCGCCGATTTGCTTGAGGGGGGTTCCATCGACAAAAACCTGCTGGCTGTTCACGGTCCACGAACGTTTCACGAACAGCCCGCCTTGCACCCGCTCCCAGCCGGTAACCACGTCGGAACCCTTGATGAGCACCTCGCCGCCCTTGATGGCGGGCTGTATGCTGGTGGGCGCACCAGGCCAGTCAATCTCCGGAAAGATCAGGGATTCGCGGTACGTTCCGGGCGCGATATTGAGGGAGTCCCCCGGCTGCAATCTCTTCATCGCAAAGGCGAGCGTGCGATAGGGGCGCTTCGCTTCACCGTCACCCGAATCCTGAGCGGAGGGATTGGACGGATCCACGTATCGACTTGCGGCCACGCATGAATCTGCCGCGAGCGCAGCTATCAGTGCCAGCAATGGCGGGAGCATTCTCATCGGTAACCCCCATGCAGCGGCAGGCCCGCAGAGGTGTCCTGGTCGGCGCACACGGAGTGATACAACTCCTCCATACGGAAAACCTGCCGGGCCCAGGAATATTTTTCGCGCGCCTGTATTGCCGCCGCCTGGCCCATGGCACGCAGCATTGCGGGGTTGCGCGCCAGCGCGTCGAGGGAACGCGCAAGGTCTTCGACCACCTGCTGCGGCTCGCCAGGGCGCACCTTGAATCCGCAAGAAGGGTCTACCAGCACGGCGGGACCGCCCGCGTCCAGGCACACGACGGGCAGTCCGCAGGAAAGCGCCTCCAGCACCACGTTGCCGCTCGAATCATGCAGGCTGGGAAAAAGAAACACGTCGTGGCGCGAATAAGCCCGCATGACGGCGGCGCGCTCGAGTTGGGGAATCCAGGTCACCGCCTCGTCCAGGCCAAGCTTCCCGGCCAGATCGTGCAGCCAGTCCTCGTCGGGTCCGCGCCCGATTACGGTCAAGTGCGCGTCCGGATGCAGCCTGCAGAATTCGGCGAATGCCTGCAGTCCGAGATGCAGGCCTTTCCAGTACACCAGCCGGCCGACGTACAGAATCCTGAAACCACCGGTTTCCCGCGCCCGGTGAACGGCCTGGCCGGCACGCTCGTCCGTGCCCAATTCCACCTGCACCATGCACTTGTCATGGAACCTGGCTGGAATGCTGCGCACCGTTTCACTTGTCTTGCACAGCGTGGCCGCCGATCGCCTGAATACCGCCGCCATCAGCGGATCCACGCGAACGACCCAGTTCGCGAGGTCGCGGACCATGTCGATCAGGTAACCGCGCATCGGGAAGGTTTTTCTCAGTTCCCGCGGCGCCGTTTCTCCTCCGCCGACCGGCCCGAAAATGAACGGAGGCCCGAGAAAAGCCATGAACGACGGATGCCTGAACACGCCGAAGGTAATGTGATGTGCAATGTCGAACCGGATCTCGCTGCAGAGCCTTCGCGCGACCTTGTAGGCGCCCCATTGCCACAGCACGTAATAGAGGCGCGCCCACAGGCCCGCGTGGTTCTTCCACCTGCGCATCCACGCCGGCAGGTCGTAATACGCAAAACTCAGGTTGGTCACCGGGTTCGCAACCAGCGCGCTCTCGATGCTTTCGCGGTTATTGGCGCGCGTGAGCACCCGCACGTCGTGGCCCGCGCGCGCGAGGCGCGTCGCCCAGTGCCATCCGATGCCGGGCTCGGAACCCAGGTGCGGCTCGCATGCATACGCCGACATCAGGATGCGCAGCCGTCGCCGACCGAAGCCCGGCTTGCCGGATCGTCGAATGTCCGCCATCACATCGCCATCCATGACGAACGCCTTTCCATCAACGACCAGTAGCTCTGCATGACGTGTTCCTTGTGGTCGATCTTTCCGCTGGCCCGGGAATAGTGAAAGAGCACGTCGAGCAAGTAGGCCAGCGCCAGCGCCGAGATCCTGGATGCGCTCCACTTCGATTCGGGATAGTGCTGGCGCGCAAATCTCTCGGCTTGCCACATGACATTCGTCAGGAACCCGCCGCCGATACCGCGCCCCGATGCCGCGCGCTGGATCATGTGGAAATGGAACAGATCGGCCAGCGGGTTGGCCCCGAGGCGCGCATATTCCCAATCGAAAACAAAAATTCCGCCCGGGTGCACCCGGATGTTCCACCAGGCGAAATCACCCTGCGAAAGAACGAAGGGGCCAACGTAGTCGGACAATGACATCCGGCAATCGCTCAACGCATCAAGCAGCGTTGCGCTCTCGTCGCGCGTCAGCCCGGGCGCGATATCGGCTAGCGTGCGCTCCAGGAATTCACAGCAAGGCGAGGACGCGAACCGCATGACCTCCATGCGCGATCTCCCGAGCCGCGTGAGAAACCGCGCGTGGTCCGGCGTGAAGACGGTCGTGACCAGCTTGCTGGGCGCAAGACTCATCACCAGATAGCGCCGGCCGTTCGCCAGGCTGCCTTCTGCAAGCAACTGTGGCACCTCGCCCGCAAGCGGGTCCACCGCTTCAAGCAACCTGAGCCAGCTCGCTTCGGATGAAACCATCGCATCGGCGCCGGGAACGAGCGCGATTTTCGCCACGGCCAACGCCTTGCCGCTGTCCGAGGTCAGCAAGGCGCATGCTTTCTGGTACGGCCCCGAGGTGCCGATCTGGATGGCCGCCAGGGCCCCCAGCGAGACGTCGGCGTTGCGATCGGTATCTTGCGCGCCCTGCGGCTGGAAGTTCGGCAGGACACCGGGAAGAATTGCGTTCAACGTCAGCGAAGCCTGTGCATAGGCCGACCTCATGCGGTCGCCGATGAAATACGACAGCCACTGCTTCTGAAGGCGATATGTTCCCGGCGGCATCAGGAGGGGGCGCTGCCTGCCCCCGAACAACACGTGCCAGCGGCCCGGGCCCACGACCGGCCCGATCCTGCCGGACTCGGCGAGGACGCCTGATACGGAGCTCAGCGCTTCATCGAGAATCATCTGCCTGCGCCTCCCGAGGCGTAGCGGTCCAGCCACGCCAGGTGCTCTTCAGGTACTCGCGCGGTGTAACCACCGCCGGCCGCTTTCGCGGCGACCCGCATGCAACGCGCCGCCATGCGCAGCAATTTCCCGGGCAACCCGCGCCTCGCGAACGGGTGAACGGAGCGCGCCCGTATGGCCTGGTCCTCGACCCTGCCCTCGGACCTGCGGTTGCGGGTTTTCTGCTGCGGGTAGTACCTCATGCATGAGAGGTAGCGTGGTATGCGCGCGATCCGCGTCCGCGCGGAAAACCGCTCCCAAAGGTCCGCGTCCATCGCCAGGTCGAATGCCGGATCGAGTCCGCCGACGGTTTCGTACAGCGCGCTGCGCCAGAACATCGAGGGCTGTGGAACGTAGTTGTGATCGTGCAGGAACACGAAACGGTTGAACGCCATCTCCTTCTTGGCGCGCAGGAAATTTCCTTCGCCGTCGATCCACAATGCGTCGCCGTAAGCGGCCATCACCTCAGGATGCGAGCGGAAAAAGTCTGCAACCGTGTCCAGGGCCCCGGGTAACAGGAGGTCGTCCGAGCACAACCAGCCGTGGATCTCGCCGGTCGTCCGGGCAAAGCCTTTGACGAGGCCATCGGTCTGGCCGGAGTCGCGTTCGGAAATCCAGTAGGCCAACGCATGGTCATAGCGCTTGATGACCGCGTTGCTGCCGTCAGTGGACCCGCCGTCGATGACGATGTATTCGAGCCGCGGGTAGCCCTGCTCGAGAACCGAGCGGATGGCGTGATCGAGGTAGCGGACCTGCTGGTAAGAGCAGGTCACCACGGAGATGAGCGGATACCGTGAACCCGCGATCCCACCGGTACGCGCTTGCTGAAAGGCTCGAAGTCTCATTTCGCTCACGCACCTATTCCTTCACCAGGCATGCCTGGAAGTGGTCGCGCGTAAATGGAAACCATGGCTGCGCCCCATTCCGGCCGAATAGATTCGCAATTGACGCGTAATAGTGATTGGCAACGATGTAAAGCCCGGTCTTCAGCAGATCGACCACGGTCCCCGGCACCCGCAGGTGACGGCGGCTCTTGTGCCGCACTTCGTGCCAGTAGGCGACGCGGAACCCGTGGGCAGCGGCGGTTCGCTCCAGGGAATGGCGTGACCAGAAAACGTGATGCTCCAGCAGCCCTGCGTACCACCAATGGTTGATCCCGATGCGGCGCGGCCAGAAGCTCGCGCTGTTGCCGGTCTCGATAAAGGCCAGGCCGTCCTTGCGAAGCAGCGTCCGCAAATTTTCGAACGCCACTCCGGGCTCATAGAAATGCTCGATTACATCGAACAGCGTCACGACGTCGTAGGGCTCGTGGCTCCATGCCGGCAGCGGACGGTCGAGGAAACCCTCGATGAATTCGCCCGTCAGGTGCCGCTCGATGCCCGAAAAGCGCATCACGTCGAGCGCGGATCGCCGCCTGCCGGCTTCTCCGCATCCCGCAAGCAGTTCGCCACTTGCCGCCCCGACATCCAGGAGGTCGAACGGCGTACCTCCTTTCAATTTCCGCAGCAGCGCAACTTCGTAGAGAAAGTCGTGCGTGGACGCCCATTTCGCCTGTGCCTGGCGCCTGAAAACGTCCGCCAGGAAGTCGGGTGTGGGAACAGCGGACTTGTAGAAGAGTCCGCAGCCGTCGCACTCGACGATCGTGACGCCCTGCTCCGGATAGGCGATCCGCTCGGATCCGAAGTGATAGCAGCGGTCGGGTAACCGAGCGCGCGAAACGCTGCCGCCCGAGCCGCAGGACGGGCAGTGCACGACTGCCTTCCATTGCGCCAGCGCCGGCTTGGGTGGCTGCTCGATGGCAGCCAGGGGAACTACGCTGCTTTGAACAGACATCTCCCCCGGTTCAGCAAGCGCCGTGCCCACTGCGAGGGATGGCCGGAAATCCGTTACGGTACTGGTAGTTACTGTAATACCGGGTCGCTACCGCGAGCCCGGAAGCAACTGCAACTGTCGTGGATCACCGACGGCTGCCATTACATCGAGCCTATCCCGCTGTCGGAAAATGGTTTCTGTTGTCGTGCGAACACGACACGAAAGTACGCCCGCTTTCGCGGGCGCACTCGACTATCACTCAGGATCCCCTGACGATCACCAGCTCATTCTTCACGGATTGGACGCCGGCAACGCCGGAAGCCACTCGCGCCACGCGCTCGCGCTCGGAATCCGTGGCGGCAGTGCCATGCAGCGTAACGATGCCGTCCTTCGCGGTCACGTCCAGGACCACCGAGCCCGGCGACGTTTCGGCGTCAATAACGCCTTTTACCTTGTCAGCGAGCACTACGTCGCTGGTGCCCGCACTTTCGACCGGGCGACTTGCGGTTGTAGCGGCGCTTCCGCTCCCCGGTGTAGCCGCGTCAGCCCCCTGGGTTGCCCCCGGGGAGGCGCCAAATCCCTGGCTCGGCTTGGCGGGCGTTTTTCCCTGATTCGGACTACACGCCGCCAGCAATAACGCCGTCGCCGCCGCGAGCACGCCAAGCGACAGCTTACGTGCAAATATTTCCTTATCGTGTTTCATTGAGTCCTCCTTTGCTTGAAACCGGCAATCGATGCCGGGCAAAACAGTCGGCCGTCTTGCAAATGCAAATGAGGCGCACCCCGAACGGGGGTGCGCCGGTCACGCCGAAGAGAACAGGCGCTGCGGGTCATTCGAAAGAATGACCCCGTGCTTCAGCGAACGGATTCGTCGCGACTTACTTCTTGCCGCAACGCGAGTCCCTCGGATACTTCTTGCAATCAGGCGGGGTATTGGGATCCTGGTCGCTGGCCTGCTGAGCTTCATCCTGCCCCACAGCGGCGATCGTTATCGAACCCGCCGAAGACGGACCGGCGGTCCCCGCCAGCGTCGCCCCGGAAAACGCGGCAAGCATCGCCGCCAACAGCACCGACATGCAGTACCTAAGCATCGCTAACCTCCTATGAAATTGTGAATTCGAGCCCTTTGGGGCTCACGAAAGCTGACAGCGACATTCGTGCCAGCCGATGTTAATCAAGGAAAATCAGCTTCTTAACCAAATTGCGGGGCGGGCAATTTGCGCGTGCTGTCGTTGATATGCAACGCGACAGAATGTGGTTTCGACAATCGGCTGAATTGGCGCGAATTTTTATTTTGCCAATCAGCGACAGCAGCCACACCGGGAAGGAGACGGCGCGAAAGTCGAGCCTGCCGTCATTCAGGTGCGGGGCATGGGGCCGGCAACATCCAAGCGCGCGGAAAAGAAATAATCCTCGCTCCCGGCCGCGCGCAAGTCCGTAGCCCCGGCGAGGCGGGGCTTTTTCAAGTTGCGTAGTGTTCTATACTTGCGCCTTGTCCAGTACGGGAGGAATCATGAAGGTCAAGACCAACGGCATAGAAATCAATTACGAGGTCGAAGGCAACGGACCGTGGCTCACCATGAGCCACTCGCTTGCCTGCAACCTGCACATGTGGGACCCGCAGATGCCGGTGCTCACGAAGAAATTCAAGGTACTGCGCTTCGACACGCGCGGCCACGGGCAGTCGAGCGCGCCAGCGGGCGAATACAACCTCGACCAGATGGCCGATGACGTAAAGGGGCTGCTCGATTCACTGAAGATCAAACAGACCCACTGGGCGGGCCTTTCGATGGGCGGAATGATCGGGCAGGCCTTCGCGCTCAAGTACCCGGGCGTATTCCAGAGCATGGTGCTCGCCGACACCGCCAGCCGCCGGCCGCCGGAAGCGGCAAAAATGTGGGGTGACCGCATCAAGATCGCCCGCGAACAGGGCATGGAGGCGCTGGTGGAAAGCACCCTCGCGCGCTGGTTCACCGAGCCCTACCGCAATTCGCACAAGGACGTGATGAAGCGTATTGGCGACGATATTCGCAACACCCCGGTCAACGGCTTCATTGGCTGCTGCCACGCCATTGCCAAGCTGGACTATCTCGACCGGCTCAAGGAGATCAAGATTCCCGCGCTGATCATGGTCGGCGAGCAGGACCACGGCACGCCGCCGGAAGCGGCGCGCGTGATCCAGCAGAACCTGCCGGGCTCGGAGTTGAAGATCATCCCGTCGGCCGCGCACATCTCGAACGTCGAGCAAGAAAAGATATTCAACGACGCAATGACCGGCTTCCTCGCGCGCGTCGCTGCCTGAGAGAGACCGGCGGCCGCGCGCCGCCTCAGTAATCGCCGATGCCGCGCCGCTGCCACCGGCGCATCACGCTCACCAGAACGGGATGATCGTACAGCGCGGCCTTCAGCTTGCTGATGACCATGTGCTTCAGCGAGTACTCCGGCTGGTTCGCCCAGTAACGATGGCCGCGAAAGCGCCGGTAGCGCGCCCAGTCCTTGCGCGTGAACAGGTTGCCGAAGGCCATGCTGTCGGGCACGAAGTGGCAGGTCAGGGACTTCCTCGAGTGACGGTCGTCGGCGGTTGGCAGCGAGCCGTGGACAGTCCGCGAGTTCCAGAACAAGACGTCGCCCTTCCTCAGGGCGGGCGCGCGCAATTCGGACGGGTGCTCGGCCACGTAGCGTCTCATCCGTTCCAGCCATTCCGAGTGAGACAGGCCCGGCTCGTGGAAAACCAGCCGGTGGGAGCCCGCCATCACGAAGAAGCGCCCCGCTTTTTCGTGGATGTCCTCGAGCGCAATCCAGGCAGCGGCAAGGTGGCCATTCGGAATACTGTCGACATACCACCAGTCCTGATGCGGCGGCGTGGCGGTATTGAGATCGAACAGCATCGATTGCACCAGCCGGTGCGAGCCGGCTCCGGTTAGCCCGCCAAGCGCGGCCATTAGGGCGTCGTCGAAGAATATCTCGAGCGCCGCGTCGCGGAACCCGGCAAAGCTGCGGTAAGCGTGAATATCGAGGAACGATTGCGCGACGTGACCGTGAACGGTGATGCGATTGTGCTCGTAGCGGTTGGTGTTCTGGCGAAAGAAGCGCGCCCTGGCGGTAACGATGTCACGCCGGTAGAAGCCGAGGATGCGCTCAACCAGCGGCGCGGGTACCAGGCCGCGCGCGATCGCATACCCTTGCTCCTCATAGTCGCCGCGTAGCGCACCAGCGGGCGAAACATTCCGGAAATCAAGGACCGGGGGCATATCCAGTGCCCCCGCCACTCGCCCGGTCGGCCACATAGGGCATCTCCTTCTTTTATCTGCCCCTTGTCAGCCGCGCGTTTGCGGCCGGCAGGCGCCTTGTCGACGGCGCCTTATCGACGACGCCTTAGTCGATTATGACCAGGAAAAGCGACGTACCGTTCCGGCACGGCTATCCCGGCGTGGTCCGAACGGGCCATTGCGCGCGGCGTTCAGGAAGGAGTTCGCGCAGCCCGCCGCTCGCTGAAGTGGCCGAACCAGCTGCCGCCGATCAGCACCGCGGAGCACGAGAGAAATACCGGCGCGAAGCCAAACACGGTGCCGATGCCGCCAAATGCGATCGGCACGACCAGGTGCGTGAAATGATTGAACGTCACGCGCAACCCGGCCCCTTCCGAGGCGCGCCCGGCCGGCGACAGGCTGTAGATCAGCGACATGGACATGGGCTGGCCGACGCCGCAGCCCAACCCCAGCAGGAACGACGCCGCCGCGAGCAGGAACGGGTTTTGCAGGAACGGGAACAGCACGAACACCAGCCCGGCAAACCCGATCGCGTAGAGCAGAATCTCGAACTCGCTCCAACGCCTGGCGAGGGTCGGTAGTGCAATGCGGATCGCGAACACCGCCAGCGCAAACGTGCTGATGACCATCCCGATCACCGACGCCGACAGCCCGATCGAATGGCCATAGATCGGGAAATAGAACAGGTACAGATCCCACGCGATGGAGATCAGCCCGCTCGCGATAATGGCGTCGCGCAGCCTGCCGATGCGCAGGAGATCGAGCGAACTGGTCTTCTTCTGCTCGTCGCCCGCCCCGACCGCAGCGCTCGGCAGCAGCCGGCCCTTGAACAACAGCAGGATCGCGGCAACGGCAGCCGGGGCGGCGAGCATCAGGTAGGCCTCGCGGTAGCCGATGTAATCGATGGAAAAACCCGCGATGAGCGGCCCCAGGAACGAGGCGATCGAGAAACCGACCGCGAGCAATGAATAATTGCGCGCGCGGTCTTCCGGTCCGCCAAGCGCGCCGGTAATGCCCTGGGTCGGGACGAAGAAGAACTGGAAGGCGGTCCCCACCGCCAGCGCCATGACGACCAGGCCGATCACGCCGGGGAAAAAGTACGGCACCAGCAGGGCGATCACCACGCCGATGGTCCCGCACAGCATCGGAACCCGCGGTCCGACGCGGTCCACCAGCCGGCCGACATAGAGCGCAATCAGCATCGGGACGAGCGCCCACAGCGCCATCATTACGCCGACCGTGAACGCATCCATGCCGAGGCTGAGCGCGTGCAGCGGTAACGCCACCTTGGCGCCGCCGGCCCCTGCGTGGATCAGCACGCAAGTTACTACGATCAGGTAAATCGGCATCGGGAACGAAGGGACCGGAATTGCACGGCGGGAGCGCCGCGACGCGATGGATTCTACCGCAGCGCAGCACGCAACGGCCCCCTGGTTCCACGATATGGCTGGTGGCGCCAGGCTATGGCGCCGGATTTTTCGCAGGAGAATCAGGAAAAGATCAGGCAGCTATCCAGCGAGGCAGGCGCCACAAGTCCACAAACTGGCTACTAGCCCGCGCAGACTTCAATCCGCCTTGGCGCCGGTCGCCTTCACCACCGGTCCCCACTTCGCCCACTCGGCCTTCATGAATGCGACGAACGCGTCGGGCCCAAGGTAATTCGCATCCGCGCCCTGCTGGCCGAAGCGCTCCTTGACGTCGGCCAGGTCGAGGATCCTCTTCAATTCACCGCTGATGCGATCGACCACCGGCCTGGGTATGCGGGCCGGCCCGGAAATGCCGTACCAGACCTTGCCGTCCACCTGCGGGTAACCGGCCTCGGCCAGTGTCGGCAAGTCCGGGTACTTGGAAGAGCGCTGGCTTCCCACGGTCGCAATCGGCCTGATGCGCCCCGACTGGATATGCGGAAAGATCGACGGCAGCGAATCGAACGCGAGTTGCACGTTGCCCGCCGCGAGATCCACGACGCCGGGCCCGCTGCCCTTGTACGGCACGTGCACGATCGGCGCGCCCGTCGCGGCCTTGAACATCTCGCCGACGAGGTGCGGCATGCCGCCGCTGCCCGATGAATAGAAATGCAGCGTGTTGGGCTTGGCTCTTGCCAGCGCGACCAGCTCCTTGACCGACTTGGCCGGCACGGACTGGTGGGCAACCAGGTACATGGGCAAGCTGGTCGCCAGCGCGATATGCGAAAAATCCTTTAATGCGTCATAGGGAAGCTTCGTGTAGAGCACCGGCCCGACACCGTGGGTAGTCGAGGACGACCACAGCAGCGTGTAGCCGTCGGGATTGGCCTTGGCCGTGATGTCGGAAGCGATGGTGCCGCCGGCGCCTCCGCGGTTCTCCGCCACTACGTTCTGGCCGAACCCTTCGGCCAGCTTCTGCCCCACGATGCGCGCGGTGAAATCCGCCGCCCCGCCCGGCGGCACGCCGATGATCATCCGGATCGGGCGGCCCGGGTACGCCGGTCCTGAACTTGCCGAAGAAGGTTGCGCCATCGCGAACGAAGCCCACAGCAGTCCTGCCGCCGCCACAATCAATACGGTCAACCTGCTCACGATGCGCCTCCCCTCGTCGCCCGATGCCGCACGCGCGGCCCGAAAAGCAATCTTACCGCGAGGAAGCGGATTTCAGCCCGGCACAGTCAGGTAATGCACCGCAAACAGCTTTTCCGGATCGGTCCAGCACGCCGCGGGCTCGAACCCGGCGCTGCCGGCAAGCCTCCGGAACTCGTCCACCGAATATTTGCAGGAATTCTCGGTGTGAATGGATTCGCCGGCGCGAATGTGGAATGTGCGGCCATCGATCCTGACGCGCTGGTCCTTCAGGCTCAGAAGGTGCATCTCGATGCGGCTATGCGCCGCATTGTAGAACGCGTGGTGACGGAACGCGGAGAGGTCGAAGTTGGCGCCGAGCTCACGGTTGACGCGCCGCAGGAGGTTGAGATTGAACTCGGCGGTAATGCCGCGCGCATCGTTATAGGCAGTGTTCAGCCGCGCCGCGTCCTTTTTCAGGTCCACACCGACCAGCATGCCTCCGCCTGCGCCGGCCAGCCTGCGCGCGTTCGCCAGGAACACCGCTGCCTCGGGTACCGAAAGGTTGCCAATAGTCGAGCCAGGGAAATAAATGATGCGCCGCCGTGCCCCGGACCCTGCGAGCTCCGGCAACGCGAGCGGACGCGAATAGTCGGCGCATACTGCCATGACCGCGACCCCGGGAAATTCAGATGCGAGGCCGGCCGCCGTCGCCTGCAGTTGCTCGCGCGCGATATCGATCGGGATATAGGCGACGGGCTTGAGCGCCCGTACCAGGATGCGCGTCTTGCGGCCGCTGCCGCTGCCATACTCGATAACCGCGCAGCGCGGCCCAAGCCGCCGCGCCATCTCGCCAGCGCGCGCGACCATGAGCGCCGTTTCTGCGCGCGTCAGGTAGTACTCCGGCGCTTCGCAGATCGCTTCGAACAACTCGCTGCCACGCTCGTCATAGAAGTACTTCGGCGGCAGTTCCTTGCGCGGGCGCGACAACCCGGCAAGCACGTCGCCGAGGAAGCTGCCGGCGTCGGGCAACCGGTCGTGGAAGGCAAAGCGGGGGCCGCGCTGATTCATGACCTCCTCGCGATTCTGTGGATTTTCGGCGGACGGGGAATTGCCGCTCTCCCCCCGCTGCCTACAGGCCTGGAATCAGCCGGCCGGCCGGCGCGAAGAGTTGCTCTCGATCCACTTCTTGATGCGGTTGGCGTCGCCGATGCGCGTCAGCTTGCCCCACGAGTCGAGCAGCACGATGATTACCGGCGTCGTGGCGATCTTGGCCTGCATAACGAGGCAGCGCCCCGCCTCGTTTATATAGCCGGTCTTCGATAGCCCGATCTCCCAGCCCGAGTTCTTGACCAGCCGGTTGGAATTCGAATAGTGGAGCTGCCGGCCGTTGGCGAGCGCTACCGTGTGCTCTGAATCGGTCGTGTAAACGCGTATCAGTGCCTGGCGGTACGCGGCAGCCGCCAGCCGCGCGAGGTCCTGCGCCGTAGAAACGTTTTCGCTCGAGAGCCCGGTGCCGTCCACGAAGCGGGTACGCCGCATGCCGAGTTCCATCGCCTTGCGGTTCATCGCCGCGACAAAGCCCTGGGTGCCGCCCGGGTAAGCGCGTGCGAGAGCCGCGGCGGCGCGGTTCTCCGACGCCATCAGCGCCAGCTTGAGGAGATCGCCGCGATCCAGCACGGTGCCGACTTTCAGCCGCGAGCGGGTATGCTTGAGGTCATCCACGTCCTCCACGCCGATAGTGATCTTGTCATCGAGCGGCAAGCCGGACTCGAGCACCACCAGCGCGGTCATGAGTTTGGTAAGGGATGCGATCGGCACGACCGCATCGATGTTCTTGGCGTACAGCACCTGCTGCCCGCTTTGGTCGAGCACCAGAACGGCAGTGGACTTGAGGTTGAGCTGACCGCCATTGACAATGGCATGCGCGGCCTTGCCCTGTTGCTGGGCAAAGACAGCCGCCGGTAGCGCCAGCCCGAGCGCAAGCACGAGCAGTAATGACTTCAGGGGTTCCTCCTCCCTGTACGGGCCCGCGCCCCACATGGTCGCGATTACCCGGTAATTAGGCTGCAAAAATACAGGGTTAGGGCGAACTTTTCAACTACTTTTGTAACTGTGCGAAAAGCCCTGCCCGGGGTGGGTGGCTGGGGGAGGGGCAAAAAAATCTCCGCACGGGACAGTGTGGGTTGTCCCGGCGGAGGCAAAGAGGCCATGCAACCATCCGCTCAGCACAGATAATTGCTACTGCTAGGCCTCCGAGGAGGAAAGACTGAGCAAGCTACTAAGCTGCGCGGGAATTCCAGCTGAGCATCCCGCAATAGGCGAAGAGCGTATGCCGCCTGTCTTACATGAAACTTACGAGGAATACTTCTTTCGCAAGGGCGTGACTATTTTCACGCTGGTGCCCCGAAAGCCACGGGAAGTCCAAGATTTGGACCGGAAACCCGCTGGGATAAACTACTCGCCAGCCCAAAAACCGACCGGAGCCGATGCGCATCCTGATCATCGAAGACGACCCTGTGCTGGCCGACGGCCTGACCCGCTCCCTGCGCGCAGTGGACTACGCGGTGGACTGCGCCGTCGATGGCGGCGAGGCCGATCACGTCCTGGCAACGCAGAACTACGACCTCGTGATCCTCGACCTCGGGCTGCCCAAGGTCGACGGTTTCGAGGTGCTGCGGCGCCTGCGCCGGCGCGGCTCGCGCGTGCCGGTGCTGGTGCTCACCGCCCGCGACACGCTCGACGACCGGGTAAAAGGCCTCGACCTTGGTGCCGACGATTACCTCACCAAGCCTTTCGACTTGCCGGAACTGGAAGCGCGCGTGCGGGCGTTGATCCGTCGCGGGCAGTCGGGCGGCAGCTCACAATTGACGCACGGTTCGCTCTCGCTCGATACCGCAGGGCGCCGCGCCACCCTGAACGGCGACCCGCTCGAGCTTTCGGCACGTGAATTGGGCGTGCTGGAAGTGCTGATGCTGCGCAGCGGCCGGGTGGTGAACAAGGAGCAGATGGCCGAGCAGCTCTACGGCTGGGACGAGGAGGTCGGCGCCAACGCAATCGAGGTCTACGTGCACCGCCTTCGCCGCAAGCTCGAGCCGGCCGGCGTCACCATCCGCACCATTCGCGGCCTGGGCTACCTGCTCGAAAAACCAGGGCATGACTAAAGCACCGGGTGTGACCAAAACCAGGACACTGCGTCAGCAGCTCGTCGCATGGCTGGCCGGACCGCTGCTCGTCCTCTGGTTCGTCAGCACGTTCATCGACTACGACATCGCCAAGCGGTTCGTTAACCTCGCCTACGACCGCGCGTTGCTCGAGGCCGCGCAGGACATTGGCCGCCAGATCAAGGTCCTCAACGACCGCATCTACGTTGACCTGCCGGAAGTTGCCCAGCAGATCCTGCAGACCGGCGGATCGGGACGGCTCTACTACCTCGTCACGGGCCCCGACCGCGAGTTCATCACCGGCGAGCCCGATCTCCCGCGGCCGCCGGAGGATGCGCCCGATGAAATAGCCGACCGCGTGCGCTACTACGACGACGAATACCAGGGCCGAGTGATGCGCGCAGTTGCGCTGCGCGTCCCCGTTCAGCCCGGCAGCGGCCGTGGCACGGCATTGATCCAGGTCGCCGAGCGCGTCACAGCGCGCGATGAATTCGCGCGCCTGATCATCGTGCGCATGGTGATACCCCAGGGCCTGCTGATTTTTTTCGCCGGCCTTGCGGTCTGGTACGGCGTGGGGCGCGGCCTCGCGCCGCTCTCGGCGCTGCGTCGCGAAATCCAGAGCCGCTCGCTGCGGGACTTGTCCGCCCTGCCGGAAGAACAGGCGCCGCAGGAAGTGCGGCCGCTGATTCACGCGATAAATGACCTGCTTGCGCGCCTTGGGGCGGCGATCGCGACCCAGCAGCGCTTCGTCGCGGACGCCGCGCACCAGCTGCGCACGCCGGTTGCGGGCATCAAGACCCAGACCGAGCTCGCGCTGCGGCAGACCCAGCCGGAGGAGGTGCAGGCAACGCTGAAACAGCTGCACAACGCGACCGAGCAGGCCGCCCGCCTCGTCAACCAGTTGCTGTCGCTCGCCCGCGCCGAGCCGGCTGCCGGCCGCGGCCTGAATTCCGCGCCGCTCGACCTGGTCGAACTCGCCCGCGATACCACCACCGAGTGGGTTCCCCGGGCGCTGACCCGCAACATCGATCTCGGCTTCGAAAGCCGCCTCGCCGCCGCGCGCGTGGATGGCGATGCGTTCATGCTGAAAGAAATGCTGAACAACCTGCTCGACAACGCGGTGCGCTACACCCAGCCCGGCGGGCAGGTGACCGTGCGCGTCGAGGATGGCCCGCGCACGACGGCGCTGACCATCGAGGACAACGGCCCGGGCATCCCCGAGGCGGAACGCGAACAGGTGTTCGAGCGCTTCCACCGCGTGCTCGGCAGCGGCGCCGATGGGTGCGGACTGGGCCTTGCAATCGTGCGCGAGATCGCCCTCTCCCACGGCGGGAACGCGGCTATCGCGGGTGGTGCGAACGGCACTGGCACCATCGCCCGCATCGTCCTGCCGCGCAGCCAGACTGCCGGCTAGTGACCCGCGACGGGTGAGGCCGGTGTGACCGCCGTGGCCTTCTCCCTTTGCTCCTCTTCCTGCTGCTGCAAAGCCCACATTTGCGCGTAGGATCCGCCGCGTTCGAGCAACTCGCGATGGGTGCCGCGCTCGATGATGCGACCATGATCCATTACCAGTATCTGGTCCGCGTCCATGACGGTGGAAAGGCGGTGCGCGATGACGAGCGTGGTATGCCCGCGCGCGATGCGGTCGAGCTCGGCCTGGATCGACTTCTCCGAGCGTGAATCAAGGGCGGAAGTCGCCTCGTCGAAGATCAGGATGCGCGGGTTCTTCAGGATCGCGCGCGCGATCGCCACGCGCTGCTTTTCCCCGCCGGAGAGTTTCAGCCCGCGCTCGCCGACCCTGGCCTCGTAGCGATCCGGCAAGCTCTCGATGAAATCGTGAATGTGCGCGGCCTGCGCCGCGGCGATCACTTCCTCGCGCGGGGCATCGGGCCGGCCATAGTGGATGTTGTAGTAGATGGTATCGTTGAACAGCACCGTGTCCTGCGGCACGATGCCGATCGCCCCGCGCAAGCTCGACTGCTGCACGCCGCGGATGTCGGCGCCGTTCACCAGGATCGCGCCGCCGTTGACGTCGTAGAAGCGGTACAGGAGCCGCGCGAGGGTGGACTTGCCCGCCCCGCTCGCGCCCACCACCGCCACCTTGGCTCCGGCGGGAACATCGAACGACACATCGTGCAAGATCTGGCGCTTGACGTCGTAGCTGAAGTCCACCCGGTCGAAACGGATCATCGCGCCGCCCCCGGGCAGCGGCGCCGCGTCCGGCCGGTCCTCGATCTCGCGATTCTGGTCGAGCAGGGCGAACATCCTGTCCATGTCGACCCGTGCCTGCTTGATCTCGCGGTAGACCATGCCGAGGAAATTGAGCGGGATGTAGAGCTGGATCAGCAGCCCGTTCACCAGCACCAGGTCGCCGAGCGTAAGGGACCTGGACGCGACGCCTTCCGCCGCCAGCATCATCAACGCGGTCACGGCGGCGGCGATTATCAGGCTCTGGCCGATGTTGAGGAGGCCGAGCGAAGCTTCGGTCTTCACCGCGGCCTGTTCGTAGCTCTTCAGGTTCTCGTCGTAGCGCCGCGCCTCGTATTCCTCGTTGTTGAAGTACTTGACGGTCTCGTAGTTGAGCAGGCTGTCGATCGCCCGTGAGTTGGCGCGCGAGTCGAGCTCGTTGGCCTGGCGCCGGATCCCCATGCGCCACTCGGAGACGGTGAAGGTGAAGGCGAGGTAGACCGCAACCGCGCCGAACGTGACGGCAACGAAGCGCCAGTCGAACTTCGCCCACAGGACGGCCGCCACCAGGCCGAACTCGAGGATCACCGGGACGATCGAGAACAGCAGGTAGGAGAGAACCGTGGAAATGCCGTTGGTGCCGCGCTCGATGTCGCGCGAAACGCCGCCAGTCTGGCGCTCGAGGTGAAAGCGCAGCGACAGCGCGTGCAAGTGGCGGAACACGGTCAGCGCGATGCGGCGGATCGCGCGCTGGGTCACGCGCACGAAGACGAGGTCGCGCAGTTCCCCGAACAACGTGGTGGACAGGCGCAGCAGGCCGTAGGCGGCGAGCAGCGCGAACGGGACGGCAAGGACGGCGCGCGTCGGGTCGAGGGAATCCACCACCTCCTTCAATACCAGCGGCACGCCGACGTTGGCGAGCTTGGCGATGACCAAGAAGGCGAGCGCGATGGTGACGCGCCAGCGGTACTCCCACAGGTACGGGAGCAGCATCGCCAGCACGCGCCAATCGCGGCGGCGCGGCGCGGATGGCGCCTCGGGTATTGGCACCGGGACGGCGGCGTGGGTTTGGCTCATGAGTCGATTCGGGTGATTTCCTGCCGGTAAACGGGGTGCGGCATGGCTGGCGGAACAGGCGGCTAATCGTAACATTGGGGCGGCAACCGCTCTTTTCAGCGGGCCGGCGCAGGCTGCGGGAGAAAAAACGGGCGCGGTGGTGGCCGCGCCCGAAAACGTACCAAAGGAGGAGGATGAAAACATGGGACCTTGCGGCCCCCTGCCTTCACCCAGGCACAATGCAAGACCGGTGCCAGATAGCTTTATTAAATAATTCAAATATTTATCGATTAGCCTCGGTGTCGCTCATGCCCCAATACCGCCCCGATCTCTCTATCAATGCACCAACTTGAATCATGTGGCACCGTGCTTTTCCTGGATGCCGATCACCCAATATCGGCGGCTAGGTGAATTCCTCGGCGCGGCCATAGGCGAACATGCCGGTCAGGATGCGCACGAATTCGTAGCACCCGTGGATGAACACGCGCGTGGTCAACGGCTGGTCCTTCCAGCTCTCGCGTTTCACCTGCTCCGCGCCACCGGTGATGGCGGCAAGCAGGTTCTCCCGCAGCTCTCCGGCAAACCCCGTGTCCTCGATCACCACGTTGGCCTCGCGCGCGAGCAGCAGGCTGAACGGATCGATGTTGGAGGACCCCACGGTCGCCCAGTGGCCATCGATCACGGCGACCTTGGCGTGCATGTAGCTCTTTTGGTACTCGTGGATCTCAATGCCCGCGTCGAGGAACGGACCATAGAGCGCGCGCGAGGCGTAGTGCTGGAGCACGTACTCGGCCCTGCCCTGCAGCAGCAGGGCGACGCGCACGCCGCGCGCGGCCGCGTCCGTTACGGCGCGCCGGAACGTGCGCCCGGGGAAAAAATAGGCGTTGGCGATCAGGATCTCGCGACGCGCCTGTCCGATGGCGGCCAGGTAGACCTGCTCAATATCGCTGCGATGCCCGATGTTGTCCCGGATGACGAATGCCGCGCGCTGGTTTCCGCGAAACTCGGGCGGTGGCGCCATGGCGCGCGCTTCCGCCCAGCGCGAGCGTAACTGCGTGGCGCACACCAGCGACCACAGCCGCTTCACGACGGCGTGGATCCTCGCCACGAGCGGGCCCTCGACACGCACCGCGTAATCGAAGCGCGGTTCCACGGTGTCCGGGTCGTTCAAGTCATCTACCACGTTGATACCGCCAACGAACGCGACTCGCGCGTCCACTACCGCGATCTTGCGATGCATGCGCCGCAGCCGCGCGCGCCGCAGGGTCCACGGCGAGATCTTCTGGCGGTAGACGAGGAAGCGCACGCCGGCCTCCCGCAGCACGCGCACCAGCGCCGGGTCGATGTCCCTCGACCCGAAACCGTCCACCAGCACCTGCACCGCCACGCCGCGCCGCGCCGCGCGCTCGAGCGCCGCCGCCACGGCGTACCCGGTCGCATCGGACTCGAAGATGTAGGTCTCCAGGTGGATTTCGTGCCGCGCACTGTCGAATTCCGCCGTGAGGGAAGGGAAATACTCCGTTCCGCTCTTGAGTAGCGAGATGCGGTTGCCGTTGACGAACTCGATCACAACGGCACCAGCAAGGCAGTGATTGCCGCGTGATCGGATACCCGCGCCCACGCGCGGCCGTGGTGAACGTGCGCAGTGGGCACCTGGAAGCCGCGCACGTAGATGCGATCGAGCGCCATCAGCGGCAACGCCGCCGGGAACGTGCGCGCGGACCGCCCCTTCACCAGCTCGAACACCTCGTACATGTTAAGGGGATGTGCCAGCTCTCGCGTCGCGTGCTTGCGCCAATCGTTGAAATCGCCCGCGACGATGAGCGGGGCCCCCGGTGGCACCAGCCGCTCGATGCGCTGCCGCAGCTTTTCGAGCTGGTGGCTGCGCTCGTGGCTCCGCAAACCAAGGTGCACGCAAACGCAATGCAGCGGCTCGCGCCAGCCCGGAACCTGGATTTCGCAATGCAACAGCCCGCGATTCTCGAAGCGGTGGCTGGAAACGTCCTGGTTGTCCCATTTGATGATCGGGAAACGCGAGAGCATCGCGTTACCGTGGTGGCCGGCGTCGTAAACCGAATTCTTGCCATACGCGAAATCACTCCACATCGTGTCGGCGAGAAACTCATACTGGGGCGCGATCGGCCAGTTCGCATAGCGTTTCGCATGGCGCTCGTGGCTGCCGTGCACTTCCTGCAGGAATACGATGTCGGCGTCGAGTGCGCGCAGCCGGTCGCGCAACTCGTGTATCGTGAGTCGCCGGTTGAAAAACGGCGTGTAGGCCATGCCCTTGTGAATGTTGTAGCTCGCCACCCTTACCGCGCGCATGGTCAGTCTTTCAGCGTGAAATAGCGCTCGAGGAGATCCGGGTCGTCGAAGTGCCGCCGCCCGACGAAGGCCGTGGCATGCCGCCCCCACTGCCGCATCGCGCCGGGCTCGGGCACCCCCATCGGCCAGAACAACCAGCGCTCCCCGCGCTCGCTGCCGGGCACGATGCCGTCGGACCGGAACACGCTGCGCCGCCCGCCCCCCGACCGGGCGACCGAGCGCAGGGCATCGTCGTCCATGAGCACGTACTCGAGCGCAGTCGCCGGCGGCACGGGGTTGAC
>Ga0134127_10000619_pt1 | contig 31112 bp, 21 predicted proteins | sample KB31753_FD_96459 | JGI IMG/M metagenome (GOLD analysis project Ga0134127, IMG submission 96459) | Terrestrial soil microbial communities with excess Nitrogen fertilizer from Kellogg Biological Station, Michigan, USA - KB3-175-3 | ecosystem: Environmental > Terrestrial > Soil > Unclassified ...
ATATCCTAAAGACTGACAAAACCAGCAAAGCCAGCCTGAAAGCTAAAAGAAAAATGGCTGGCTGGAACCATAAATTCCTCTTAACACTTATTGCTAACAAAAATTTCTAATGCGTCAGCCCTGAATGCTACTGCAGTTCTTGTATTGGGGATATGCTCAATTGTGTTCGGTTGCTTTTTTGTCGGCCTTATCCTGGGCATCATAGGCATGGTGCTTGCCGGGAAAGGCAGAAAACTTTACAAAGAAGACCCGAACGCCTACGAAGGCTGGGGCTCGTTAAACGCAGGTTTCATTATGTCCATTATCGGCACAGTGCTGGGTGGATTGTATGTTTTGTATGCTATAGTTGTAGGCGGAACAATGCTGACCTACCTGAGCACTATGCAGCACTAATAAACGCCGCGTCCGGGTTTTTCCCGCAATTCGAAGATAAAGGACAATGATCGGCTGGCTCGAGAGGCATATGTTGCCATGTGCTTATAAATCAATATTTGGTATTGACTGCCCGGGCTGCGGTTTTCAACGATCATTCATCGCCTTGCTAAAAGGGGACTGGAAAGACAGCTTTTTGCTGTACCCCGCCACGGTCCCCATTTTGTTTACTGCCGCCTTTTTGCTGTTCAACCTGGCATTCCGGGTCAACAATGGAAAACGCATCCGCAAATACCTATTTATAGGTGTGGGGTTGATCGTTTTTGTAAGCTACGGGATAAAAATGTTCCGTGTGATCGTATATCATTCCGCATCCTGAACGGCGAGGTGTTTATAATCCTTAATAATGGTTTGTAAAAACTTCAGGTCGTTCATGTTTTCCGGGTTGACGGTGGATGTCAGCTCCCGTACTCTCGTTGCGGCGCCGCTGAGCACATTTTGATTGGCCGTTTGATAATAGGTGCGTATTACCTCCTGCAACAGCGCGATATCACTATCGTTAAGCGCGCTCAAATTGGTAAAAACGGGTTGATAATTATTCTCAACCGGTTTAAAAACAATATTTTTTGCTTTGGTACGGGGGCTTGTTTTGATCAGGGTTGTTCCGGCCACGATGTCACCAACCCGTTGTTGTTTTTCGGTCAGCGCGGCACAAAGCAGGCCGCAAAGCTGCAGCGACAGGCTAAAGTCGATAATACGGAATAACCAGCGTAATAAATACTGGCTGAACCGGGGCCTGCTGCCATCAATACTGATCACTTTTATTTTCATGATGCGCTTGCCAAAGCTTTGTCCGTCCATCAAAGTTTCGCAGGCCAGGTCATAAAACACAAAAAGGCACAGGTAAACAATAACGATAATGGTTAATGCTAAGCTGGCGCCAACGGTTTTTGCGACCAAAGCATAAAGGATCAAAGCGAGTAAATAAGCTGCCAGGAAGAATCCGAAGTCTATCAGGCGGGCCAGTGTGCGTTCGCCCACTCCGGCCACTTCGTAGTCAATATCTATGTTTTGGGCGGTCTTTACCCTTATTGTTTGCATCTTCAACAAATATATATTTATAACGATTTCTTTTTAATTTAAAAACGAAAAATTATAGTAATTTAACGACACCAATATTTGACGTTGATTTTCCATGCGCGAACCTTTATTCGTTAAGCAAAACATAAAAAAATGGGAGGATTTTGAGAACGTGCCGACTTCCAACCCCGACGAGCTCGCTAACCGGTTTATTCAGATTACCGATGACCTGGCCTATGCCAAAACTTTCTATCCAAAATCAAAAACAACCGAATACCTGAACGGGCTGGCGGCAACGCTGCATCAATCTATCTACAAAAACAAAACTGAAAAAGGTAACCGCTTTATCACTTTCTGGAAATATGAATTACCCCTATTGTTTAAAGAATACCAAAAACAACTGCTTTATTCCTTTATTTTTTTCTCAGTGTTTACGCTAATGGGCATTTTGTCGGCAAAATATGATGATAGCTTTCTAAGGGTAATTTTGGGCGACCATTATGTAGATGAAACCAATGCCAATATTGCCAAAGGCGACCCTTTCGGCATATATAAAGAGCAAGGAGAATTTAGTATGTTTCTTGATATAGCTTCCCACAACATCTATGTCGCTCTTTTGAATTTCGTAGTCGGCATCGTATTTTCTGTGGGTACCGTTTTCATGTTATTTGAAAATTCCGTGATGCTGGGCGCTTTTGAAGGATTTTTCTTCAGCAAAGGTCTTGGTGCACAATCTATCCTTGTCATTTTTATCCACGGCACGCTCGAAATGTCGTCATTTGTAATAGCCAGCGCAGCCGGACTTGTCCTGGGCAACAGCCTGCTTTTTCCAAAAACCTACAGCCGGTTAAACTCGGTAAAAAAGGGCGCAAAGGACGGCATGAAGCTGGTTATCGGCATCGTTCCGGTTCTGTTGGTCGCTGCCTTTTTCGAGTCATTTGTAACGAGGCATACCGGGATGCCGGTTTGGCTCAGCATTACTATTTTAGCCTCTTCACTTACGTTTGTGATATGGTACGTAATTATTTACCCTAATTTATTATACAAAAAACAAAAACCCTATGCCCACAAAGATCGAATTGCTTAAAGTCCGTGATTTCGGAGAGATCATAACGGACTCGTTTAATTTTGTCCGCCAAAATTTTAGGCCGCTTATTAAATGCTTTTTTGTGTTTTCCGGCTTTTTCCTGCTGGCAGGCGCACTTTTAATGGCGCTCAATCAGGCCAAAATGTTCAGTACCGTTGAAACCGGCGATTTTGGCGACACCTCATCGGTGTTCAGCCGCACTTTTGGTTATATGGGGATCGAGTACTGGCTCGCTTTGCTGTTATCGCTGGTCGGTTATATTTCTCTCCAGGTATCAATGCTTTCGTATATGGCCCTTTATAAAGAGAAAGGAAACGTTGCCCCAACGATAGAGGAAGTTTGGGGACATGTGAAATACTTTTTTCTAAGGGTTTTTAGAGGCATGGTGCTCATCATTATTTTAATGGCGATAGGTATGTCAATCGTTTTTGGGCTACTTTATGCCGTAACCTCGCCGAATATTTTTGCTGCAATTGGACTGTCTGTTTTTTTGTTGATAGTACCCGTTGTTTACATTTACCCTATTTTTTCGCTCATTTTCCCTATCATAGTTTTTGAAAACGGCAGCTTTGGCTATGCCTTTAGCCGCGCTTTTACAATTATCAGAAGGAACTGGTGGACTACCTTTGGTGCACTTTTCATCATGGGCCTGATAATTTGGGTGGCATCGTTTGTAATACTGGTACCTATCGGCATTATAAACGCCATAAACCTGATCTCGCATATGGGAAAAGGCACCTCATTTTCAATAGTAATACCGGTTATTACGGGCATACTACAAGCATTGAGTCACATTTTGTACATCGTGCCCATCGTAACAATAAGCCTATGCTATTTTAACCTGACCGAACAATTGGAAGGTGAGGGATTGCTTGGACGGATAGGGAAGCTTGGTACTGTGACGCCTGTTGAAAATGAGGATGAAACCCGTGACGAAGAAGAAGAACTATAAAATGCGGCGTTGCTTTTATCTTATTTTGTTTTTACTGGCTGCCGGCCCGCAGCTCAATGCGGCTACTAAGCCTGTAAAGGCAGCTAATAAAACGGTAAAAAAGGTTGTCACCAAGCCCGCGGTTTTAGTGCCCGACACTGCAAATATCAGTGTGCGGCGTTTTAATAATGCTGCTTTAGACAAATATAAGGCCCAACCTGAATTCCGGTACCAGGAAACTGATGGATCGCCGTCCATATGGACGCGCTTCTGGCGCTGGCTTCGGCATTGGCTGCATGTACGCAGGCCAGTAGTTAAAGGAAAGCCTTCAATAACCCTTCTTTACGTTATTTTTAAAATCCTTGAATATACCATCATCGCAGGGGCAATAGGTTTGATTGTTTTTGTGATCTTTAAAATGGCCGGTGTTGATCTTTCCTTCCTTTTCAGGAGAAGTTCGAAGGCAATAGCCGTCCCTTATACAGAGTCGCTGGAAAACATCCACGATATTAATTTCGATAACTCGATAGAGGAAGCGATCAATAATCATAACTACAGGCTTGCGGTAAGGCTGCTTTATTTAAAATGCCTTAAACAGCTCAGCGATGCTTCATTAATAAAATGGCAACCCGAAAAAACCAATAGCAGCTATGTGAATGAGTTGGCCAACGCTGAACAGAAGGCAATATTCAATTCCCTCACCAGGCGCTTTGAGTTTATCTGGTATGGTGAATTTTCGATTGACGGGCAAACTTTCAACAGGATAAATCTTCAATTCCAGGAATTTAACGGTAAGATAGTATGAAAGACTTCAAGATATACTTTATAATTGCCTGCATATTATTGGGGGGGTACCTTGTCGCCGAATTTAATAAGCCCGATGCTACAAACTGGAGCCCCACTTTATTTTATGGTGATAAGATCCCGTTTGGCACTTATGTGCTCTACCACCAGTTGGGCGACCTGTTCCCGGAATCGCACGTCACCAAAACGGATTCGCCGTTATATGATGTTTTTAGCAAGATTGCTAATAAACCCGGCACCTACCTGGTGTTTGCCAAATTGGTAAGGGTAAACAAAGATGATTTTAACGAATTGGTAAAATACCTCAAAAAAGGCAATTCGGTATTTATTTCGGGTTTCGCCTTTACCGGCTTTTTAGCAGATACGCTTCAAATTGAAACCGGCTTTGAGTTTAAAAAAGGAAGTGCCGGTTTAAACTTTGCCAGTAAATATTTGAAACAGCCCACCGCCTATAAATTTAAACGCGACATCACCAACCAGTATTTTACAGGCTTTGACACCGCGAAGGCAACCGTGCTTGGCGTTAATACTAACGGACACAGTACCTACCTGCGCTTTAAGTTCGGGGCCGGCAGCTTGTACCTTTGTACAAATCCTGCTGTATTTACCAATTACAGCATACTTTCCGGGGGGCAGGGTTACGTTGAAAAAGCTTTATCCTACCTGCCCGCCACCAGTAATATTTACTGGGACGAGTATCAAAACGGCGATGTGCCTGTTGACGAATCGCCGCTACGGGTACTTTTTACCAGTCCATACCTGGAATGGGCGTATTACATAAGCCTGGCTGCGCTGCTGATTTTTGTGCTGTATGAAGTAAAGCGGCGCCAGCGTATTATACCGGTTATAGAACCGTTAAAAAATGCAACGGTTGATTTTGTAAATGTTGTTGGACAAGTTTACTTTGAGCAGCGCAACAATACCGATATTGCGCGAAAAAAAGTAACCTACCTGCTGGAACACCTGCGCGATGAATACAACTTAAAAACGAATAAATTAGACGGCGAATTTATTGAGCACCTTTCGCAAAAGTTGAATATCGCCCCCGAATTTGCGCGGGAAATAGTAAACTTCATCACTTATATAGATACGCATACTAATATCTCGGACCACGACCTGATTAAACTAAATAACTTGATAGAGAAACTTTATACACAAATTGCATAAAATGGAAGAAGACGGAATATTTGAACAAAGAACAGACCTCAGCGAGTTGGGCAACGCGGTTGAGCGGATAAAGACAACACTGGGCAAGATAATTGTCGGTCAGCAGGAAAGCATTGATTTGCTGTTGGCCGGGATACTGGCTGACGGGCACATTTTGATAGAAGGTGTGCCAGGGGTTGCCAAAACCCTGACTGCAAAGCTGATCGCAAAGACGATCGATGCGCAATACTCGCGCATCCAGTTTACGCCCGACCTGATGCCGTCTGACATCCTGGGCACCTCGGTATTCAACCCGAAAACTACGGAGTTCGAATTTAAACATGGCCCTATTTTTGGGAACATCATCCTGATCGATGAGATCAACCGGGCGCCGGCTAAAACCCAGTCGGCTTTGTTCGAAGTAATGGAGGAGCGCCAGATCACTATCGATGGTCAAACGTACGTGATGCCGCCACCCTTTACGGTGCTGGCCACGCAGAACCCCGTCGAGCACGAGGGCACTTACCGATTACCGGAAGCGCAGCTTGACCGGTTTATTTTTAAGATAGAGATCAAATACCCATCGCTCGACGAGGAGATTGCCATCCTGACGCAGCAGCACCAGCAAAAAACAGCCGACCAGTTGAAGGACGTAACGCCGGTGATGTCATCAAAGGAGATCATTTCCATAAGGCAAACGGTAACCGGCCTTCATGTCGAGGAAAAGATACTGGTTTACATTGCCAGGATCATTCACGAAACCCGGAACAATAAATCCCTTTACCTGGGCGGTTCGCCGCGGGCCTCGTTAGCAATAGTCGCGGCTGCAAAAGCGATCGCAGCCATCCGCGGGCGCGATTTTATAACACCTGACGATGTGATTTACGTAGCTACCCCTGTGTTAAGGCATCGTATTATGCTAACTCCGGATAAGGAAATGGAGGGCGTTACGCCGGATGACGTGATAGGCCAGATCATTCAAAAAATCGATATCCCCAGATAAAACAGTACTTTGAAAAAATTCTTCAGCCTCTATTATAAAAACCTGTTCCTGTCCAATCGCCTTTTTGCCGGCCTTGGCGGCTGTGCGGTGCTTTTTGTGCTGGGCTTCTTTTTTTCCTGGGTCGGCATTATTCCTGAAGTATTATTTTTTGTATTGGTGCTGCTGTTTTTTTGCGACCTGCTGATGCTTTACGGCAACGCGAAAGGAGTATTCGCAAAGCGCCATGCACCCGAGCGGCTTAGTAACAGCGACGATAACGAACTTGGGATTTTTATTGAGAATTGGTACAACTTCAACATCAGGGTGGGTATTATCGACGAGATTCCCTTCCAGTTCCAGAAGCGTGATGTATGGTTTGAAACTGAACTAACGCCCCGGCAGCGAAAACTGATCAATTATGTTTTACGCCCCACCAAGCGCGGCGAATATAAGTTTGGCGCAATCCGGGTATTTGTGCGTTCGCCGTTGGGCCTGGTTAGCCGGCGTTTAAATTTTGAACAGGCGGAAACTTTACCGGTATATCCATCATTCCTGCAGATGCGCAAATATGAGCTGATGGCTATATCTGATCACCTGTCCGAACTGGGAATCAAAAAGATCAGGCGGCTGGGCCACAGCCTGGAGTTTGAGCAGGTAAAAAACTACGTGCAGGGCGATGATTACCGCACCATCAACTGGAAAGCTACTGCCCGGCGCGGCAGCCTGATGGTAAACTCGTACACCGACGAAAAGGCGCAGCATGTATATTGCGTGATAGATAAGTCAAGAGCAATGAAGATGCCCTTCGAGGGTTTAAGTTTGCTTGATTATGCCATAAACGCCAGCCTCGTGCTGTCAAACATCGCTTTGTTAAAAGAAGACAAAGCCGGGCTGATCACTACGGCCGAAAAGATAGGCGCGATTGTTCCCGCCGACCGCCGGCCCACGCAGATCAACAAAATACTGGAGGTACTTTATAAGGAAAGAACACGCTACCTGGAAACCAATATGGAGCTGCTGTACAGTACCATCCGCAGTGTGATGAAACAGCGCAGCCTGGTAGTGTTTTTCACCAATTTTGAAAGTATGTCGGCACTCGAAAGGCAGCTGCCCTTTTTAAAGCGCATAGCAAAATTCCACCTTTTGCTGGTGGTGTTTTTTGAGAATACCGAACTTAGAAAATTAAGCGAGACGCCTGCTACCGATGTGGAAGGAATATATATCAAAACGATCGCCGAAAAATTTGCCTACGACAAAAAACTGATCGTTAAAGAACTGGCGAAAAATAATATTCAATCCATATTAACCGCCCCACAAAATCTTACGGTTAATACCATAAACCGCTACCTGGAGATCAAGGCTAAGCAAAGGATTTAAGTGCCATTTTTCAGCCCTGAAGGGGCGTTTATACACTAACACAGGGCGAAGTCCTGTGAAGCAGCGGCATGTCAAAAATCATACCCCCGGCTTCGGAAATGCAATCCCGGCGGCGCCGAGATCTTTAACTACCTTTTCCATCAGGGCAATTTTAACATTCAGATAGTTTGATGGTTCCAGCCAAACGTTTATGGTAAAGCGCATGCTGTCATTGTCGAGGCCGATCAGGCCAACCCTGGGTGCAGGGTCGGTCATTACATCGGGGTTGATGGTAACCGCGTGAAGAATAATCTTCTTTGCTTTGTCGATATCCGCTGCGTAGCCAAGTTTCACTTCAAAATCCAGCCGCCGTTTATCTTCGCGGCTGGTGTTCACAATCACTTCGTTAAACAACTTTCCGTTTGGGATGATGATGGTTTTGTTATCTATCGTAAGCAACACCGTATAAAATATTTGGATGGAGACAACTTTGCCCTCCTGGCCCTGTGCGATGATATAATTGTCGATATCAAACGGCTTTAAGAGCAGGATAAGTACGCCGCCGGCAAAGTTTTGAAATGTGCCCGATAAGGCGAGACCTGCGGCCACGCTAAACGCACCAATAATGGTGGTAAATATCGTAACGTGCACACCCACAATTTCCAGCACGGTCAACGTGAGTACGACATACAAAGCGGTGATGGTTAAACTTAAAACAAAAGGCTGTAAAGATGAGTGTGTGTGCCTGCGCATCAGGCGCGACCGAAGCCGGTTGCGAAGAAACTTTATGACCCAAAGGCCTATAAAGAAAAGTATTAATCCAAAAATTGCGTCGGGACCGTTAACGTTTAACCAATTGATCGCGCGGTCGTAAATTCTTTCCAACTTCATTGCGAAGCGAAAATAGTAATTAATTATTTACCGTAAATAGCGATAAACAGTTCCGGGCCTTTTACAAAAACCCAATCCCAAATATGGCGCTGCAGAAATTTTGTTTTTTTGGTAAGATGCTTCATCCTGTCCTCCACTATTCAAATGTTGTGCCTGATATTGGCTCTCTGAATATTTATACAAATTTAACCCTTATTGTAACCCAAAAATTGCAAAATTAATCATTTGATTAATAAATGACCGTCCCTTTACCCCTAAATGACAGTGGAGGGAGTATAGTAAAAAAACAGGGGCTGTAGGTTTTAGCGGACAATCCTGAATCGTCTTTGCGAGGAACGAAGCAATCTCCAAAGAGGACAGTCAACGATACTAAATGCATGGATGAACGGCGTGCGGCTGACAGGTAACCATCTGACCCGGGTGCGTTGATGAGCATGTGTAGTGATTGCTTCGTTCCTCGCAAAGACGTTCCGGAGGTTTTTTTAAAAAAACAAAACCCCATCTGTTTAACCAGACAGGGCTTTGATTATCTACGACGACTTGAGACTTTGGGCTTAGCAAGAATTACATCATGCCGCCCATGCCGCCGCCGCCCATCGGAGGACCGCCGGCTTTTTCGTCTTCCGGATCGTCTGCTAATACACACTCGGTAGTTAACAGCATCGCTGCGATAGAAGCAGCATGTTCCAATGCTACACGGCCAACTTTAGTTGGGTCGATAACACCGGCGCCGATCAGGTTTTCATATTTATCGGTACGTGCATTGTAGCCAAAGTCAGCTTTGCCTTCTTTAACTTTTTGCACTACGATCGAACCTTCGATACCTGCGTTTTCGCAGATCTGGCGCAACGGCTCTTCAATTGCCCTGCGGATGATCTGGATACCGGTATTTTCATCTTCGTTTGCACCTTTAAGGTTCTTCAAAGCATCAACCGCACGGATGAAAGCTACACCACCACCGGCAACAATGCCTTCTTCAACCGCAGCACGTGTAGCGTGCAAAGCATCATCAACACGGTCTTTCTTTTCCTTCATTTCCACTTCAGAAGCAGCGCCGATATACAATACAGCAACACCGCCTGATAATTTGGCTAAACGTTCCTGTAATTTTTCTTTGTCGTAATCAGAAGTTGTGGTTTCGATCTGGGCTTTGATCTGGCTGATGCGGGATTTAATCTCCTCAGGCTTGCCCGAACCGTTGATCACAGTAGTATTGTCTTTATCAACAACGATCTTTTCAGCTGTACCTAAATACGATAGGTCGGCATTTTCCAGCTTATAACCTCTTTCTTCTGAAATTACTGTACCGCCGGTAAGGATAGCAATATCTTCCAGCATAGCTTTACGACGATCGCCAAAACCAGGAGCCTTAACGGCAACTACTTTCAGTGAACCGCGGATCTTGTTCACTACCAGGGTAGCTAAAGCTTCGCCGTCAAGATCTTCAGCAATGATCAAAAGCGGTTTGCCGGTTTGAACTTGTTTTTCGAGGATAGGAAGCAATTCCTTCATCGAAGAAATCTTTTTGTCGTAGATCAGCACGAAGCAATTTTCCAGCTCGGCTTCCATCTTATCAGGATTGGTTACGAAGTAAGGTGAAAGGTAACCGCGGTCAAATTGCATACCTTCTACAGTCTTTACCTCAGTTTCGGTACCTTTTGCTTCTTCAACGGTAATTACACCGTCTTTACCAACTTTTTCCATTGCTTCTGCAATCAGCGCGCCGATCATTTCGTCGTTGTTTGCGGAGATAGATGCTACCTGTTTGATCTTGTTGTTATCCTCGCCGATGCTTTGCGACTGGCTTTTCAGGTCTTCAACAACAGCAGCAACTGCTTTGTCGATACCGCGTTTCAAATCCATTGGATTTGCACCGGCAGCTACGTTTTTTATACCTGCTGTAACAATAGCCTGCGCTAAAACGGTAGCAGTGGTGGTTCCGTCACCTGCAATATCAGCAGTTTTCGAAGCAACTTCCTTTACCATCTGGGCGCCCATGTTTTCGATGGGGTCCTTCAGCTCAATTTCCTTTGCTACAGTCACACCGTCCTTAGTGATAACAGGTGAACCGAATTTTTTGTCAATAATTACGTGACGACCTTTAGGGCCTAATGTTACTTTAACTGCATTAGCTAAAATATCAACACCGCGCTTCAAGGCATCGCGTGCTTCAACATTGTATTTAACTTGTTTTGCCATTTTTCTTTTTGTTTAAATGTTTTAATGTTCTAAAGTTGGAATGTTAGCATTTCGACATTGAAAGGCAACTTTACAACCTTTCAACTTTGCAACCTCTCAATTAAATTACAGAACCGCGTAAATGTCCGATTCACGCATAATTAAATACTCTTTGCCTTCGTAGTTGATCTCGGTACCGGCGTATTTGCCATATAATACCTGGTCGCCAACTTTCACGGTTAACGGTTCATCTACTTTTCCATCGCCAACGGCAACTACAGTTCCGCGCTGAGGTTTTTCTTTAGCAGTATCCGGAATAATAATCCCGGAAGCAGTCTTCTCTTCGGCCTGAGCAGCTTCCACCACTACCCTGTCTCCGATCGGTTTAATGTTTAATGACATAGTTATTTAATTATTTTATTTGAAAATTAAGTTTATACCGCCGTCCGGCAGGTCTGCATGCCATTCCTCATCAATTATGCCAATCAAATTTATTCGACCTATTGACAGGCAAACACTGATGTATTGTCAGATTTTTTAAAACAGTGTTTTTGAAGTTAACAATAGCTTAAACCAAAATGCCATCGTGTCAGTGATTACTTTACGGTAAGGCCGTTTTATCACAACAAAAAGCCCCGCCAAAATCCCGTATTTGCGGGAACCCGGCGAGGCTTTTCCGAAATATCTTAAACGATTAAGGTTTTGTAGGCTTCGGCGTGGCCGGTGCAACAGTACCTGCTCCGGCTGGTTTAGCAGCTCCGCCACCGAAAGGTGAAGTACTTTGCTGGGTGGCAGGCGCCTTTATATTTTTAGACCGGTCTGTACCACTATTGTCAGTTGAAGCCGCCGAGCCGCCTTTTACGGCAACGTTGACGGCCATTGCCAGTACCATTAAAACAATGGCAAATCCCCAGGTTCCTTTTTCAAGGAAATCGCCTGTTTTCTGCACACCCATCAATTGCGATGAGCTTGAAAAATTAGCGGATAAGCCGCCGCCCTTAGGGTTTTGCACCATGACGATCAGTACTAAAAGCACGCAAACGATAAGTATTATAATTAACAATAACTGGATCATTATCTTAGTTTAATTGGTTTTCTTTTCTAACTGTTCTATTTTCCCGGCAAAGTAACGGCTTTTTTCCGGGAATTTCAACATCAATTTTTTATATGAAGCGATTGCCTTATGGTAAAGCATTTGGTCGGAGTAAATACTGGCCAGCGTTTCGGATACCAATTCATCCCGGTCTTCCGAACTTTTCCTGGCTTTATTCTCATTGTCCAGCTTGTCGCTGCTTTGCGGTTTTATTTGCGGTTCTTCCTTTATAAAACGCTCGATGATCTGTTGTTCCTTGCGTTTAAAATCGGGCGCAGCAGCGGCCTGGGGCGACCCTGTCGATTTATCCAACTCTTCAACAGAAGTAATGTGAAAAATATTTTCAAAATATTGCTGCTGCAGTTCGTCAGTTATTCTTTTCGCCTTTTTATTTATTGTTGCCGCAGGTTTTACGTAGGGCTGATAGGTCTGTGCGTGCTCCTTTCGCGTTTTATCCAGCCACCACATAAAAGTATAAGGCATTTTTTCGTCGTGGTATTTAGATACATCCTGCTGCTCGGCTTCACCTGGTACGTGGCCGGCAGCAATATCGGATGCTGTTTGTTCTTGTTCAGCTTCGTCCACGTGAGCGCCAAATTCCTGGTCGAATGAAAAATATTGTCCGCCGGGCTGACCCAGTGTAATATCTTCAATCCCCACAATTTCGTCATAAACCTCGTCATCACCCAGCGCCCCCTCGGGTTCCGGCCTGGTCTCCTCGTGTACCGGTATTTCGGCAGTGATAAGGGCAGGCTCCTCCTCAGGGAGCTCAATAAGCGGAGTCGGCTCATCTTTATCTGTATCCAGCTCAACGACTTGCTGTGGCTCAACTTCGGGTGCTTCTGATTGTCCATGTTCAGCTGTTTCGACATTAACATCAGGTGTCGCCTCAAATCCAACATGATCGGCGTCTTCCTCCTGACGCACTGTCTCGCCTGAGAACTGGTTATGAGCCACAACCTCATGGGCAGGCTCATCCCCGGCCATTTTGGTTAGATGCCCTTCAGCCGGTGCTTCAAGCTCAGGGGCGGCTTGTTCAGGCATGGCTTCGGTTGGGTGTTCCTCAACTGCATTGGCAACTTCCACTGGCGCTACCTCGTTCAAACCTTCTTCACGTGACGCAGTAGCCTCAGGGACGACCTCTTCATGAGTTATTTCGGATATATGTTCTTCAGTCGGCGTCTCAACCTTATGAACAGCTTCTTCATCAGTCGTTTGGGATAGATGTTGTTCCACCGGCGTGTCAAACTCATGGGTAACTTCTTCGTGAACAGCTTCAGGGACATTTTCAACCGGGTAATCAATTTCCGTTACCTGCGCACCGTCTGTAACAACTGGATTGTCGCGATGTCCTTCGCCATCGGTATGCGGTACATATTGCGCTGCATTAGGGTCAGCAACCAGCTCGTCCTGTTCATCATGGTTGTTCAATTCTTCACCGCCTTCAATTACAGGGGCGGCTTTGTCAACAACCAGGTCCTCAAGCGCATTATTTTGGTAACTTTCGTTGTAAGTTGTGGCTTCCGGTTGCCGGTAGCTGGCATTTACGGTAATACCAGGCTGTATCACCATTCTTTCATCAGGCACGCCTGTAAACGTCGACGGCGCATTAACAAGTTTAAATAAGGCCCGGGGACTAAAATAAGCAGAAGCCCGCCTCAGGTTTTTTTCCTCGCTGGCATGGGCCAGCAGCGCCTGCAAAATGCCGCTTTGCGGAAAATCATTTACCAGGCGGTGCAAATTATCCACGAAGGAACTGGCATCATTAGCTGGATTTTCTAATAACGACCATAAAAAGTCATTTTGGCTACTATTCAAATTTTGATCCACGTGGCTGAAACTACGAAATGCTTACCAATTTGCAAAAGCTTTGTTAAAAACGTCTTCCGTCAGCTGCTTATTTATAGCGGCTATCAGGGTTTGCTCCTGGGTGTTTATGTCACCGCTAAAATCCTGGTATTTTGAAAAACTCTCATCAAAGCTATCTTTTTTATCCAGGTTGTTCACATATTTAACGCTAACGGTAATGGTTAACCGGCTGGCGCCCGCAATAGGCGCAACATTACTACCGGTAGCGTTTATGGATACAGGTGCGATATTATAGTCGGTAATGGCGCCGGACATCGTTGCATCGGCATCACCGATGACAATAGCCAGACTGGTGGTATTCCTTATACGGTTTTTCAATGCTTCTGTAAACTGGGTGCTCAGGTTATTTACAACCAGGGCGGCATTGTTTTCAAAAAAGTCAACCCGGATGGTTTTCATATTAGGCGGAATCGAGGCCCCGCTAAGGCTCAATTTATAGGTGCATGACGGGCCCAGTGCAATTAAGCAAATCGCGACGATCAACAACCTTGGTATCCTTTTCATTTTTTATAAATTTAGCTCTTTTATTTTCCGGTATAAAGTTCTTTCTGATATACCCAGCTCATTTGCCGCCAGCTTCCGTTTGCCCTTGTGCTTTTTTAGCGCTTTGCGGATCAGGTCGGATTCTTTATCGACCAATGACAGTGATTCCTCCACTTCCTCGGCATCCTGCGTGATATTATACGGATTTGAGTTGATGTTATTGCTATTCGCGTTGATAACGGGTTTTTGTAAAGTAAATTGCTGGTCGTTTGAACCCGGAATATCAATATCGCGATAGAGCTGATTTAATGTCTGGCTGGAGTGGTTGATGGAGACTCCCCCGTGCTCGATAATATCCGCAACAAGCTTTTTCAGCTCCACCATATCCCGCTTCATATCAAACAGCACCTTGTACAAAATATCCCGTTCAGAAAAATCTTCCTTCGGCTGATTGTCCACGCGCATGGGCAGGTTCCTCCCGCCTTCTGCTGGTATGTAGCTCAGCAGCGTTTGCGCAGTGATCGTGCGGTCGCGCTCGAGGACAGCCAATTGCTCGGCCATATTTTTAAGTTGCCTGATATTGCCCGGCCACGAGTAATTGATCAAAACCTGCTGGGCCTCTTCGTCCAGTTGAATTGGCGGCGTGCGGTATTTATCGGTAAAATCAGAGGTAAATTTCCTGAACAACAGGTAGATATCTTCTTTCCGGTCGCGCAGCGGCGGGATGCGAAGCGGGACGGTATTTAAGCGATAGTACAGGTCTTCCCTGAATTTTCCGTTCTTCACGGCGTCAAAAACATCCACATTGGTAGCTGCAATCACGCGCACATTTGTCTTCTCCACCTTTGACGAGCCGACCTTAATGTACTGGCCCGATTCCAGCACTCTTAGCAGGCGTGCCTGGGTGCCCAGGGGCATTTCGGCAATTTCATCTAAAAATATGGTGCCGCCATTTACGGTTTCAAAATAGCCTTTCCGTTCGCCCACCGCGCCGGTATAAGCACCTTTTTCGTGGCCGAATAATTCCGAGTCGATTGTACCTTCGGGGATAGCGCCGCAGTTCACAGCAATGAACGGCCCATGCTTGCGCGGGCTCATCTGGTGAATGATGTGCGAAAACACTTCCTTACCGCTGCCGCTTTCCCCGGTTATCAAAACTGAAATATCCGTAGGCGCAACCTGGTTGGCTATATCTATTGCCCGGTTAAGTAACGGCGAGCTGCCGATGATACCGAAGCGTTGTTTTATTTCTTGTATTTCCATACCTTATTAGAACCAAGAGTCAAGAATCAAGAGCCAAGATTAGCTGCAAGCTAATTTATTGGAAGACGATTCGTACGTCTCTTTATTTTAAATTATCTCTGAAAGCAAAGATCATCTTTTGCACTTCATTCGTTAACAATAAACAATTTTTTAGCCTTTCAATATTCCCATATTTACGCCGCTCGCAAATCAACAGTTGTGTTTCCAATTCAAAGGACGATGTTAGGGCGGTCGTTAAAAACTCAGAAAAATGGTTGGTCGTGCGTTTCCCTGACCCTTCGGCAATGTTTGATGGGATTGAACATGACGACCTGTTTATTTGGTCGATCAAATTGAACCGCTCATTGAAAGGCAAATCTTCTGTATAATACAAAGCCAAATCAGTTAAATCCATTGCCTTTTGCCATATTTTTAAATTCTTAAAATTATGCACCGAATAACCTCTTTATTCTTTCCTGGTTCTTGATTCTTGGCTCTATATTACCCTGCCGATAAGGGTGGCCGTAGTAGTCCTTTCTACCAATACGTTTACATAATCTCCGGGTTTATAATCTTCTCCGACAGGGAAAACAACCATTGCGTTATGATCGCTCCTGCCGCAATAATCTTTGTCCGATTTTTTTGAAAAACCTTCTATCAGTACTCTTTGCACTTTACCCAGTTGGCTTTGCAGCCTTAAATATGAGTGTTCCTGCTGTTTGGCGACCACTTCCTTTAGGCGACGGCGTTTTACATCCTCAGGAATATCGTCGGCATACCGCTTTGCCGCTAAAGTTCCCGGCCGTTCCGAGTACATGAACATATAGGCAAAATCATACTGCACATAGTCCATCATGCTTAACGTCTCCCGGTGTTCATCCTCCGTTTCGGTGCAAAAACCAGTGATCACGTCAGTGGATATTGCGCATCCGGGGATGATCCTGCGGATGGCGTCAATCCTGCTCATGTACCACTCTCTATCGTAAGTGCGGTTCATCAATTCCAATACCCTGCTGTTGCCCGATTGTACCGGCAAATGGATGTAATTGCAGATATTGTCGTACTTATTTATCGTGTATAACACTTCATCGGTAATATCTTTTGGATGCGAGGTTGAAAACCGAACGCGCAGCTCCGGACTCACCTGCGCAACCATCTCCAGCAAATTGGCGAAGTTGACTGCGGCCTCACCTAAATCCTCTCCAAAGGAGAGGACTTTCTCATTCGTTTCAACCGAGGTACCGTCTTCAGAACCCTCTCCTTTGGAGAGGGCAGGGTGAGGCGCCTTCCATTTATACGAATCCACATTCTGGCCCAGCAAAGTCACCTCGCGGTAACCCTGGTTAAACAGTTCGGTACATTCGTTAACGATCGATTGCGGGTCGCGGCTGCGCTCGCGGCCGCGGGTAAATGGCACCACGCAAAACGAACACATATTGTCGCAGCCGCGCATAATAGATACGAACGCATTTATACCGTTGCTGTTGAGTCGCACGGGGCTGATGTCGGCATAAGTTTCCTCGCGCGATAACAGCACATTCACCGCTTTCTGGCCATCGTCCACCCGGTCGATCAGGTTAGGTAAGTCACGATAAGCATCAGGACCCACCACCACATCAACAAGTTTTTCTTCCTCCAAAAATTTCGATTTCAGCCGCTCGGCCATACAGCCCAATACGCCAACCACCAAGCCCGGATTTTTTACTTTCGCAATGGTAAACTCCCTGAGGCGGTTGCGCACACGCTGCTCCGCGTTTTCCCTGATGGAACAGGTATTGATGAAGATCACATCTGCTGCATTGTAATCGCCGGTAGTTTCAAACCCTTTATCCTGCAAAATTGAGGCAACGATCTCGCTGTCCGAAAAGTTCATGGCGCAGCCATAGCTTTCGATATAAAGCTTACGGCCATTGTGTTTACCAGTATTCTTCTCCAACACCAGGGCTTCCCCCTGCCTGCTCTCGTCGTGTGCTTTTTCGCTTATCCCCAAATCAATCATCAAATAAAAAAATTTAGCCCGCAAAAATACATAAAATTTAAATAAAAGATGACATATTGTCATGGATAATGTGAATTGAACGTAAAGATACGAGCACCAGGAATCAAGGAAGAAAGGTAGTCTCCGGCAGACAATCGTGTTTAAAAACTACTGGTTGTTTGTATGACGATATATCGATAAACCGGAACAGCTCTGTGATCGAACCAGCGGTGCACCCGGAACACCTGAACCACCTGGAACACCTGAATACACCTGGACCACCTGGACCGCAAATAAATTCTGTAATTTGTTTGGATTTATCAAGAATTTTATGTATTTATTCACAATTCCGTAAACCCAAATCAAGTGCTCCGACTTTCAAACGCGGTCTCCCCATGATATCCGCCGCGTTATGGCATAAACCAAATCTTTCTATTAAATTTAACTTCTCATCCCAATTTGTCCTGGTCCTGGTTCTTCATTCCCATAGCTAACAAATTTTGTACTTTGGTGTTATACTACAGCTTTTTGAGAGTAAAAAAATGAGTTCAAAACTACCCGGCACCCAAAAAATTCCACTGTGGCCATTTATTGTTTTGGCTGTTTTACTTATTGCCGGAGGGGCTACTTATTACTTCTATGATCAATATATGGCCGGCAACCGCTGGAAACCAATCTTACAAAGACAACTAAAAGACCTGGTTTTAAAAACCAGCGACAGCCTTTACAGGATTGAATACTCGGACTTCGACCTGAACATACACTCAGGGAATGCAACAATTTATAATTTTAAACTGATGCCCGACACCCTGGTTTACAATAGGCTGGTGAAGGAGAGAAAGGCGCCCGACAATTTATTTATCCTTACCGTTAAAACGTTGTCGATAAAAAATGTTGGCGCAAAAAAGGCCTACCGCGAAAAAATATTGGATATCGACGATATCACCATCGACAAACCCAACCTAACGGTAATCAGTAAACGTTATGACTTTAACGACACGGTAAAAGTGGGTAAACCTAAAACGCCTTACCAAATCATCAAAAAAGTACTCAAACAATTGCATATCGATTCGATAGCCTTAAACGACATCAGCCTCCATTATATCAACAAAAACAAACCGGTAATAAAACAAACCTCCCTGCAGCATATAGACATCGCGGTCTCCGACATCTTCATCGACTCGCTATCCGGGCAGGATCCAAAACGGTTTTATTACACAAAAGATATTAATGTAACTGTGCACGACTATCACACCGGTACTCCCGATAGGTTATATAATGCAAAGCTTAAAAAGATATTTTTCTCTACCGCGCAAAGGCGGATACAGTTGGACAACATATCGCTTTGGCCGCGGTATAGCCGAAACGACTTTTATACCAAAACGGGCGTTACGGGGGATATTTACAACCTTAAGTTTAAAAGGATAGACATTGATGATATTGACCTGCAGGATTTTTTTCGGGCGCAAAACCTGTATGCCGGCGTGATGAACATTAAAGGTGCTGATGTGCAGATATACACCGACAATGCATATAAAGGCAAAAAAAGCAGTAAGATAGGTAAGGATCCGGAGCAGTCCCTGCAAAAAGTGGCTTTGGACATGTGGCTGAAACGCATCAATGTGAATGACGCGCGGATTAGCTACGCCGAAACGGATGCCATAACCAAAGCGACCGGCGAAATATTATTCACCCATACGAATGCTTATTTTTCGAACGTAACGAACGATGACGATCAGAAAAAGAGGAACCCGATTATGCGCGCCAGCATCCGTACGCGATTTATGGATGCGGCCCCCTTCCAGGTTAATTTTAAGTTTGACCTGGCTTCGCCTGCGGGAGCGTTCAATTATTCAGGAGAATTGGGAAAATTTGATGGCCGGGTGCTGGACAAACTGGTAAAACCGCTGGCGATGGTGCATGTGCAGTCGGCTGATATTGAAAAGCTGGACTTTAACGTTAATGCCAGTAACTATAGCGGCAAAGGGAACGTACAGTTTTATTATAGTAACTTAAATATCCAACTGTTAAAAAAGGTTGACGGTAAGGATGAGCTGCAAAAGCAGGGATTTATATCGACATTGGCTAATAACCTGATCATTGATCGTAACAATCCCGATAAAAATGGCAGCTTGCGGCCTGGCCCGGTTGATCTGAAACGACCGCCGGATGTCTCGTTCTTCAGCTTTTTATATAAGGCGCTGCTGGATGGTATAAAGCCAAGCGTTGGCTACGATAAAAAAACAGAAGGCAAAGTAGCGCGGGCCATTGTAAAAGTTACCACGACAGTTACGAAAGTTGACAGTTTAATAAGCAGATTTAATAAATTTAAAGACGCCAGGAAGGCCCGGCGCGCGGCGCGTAAAAAAGAGCGGCAGGCAAAAAAAGATTCGCTAAACAAACTAAAAGAAAGTAAAGGAAGTTAATGGCAATTACCGTTTTCAGGAAGAAGTGGCATAAGATAACGGCAATTTGTTTTGCCGTTTTTATTGCACTCATCCTTCTGGTGGCGTTGCCGGTTAACAGCTATTGGTCGCCGATATTGGCGAAGGAGGTTAAAAAGATCGTATTAAAGAGCAGCGACAGCTTGTACAAGGTTAGCTTTACATCGGCTGAATTGCATATCCTTCGTGGCACGATCGATATTTTTAATATCACCCTTAAGCCGGATAGCGCTGTTTATAACCGCAGGAAGAAACAAAACCTTGCCCCGAATAACCTGGTTGAGATGCACGTAAAACGTCTTACCTTATCCCATATTCACCCCTTCAAACTGTATTTTCAGCACAAGCTCGATATAGGCGAAGTCGTGCTTGACCAGCCCGTGCTCGACATCAGTTACTTGTTGAACCACAAGAAAGATACTGTTCTGGCACACCGTCAAACGGCATGGAAAAGGATATCCAAAAGCCTTCACTCCGTTCATATCGGCGATATCCTGCTTGGCGATGTAAAGCTGAAATATGAGGACTATTCGGGAAATAAGCTGGCTATTTCTGAACTGAGAGAATTAAACCTGAGCGCTCACGACCTGCTGATCGACTCCTTCACACAGATCGACCGGTCGCGATTGCTGTATTGTAAAGACATAGTGGCCGAACTAAATAATTACTCAGCAAAATCACCAAACGGCCTATACATCTACAAATTCGATCATGTAAAATTATCTACTTTACATTCGAGGCTAAATATCGAAGGGCTAAGCTTAAGACCCGTTCAAAAAGATAAGTTTTTTTCCAAAAGCAACGATGACAAGTTTGCCTTTCGGCTGGACTCTTTGCAACTGGACAATTTCGATTTCCTTAATTATCACAAATACAGGATCATCAACGCGTCAAAAATGACGTTTAATAAGGGCAGCCTCGATGTATTCGGCAACCCAAAAAAAACTCCGCGAACCACTGACAGGGTAGTTACCTTTCCGAACGCCGGGCTTTCTAATATGAATACGGATTTGAAACTGGATACCGTAATACTGCACCACATGAATGTTTTTTATACGGAGTTTAATCGAAAATCCAACCGGACGGGCACTATTTCCTTTAACAACACTAGTGGTAGCTTTTCAAACATCACCACTCGTCCGGAGGTTTTGAAAAAAAACAACCTTTGCCATGTTGATCTCAGCACTTTATTTATGAACCAGGCCAAATTAAAACTAAGTTTTGTTTTTAATTTGACCGGCGAAGACCGGGCATACGACTATAAGGGCGCCCTGGGTCCGATGAATTTGAAAGCCATTAACGCTGCAACAATTCCTTTAACCCTTCTCAAAATACAAAACGGCACTTTAAAGCAAATGAATTTTGACTTTAAAGCGGACCGTACAATTGCAAAAGGGAAATTGGTAATACTATATAATGATGTAAAAGTGACCCTGCTCAAGTACGATTCCCTTTTCAATACGTTGCAATCACAACCTGTTGCAACGTTATACGCCAATAATTTCATCCTTAAGCACAACAATCCCGATGCAGCCGGGGCGACGCCGCGGGTAGCCTATGTCACCGAAAGGCGGTCAACGGAAACGCCTTTTTTTAAGTATACCTGGCACACGCTGCTGGCAGGTATTAAACCCTCTATTGGCCTTGACAAGAAAACCCAGGATGCCACAATTGCCCTGCTCAACCAGTTGTCGGAAGACAAGAAGGCGCGTAAGATCAAAAAATTACAGCGACAGCATCGAAGGGCGGAGCGACGCCTGAAACGGGCGGAAAAAGCGCGGCAGAAAGGGGACTGATGGGTAAACGGCGCGCCGAACTCGTCATGGCGGGTACCCGCCGGCCCTCCCGGAAAAACAGGGCATGACGTTGGGCGGAATATTGGTTGATTAAAAATATGTCATTTCGACGAGGTACGAGGAGAAATCTTATACAAGCGGCGGGGTATGCCTGGCATGACCCGAATGCGAAGCGTTTAAGATCTCTCCCTGCGGTCGAGATGACAAAGATGCTGTTCCATTAACGTTGATTATCAGTGAGTTATAAATATGTCATTATAAAGAACAGCCTGTCCCGACTAAGTTTCGGGAAAGCCACCTCTGCATAAGCTAATCAATGGTCCGTTATATGCAGGGTTACTGTCGGCCGCGCGCCCTGCCCCATAAAATTTCGTTTCGTTGACGGTCTGTTGCAGTCCAACAATTTGTAGGGATCGTTCCTCGCAGCAACGACGGGCTGGTTAACCTTCCAATTAAAAATCTCCGCCCATGCAACACTTTGCCTCTCAACTACATCTTATCAGCAAACAAAACATCATGAAAAAAATCGCCCATACATTTTTTGCTGTAATACTGGTATGTACAGCAACTTTAACAGCCTTGGCACAATCGGGTGAAACCCGGCAGGTATCAGGCTTTAACAGCGTAGCCTCGTCAGGCCCGTTTGATGTGCATGTAAACATTAACGGGACAGAAAGCGTGAAAATTTCGGCCAGCTCAAAGATCATCAATGAAATTGAAACAATTGTTGAGGACGGCACGCTAAAGATAAAATTTAAACATCACGACAATTGGTACCATAACGAAGATTATGGCCAGATAGACGTGTACGTTACCGCCAAATCGCTTTCGGCATTGGTAAATGCGGGTTCGGGATCAATTAAGGTGGAAGGAACCGTTAGCGGCGGCGATGTAAAGCTGGTTTTAAGCGGATCGGGCGACATCGAAACATCGGTTAAATCGGGCAACCTTCATGCTACCATCAGCGGTTCAGGCACCATCAATATGAAGGGCAGCGCCGACGAAGCGAAAGTAATGATCAGCGGCTCCGGAGAGGTTAAAGGCAAGGGGTTAAAAGCCAATGACGCCTCGGTTACCATAACAGGTTCGGGCAACGTGTATTTAACCGCTGATAAAACCGTCGCCGCCCGTATAGTAGGTTCCGGCAGCGTGATTTATTCGGGCAATGCCACCATAACCGAGAGCAAAACCATCGGCTCAGGCAGCGTGAGTAAAGAGGATTAAGTCTTGAGTCGTAAGTCTTGAGCAAAAAGTCTTGAGTCGACAGTCTTGAGTCAAGGTAAATAATTAAAATCTACGGGGGTTGTTTCAACAGCGCCTGTCATTCTGTTCAAACCAAGGGGATATTAATGATAATTCATTTTTATCCCTTTTTTTTACGTTAAATGCAAAATATTGCGTCCCTGCTTTTCTAAAGCGCAACTGCTTACTGTAACAACAATTTTAAGTTGACACCGAAATTGGTAAATGCCGTATTAAACGTTTGCGAAGTGTACGGCCGGGTAATATTGGAATCGTAAAACAAATTGAGGGTGAAACGCTGGTTAAGTAACCAGTCGACCGACGGCCTTACCGTAATGTTTTGTGCGCCAGCCGATACCTGGGCCTCCTGTACATCGGCCTGGTAAATGAGGGTTTTGGTATCCTGCAGCGAAAAATCCACCTTAAAATTCACGTCATTATGCTGCCTGCTGGCAAATAAGCCAAACGGAAAAACAAAGTTTTTATCGTGATAGCCAAAGCCAAATACCAGCGCTGTTTGGTTCAGTTGCGATAATTGACTGTTCAGTACGCTCAGGCTTAACGAGCGGCTTTGCCTGTACTCCAGGTTGGCGGTCATTCCATTTTTAAACCGGCCGTTCATGCCGATCAACGGAACAAATTGCTCGAAAATAGTAACCGAGGAGAATTGATATTGAGGCAGGAAATCGTTATTGGCATCCCGGGAAACTGCCGCGCCATTAGCTTCCTGGTATTGCAGCAGGGTACTATAGCCGCTGACCGTATATGACGAGCGATAACCATGTGTAACATCAAACGATTCGAAAATATCGCTGAACATGGGAATATGGCTTAATCCGTTATAGGTGATCTGCCAGTTGGGGATCGGGATATCCGGAAATTGGCTCAGGTTGGAATTGGCAGGGTTTTTACCGGTATACGCCGCCAGGAAGGCCGGCACTACCACATTTTGCGAGACCGCACTGTAGCCATCCGCGTAACCATTTATCGGCGGACCTGTTGAATTTGGATTTTGGGCGCCTAACCGTTTAGATATGGCCTGGCGGTCGGCCTCAAATTTTTGAAAAGCGGCGGAGATATTATTGGCGCCACTGATCTTTGAAAAAGCAGTTCCGATACTTAAATAAGATATGGCGTAATCGCCGGAGGTTACAGGGTTATAGCTCTGGATGTCATTTTGCCCGTCGATCGATTTAAAGTTGGTTTGATAGGTATGGTCGGCAGTTTTAAATGCGCTTAACTCGATCCTCAGATCTTTGATCGGTTGGATGGTGCTCTTTAATTGCAGATTTTCGTTAAAAGTGGTCACATACAGTTGGTTTTGAAGGGTATCAGTACTGATCCAGCCGTGGGCTATCGCGGTTGCGCGCAGATCGCCCTGGCCACCCAGCAAAAATCCTAACCCCGGCGCGCCAAAATTCACATCTTCGCCCAAAAAGTTCGATTGGGGCAGATACCCCGGGATAAAAGTACCGTCTGTTCGTGTAAACGTACCGCTCACCGTTTTTACGCTCGTGAGTAAACCCACCAAAAACTTACTGAGCCCATTGGTATTTTCAGCGCTTTGGGCCGCCTTAACAAAGGCAAATTTCTTATACAACGTTTCCAAATTTAAAGTGGGATCGAGTTGTATCGTGCGCGAGTTTTGGATAGAGTTACCTATGTCAAACTGTGGGTCGTCGATAGCAAACAGCGGCTGGCCCTGCCAGTTAAAATGCGTACTGTAATGGGCCGTCAAAGTTGCCCAATCCATAAAAGGTATTTTACTTAGTGGTACGTTATATGTAAAATTAATGGTATGATTATAATTGGTTGTGCGGCCCAGGTTTAAGATATTGTGCCACAAGGTATCCAGTTTAAGCCCGTTGAGCGTACCGTAAGGTTCGTCAACCGTCGACAAATTTGTAGCGTCGATATCCATCGATAAGGATTTCGTCAGGTTCCAGCCGAGGCCATAAACGCGGGTCACGGTAAATGTTTTATTGAACGTTGTGGGGATATTTAAGCTATCAGTCGGGTCATTGTTACGGGGCGAATTTTGCGAATAAAAGCGGTCAAAACTGATACTAAAATTTAGCCGCGACGGCCATAAACTGTAATTAATGTCCTTGATCAGCGCAAGCGAATTTTTTTTGATGATCTTAGAAAACGGAGAAAAATATTTAGGCTGATCGGTATAATTATAGGCCAGCGCCATTTTATAAGTCTTCTCAATATCCGTCAATGTCACAAAATCATGGTGCTGGTATTCGCTGTACGCGATGGTTGCGTTCCAATTCTCCAGGTCGTATACGTGTTTTTTAGCCTTCGGATCAGTGTAAGCCTTATGCACATTTGTGAAGTTTACGCTCCGCCGCAGGGTGTAATCCTCGGAAGCATTTCTGATCGAATCTTTCTGTTTGGCCGTCGGCGCGGCATTGATCACATCTTTTAACAGGATATCGCCAGAATGCGGGTCATATTCAGGCGTGCTCACCTGTGTGGATACATTTACATAAGCCGGTATGTGCACCCCGCTCTTTGCAGGGAAAAACTTGCCAAGCTCGACGTTGGCGGTAACGTTATAGCCGTTGACATTGTTCAGGCTGCGGTCTTCCATCCTTGAGTCAAGTGTACCGAAGCCGGCGGTGGTTTTGTTACCGGATACCGCAATGTCGGCAAAGTCGGCCAGCTTAGCTTCTGCCTTGCCTATGGCTGCCCATCCCCCTTTCTCGTTAAAGTTGGTCATGCGCAGTTCGTCGAACCACACAGTACCTGATTTTGGCAAGCCATCGTCGGTGCTTGAGTTAACCGAAGTTTTCAGCGGGTTACGTACGCCGAGCATAATGGTCGTCACGATGCCAAGGTCGGGATTGCCCACCACGGTGATCTTGTTATGCCCGTCCGAAACCACAAAAGGCATGGTAAGCGGCCATGGCTGCCCATTAAACCGGGCATTATCGCGCGCCAGTTTGGCATTGGTAAGCAATGACAACCGGAGTGCGAGTTCGTTTGCCGAGGGCCAAATCACATTGGGGTCGCCGGTTCCTGACGGGGTTATCTGGAGCGGTATTTCATACTCGTAGTAATTTTGAAGATAATCAGACCCGATACGGATAAAAGCGCTGATATCTCCGTTTCTTAATCCGGCGCCTTCGCCGTGGATAAACATGTCTATTTCCTTATACTGGCGCAGGTCGTTATTAAATAATTTAAAGGCGGCACGCGAATAGCCGTCGTTCAGGTTATTTACCAAAACCGATAGCGACTGTTCGTTCAGCTTGGTATTTGCCTGTAAGTTACTATAATCTGTTTGGCGGTTAATTCCGGGCGGCACTACATAGGGTACAGGGCTTCTGGTGCCGTTTTCCTCAATGTTAACTGTCTCCACGTCGATGGTCGAGTTATCAAGCGGGGGGTTAATGAGCGCAGGATCGGCAATAACCTGGGTTGGGTCATTCTGTGTGTTAAATGCCGTCCAGGTACCGCGTACCAACTGGTAAGTAGCCAGGCGAAGCACGGCAGTATCAGCAAAGTTTGCCAGGTACGTGCGCATATAGCGTATCGATTTAAAATCCTGGATGCTGCCTACGGTGTTTGAGAAAGAATTAATAGGTATCCGGAACTGGTACCAGTTAACCGTTGTGGTGTTGCCATTGGCCAGCGTTACCTTTGCCTGCTGTACGTCGGTGACATATTTTTGACCAAGCGCCAAACTCTGCGGGGTCAGGTGCAAACGGTACTCGAAGTATTCGTCGTCCTGGTCCATGTTATTATCGTGGTTCACATCCTCACCATCCGGCAGCGCGGTTGAAGCGGAAGTTTGGAGGCCAAGTAAAGCCTGCGATTGTTGCGAAGTTGGCGAGTTACCCTCCGTACCATTGTATCGGCTGTAACGCTGCAGAATGCCGGCGCCGGCCTGGTCAAGCGGCGGTCCCTGGTAATACTGGTAGTCGTCGGATGAAGGGTCGGCCGCGAATGCCGCTCCGGCGGTGGCATTTACCTGGGTTTTTACCTGGTTTACCACGTCCGAAAACTGGGTTCTTTCATTCGCGTCGTTCAGGCCATCCAGACCTACGTCCTGCAAAGCCCTTGATGCCGGGTCGCTGTCAAACGAGTTTACAACGGGTTGTATGGTTGGTTCCCGACCCCAAACGGTGGTTGTGGTATTATTGGTGGTCCCATCAACCGGAAGGCCGTTTTCAAGACTTTTCTGACCGTCCTTTAATATATCTTCCGAAATTTCGCCCAGGTCGATATACATGTCGCCGCCTGTCGAGCTTGGTTTATTGATAAACGGATCCATCATCCAAAATTGGATGTATTGCACATTCAGATCCTGGAAATCGCTCGAGTTGATCCCCCTGAAAATGCCGCCCCAGTTATTAGCCGGGTTTTGCAGCGTACCGTCACTGTTTAACCCGGTGGTGGTGTAGTTGTACGGGCCGCGCACCATTGGGTAAAATGCAAGGTCCAGTGTGGCAATCGGCAATGGCTGACCTGTGGGCGATTGCTTAAAAGGAAATACTTCAGTTTCCAGGATTTGCCGTACGTAGTTGTTCGACAATTCATTACGGCTGACAGGGATAGTACTGCTGGTATAAAATATAGGGTCGATGTTATAAAATGCCAGGCGTGCGCGGTGATAGCCGTAGCTCAGGTCATTAAATGCATTGTAATCCTTGCCCCAGGGCTCAGCGGGATTGTTAGGCACACCCGAAATAAACCATGAACTTGCACTGCTCAGGTCAATATAGGATTGAGCGCTTTCAAAATCGTCGAGATAAGCGGTACCATTCTTTGATCCGGCAAAATTCAGCGCGGAGGGATTGCCGGGCAAAAGTTGTGCAAATTCGCCATTAAAGCTAAATGAGGATGGCACTTTTGTATGGACCAGCGGAATTTTATCAACTAACCGGGTAAGGAACCGGGAAGGCGAGGTATAATTGGCATCAAAGCCGTACATGGTATTTGATATGGATTCCTGCCCGATAATTTCATTTTGAGTGATCGGCTGCTCGGTAAGGTGCATCAAAGTGGCGCCTAAACTCAACTTATCGTTGACCTGGTAATCAAACCTCGACCCAAATAACGATTTCTGCTGCACACCAAACAATTCGTTATTTTCAACTTTTACCGTGATGGGCTGGCCGGAAGTTAGCAAAGCCTGGTTAAGTATGGTGATCCGCCCGGCGTTGTAGTCAATGGTGTAATCTGTTCCTTCCACCAGCGTCGTTGCGCCGGCATTTACCACCACCGAGCCTTGCGGAATATTTACCGCATTTAATTGGTATGATGAACCTGATGTGGCCGAATAGGTTCCGGAGATGGTGTACCTGTTTAAATTTTGAAAATATTGCTTTGCCGAAAACTGCGTGGAATCGTACAGCGGCTGGTAAACATATCGGTTACGCAGGTCCGTCTCGCCGGGCGCGAATTTCGCCGCCAGGTCGGCGCCGAATGGCTCAAGCGTGGGAAAAATGATTACACCATTATTTGCATCAATCGTTATTCCGTCCAAAAAGTCGAAATAGCCGTCGGGTTGCTTGTTTTGCTGCGCGTCCAGGTTGTCAAGGTTGGTGAGCTGCAGCCAGAGCTTCCCTTTGGTATTCAGCCCCTCCTCCATCGCCTGTTTCTGGATGCCCGATTTGTCGTCAAGCCTGGAAATGGTCATCTTAAAATTAGTCGGGCTGATCTGTGATGCATTTAACGAATAAATGTTTTTCATCATCAGGTTCCAGGTGGGCAGTGTGGTTTTTAGCAACTCGTTTTTCAGGAGTTTTACATAAAGCACTTTGCGGGTTTGAGCATTAACAGCCTGATCGCTTGAAAACTCACCCACCTGGTATTCCACGCCATTATAGGTATATTGGTAAGCAACGGCTAAAACTTCGTCGTTATTTAAGGCGGATTTTAGCGTGATATAACCCAACTGCGGGTGCAGGGTGTACTCCTGCGCTGTTAACTGCCGGGCATAAACCAGCTTTGCAAAGTTGTCTGATCCGCCGGTTGTTGCGAAATAACTTGCAATGCTGTTTTGCGGATCATAGGTTAACCGGGCACTTGCCGGCAAATTTCGGAGCAGGGAGTTTGATTGTTGCTGAAACCCGGGTGTGGTAGTTCCGGCAGGCAGCCCCGAAAAGCCCGATCCACCGCGAACCAGCGTAGTGTTATGCGGGCTATTTTCGCCCAGGTCAAGGAATGCCAATACGTCGCGCGAGTTTGTGGTACTGTTCACCCTGTTGGTAACCCAAACTTCTATTTTGGTAATATTTACATTTGAGCTGATGATGGGTATGTTTGCCAGCGCTTTATTATAATTGTTGCGAAAAAATTGCGACAAAAAGAAGTGCCTGTTGGCATCGTAGTCAGCTGATGTTAATGTGAACGACCCCTGCTGCGACCCGTTGGTGATGGTAATGGTTTGCGGCTGCGACCGTTGCTGTGAGAAAATACTGGTTACTTTTAGCTTACCAAATTTCAACTGCGTTTTTACGCCAAACAAAGCCTGGCTACCGGTTATCAGCGTAGTTGGTAAAGGCATACTCACGGTGCCCAGCTCAACTTTCTGAATGATCTCATCCTGGTGCCCTGTGTATTCCAGTTTTATCTGGTTGTCGAATTGGAATTGTGCGTCGGTGTTATAATTGGTGGTGATCTTTAATTTATCGCCTACGGTACCCGTTACATTTAATTGTATTTTTTGATCCAGGTTAAAATTGAACTGTTTCCGTTGAATAGAATTAAAAAGCGGGTTATCGTTTTGATTGATCTGACCGGAAACAATTGCTTCCGCCGAGCCCTGCGGTCGGATATTAATATCGGATCCGCCGAATATCTGCTCAAAAGTTTTATTGCGGATACTGATGGTTGGGATAAAACCGGGCTGCGCCGACTGGTAAGTATAATCAGTAGATAATTTTTTAAAATAGCTCCGCTGATTTTCCCTGATGACAAGGTTAAGGTAGTCATTAAAAGTTAAATACTGGGGCGGGCGGTATAACAGGTTGCCTACCCGTTCATATAAAACATATAGGTTGGTGACCGGGTCGTATTCCACGGTGCGTACCAGGTTTGGCGGAATTGTATCAAAAATACCCTGCCTTAAACGCAGGTGGGTTGTTTGCGGAAGTGTTACCGGAATGGTAACAACAGTTGTATCTTTTTTTGAGGTTTGAGCCTTCTGTTGAGCATAGGCATTTTGAAGCCCGCAAAACGCAGCGATCAACAAAATTATCAGAAAATTTGGGGTAAAAAATTTAATCAAGACTCAACAAAAAAATCCACGTAATTATAAACTTTTTAAAGCAAACTTTATCAATTGTTCGACGGACAAATCGCCACTATTTTTATTTATTTCCTGCTCAATTACCTTTTCGGCGGCCTGCCTGGCAAAACCCAGCATAACCAGCGCGGAAAGGGCCTCCTCCCTCACTGTTTTGTTCAATGGCGCCGGGCTCAGCGTATCGGTGCCCTCCTTACGCAGCTTGTCCTGTAACTCAAGGATGATGCGTTGCGCGGATTTTGGCCCGATCCCTTTTATTCGTTGTATCAACGAAACGTTTCCCGAAATTATAGCGGCCTGTATCTCCTCGGGCGTCACGGACGACAGCATCATCCGGCCCGTGTTCGGCCCTATGCCGGATATGGAGATCAGGTGCAGAAAGAGGCGTCGTTCACCCTCATCTACAAAACCGTATAAGGTGTGCGCATCTTCTTTTACATGCAGCCAGGTAAACAGCTTACAGCGCTCGGCGTTCCCCAGCTTTGAAAATGTATTTAAGGAGATATTGATGTGATAACCCACTCCGCCCGCATCAATAACCACAAATGCCGGACTTTTAAAAACTAATTTACCATCAATATAAGCGTACATTTTTGTTTGGTTAAAGGCGAAAGGTAAAAGGTGAAAGGTTTTTTGACTATCCTGATCCTCAATAGTTCAAACTACCCCCATGCGCCCTTTTATCTTTCACAATTTATCGTTTTACTATTCAAATTTTAACTTACCTCCATTCAACTTTCACCATTCACCTTTCAATGTCGTTTACTTACGGGTTCTCCTGAGCATTTTCGCCTCATCCTAAATCCTTCTCCAAAGGAGAAGGACTTCGATGCACAGCGGAAAACTGCCTTTTTTAAGCCCCTCTCCCTTGGAG
>Ga0134127_10000624_pt1 | contig 30824 bp, 28 predicted proteins | sample KB31753_FD_96459 | JGI IMG/M metagenome (GOLD analysis project Ga0134127, IMG submission 96459) | Terrestrial soil microbial communities with excess Nitrogen fertilizer from Kellogg Biological Station, Michigan, USA - KB3-175-3 | ecosystem: Environmental > Terrestrial > Soil > Unclassified ...
CTTTGTCTTAGTTCCTCTTGCAGGCTTCGCATTATTTCTGAGCGGTGGGTGGATGTTGCTCGCGATTCTCCGCTAGTCGCGAGCGTCCGCCACTCTGGCCGCGACTTGTTCTCCGGGCCGGGGTGAGGAACGAAGGCGGCTGCTAGTGCGTGAGTGTCCGCAGCCAGCGAGCGATCAAAGTCGCCAAGTAAAGCAACAAGCCGAACGCGGGCAGACCGAACGCGAGCCACATCTCGGCGCGATGCTTTCGATCCACACGGTCAGTCTAGCCGCGCGAGACGCGGGCGAGGGTGCGGCAGCGTTGACCCCGAACCGCCGGATCGTCTACGGTCATACCCGCAGATTCGTAAACCGCGCCGATGAACGCAGACCTGTAAGTTGTTGGCTGGATTGTGGTGAGCCGCCTCGGAATCGAACCGAGAACCCGCAGATTAAGAGTCTCCTTCTCTCTATCAGGAACTGCTGCGGCTCCTCTGGCCGCCGTCGCCGGCCCGCTTAGGAAACCACAACTCGGTTCGTTTTCACCTTCCGCTGTCGCGGTTTTGGGTTTGGGTCCCGTCGTCGGAATCGAATCAACAACCGCGATTAACAGTTCGCCAGGGCAGTGGCCGCTGGACACTGCCCTAGGGCGCTACTCGATAATTGACATGACGCTAGCGTCAATCGTATCGCCACAGTCGGTTGCCTCTCCTGAATGTGTTTCCCTTGGCTGCGACTAGAGTTCTACATGCTTGCTGCTGGGATCGCACTACGGTGAGGCGGATGAACTCCTATTGTGGTTATCGTGGAAAATAGCCCGCCTGTCGAAAAGCCTTTATCGTGAACATAAACGTTCCGTCGGCACTCTCTGGAATCGTGAACCATGGATCTGGCGGGTTGTTCTCCCAGCTTTCGAACGTGTAAATGTCCGGATGAACAGAGAAGTCATGGAGTTCTTGGCCTTGGTTCATGGCGCTCGCGAACCAATTCGGGTTTGGTGCCACCGGCGAACCAAAGATATAGTTGAACGTGTAGCCGAGCGAATGAGCCTGGCTTATCATCGAAGCGAATTCGAAAATGGTCCCCCACCCCGCGTTCCGGTCATGGTCGATTTCAAAACCGTTCGGCGGAGGAATTCCCGCATTGATGGAGGTGTCGTGAAGGGCAGCCATCCACCAATTGAGAAGCGCTGCGGAATTGAAAGGATACGCTTCGACGGATGTGAACTCGATGTTGGCAAATGACTGACGCACCAGTTGCATGAAGGTCACGGTATGATTGACGATGTCTTCCTCTTGCCAACCGTTCATTCTTCCGATCGTCAAGGGCTCTTGGAGCCTCACTAGAATAACACCTGCGCCGAGACTCTGAAGTCGCGTGGCGACAGGTGCAAACCGGTTGAAACAGCCGACACCAGTTCCGCAGCCGCCGGCTCCAGGCTGAAACGCTCCCGCCTCGATGGTCAAAATCAGGCCATTCACGTTGAGATTCTGCAGACATGCGGCGAGCGTGGCGTCATCGCCTACCTCGATGTCGTGGATAAACGATCCCAGATACCCAGTGACGGATTTCACCGTCGCCCACTGATCGAGATTGTTGCACGCATCGAAGAACGTTTGTGGGTAACCGCCAAAAGTAGAACGAGGCACTGCACTGATCCACTGCGCGTTGGCAACGGGTATTCCGATGAGGAACCACATTCCGACTGCCAACAACACCGTTCTATGCCAGGTTGTCATCTCACACCTCCACGCACAAATGAGCGACGCGAATATCACTCTTTCAGATTCCGAATCGTTATTGTCGGACTTCAACATTGCCGGAATGAGGATCCGGTTGAGCGAAGCACACCACGAATGACATGCGCAGGCCAGGGTCGGCGGCCCCGATGTGAAAGGATGCTTGTCCTTCTCTCTGGATTGCGAATGTCGACGCACTATGTGAGCACGCACGGTGCCATTAGGGACGGCAGAAGCCGTCGACTGCACCATAGTGGTGAAATCATAAAACCGCACACCGATTAGGCATCGACCTGTGGCCGATACCGCGGCTGGATGGGAAATGTGCAATGAGGGACACACGTTATGGTGTGGACGTCATTGCGAGAGTAATTAGGACAGGTCCTTCGTCGCTCTTTTGTCGGACGACTTCAGCCATTACGCAACGAAGACGCGCTCCGTCAGGGGAGCGCTTGATCGTCCAACGTCTTCGCTCGTGGCACTCGGCGTCTGCTAGCGCCGCTCACACCGCGAGGCGCGCTCTCGTGGCACCGGTAATTACCGGAACATCGGCAGGCTGAGCGACAGTTGGCTTTGCGCATCTAAGGCTGAACAGTTCGGCGTCTGTGCCGATTTCGACAGGCCGATGTCGGTCGAGCGTCACTGGCCGGATCGCCGGAACGTCTCAGTACGGGAGTCCCACGTAAACGAACAGCTCGGAGCAGGAGTGCCCGTCCGCAGCGGCAATCCGATGTCTCGCTTCAGTGCCGCAACGGCACCATTCCGAAGTACGTATGCTCCTTTGACAGAATCTGGCGCATCTTGAATGGCGATCGTTTGGCACAACAACAGCCGCGAGTCCCGTGCGGCCACTTGCTCGAATGTGTCTCGGGTGCTGGCAGCCGCTCGCCAGGTCGCGATGTGCTCATGCACTCCGTATACGCCCAAAGCGACCAAAGCCGTGGCGGCAAGAATGGACGCACCGTGGTCGATGGTCCCGATCCGGTTCCACTCCACCATCGCGACTAGGAGTCCTGCCCAACCGATTGTGGCTAAGTACAGGTACCGGCTACTTTGGAGATCGGGACCTACGAAGAGGAACGTGATTACCGGTGCAGTGCCGACCAGAGCCCACGCAGCCATTGCGTAGAAGAACAACCTCGAGCAGTTGCCACTCATTCTCAACGAGAATCGCGCTAGAAGGGCAATGATGATCCATGCGAAGGTGATCGGCAGCCACGGATGGGCTGCAACGACATCCGCGTGCCATGGCGCCGCTAATCCGCCGGCTGTTCCGAACACCCACCGCTGAAGGAGGTACTTTGAGATGGGACGTTTTACGTCTGCCGACGCAAACGCGAATCGGATCGCGCCAATCACGCCCATTCCACAGAGTACAAGCGCAATGTCACGATGGAGACCGCGGGAGGGTGAGCGGCGAAGCCATGCGTCGATGGCCACAAGCACTGGAAGCACGACGGCTGTCTCTTTGCTAAGCAGGCCGGCAATGCTGCAGGCGAAGAACCCCGCGCGCTGAGTCCAACCATCACGCTCGTACGCGCGACTCGTGAGCACGGCCAGGAGCACAAATGTTGTTGCTGCGACGTCGAAAACGCCGGAACACCAGACCACCGGCTCGACTAGGATCGGCATCGACACAACAATCAATCCCGCTAAGACACCCGCGCGTCGGCTATGAGCGAATGGCTCAGCAACCCGGGTGGTCAAGAACGCGTTCGTGCCGTGGAGGAAGATATTGAGGGCATGAAGTGCGACAGGGCCGCCGCCGAGGTGCAGGATGAGACCCCAAACCGCAAGCGGCAGCGGTCGAAACGCCTCGGAGTTGAACGAGCCCAGTGCGAACCGAAACGCACGGTCAGCCAATAGGAAATCATCGGACAACAATCCGACGGTCAACGCAGGCCAGTACAGGGCGGCGCTGCCTAACAGCCACAACGCGTACTCGCCTACTGCCCGGCGTGGTCGGGCGCAATGAGCTTCCGGCGAGTTCGTCGTCCGAGTGACAGCCAGAACCACAGCGACGATGACGAACCAGAATGCGCCGGTCTCAACGTGAAAGCTCTTCGTGGCCGAATCCTTCAGGAAGTATCGCGCACACAAAACGGCTGTACGACCGGCCAAAGCAACCAGAAGGATTGCCAGCACTCGGAATCGAATGCTGGTCCAGCGGACCTGGGCATTAGCTATCTTGGGCATCGCGCAGATCAACCGGATATCGTAAAGCAATCGGCATTCTCTACAGCGCCCGTGAGAAACCAGCGCGCCCGGTCGACGAGGCAACCAGAGGTCTCCGCGTCCCGCGGATAAACCATGACCCCTTGAAAATTCGTCAACGCAACGGTAGACGCTCGCCGCACCGCAGTCGTCGTCGGCTTAAATGGCGTTCTACATCTGCGCAAAGTACCAGCCGCGCAGGCCGGCGCCACGCGTTGCGGGCAACGAAGATTCCGGTGATAGCGATAACCGGCGAACGGGACCTCCGCAACCTGCCAAGCCGAAAGCGGATGTCTGGCGTCGTGGCCTCGTTGAACTACCCGGCGCCACAGACGCGACGAGCGTCAAGCCCTCAACCGACCATGTCGTCGCGTTTCTGGCAATACACGGCGGAAGCTGACATGTCGGCACAGCCAACAGTGGCCGCAATCGTCGTGCGTTTAAGCCGACCACGCCAAGCGAACGGATTGTTCAAGCTGATCCTGGCGTGCCTTCACCCACGGTGCGTAATGCTTCTCGGTAATCCTCAGCGAAGAGTGACCCAAGAGAACCGACACCTGCTCAATTGGCACGCCCTTTAGGAGCAGTTCCACGGCGAACGTATCTCGGAAACGATGCACCGTCCCACCAGAGATATCCGCCAGTTCGAAGACACGTTGAAACGTTCGTTCCCAGATCTTGACGGCGCTGGTGGGCAGGCAGCAACCGTTCCAGAAGAAGTATTTGCCGTTGTCGCTCGGGGAAGCCTTGAGCGCTTCGACGACCGGTTGCGGGAGCGGCACCCACACCGGTGTTCCGGTTTTTTGCGTGTAGAGAAACAGCTTGTCCCCCGACAGCCGTGCGCGCTCGAGAACCGCCGCGTCGGAGATCCGCAGGCCGGAGTACCGGAGGAGCAGGATCATCGCGCGCAGGCGCTTGCGGTTGCCGTCTTTGAACCTGCCTTTGGCGGCGAATCCGTCCGCGACCATGAGCAGGGCGTCGAGCTGGCCTTTCTCGAACGGCAGCGTCGGCGAGAGATCCGCCTTCGGCGGCTTCACCATCGCCATGGGATTGGCGGTGATCCAGCCGGAGTCTTGGCAGAATCGGAAGAAGGCTCGCACGTACTCGAGCCGTTTGCGGGCGGAGTTCGCGGAGTACTCCTTGACGAGCTCGTTTCTAAACCCGCGGACCGCATCGACGTCGAGCTGCTTCAGAACCCGGAATCCCTGACGCGAACAGTAGCCCAGGAAGCGCCGTTCGATGATGTCCCGGATCTTCTTGACGCTCTCGGGCTTCAGGTTGCGGCCCCCGGCATCCTCGAGATGCTTCTCGACCGCCTCCCGGATGGTGGCGACCTCCCGGCGAACGACGCCGATCTGTCCGGACGCCTCCCAGCCCCGAATCCGCTCCTGCGCGGCACCCCACCCCGTCAGGTTCAGTGACTGACGCACGTACTCGCCACCCAGAGAGCCCTGCACCCAGATCGGGCAACTGCAGCGGGTCCAGCGGCGGCCCTTGCCCTGGTGCGGACAGTCGGTCGAATGCCGACGGTAAATTGTGAGTGGCATGTACCCCGGAGGCTAGCACGATTCGGGGACAATATAGGTACAAGAAAAATGGCTCAATCAGTAAGTCATTCTGATTGAGCCAGTTATATGTGGTGCGGAAGGGGGGACTCGGCCCGCCCGCCGTAACCGACTCAAGCGGCGGCGGCCAGTTCGATGCCGAGTCGATCGTTCAGGGCATGAAGCTCTGTTTGCACGTGGGGTATGACTCCGTCGTCTGAAACGGTAGTCGCGAGCAGCTGGTCGCGAGCATCGGCGGCGTCACAAGCCGTTTCGAGCGGCGGGCTCCCTGATACGGCGCGAGGGATCCGCGATTCGGGGACGGCGAATCAAGAAACCGTCGCCGTATCATGATTTCGGGATCCGACCGGATGCACGTACGCGCTGCGACCGAAGCTGATCTCGATGAGCTAACGCAAATCTGGCACGACGGCTGGCATGACGCGCACGCGCGAATTGTCCCCGCGGAGCTCGTGGCGCGTCGAACATTGAAGAGCTTTCGAGATCGGCTGCGCGCAGATCTGAGTACCGTTCGGGTTCTTCAGACCCATGGTCCCATCGCCGGATTGTCCATGATGCGCGGCGACGAGTTGTACCAGTTTTATCTGGCTGAATCCTTCCGCGGTTCAGGCGCAGCGGCCATCTTAATGGCGGACGCAGAGGCGCGATTGGCGGAGCGCGGCGTCGAGGTCGCATGGTTAGCGTGCGCAATCGGCAACGATCGGGCTGCGCGCTTTTATGAGAAATGCCACTGGAACAGAACGGGAACGATCGTCAACGACTCCGAGACCACGAGCGGGCCATTTTCGCTGAAGGTGTGGCGGTACGAAAAGACCTTGATGACTCCGCAAGATCCGGTGCGTCCCACTAAATAAACAGAACGGCGTTTATCGCGAGTAATCTGGCCGTAGTCGTCGTCGCTCTTGTACAGCGGGCCAGAGATTCGTCAGAGACGTGGCGCCCGGAGCAATCGCGCCCCGATCTCCTCCTCGTCTGGCGCTACCGCGCGGGCGTTCTCCGAAACGACGCGCCAGCCAGGCTGGTTGCGCAGCGCAGAGCGAATGCGGCGACGCACCTCTGGCTCGTCTTCAGGTGTCGTAATGAAAACCGTCCTGAATTCAGCGCCGTCGATCTGATTGTGATGTGGCCAGCGGCAAGGGCCGTCGTGCTCCCAATGCCCGCAGAGCGCGACGGTCACCATGGCGCCGACTGCCGCTGGATCGGTGCCCTCGGGCAGCAAGATTTCTGCCCGGTGGACGTATGCTCGCGCCGTCATCGCGAAAGTGTACGTCGCGGGCGCCCCAGGCGAGCGAATCGATCGTGCATGCTGCGATAGGATGGCGAATGTTCGAGCAGACGGCAATCACAAAGATGCCTCCGAATCTCCCCAAAGCGGTTCTGTTCGATCTCGATGACACGATCCTCGATGACACTGGATGCGTCGAGCGCTCATGGACAGACGCGTGTCGGGAGTGCAGCCGCACGTTAGGCGAGTCACACGCGCTCCGCCTTCGGGAGGCGATTCGTAAGATTGCAGATTGGTTCTGGAGTGATCCAGACCGCCACCGGATTGGGCGATTGGACATGAAAGCGGCCCGTCGTCAGATTGCGACACTCGCGCTGAACGAGATCGGCCAGCCTGACGATGATTTCGCTGAGCGAATCGCGAGCGCCTACGCGCGTTACCGCGACGAGCGCATCATGCTTTTCCCTGACGCCGTAGAAACGCTCCAATGGTTCAAGAGCGCGGGATGTGCGCTGGCGCTGATAACGAATGGTAGTCACAGGACGCAACGGCTGAAGATCTCGCGATTCAACCTGGACTCCTTCTTTGAGGCGATCTTCATAGAAGGCGAATTGGGCTTCGGAAAACCCGATGTGCGCGTGTATGAACTCGCGCTGGAGCGCCTGCACCGGATGGCCTCTGAGGTCTGGATGATCGGAGACAACCTCGAATGGGACATCGCCGCACCCCAGAAGTTAGGCATCTACTGCCTGTGGGTCGATGTGCGGGGTCAGGGGCTACCAACGGGATCCGCGGTTCGCCCCGACCGGATTGTTCGGAGCATTGCTGATCTGCGCGATGTAGCGACCCCATGACCTGCGCCTCAATCCTCTCCGGTAGGAACCAGGCGAACATTTCTGGCGTCCGGCGCCGTCACAGGATAATGACCCAGCAGTCGCCTTCTGACGACCGACTCGAGGGCGTCGCCACTGCGGCGTTATTTAGGACCTACCGTTGGATGAACGCCTGTCTGACCGTTTTGGCTTCGTTCGCCCGAGGCTTGCACCTCGCGTGAAATAGACTCCCCGCATCAACAAGGTTCAGTAGGCCACCGCATCGTTTGCGCCCCAAATAGTCAATAACGAGATCGACGTCTCAGGCTCGTCTGGCGCCGAGCTTGCGCGGGGCGCCGAATTCCCAGAGCGCCTTCGGCACCGCCATTGAACCGTCGGCGTCCTGAAAGTTCTCGAGAATTGCTAGCATTGCGCGCGCGGTGATCGCCGTTCCATTGACCGTATGCACATATTCCAGGGAGCCATTCTGTCGAAACTGAACATTGAGTCGCCGCGCTTGAAAGTCGGTCGTGTTCGACGTGGAGGTGATTTCCCGGTACCTCTCCTGACCCGGAAACCACGCCTCGATGTCGTATTTCTTGACGGCTGGAACTCCTAGGTCTCCGGCCGCCGTGTTGATGACGCGATAGGGCAGGCCAAGCTCTTGAACCATGCTTTCTTCGATCGCGAGCACGCGATCGTGCTCGGCGCGCGAAGCCTCGGGATGGCAGTACACGAACATCTCGACTTTGTCGAACTGATGAACGCGGAACATGCCACGTGTGTCCTTGCCAGCCGCGCCCGCTTCGCGACGAAAACACGTCGAGTGCGCCACGTAGCGGCGGGGCAACTCGTCGAGGATTTCGGCCGAATGGAATGCCGCTAGCGGAACCTCCGACGTCCCGGCGAGGTAGAGGTCCTCGTGCTCGATTCCGTAGATGTTGATCGCGTCGGTTGGAAAGAACCCTGTACCGTACATCGCCTCCTTCCGTACGAGCACTGGAGGCAAGATCGCCACGTGCCCTTGCAGACCCGCGCGCTCGAGCGCGAAACGGTAGAGCGCCAGTTCCAGCAGCGCTACGTCACCGACGCGGAACGCGAAGCGGGATCCTGAAACCTTCGTCCCCCGCGTCATGTCGATCAACCCAGAAGTCTCCGTCAATTCCAAGTGATCGCGCACGGGGAAGTTGAAAGAGGGCCTTTCGCCCACCTCCCTCAGCACGGTAAAGTCGTCCTCGCCGCCGTCGGGCACGTCGTCTGCTGGCGGATTGGGCGCGCGGTCGAGAAGGTCCTTCCGCTGTCGTTCCAGCTCGCTCAGTGCGGTCTGGGCTTTCTGAAGCTGCTCCTTCCGGTGGGCAAGCTGCTGAAGTTTCTCCTTCGACGGTTTGCTCGTTTGCTGGTTCTGCTGGGCACGGAGCGACTCCACTTCGGCGGTAGCAGTTCGCCAGGCTGCATCCACGCGCAGCAGTTCACGCCCGATCTGCTCGGCTCTTTTCCGTGCCAGCGCGGCTACGAACCGATCAGGATCTCGACGCAACTCTCGGATGTCGATCATTGAGGGGCGATCTTAACAGACCCACGCGAACAGATTGCCACGACGCGGCGTCGCTCCCCTCGCGCACTCAAGTGAAAGTCCGTCAAGGAAGGTCAAGTACCGCTGTCGTGTCTTTCTCGAGCGATAACGCGGCAACGATCTCGTCGACAGCCGCGGCACGCGGTGAATCGCTGTTGGCTGGTCTGGGAGCGGTCACCGCCGATTGGTCCTGATTGGTCGCCCAGTGGCTTCCGAAAATAGACGCAGGAGAAAAGGAGGCCCCTGCGGCGTGTATCGGGACTGATTGCAAAACAGTGCGACCAACGCTCTCCGTCGCTCACACGCCTTCCGCAAAGCGTGGGTCTCTTCGCGGCACAGCAAGCAATAGGTCTCAACGTTCTTTGGCGCGTATACGTCGTATCCGTGCCAGCCGATGTATTTGCTGATATCTCCGACTCGGCCAGCAAGGTGCTGATCGAGGTCGACGAAGGCGATTTCGAGACGCTCTGCCAAAAGAGCACCGATCGTGCTCTTGCCGGCTCCGCCAGGGCCGATCAATCGAATCTTGTCGGTGCCGCCCATGTGGGTAGTGGTCAAGTCTTAAAACCGTCCGAATCGTGGGGGCCGCTGGACGCAGCCAACCAAGAAGCCGCATAATTAGCTCTTTGGAGGGTGACATGACGTACTACCCGAAGGCTTTCTTGATGTTCGCAGCGTTTGCAGCGGTACTGCTCCTCGCTGCGAATGCCCGTGCGGGCCACATCGCGCCGTCGTTTGCCGTCATCGGCATAGTGGCCATCATCGCCGTAGAGGGCGCGCTGTCTTTTGGGCTGTTCACCGGCTGGAAGCGCCCCGGCTAGTTCTCTGCGCCGGTCGAACGTAACCATAGCGCTGATGCGACCTCGAATGATATTCCCCTAAGTCGCCAACAGCAGCGACTCGCCTGGTTCGGGAATCAGGGCGGCGTTTATCGCGAGTGATTACTCAAATTCACCTACGACTAGCCGTCGACAGCTGTTTCTCGGGTTCACGTGTCGAAGGGCTAGTCTGGGAGGAAGACTCCCAGACGTCGCCATTGGTACGAGGTTACTCTCGAGCGGTCGCCAAGCGGCAGGCGATCACGAATCTTCCGTAAAGGAACAGCGCGGCGTTTGTCGCGAGTTAAGGATCGCCGCTCGGCCGCGAGGCACCTCTACGACAAGCCTGGGTCTGACCGATCCGATGGTGATCGAACGGAACGAGCCATCTCGAAACTCCCGCTTCCGCTTTCTCATGAGACGGTGAAAGCAAATGACTTCGTGGGTGGCGAATGCGTCGTGCATGAAATAAGTTCCGAGTTCTTCTTGGGCTGCACGTCCCACGTTACTCTCACGACGCCTTCACGGATGTCGTGCAGTTCCCAACGCCACACACTCCCGTTCTGCTCGGCGACCGTGGTCTTTTCGAAGTGATCGTTGCTGGCCGAGACATCGTACCGGTTGTCTGTAGAGAGCTCCGGCTTTCGAGCGAGCTCGTACTCACCCTCAAGGTAGCGCGTCAGGTCCAAACGCACAGTAATGGTCTGGTAGTAGGCGGGCCGATACAGTCGCCGCGCGATGTTCCGGCGATCGTCATCGAAGCCCTTGTAGATTTCCAACTCGAATTTGTACGGTGTTCCTGCCTGAGGCGTGAATCTAGAAATTACCGAGCGCCCGTTATCGACATACGGAGCGCGAGTATCGGCGGGGGCCTCCTCCATGTACGAAGTCGTCGCCTTGATGAGCCCCTCGTGCTTCGTGATGTAGCTGAACTCGTAATAGGATTGACAGCGGTTCTTCTTTGAAAACGTTACCGTCTGAATCATTCTGGCCCAGTTGTCTGCCTCGACGTCCCGCACGCGTCCATCGTCGTACGACACGCGGTAGGACTTCCTTGCTCGTGGTTCCACGGTCAAATCGATGTCGTAGCGCTCGACTTCGAACACGTTCGGATGACCGACCGGTTCAAGGAGCGCCTCGACGATCCCTGTGTATCGCGGGTCGGTCCGGCTTGACGGTCGAATGACGCTGGAATGATTGCCGGGAAGAGGCGTCACCTCTGCCCGATTCCGATCCGTTTGTTCAGTGGCCTAAGCGACGCCATTGTTCCGGAGGCGTCTGCTCGTGGAACCTTTGGTACTCGAAGGAACGCGAAGCGAGTCCTGTTCACTTGTCCGGCCAACTAATAGTAGGCCGAACGGCATATCGCGGCCGACCCTACGAGGCTCGCCCCGGTGAAATTCTGCGAGGCCGTTGACTGCAACATGCTTGTCGAGGTTATGAATTCCGGCGGCGGATGATTAGGCCGACCTGCGATAACGCGACACCGACATGCAGCGTAAAGCTGATAGGTCCCGTGTAGTCGCCTTATGAGGACTCATCTTCTTGGGGGCAAACTATTTTTCGTATTTCAGTGTCTAATGCTGCTAGGCAGGGCGACATGCGTATACCTCATCCGTCATGCAGCGCCGCGTCACTCCTCTTCCTTTTCGTAACATTCGCTCACGGCCAAACTGTGCCGCCGGCCCCCGGCACTGCCCGTCCCGGTCTGCCGCCTCGTGACGCGGCACGACCACCGGCGACCGGAACGTCGCGCATCCGTGGTCGCGTGTTGACGCCCGAAACCGGCGCACCGCTGCGGCGAGCGCAGATCACGCTCACGGCGCCGGAAATTGGTATCCGCCGTGTGATTACGAGCGACACCCAGGGGCGATACGAGTTCGCCGACCTTCCAGAAGGTCGCTATACGGTCTCTGCAAGCAAGGGAGGCTTTGTCACCCTGCAGTTCGGCCAGCGGCGACCGTACGAGCCCGGGCACCCCGTTACCGTCGCCGACGGGCAGACACTCGAGCAAGTCGATTTCACACTCCCGCGCGGCAGCGCGATCAATGGACGCGTGACCGATGAATTCGGCGAACCGATCACGGGCGTGCAGGTGCAGGTCCAGCGCTACATGTACATGCCGGGAGGACAGCGCCGCCTCACGTTTGCAGGGGCGCCGGGTTCAACTGACGATCGCGGCGAATTCCGCGTGTTCGGCTTGATGCCGGGCGAGTACATCGTCAGCACGACGGCTCGAGGCGGGTTCAACGTCCAGCAGGGGACCGGCGGAGCCAACGATTCGTTCGAGGGCTACGCGCCCACCTATTACCCCGGCACCTCCAGTCCTGCGGAGGCACAGCCTGTCGCGGTTGCCCTCGGGCAGGAAGTCACCCTGAACATGTCGCTGATGGCGGCGCGCATGGCGCGCATCTCCGGCATAGCCGTCGATTCCCAGGGCCGGCCGGCGACGGACGCATTCGTGACCTTGATGTCACGAGACGGTTCGGGGAATGTCTTTTTCATGTCAAACGGACGGGTTACGGCCGACGGTTCCTTCACGTTGATCAACGTGGCCCCGGGTGACGTGACGCTCCAGATCTCCGTCACTCCCAGAGCGCCCGGCGATCAGAACGAGAACGGAAGGGTTCCCCTCACAGTCACAGGCGCCGATATCTCCGGCGTGCGAATCACGACATCGCCAGGCGCGACGATTGCGGGGACAGTGGTGTTCGAAGGCACGTCGCCGCGAACCGGCGATCCGACGCCTCGGATCTATGTGATGGATGCAAGGCCGAACGAACCGACGTTCTTCAACGCGGGTCCATCGAACGGACTGATTGGCGATGACGGATCGTTCCAGATCAAGAGCATCGGGACTGGCGAGATCCTGTTTCGCGCCACCACGCCCCCAGCCTGGACCTTGAAATCGGTCACATTGAACGGAGACGACATCACAGACGTTCCGACCACGATCGCGGAGAGCGGCAAGCAGGGGACACTGAAGGTCGTCCTCACCGATCGCGTCACCGACGTATCAGGAACTGTTGCGGGTACGCGCGGCGAACCTTTGAAGGACTACGTCGTGATCGTGCAACCGGCCGAGCCGAAGGAAGGCACAGCAGCGACGCGCTACGTCCGCGCGGCACGGCCGGACCAGGAAGGACGCTTCCGCATTCATGCCCTGCCGCCGGGGCGCTATCTCGCGGCCGCCGTCGAGTCGCTCGAGCAGGGACGCGAATGGGATCCGGAATTTTCGAGGCGCATTCGCGAGTCAGGGACCGCATTCCCACTGACGGAGGGACAGACCCTGACGCTGTCCTTGAAGCTAACGAATATCCAGTAAGGCGCGCGACACAATTCGTTCGTATTCGTCTCAACACGTTCCAGTTGTAACTCAGCCGGGCCCCTTCGGCTGTCGTCACGACCGCAACGGCGCCGCGTAAACTTGCCGTCAGGAAGGGGTCAGATGGGGCCCACACGTCTGTTGGTCGTTTTTGTTGCTATCGCTTTCACCGCGTTGGGTTGGATACTCGGGAGAGCGCAGGCCCTTCAGCCGGATTTCGAGTTGGTCATCACTGCTCCTGGGGGTCTGACCAACAACACCCTTGAGGGTATGACGAAGGTCGAATGCGTGCGCGGTTGTGAGCTGATGTGGGTAGAACGTGGGCTAAACCCGAACAGCGGGACGTCACCAAGTTTCTCGTTCGGATGCGGTGCGGAATGGTGCGCATCGGGAAGGATTGGCGGTTGGGTCAAGCCCTGATTGCTCGCTCAGATCCGATGGATGATCGCGGCCGTGAACAATTCTAGAGGCATTGTGGAGGCGGCGGGAAGTGTTCCCGCCGCCCGCCATTTCGGCGGCGGGAACGCCTCTTCGGAGATCATCGAATCGCCGCTCAACCCCTCTTTACTTGAGAATCGTCGCGGCGACTTCGACGCGAACGCGCCGGTCCGTTGCTGGGTCCGAAATGTTCGACGCCACCATGCTCTTCCCATCCTCAAGGACAACGGTGAACGCCAATCGTGTTCGCGTACGACTGCCGAGCGGCTGGTTTTCAATGAGTTTTGGCAGATAGTCGAGGCTCACTCGCAGCCGGATCTTTCCCGTCGGCAGGCCGGACACCTGTGGTGTGGCATCCACGTTCAAGATCGTGGGACTGACATTGTTGCCCACTTGTGCCTCTGAGCGAGACGAGGTCTCCTGACGATCGGTGGTAGTAAGCGAGACGCTCTCGCGTAGCGTCTGAGGGCCTCCCTCGTCAATCACTGTCACGTCGATGCGCACATTCACCGCCGCTGGTGGTGGCGACGGGGGAGTCGCCGGTTGTTCGCGTGGCGGTGGCGTAGGCGTGGCCGGTGGCGGTGGTCCAGCATGGGGACTCTGGGCATTCGCCTGTATGAGAACGCTCACGGCAATTAGTAGGGCGACGATTACAGACTTCATCTCCACTCCTTGTCTCACTGAAGGGATACGGGGTCGATCTGGAGTGTCTCGACGCTCAAGGTTGGAACATCGATTTCATCCAACACCTCGAGCGACGAAAGTTCCAGAGACTCCACGAGCGGCGGATCGGTGATCGGCGTCGGGTCGTCCAGCGGGACAACTCGTGTCAGGGTTCTGCGAGATTGGCGGTACGTTTCCGCCCGAACCGGTCTGGCCGACGCCGGAGCCGAGAGCGACTGTTGCTCATTTACGGCCGTATCGGTTACGACACTCTCGCGCGGAGTCGAAGTGTTGGGTCGGTCGTAGTGAAGCAACGCGATGCTCAGTCCGATTATCGCGGCCCCTGCGACCGCAGCAACGTACCAACGATGGGCCACACCGCCGCGCCGACGTTCCCTCAGGCGAATATGAATAGCGTCGCCGGGTGGCCGCGCTGCCGTCAATGCGCGCGCTACATCGTCAATCTCTTCATCAATCCCCGTTCGGAACTCATCGTGCATCGAGGTACCCCAGCTCGACCAATTGCGCCTTAATCTTTCGTCGTGCCTCAGACACGCGCCACTTCACGGTTCCCTCGCTGATCCCAAGCATGGCGGCGATGTCCTTGTATTCGTACTCCTCGCTTTGCACCAGGAGAAATGCATCCCGCACTTTCGGTGTCAATCCCTCGATCACCCGTGTGATGGTCCCCCGTAACTGACGCATCCGCAGATCTTCGTCAGGCGCGTCGCCAGTGGCGACCGGGCGCACATCACTCATAGGGGCACTTCGACGCCACCACCTCAGCTGCATCCGGCGATGATTCATCGCTCGATTCCAGGCGATAGTCAGAAGCCAGGTCTTGAACGACGCCTCACCCCGGAACCGCCGTAACTTGGACCACGCGATCACAAACGCATCCTGTGCGACGTCCTTCGCATCCTCCGGCGCCCTCAGGGCAGCCAACGCCGCTCGATAAACCGACCCCTCGTGGCGAATCACGAGCTGGTCGAATGCGGACGTGTCACCCTGCTGCGCCAGCAGGACCAGCTCCTCGTCCGTCACACTGCGTATAGACACCGCCGCGTATGTCCGGGTTGGGTCAGAACGCATCGTTTCTGACCGCTGCTCGACTTTCGCAAATGCGAGGCTGTCTCGGTTCATGTCGGCACGCTTGGGGCCGAAGATACCGCGGGTTGTTGGCCGACCTCGAAATGAGGTGTCCCTCCGACAAGGTCGAGCTGCTCCTGCGGCGCCCGACGAATCTGCCGACAAGCTCGCGGGATCGATGTGCGCCTCGACACGCATCAGCGTGATCCCTAGCTTGACAGTCCTGTGCAAGTTCAGCGTAACGGTAGAAACGTTTCGCGCGGAGTGTTGGTCCGGCTCGCTTCAGTTGGTAGTCGATCGAAGGAGGTCGAAATCGAGAGAGCCCGGGCGCCGGGCGCGAGGTCAGGAATCAGAGCGGCGTTGATCGAGAGCAATCCTCGTGTTCGAGCGGTATTGCTGTTTGGTCTCTCGCCTCGATCGAGCAGCGGCCGATTTACTCCAAGGTCAACACCATCGACGAGAAGTCGATTGTGAAGCCTTGCCCCTGGCTAAGGAGATCGAGCCCGGCGTTACCGACGCAGCAGTCGCCACCCAGGCCAGCAAGTCGTTGCAGCGTTAGCGTCGCAGGCCTAAGCGTCACGGTCGTTCCGCTAATTGTCGTGGCGACCTCCGGCAGTCTGATCGCATCGAAGGACACCGTGCCTCCGGCTCCCTGAATCTCCGCAGACCCTTTGGTCCCGGTCCGTTGCACGAAGTCTGCAAAGCGTTCGGCGAAGGTGCTGTTGAAGTCCGTCGTGAGCGCACCCGTATCGAACGTCGTAAATACGCGCTCGCCAAGGACGGTAACCTGAAGCAGTAGGTGATTCCCCTCGAATGCCAGATTGGGCGGTCGGTCGGGTGAAGTATTGCTACTGCCGCCAAACTCGACGGTTCCGTTCTTCGACCAGTGAACGCGTCCAGCGGCAAGCAGAATGGGAATGCCGAGGATGCCGCCCTCCCCGGGCGGTGCAGACGCCCACGGCTCGGTGTTAGGAAGGATGGCGAAGGACACATTCTGAAATCGCATGTCGGCGAGAACCACTTCGCGCGCGACAGCCATGCGGACACTGACTCCCCGGCCAGACGCATCACCGATCGAAACAATGCCGCCCCTGATGTCCAACCCCAGGCGACGAGCCTCAGCTTCGGTCATCGCCGACACCCAGGCGCCCGTGTCGAAGAAGTAGTTCGCCGGCTTGCGGTTGATGGAGATCGGTACCGAAATGCCCCCTGGATCGTGCGACAGCGTCGAACGCCGGCGGGGGCCATTCAATTGGTTCGGCAGGCCGCGAAACCGCTCGGCATCCTTCCGCGCCTCCCGAACATCCTCGCTTTCTGGCAGTGCCCGCGACCATTCGTCCACATTCTCGAGGAGTTGCCGATAGCGCCCAGACCGCTGATAGATCTGGGCGAGCATCCGGTACGCGTGGTTCGCTGCATCCGACCGACGCCCGGAGCGGATGATTGACCGGAGCAGCCGCTCGGCGTTCATCGGGTCGTTCAGTGCGGTCGCGGCGGCGCCACGGAGAATGGCCGGTGAGTCCGCCGTGAGTGTGCCCCGCTGTTCAATCCACTGCCGGCCGTTGTAAAGCCGTTGCAGATCGTCGCCCGGAACTTGGGCAGCGAGGAGAACGCCGCATGACACGGCCGTGATGATGGCGGCGATCAGGGGACGTCTCAATGACTTGACTCCCGCGAGCGGGCCAATACTATCAGAGAGTCGCAAAGGCATAAGCGATGCGTCGTTCCGGTGCAATAATCGTTGCGGCGTTAAGCAGGACCTATCGGCTGAAACGCGAGAGCAACGTTCGGGGTAACGCGCGCCGCTTCAGCCGCGGCTCAGGATGGGCCCCCGCCGCTGCCGGCTGCAAGCGGTTGTTAAGTTGCACGATGCATGACCAGACTACCGAATGCAGCTACCTTCTCCGCCTTGGAGAATCCGGCTGTCAAAAGGGCGACCTGCTGTTCGGCCACCGTCATGTAGAGCTGTTGATTCTGAAGGCCGTCGTCACCGAAGAAATGATCGCTCACCAAGTATGTGCCTCCGGGCTTCAGAACCGACCGAACGGCTGCATGGAGGTGAGATGCGTGTCGCTTGTGACGGAGCTCATGAACTGCCTGGTTCGTGACCACGGCATCAAAGGGCCCGAGTCCAAGCTGCCAATTGGCGTCCTTGAAACTTCGTTCGAGAAAGGACACCCGTCCCAACTGTGAACGGAGTCTCGCCTGCGCCAACTCGTGCATCGGAGCCGAGAAATCAAGGAGAGTCACTCTGAGGTTCGGTACGGCATCAAGAAGGTGAGCGGCCAAGAAGCCGGGGCCTGAGCCCAGGTCTAAAACAGCGAGCGCATCGTCCCCAAGTGCTCGAAGTTCACGGACGAAAGCCTCGAATATTTCGGCCCGACCAGGGCGAGCTTGGGCAGTCCGCTCCCACTCTCTGGCGTCCGAAGGATTGCATAGGTCGATCGGACTAGGGACGTTATCCTCGATCATCGGTCAACCTAACTAGCAGGCAGGCCGACCCGCATTTCACGGTCGACCCTGCGAGACCGCATAATAACGCCAAACTGGCCCCGCCGAAGAATGTCTGCAACTGCGGATGGGTTACAGGCACCTGTTTGAGGACGCGGGTTCCCGTGAAACGTGATCAGGCCGACCCGGATAACACCGCCAGTTCGCGGCATGTCGCGATTGGGCGGATAGGTCCTGCCTTGTCGCCTTGTGGCGACCGACGTGCCGGGTCGCCATCAGGAATCAGTGCGGCGCTTCCCGCGACAAGCGAGCCTCGTCTCGGTCGCCTGAAGTGCAGATGATGAGTGACTGGTGTGCCGGGTGATAGGGTTCCCGATTTCCGAGACCAATGACGACTCTCAGGCATGCCCCTTAAGGTGCTCGCTAAGGAAGTCGATCTTCGGGCCGGCGCGAAAGCGACGGTCAAGCAGATCATTGAGCGGGCGCGGACGCGAGCGCGCAATGCAACGAAGGCGCCGACGCAGACCGGCGGCGTATTCTGGTGAGATGGCGCATCACCTCGTGTTTGGGAAGATCCACATCATCGAGTGGTTGTGGGACAACGATCCGGAGACTGGGGAACCGGATCGTCGCACGGGACGGGAGCTGTACGACGAACTCCGGAAGATGATCGCTGAGGCGAAATCTCCAATGCAGGTGATCCTGCACCGCGTCGGCTCGCGGAATGCGTTTCTGAATCGGCTCAAGCGCATCGAACAGGATTTCACGAGCAGCAAGAGAATCCCGCTTCTTCATATCGAAACGCATGGATACGGCGAGGGAATCGGACTCGGGGAGGACGGCTTGGATTGGCCGGATCTCATGGAGGCGTTGACGCCACTGAATCTGGCGACCGGCTGCTGGCTACCCGTGTTTCTGTCGGCTTGCGAAGGCGTGCAAGGGACGGAAATGGCGCAAGTGATGCGCCGCGCACCGTACTACGCGATCCTGGGACCGCAGCGGGACGTCTATCCGAGTGAAGTTCTCCGCGGTTTGAGGGCGTTCTACCGAAAGGTTATTGTCGATGGCGACGGGATGAAGGCGATGGATTATCTAAACGCGACGATCGATCCGGACGCAGATACGTTTCAGATCTTCAACTGTGAGCAGCTCTTTCGCACGATATGGCGCTGGTATCTCGACGGCAAGACTGTCGACGAGATCATGGGGCCGGTGTTTGAGGAGATGCTTGCGCGGCGCCACGCGGAAAGGCCAATGACCGATACGGAAGTCGTCGAGATGCGTGAGTATGTCGGCCGGTATGTCCGCGACTATCGTCCGCGGTTCGAAGAGTCGCGCCGGCATTTCTTCATGATCGACCGTTTCCCCGGCAACAATGCCAGATTCAATCTCGTCTTGGAGCAGGTCGACGACAGGATAGAGATTACCGACGGGTAATGCCGCGCGGAACTCAGGGAATGGCGCCGATCCCTTTCTTCGCTTTCTCCTTCGACCACTGCCACAGCGCCCGGTCCAGATCCCGGAGGCCGATGTTATGCTGCTTCGCGAGACGCCGACACGCGGCCAGGTAGTCCAGGTAGAACTCGACGGTTAGGACTGGCTGTTGAACACCGAGCGATTCAAGCGCACGAAAGTCGATGACGGTGAACCGGGCCGGACAAATTGCTGTGAGTATTGCGGACGCGATCGGCACTTGCACACCACGGAGGCCCAACAGCACCGAGACAGCGGCACGGTCGCTCTTCGCGTCGAGTGCCAGTCGTAATGCGTCGGTGACGTCGCGCTCGTCATTCTTCGCGACGCGTCCCCTGCTCCGCTCTGACTTCCAGTCGACGATGGGCCTCAAGTTCTGGAGCGAGTGGTCGCCCTGCCCAATTCGCCTGCCGGCTGCGAACGCCTCGTCCTCGCCAGGCATGGAGGCCTTGTAGCGCTTCGCGAGACGGGGAAGCAGCGACGGGTCGAACTGCAGCGCGAAGGCGGTCTTGCCCATTTCGGGGCATTTTAGTGGCGCCACGCGACCGAACGGCGTTGGCGGAGTAATACGACGGCGCGAGCGGTTGGAATCCCCTCGGCGAGCACTCGTGGCGACCGCATCAGGGATTGTCGGTTCTGAATCGGTTGAGGTAAATCAAAGGGCGGGAGAGCCTTTATGATGACGAGAACACGCGCATCGCGTGGGGTTCGAAGTCTCGGCGCACATCCGCCGTGTTGATGGGCAGGGTTGTGTCTCTGATCGTGCTGAAGCGTTTCGGGTGTCGCGAAGGTGCAATGCGGTGGTCTCTGGCGGCCCCCGTACACCTACATCCTGACCGCGCCTTAACTGACCGCGGCTGGCAAACTAAATGACGTCCTACTGCCGAGTGCGGCACTCTTTTCTCCCCGCCATGCTCGCAATGTGTATTTCCGTTGCCGTTGCAAACTGCGGTGGAACCGAACGCACACCGTCGACCGCGCCATCGGCGGTTTCGATGGTACCCGTGGTGTTTGTTCACTATGGATTCAACCCTGCCGACAACCAAGCGTCGCGCACGCTCGTGCCGTCAGAAAACAATGTCAACGAGCCAGGCATCCTCGGTTTCGTGGCGCATCGCGTGTTTGACGATTTCACCAGCGAGGTGACGGCCATCATTCGCACCGTGTCATGGCAGGGGGGATATTGCGCGGGGGCAGGCGGATTCCCTGGGGCGCCGCCCATTTCGCCGCCAGCTGCCGCCGAGCGTTCGTTTCAGATCTTGTTCTACAGCGATGTCGGTGGCCGCCCTAACTGGAACGGCGCCCCTTTGTACGACGTCACTGTGTCGGCTACCGACGCCCACGAGCAGTTTACGTTCGATACCGGTCCCACGACGGCCGGTTGCAATCAGCAACCGTGGACCGCGAGCTATTACGACTATGCGGCCGTTCTGCCGACGCCTTTTGCGGTAACGGCTGGAACCCGTTATTGGCTGATCGTGCTTGCCGACACGCGAGGTACGAGGACAACCTGGGGCTGGCGCGTCGGCAGGGCGGACAACAATTACTCGATGGTGAACGGGCAGGGTGGCGTTCTCTCAACACAGACAATCGATTTCGCGTTTTCGCTGTCGTCGTTATAGGTCACTAACGGCTGCTGCTACTTTGTCGCGCACAAATACAGCTCCGCTGACCTGTCACGGCCGTTCGTTGCTCAGTCTGTGGACGGATGTGCGCAAAGAATGCGCCTTCTCGGCGGGGGGTCAAGAACTTGATCCATGGCTTCGTCGATATCGTGGGCTTCGTACAGAGCAGCACCTGCATTGGGACTCGAGAGACCCGGCGCCTCAGCTCAACATGCTGAGGCAACATTCTCAGCGATTACTCCCGAGTAGTCGCCTATCGTTTACTGATCGCATGCAAGCAGATTGTCGGTTTCAGGACATGCCTCTGATCACTGGGGGAAGTGGGTCGGCGCCGTATCCTGATAGCCTCCTCCCTCCAACGTCCGCAGAAACGCGACGATCGCATCAACTTCATCCGGCGTGAGCCCCAGAGGAATAAGACGATTGGTCTTGTAGGGGTTCGCGTTCCCACCCCGGTTGTAGAAGTTGACGACGCTCTCGATGGTTGGAAGCGAACCATCGTGCATGTAAGGCGGATGGCGTCCGACGTCACGCAGGCCCGGGGTCTTGAACGCACCGTGGTCTCTTGGATCGCCCGTGACGAGGAATCGACCTTCGTCGGTGAACTGCATCAGCTCGCGTTGCCAGCCGATGCCCTCGTTCCAGAACTTGCTGTCTGTGAAGTTGCTCCCGGCGTGGCACTGTGCGCAACGGGCCTTGTCGAAAAACAAGTCAAACCCACGTTGCGCCCGTGGCGATACTGCGTTCCGTTCGTGGTTGAATCGCCAGCGGTCATATGGCGCGTTGCCGCTCATGCGCGTGCGTTCGTAGTCGGCGATGGCGGCAGCGACTCGACCAGCGGTGATCTCGCCATCTCCGAATGCTTCTTTGAAATACGGACGATACCCAGCGATTCGGGCCAACGAAGCCACCATCTGGCCATGACTGCTCCCCATCTCGACGGCGTTCTCGATGGGACCGGACACCTGATCTTCCAGCGAGGTGGCGCGCCCATCCCAAAACAAATGCGTCGTCACATCGGATTCCCGTTGATCCATCAAGCGAGGCGTGACGGCAAGGTTGATGATGGTGGGAGCCTTTCGCTTGCCCTTTTGCCCGTGCAAACCGGTGGAGACAGGCGACGAGTCGGCAAACGCATATTCAGGTCGATGGCACGAGGCGCACGAGATGGTGTCGTCACTGGAAAGCCGGGAATCGTAGAAGAGCCAGCGTCCGAGTCGAACCCGCTGCGGCGTGGGAGAGCTTTTCGCCTCGGCGAAGTAGAACTCCATGCCAAGCGGAGGCGGACTCAACGGGCGAACCGGATTCTCCGCCTCCCAGGCGGGTACGCTTGATCCGACGCATGCAAGCATCCACACCGACGCGAGCGCGATCGAAATGGCTGCACGGATTCCCATGTCGGAACGAACCCCATGTGTGTCGCAATTATTCCCGGCGCCCGTCGCGCTCGTCCTTCGCGTTGAACGTCGACGCTACAATCACCTGCGCGGAACTTGACGTCAATCCGTTGCCAATCGGACCCGGTGTGCAATCCGGCTCGGCCGTCAGACTGGACCAGGAAGCGGCCGAAGCTACGGCGAGGACGGCGGAGTGCCGAGCATCAGATACAAAAGGACAGCGGCTGAAGGCCTCTACGCCTTCTCGGGAGGAGCGGCGTCCGCCGCTGCCTCAGACCTTGTTTAGGACGATTTCCGCAACTGTCCATTGCGCATGGCCGGAGATACCCTCCTTGCTACGACCGGTCTATAAGGGGTCCGCCCGCCGGGGCGCATCCAGGCCGCGGAAAGGGCCGTGCCCACCCACAAGCGTTCAACTACGAACCTTCTTTCAGCCTGACCACGGCGGACATCCGGTGCCGTGAAGGAGATTCGTATGCCCGCCCGCGATCTGCCCGCTCGCCCTAATGTCGAACAGTACAAGAAGCAGGCCAAGAGCTGCTGGCCGCGTGGAAAGCAGCCGATACCGCCGCACTGGCACGTATCGCGGCACACCGTCGTGCATCGCAAGGTGACATTGGCGGACGCGCAGTTCGTCATTGCCCGGGAGCATGGGTGCGACAGCTGGCCGAAATTCTCGCGTCACGTCGAACGTCTTCTTTTCGCCCGCGAGCTCGCGTCGATCACGGAATCCGGTCGATGCATTCATCGACGCTGCCTGCGTTCCAAGGGACGCACACAACTCAGGCACGCTGAAACAGGTGGAGTTGATTTAACGGCGGTACCCCGCGGCTGAGCGGAGCAACCAAATGCGAGCGCGTGCGAATCGGACCAGGAGCTGATCACCGAGGCCATCCGCCGTGGACGCCACGCGATGGCGATCTGCGGACACCTCATTGGCGACCATGGCTTCACCGCTTGATAGGCGGCCGGCACTTCGTCGTGTGATACGTCGCGGACGTCATCGCCGATGCGCACGAGGTGATCACGATGGCGCCCAGTGAAAACTCGGTTGATACAGCGACGGCCCGATGGTGCGTCATCCCAGACGCGGAATCCGATTTCGCACTGGCTGCATCCGTCTCACAGTAACCCGCGGCAAGTCTTATTGCTGCGCGGCAGCCTTCGCCTGAACGAGTAGCTGATCGAGCGCAGTCCTGTCGAAGAAGCGTCCTGCGCTGAAAACGGCGCGGATATGCCGTACATTGGCAATTTCTCCAGCGGGTTGCCATCTAGCAACACGAGGTCGGCTGCTCGCCCGGGTGCGATCGTTCCGAGTCATCTCGCGGCCAAGGTAGCGCGCTGGATTGACGGTCGCCGTCTGCAGCGCCGCAAGGGGGGTCATGCCTCCGGCCACCATCAAAGCCAATTCGTCATGCACGCAGGAGCCGGCGATCATCGCATCGCATCCCGCGAGAATACCGACACCGGCTGCTGCCATATCACGCGTAACCACTTTCCCGATTTCGGCCAGGTTCTTGAAAGTGCTCAGGTGACGAAGAGGCTTTGGTTGCCGGCGTGCATCTCAAGGAAAAGTCTGTTTGCATACGCGAGCGGGTCGCGGCTGATGGACGACGCGGGCGTCCCAATCACGGGGAGCTCAGCCAAAGTGATGAGGGTCGGTGTCTGCCAAATTCGGCGCCGCGCCAACAACTGTTGTTGTGAACCTTGATCAGATCGACACCGCGCCGCTTCAGGAGCTGCACCGCTTCCCTACCCTCGTTCCGGGGTCTTGACGCGCATCCTGAAAGGCCAGTCGCCCGGTGCATCGTCAAGGATTTGGTCCTGCAGCGATGATGCGAGACCGAGTATGCGGCCTGACCCCGTCGCTTCGTCGAGGATGAAGTCGAGGTCGGCACCCATGTCGCGGATGCCGGTGACGCCGTTCGCGATATACAGCGGCAGCCAACTCTTCTCGTTTCCTTCGATGTGGGCGTGCATGTCCAAAAGGCCGGGGACGAGGAACTTGTCTCGGCCATCGATACGTTGCACGCTGGCAGGGAGGGTTCGATCCTGAGTGACGGCTGTAATCGTGTCGCCCCTCACGACCATCGTGCTGTTGGGCACGATGCGGCCATCAACGATGTCAACGACATTGACGCCGATAATTGCCAGCGTTGGCACCTTAGCGGTAAGCGCAACACTCGCGGACAAAATGAGCGCCGCAACCGCCGAAGACCTCAGAACCTTCACGAGGGGGCATTGGGCTTCCTCATCGTCGACGCTCCGCAATCGCGACAGTCTCGAAGACTGCAAATCTTAGCGTGTCCCCACATGTTGACGCGCTCGCCAGTGATCAGGGCGCAAGTTGCCGCGCGGCGGACATTGCGCACCGAGAGCGACGATTCAGAGAGGTCGAGGAGGCAAGGCTGTACGCGTTCCTGAACAGGGCATCAGACCGGAGTCATCGGATGCAGCTAGTAAAGGACTGCACGGACTTCACTCTATCGCTAGGTGGCGACGTGGAACTTTGCGGCGACTTCAGTTTGAGGACTTCCGTGAGGCGGAGGGAATTTACGGAGTGTTCCGAGTGCCTGGGTCAACGATGAAGGGTCGGCGCCAATCAGTGAAAGCATCCACTCCCCGACGCGACAAATCGTCGCGCACCGACGGAGGCTGTTCGAATCGTTGGGCGCGTTGGGGCCGAAGTGCTACATCTTCCGGAAGACGACGCTGCAGGGTTCGAAGGACTCAAGCAAGTTCGGCGACCCGTAGTCCGAGAACGATTTCCTAGGGAAACGCGTGGCGTTCTGCGTGTAAACGGGCCGGCTTGACCGGCACCGGCCGTGATTGTCTTCATTTTCATGATTTGCGCCCTGAAGCGCCCCGCCGTCTGTCCGAACACGAAGCGGACGCGACATCCGCCGGGGGATGGGTATTCCTCGCGCCCCGCAGCATCGACGAACCCAGAAATACATCGACCGTCTTCTCGGAAACGAGAAGCGAGAAAACGCCGCTATCATGGCGACATATGAGATCAGTCGGACGGGGCCTGCATCCGCGCGGACCCCTGACGGGACCCCTCCATCGACGGAAGTGCCTCCGAATTGCTGATTTTGTGCGGCAAGACATGAGCAGCGTGTTCAAGCCCTGGATTACGAGATGACGGAGGGCCGCGGTGTACAATCCGCGGCATCTCGAAGCCAAACGGACGCCAAAGGAGTCGCGTCATGCGCCGGCTCGTCATCTCGGCCTGGGTAGTCATCGTCAGCGCGGTTGCGCTCGCGCAGGGTGGCGGTGGCATCTTGACCGGCGTGGTGACCGGCCCCACCGCCGCCCCGGTCCCCAACGCCCCTGTTCAGGCCAAGAACCGGCAGGGCGGCGCCATCGTTCGCGCGGTGACGAGCGCGGACGGACGATATCGTCTTGCGCCGCTGCCCGCGGGATCGTACGACATCTCCATCTCGATGCCGTGCTGCGCGTTCGAGCCGTTTGCGCGGCAGGACATCGCGATCCAGGCAGGGCAGACGCGGCAGCTGGATATGCGCCTCGCGGAAGGTGTGTCGCTCAACACGCTGGGTGACGATCCGGGTACGCTTGCCGCGGTGCTCCGCAACCGGGCAAAGGTGCCGAGAGGCCCGGTTCCTCGTCTCGCGGGGAGGCCAGACTTCTCCGGCGTCTGGCTCGCCAACGAAGATCGCTACCCCGAGCCGCCGGCGCTGTTGCCATGGGCGGCCGCCGCGCTGCAGGAGCGCCTCGGCAACGCGCTCAAGGATGCGCCCCATACGCGATGCCTCCCGCAGGGGCTGCCGACGCCCGCGTCGATCGGGCCGTTCATGGCGAAGACCGTCCAGACGCCCTCGCTGCTCGTCGTGCTCTTCGAAGACAGCGGCGGGTTCCGGCAGATCTTCCTCGACGGCCGTCCTCACCCGCCCGATCCCGATCCGAGCTGGGTTGGACACTCGATCGGCAAGTGGGACGGCGACACGCTCGTCGTTGACACCATCGGCTACAACGACAAAAGCTGGATTGGCATCTATCCGCACAGCGAGATGCTGCACGTCACCGAGCGGATCCGGCGCCCCGATGTCGGCCACCTCGAGATTCGGGTCGTCTTCGATGATCCCGGCGCGTTCAGCAGGCCGTGGAACCAGACGTTGAACTGGGAGCTGGCGCCCGCGGAGGAAGTCGTCGCCTACGTCTGCGAGAACAACAAGGCGGAGCATCTGGTCGGCAAATAGCCCGTCTCACCTCGCTGGAGATCGCACATGCGAACGATGCTCGCCGCCTTCATAATCGCCGGATCGATTGCGGCCGCGGCGCCCGCCTACGCGCACCATTCGTTCGCCGCGGAATTCGACGCCGACAAGCCGGTGAAGCTCGTGGGCACGGTGACGAAGATCGAGTGGACCAATCCACACGCGTGGTTCTACATCGACGTCATGGACGAAGCCGGCAAGGTCGCCAACTGGGGCTGGGAGCTCGGCAGCCCGACCAGTCTCGTCAGGCTCGGATGGACGCGGAACTCGCTGAAGATCGGCACCGTCGTCACCGTCGAAGGCAGCCGGTCGCGCGACGGCAGCAACACCGCCAACGCGCGCAACATCACCCTCAACAGCACGGGCCAGAAGCTGTTCGGCGCATCGAGCCAGGCGCAGGTGCCGTAGCATCGACCGAAAGTGCTCCTCGTTGACACTCACGGTGAGCAGGAGTAGATTCCGCGCAACCGTGCCGTTTCTCACCTCTCTTCCACCCAGCGGAGTGTCCATGCGTTAACAGCGGAACACAGCAAGGAGGGACAGCCATCATGCGGAAGTGGAGTGTCCTCGCATTGCTGCTCGTGGGAATGAGCGTCGCGCTGCCGATGGCCGCCTACGCGCAGGATTCCACGATCAGCGGTACCGCCATCGATTCCACCGGCGGCGTCCTCCCGGGTGTCACCGTGACCGCGACCAACGTCGATTCGGGCAACACGTTCGTGGCCGTGTCAGACGACCGCGGCAATTTCCGCCTCCCAGTCCGGATCGGCAACTACCGGATCAGCGTCGAGCTCGCCGGCTTCGCCACTATCAACCGCACCGTGCAGATGCTCGTCGGGCAGACGAGCGTCCTGAACTTCCAGATGGCGCCGTCCACGCTGCAGGAGACGGTGACCGTGACCGGCGAGCCGCCGCTCGTCGATACCACCACGTCCACGGTGGGCTCGAACATCGACCCGCGGCAGATGTCGGAGCTGCCGCTCAACGGGCGCAACTGGATGGACCTGAGCCTGCTGGCCCCGGGTGCCCGCCGCAACGAGACCGTCGGCCTCGTGCAGAACCGGCAGGGGTACGCGTCGACGAAGGTCGACGGCCAGGAGGTGACGACCACCTATCACTCCGCGCCGGATGCCGAGCAGCCGGGCTTCAACCGCGACGCCATCGCCGAGTTCGAAGTGATCGCCAACCGCTTCGACGCGACGCAGGGGCACTCGGCCGGGATGCTCGTCAACGCCATCACGAAGTCGGGCACCAACACGGTCGCTGGCACCTTCGGCGGCTATTTCCGCAGCGACAAGTTCAACGCGCAGGACTTCATCAGCCACAGGGTGCTGCCGTATTCGAACCAGCAGCTGAGCGGAACGGTGGGCGGTCCGATCGTCAGGGACCGGATCCATTTCTTCGGCAGCTACGGCTACGAGCGGGAGCCGAAGACCTACATCTACAACAGCCCCTACCCGTCGTTCAACATCGACCAGCACTTCACGAGCCAGACGCACACGGTGCTGGGACGCCTGGATTATCAATTCACGCCCGCGTCACGCCTGACGGTGCGCGGCTCGGGGTATCACACGCTGTTCTACAACGGCGGCGCCAACAGCGCGACGGTCCATCCCTCGGCCGGCGGCACGCGCGGCCGTACCGCGCCGCAGTACTTCGCCACGTTCTCGCACGTCATCAGCACGCGGACGATGAACGAGATTCGAGGCGGCGCGACCGACTACGAGCGGCAGGACCAGCCCGCGGTGCGGTGGAAGGGCGCCGACTTCCCGTACCATCCGACGCTGCACGGGACGTCGATGATCGTCATGCTGCGCGGCTACACCATCGGCGCCGACAACCAGAATATCTTCCAGGACACGCAGACCATTCGCGACGACCTCACCACCTCCTACGACTGGGGCGGCCGTCACGACGTGAAGGTCGGCGGCGAGTACCTGCGGTTCCACAACCGGTTCATCTGGTGCCTGCGCTGCAACGGCGTGATCGACGCCACCGCGTCGCCGGTGCCCGGCAACATCGAATCGCTCTTCCCGGTGTGGAACGACGCGTCCACGTGGAACGTCGCGCCGCTGGCGCCCATCACGCGATGGGTCTTCCATTCGCTGTCGGACACCGAGCATCAGTACGCGATCGTCCGGCATCTGTTCGCGGGCTGGCTGCAGGACGACTGGAAGGTCGCCGACCCGTTGACGCTCAATCTTGGCGTGCGCTACGACTTCGACACCAATTCGTACGCCGAGCGGACCCGGTTCCTGCCGTGGCTGCCGGGCAACCTGGCGCACGACACGAACAATCTCGCGCCGCGGCTCGGCACGAGCTACAAGCTGAACGATCGCACGGCACTGCGCGGCGGCTACGGCCTGTTCTTCGCGTTCGCGCCGAACGACGGCGTGCAGCAGACCGAAGGGTACCTGCACCGCTTCGAGAACCAGATTCTCAATGACGGCACGCCCGACTTCACGACCGTCCGCGACGACTTCTATGGCTGGTTCCACGGACCGAAGCCGAGCTTCCAGGACGCGCTGCGCCGCGCGTGCGACGTGAACTTCGTGCCCGGCTGCGTCTACCGGTCGCTGGTGCAGGAAATCAGCTATCCCGGGCGGCAGACGTCCTACAGCCACCAGGCATCCGCCGGCGTCCAGCGCCAGTTCGGAACGGACATCTCGCTGGAAGTGAACTACGTGTTCACCGGCGGCCGTCGCGAGGAGACCGCGCAGCAGGTGAACCTGACCTACAACCCGGCGACGGGCGCGAACTATCCCTTCACCAACATCAACACGCGTGCGTTCCCGCAGTGGGGCGCCGTCGACTTCGAGCTGCTCGAGGGGTGGTCGAACTACAACGCGGCGGACTTCACCTTCACGAAGCGGTTCAGCCACCGCTGGCAGGGATCGGCCACCTACACGCTGGCGCAGTTCAAGGATGCCGACCCGAACCGCGACCAGTGGTACATCGGCAGCGATGGCATGGTCGCGCGGCGGCCCATCGGCTTCGCGCTGGCGCCGGACATGGGCGGCGACTACACCGCCGCCGGCGCCTACTCGGGAGGAGGCGTCGGGGCCGCGGGCGACCAGCGTCACCGCGCGGTCGTCAACGGTATCTGGGATCTCGGCCACGGCGTGCAGTTGAGCGGGATCTACTTCTTCGGGTCGGGTGAGCGCCGCCGCACCAATTTCGGCTCCGACCTCCGCGACGAAGGGGGAACGGTCGGCATCATCGGCGCGGCGCGCCTGCGCCGCGACGGCTCCATCATCCCGCGCACGGGCATCGTCGGCGATCCGATTCACCGCGTCGACATGCGGCTGCAGAAACGGTTCCCGCTCGGCGGCCACCGGCAGTTCGAAGGGATGCTCGAAGTATTCAACCTGTTCAACCACGCGAACTACGGCTCGTACGTGATCAACGAGAGCAACGCGAACTACGGGAAGCCCTCGGCGAACGACAACCTGGCCTATCAACCCCGCATGGTGCAGCTCGGCTTCCGGACCACGTTCTGATGTGAAATCCCGCGAGGCGGTGCGCAACCGCCTCGCGGGCACGCCTCCATCCCTGTGCGAAGATCGAAGGCATGGGGCGTGTCCTCGTCCTGCTCGCCGCCTTCCTCGCCGCGCCCGCGGCGCAGGAGCGCCCTCTCCCGGACTACGACGCGTTCGCGGCGCAGGTGAAGAAACACCTCGCGACCGACGAGGAGCGTCAGAGCGGCTACATGTTCGTGGAGCGGCGGACCGAAGAGCGTCTCGACGGGTCCGGGCGGTCCACCCGCGAGTCGGTCAAGGTGTTCGAGGTCTATCCGGGTCTGCCGGGAGAAGATCGCTACCGGAGGCTGATCGAACAGGACGGCAAGCCGGTGCCCCAGGGCAAGCTCGCGGAGAAGGACCGCGACCGCCAGAAGGAAGTCGAGGCCTACTCGCGCAGGATGTCGGCGCCCACCGACCGTCAGAAGGAAACGCAGCACCTGCAGAAGGAGCGCCGGCGGTACGAGTCGGCCGTGGACGACGTCTTCCGCGTCTACGACATCCAGATGGTGCGGCGCGAGCCGGTGGACGGCCACGACACGATTCTCGCCACGCTGACGCCGAAACGCGGGGTGAAGCCGGCGACCGACGACGGGAAGATCATGCAGCACTTCAAGGCGCGCGCCTGGATCAGCGAATCGGACTACGAGCTGGTGCGCGTCGAGATCGAAGCGCTCGACGA